>Ga0302196_10000527_pt1 | contig 36779 bp, 34 predicted proteins | sample II_Bog_N1_3_FD_198794 | JGI IMG/M metagenome (GOLD analysis project Ga0302196, IMG submission 198794) | Peat permafrost microbial communities from Stordalen Mire near Abisko, Sweden - II_Bog_N1_3 | ecosystem: Environmental > Terrestrial > Soil > Wetlands > Peat | place: Sweden: Abisko...
AGACGATCCTCCCCGGCTCGACCGGATCCTGTTCCACGTCCTCCAGGAGTACGCCCGGCACGTCGGCCACCTCGACATCGTGGTCGAACTGGCCACCGGTGCCGCCGGAGACTGAGCCGGGTCGCCGGCCGTGCTGCCGGCCGTGCTGCCGGCCGTGCTGCCGGCCCGGACGGCGTCGCGGGCCCCGGCCCAGGGGCCGTGTCCGGCGGGGTGCGTCCGTCGGCAGGGCAGACTGAGGCCATGGCACGCATCAGGGACACCCCGCCGGCCGAGCTCTCGCCCTACCTGCTCCAGCACGTCGACAATCCGGTCGACTGGTATCCCTGGGGTCCAGAGGCCTTCGAGCAGGCCCGCAGCCTGGACCGGCCGGTGTTCCTCTCGATCGGCTATTCGGCGTGCCACTGGTGCCACGTCATGGCCCACGAGTCCTTCGAGGACCCTCGCATCGCCGCCCTCCTCAACGACTCGTTCGTCAGCATCAAGGTCGACCGCGAGGAGCGGCCCGACGTGGACGCCGTCTACATGGAGGCCGTGCAGGCCCTGACCGGATCGGGTGGCTGGCCGATGAGCGTCTTCCTGATGCCGGACGGCCGGCCCTTCTTCGGAGGCACCTACTTCCCCCCCGACGACCGGCGCGGCACCCCGTCGTTCTCCACCGTGCTCGAGGCCCTGGGGGACGTCTGGGACAACCGGCGCCACGAGGTCGAGGAGCAGGCCGCCGAGCTCTCGACGGCCATCGCCTCCCGCTCGGTCATCCCGGCGTCGCCGGACGCAGTCTCGCTGCTCGGCGCCGTCGGCGGCGCAGGCAGCACGGGACCCGACCTGCTCGGCCCGGCCGTGGCCGAGCTGGGGCAGCGGTTCGACCCCGAGTGGGGCGGCTTCGGGCCCGCACCCAAATTCCCCCAGCCGACCCTGGTCGACCTGGCCCTCAGGGTCGCACTCCGCCATCGGGCCGGGCCCGGCGGGGACGTTCGTCCCGGCGGGGACGGTGGTCCCGACAGGGATGACGGAGGCCCCGGCGCCGTGGCCCTGGAGATGGCCGGCCGGACCCTCGACGCCATGGCGGCCGGGGGGATCCACGACCACCTGGGCGGCGGGTTCGCCCGGTACTCGACCGACAGCCGGTGGCTGGTGCCCCACTTCGAGAAGATGCTCTACGACCAGGCCGGCCTGCTGCGCGCCTACCTCCACGGATGGCAGGTGACCGGCCGCTCCGAGTACCTCTCGGTGATGCAGGGGATCGTGGGCTACGTCGCCACCGAGCTGGCCGGGCCGTCCGGCGGGATCCGCTCGGCCGAGGACGCGGACTCCGAGGGCGTGGAGGGACGGTTCTACGTCTGGACCCCGGCCCAGATCGCCGAAGCCGTCGACGCCGGCATCGATCCGCGTGACGGGGCTGCCGCCGACGTGGTGGTGTCCGAGGTGTCGGCCTGGTTCGGGGTCACCGAGGGCGGGAACTTCGAGGGCAGCACCATCCTCCACCGCCCGGTGGGAGAGCCGCTGCGGGGCTCCGAGGCCGTCGAGGCCGGTCGCTCCCTGCTGTTCGAGGCCCGGTCCGGGCGGGTCCGCCCCGGCCTCGACGACAAGGTGCTCACCGAGTGGAACGCCATGTACGCCTCGGCGCTGGCCGAGGCCGCCGCGGCCACGTCCAACCCCACCTGGAGCGACGCCGCCGTGGCCATCGGAGAATTCCTGGTGGCCAACCTGCGCCGCGCTGACGGCCGCTGGCTCCGGAGCTGGCGGGAGGAGGGCGGGGCCCGGCACCTCGCCTACGCCGCCGACTACGCCTGGCTGGTGGACAGCTTCACCCGCCTGGCCGAGCTGACCGGCCGGGCCGTGTGGACCGAGCACGCCGTCGAGGTCGCCGATGGCCTGCTGGCACTGTTCCACGACGACGGGGCCGGTGGCTTCTTCACCACCGGGCACGACGCCGAGCCCCTCATCGTGCGGACCAAGGAGATCTTCGACGGTGCCACGCCCTCGGCCAACGCCGTGGCCGCCCTGGCGCTGGCCCGCCTCGGCGCGCTGACCGGATCCGAGCGCTACTCGGAGGCCGCCCGCGAGGTCATCGACATGTTCGGCGACATCCTCGTCCGGCACCCCACCGCCTTCGCCCACACCCTTCTCACCGCCGATCTGATGCGGCGCGGCTTCACCGAGGTGGTGGTGACCGGTGACCGGCCCGACCTGTTGTCCGTGGTGCGGGGGCGGTGGCTGCCCGGTGCCGTGGTGGCCTGGGGCGAGCCCACCGGCTCCCCGTTGTGGGAGGGGCGGGCCGGCGACCGCGCCCATGTGTGCCGCAACTACGCTTGCCGGCTGCCGGCCGACGATGCCGACACCCTGTCCGCCCAATTGACCGAGGAACTGACCGAGGACCGCCGGTGAGCAAGGCTTCGACCCGAACCCCGCGCAACGGGACCGCCCAGGACATCGCCCGCGCCATCAAGGCCCGGCCGAGGATCGAGGTGGCCGGCGGGACCACCCTGACCCTCCTGGTGCTGGCCTGCCATCCCGAGGACACCACCGGGGTGGACCTGGCCTCGGGCACCCTGGTCCGCGTGCGGGTCGAGTGGCCCGACGACCACGGCCCCGACCTCACCCCCTTCGACGTCGTCGAGGTCCTCCTGGCCGACGAGCCCGAGCGGGACGACCTGGCCCAGCCCGAGGCGGTCACGGCCAAGGGGCTGCCCCGTCACCTCGGCACGCTCCACGGGCGGCGCGTGCGCACTGTCCTGCACCGGCTGGCGGCCCCGGTCGAGGACCACGTGCTGGGCTTCGCCGGGGCGTCCGCCCCCTACTGGGAGTTCCGGGGGTTCCGACCCTCGCTGGCCCTGGTGGTACCCACCAAGGGACCGGTACTGTTCCGCCGCATCGGTGACCGCTCGGTCTGGGTCCGGTTCGGGTGGGGCCGGAGCGACAACTGGCTGCCCGTCGAGGACCCCCTGGCCGAGCGGGCGCTCGACGTGGCCCGCCGGGACCGGCTGTCGGGCAAGGACCTGGCCGCGGCACTGGGGTTCAAGCCCCACTACCTGGTGGCCGCCGTGACCACCCCGCGGGACGGCCACTGCTACAAGACGGTCCGAGCCGTCCTGCCCCGGAGCTGAGCGGGGCCCGGCCTCCGGGCCCGCCGCCACCGACCCCCTGTCGGCGGTGACCTACAGTCAGTCCCCGTGCCCGATGTTCCGACCACCGCCGCCCCGGCCGATCCGGTGGCACCGCCCGTGCCGGTCCGGCCCGACTTCGGGGGCGCCTGCATCGCCAACGTGGTGCCCGCCCTCATGGGGCGCAGCGCCGATGGGCCGGCGACGGCCTGGCTGCCCGAGACGGCCCGCCGGGCCCGGCAGATCGTCCTGCTGGTGGTGGACGGCCTCGGGTGGGAGCAGCTGTCGGAACGGGCCGGGCTGGCCCCCACCCTGTCCGCCGCCGAGGGAATCGGCCGGCCCATCACCTCGGTGGCCCCGAGCACCACGGCCACGGCGCTGACATCCATCACCACCGGGCTGCCCCCGTGCCAGCACGGCGTGCTCGGCTACCGGCTGGCCGACGGCGACGAGATCCTCAACGTCCTGCGCTGGAGAATCGGGAACGCCGCCCCCCGCGACGCCCGGCGATCGGAGCCTGCCGGCGCCTTCCAGCCCTTCGCCCCGTTCCCGGGGGCCCAGGGTCCCGTCCCGGTGGTGTCCCACGCCGAGTTCGGCAGCACCGGCTTCACCGCCGCCCACCTCGGCGACTCACCGCTGCACGGCTACCGGGTGCCCTCGGCCCTCCCCGTCGAGGTGGGCCGGCTCCTGGAGGCGGGCGAGCCCTTCGTCTACGCCTACTACGACGGAATCGACAAGATCTCCCACGGCAACGGGCTCGGGGCCCACTACGACGCCGAGCTGCGGGCCGTGGACCGGATGGTCGAGGACCTGGTGGCGCTGCTGCCGTCCGGGGCGGCGCTGGTGGTGACGGCCGACCACGGGCAGATCGATGTCGGGACGCGGCTCGAGCTGCTGGGGCGTGAGGCCATGGCCTCAGTCCGGTTCCTGTCCGGTGAGGGTCGCTTCCGATGGCTGCACGCCCGCCCCGGAGCCCACGCCGACCTCCTGGCCGAGGTGACCGAGCGCTACGGGGACAGCACCTGGGTGATGACGAGGGACCAGGTGATCGAGGACGGCCTCTTCGGGGGCCGGCCCGATCCCGGCCTCGTGTCCCGGCTCGGTGACGTGGCCCTCCTCCCCCACCGTGCCATCGCCTTCATCGATCCGGCCGACACCGGCGAGAGCCGCCTGGAGAGCCGTCACGGCTCGTTGACGAGTGCCGAGATGCTGGTCCCGCTGCTGGCCCTGTCCGGGGATGGCAGTCTCTGATGGTCGACGGAGGAGCACGCTGATGACGGACGCGGAACAGAACGCAGAGCAGGACGCAGAACAGGACCCGGCACCCGGTGGCGCCGGTGGGGCGGTCGGGCCGGTGCCCGCGCCGGGCGAAGGGGCGGCACTCCGCCCCGAGGTGGTCGACGGGCCGGCGGTCGGCGGAGCCGGCCCCGAGGAGCGGGGCGGCACGGACGCCGACGGGGAGGGTGCGGTCGAGGAGTCCATTGAGAAGCCGGCCAAGCTCCTCCGGATCGGCTCGATGGTCAAACAGCTCCTCGAGGAGGTGCGCTCGGCACCGCTCGACGAGGCCAGCCGGGTCCGGATGAAGGAGATCTACGAGCAGTCCATCCGTGAGCTGGCCGAGGGGCTCTCGCCCGACCTCGCCGCCGAGCTCGACCGCATCTCCATCCCATTCGACTCGCCGACCACCCCCTCGGACGCCGAACTGAGGGTGGCCCACGCCCAGCTGGTCGGCTGGCTGGAAGGGCTCTTCCACGGGATCCAGGCCACCCTGGTGGCCCAGCAGGTGGCGGCCCGGGCCCAGCTCGACGAGATGCGGCAGCGCTCGCTGCCCCAGGGCGCTCCCGCGCCCGACGTGGGCCGGCCCGGCACCTACCTCTGAGCGCCCGCCCCGGGGTCGGAGACCGGCCCGAGAGGCCCGCCGAGAGGCCCGCCGAGAGGCCCGCCGAGAGGCCCGGGGCCGTATGCGGCGGCACGGCGCCTGCGCTATCGTCGGAATGACACCGTTGTAACTCGTCCACACCCTGTGGAAAAGCGCCGGGTCGGGACGTCGAGGAAGTTCGAGGGAGGCACCTGCCCGGTGGCCACAGCGTCGTTCACCCATCTGCACACCCACACCGAGTTCTCCATGCTGGACGGAGCCGCGCGGGTCAACGAGCTGGTGCAGGCGGCGGTGGAGGACGGCCAGCCCGCCCTCGGCATCACCGACCACGGGAACATGTACGGGGTCCTCGACTTCTACGCCGCCTGCCGCAAGGCCGGCATCAACCCGGTCATCGGGACCGAGGCCTACATGGCGGGCGAGTCTCGCCACGAGCGGCCGGTGCGCAAGGGCAAGGTCGACGACACCGGCGGGGACACCGGCGGCGGCGAGAAGCTCTACTACCACCTCACCCTCCTGGCCGAGAGCAACGAGGGCTACCGGAACCTCCTCAAGCTGTCGTCGGCGGCCTACCTCGAGGGCTACTACTACAAGCCGCGGGTGGACTGGGAGCTGCTGGAGCGCCACAGCGCGGGGCTGATCGCCACCACCGGCTGCCTCGGCGGGGTGGTCCTCCAGGCCCTGCTGGCCGACGACCGGATCAAGGCCGAGACCCTGGCCGCCCGGCTGCAGGACATCTTCGGCAAGGACAGCCTCTTCGTGGAGCTCCAGGACCACGGGCTGCCCGAGCAGCACAAGACCAATCCGGCCCTGGTCGAGATCGCCCGCCGCATCGGTGCGCCCCTGCTCGCCACCAACGACAGCCACTACACCCACCGTGAGGACCATGTCGCCCACGACGCCCTGCTGTGCGTCCAGACCGGCGCCCTCATCGACGACCCCAAGCGCTTCAAGTTCCAGGGCGAGGAGCACTACCTGAAGTCGGCGGCGGAGATGCGCCACCTCTTCGCCGAACTCCCCGAGGCCTGCGACAACACCCTGCTCATCGCCGAGCGGGCCAATGTGGAGATCGACTTCGGCCGACCCAGCCTCCCCCGCTTCCCCGTGCCCGACGAGTTCACCGGCGACACCTACGAGGAGCGGGCCGCCGCCTACCTCCGCCACCTGAGCCTCGAGGGGGCCAAGGAGCGCTACGGGCACCCCATCCCCGCCGATGTGATGACCCGGCTCGACTACGAGCTCGGGGTCATCGGCGAGATGGGCTTCTCGGCCTACTTCCTGGTGGTGTGGGACCTGATCCGGTTCGCCCGCTCGCGCCGGATCCGGGTTGGCCCGGGCCGGGGGTCGGCCGCGGGGTGCTGCGTCGCCTACTGCCTCCAGATCGTCGACCTCGACCCCATCCGCTACGACCTGCTCTTCGAGCGTTTCCTCAACCCGGGCCGCATCCAGATGCCCGACATCGACATGGACTTCGACGAGCGGTACCGCGGCGACATGATCAAGTACGCCGCCGAGCGGTACGGCTCGGACCACGTGGCCCAGATCGTCACCTTCTCCACCATCAAGGCCCGGGCCGCCGTGCGAGACGCCGCCCGGGTGCTCGGCTATCCCTACATCGTCGGCGACAAGATCGCCAAGGCCATGCCCCCGCTGCTCATGGGACGTGACACGCCGTTGGCCGCCTGCCTGGCCCGTACCGAGGGCCACGAGGAGGGCTTCAACGCCGCCGGCGAGCTGCGCACCATGTACGAGACGGACCCCGAGGCCCAGCGGGTCATCGACGTGGCCAAGGGGCTCGAGGGCCTGCGCCGCCAGGACGGGATCCACGCCGCCGCCGTGGTCATCACCGACGAGCCGCTGACCGAGTACGTCCCGGTCCAGCGGAAGCCCGACGGGAACAATCCCGACGAGGCGCCGGTGGTGACCCAGTACGAGATGCACGGGGTAGAGGACCTCGGGCTGTTGAAGATGGACTTCCTCGGCCTCCGGAACCTCTCGGTCATCGAGCGGGCCCTGGACCTCATCGAGGTGTCGACCGGGCAGCGGCCGGACATCGACGGCATCCCCCTCGACGACCCCGACACCTTCGCCATGCTGTGCCGGGGGGACTCCATGGGGGTCTTCCAGCTCGAGGGCGGGCCCATGCGCTCGCTCATGCGCTCGCTCGCACCCACCTCCTTCGACGACGTCGCCGCCCTGGTGGCCCTGTACCGGCCCGGACCGATGGCGGCCAACATGCACCGCGACTACGCCGACCGCAAGAACGGGCGCCAGGCGGTCAGCTACCTCCACCCCGATCTCGAAGAGGTGCTGGGGGACACCTATGGGCTGATGATCTACCAGGAGTCGGTCATGCGGGTGGCCCAGAAGATCGCCGGCTACGACCTGGCCGAGGCGGACAACCTGCGCAAGGCGTGCGGGAAGAAGATCCGGGCCCTCATCCAGGCCGAGCGCGAGAAGTTCGTGGCCGGGTGCGTGGCCACCGGCTACGAGGAGTCGCTCGGCACCGCCCTGTTCGACATCATCGAGCCGTTCGCCGACTACGCCTTCAACAAGTCCCACGCCTACGGCTACGGGTTCATCGCCTACCAGACGGCCTGGCTGAAGGCCCACTACCCCGTCGAGTACCTGGCCAGCCTGCTCACCTCGGTCAAGGACAACAAGGACAAGACGGCCATCTACCTGGCCGAGTGCCGCTCCATCGGGATCGAGGTGCTCGTCCCCGACGTGAACCGCTCGTTGTCGGAGTTCGCCGCCGACTTCTCGAACGGGACCGGCACGGTGGGGGCCAAGGGCGACAGCCCCGGCGCCATCACCTTCGGCCTGTCCGCCGTCCGCAACGTCGGCGAGGGACTGGTGGGCCTGATCGTGGAGGAACGGGAGCGCAACGGGCCCTTCGCCGACTTCTATGACTTCTGCCAGCGGGTGGACCCCCAGGTCCTGAACAAGCGCACCATCGAGTCCCTGATCAAGGCGGGCGGCTTCGACTCGCTGGGCCATCCGCGGCGGGGCCTGTGCCTGGTCTTCGAGGAGATCGTCGACCGCACCCTGGAGCGCCGGCGGGAGCACGACGCCGGCGTGGTGTCACTCTTCGCCAGCCTGGAGACCGAGACCGACGGGCAGACCACCGGGTTCGCCGACACCCGGGTGCCCATCCCCGACACCGAATTCGACAAGTCCCAGCGCCTGGCCTTCGAGAAGGAGATGCTCGGGCTCTATATCAGCGACCACCCCCTCATGGGCCTCGAGGGCGCGCTGTCCCGCCTGACCGACTGCACCCTGGCCGACCTGCGGGACGTGGACACCGAGGCCGCCGGCGGCGGCGCAGGGGGCTACGGCGGTGAGGGCCAGGTCCGGCTGGTCGGCGGGGTGGTCACCGAGCTGAACCGCCGCTATACGAAAAAGGGCGACCTGATGGCCACCTTCGTGCTGGAGGACCTGAACGCCTCGATCGAGGTGTTCGTCTTCCCCAAGTCCATGGCCGACTACGGCGCGCTCCTCGACGACGACGCCATCGTGGTCCTGAAGGGCCGGGTCGACCTGCGGGACGACCGCATGAAGCTGGTGTGCATGGAGGTCCAGCGCCCCGAGCTGGTGGCGGCGGGCTGTACCGACCTGCACGTGACCCTGCCCCTCAACGCCCTGACCGACCGGGTGGTGGAGAGCCTGAAGCGCCTCCTCGGTGAGCACCCCGGGGACTCGCCGGTCTTCCTGCACGTCGGCCAGAAGGTCCTCCGCCTCCCCTCCGAATTCAACGTGGACAGCACGCGGGGATTGATCGGCGAGCTCCGGGTCCTGCTCGGGCCCAACGTCATCCAGCGGTGACGGAAGGTCATCGGCGCCGGTCACGGCGTTGTTTGCCGTCACAGCCGGTGGCGCGGGCCGCCCATCGGGAGCCCGGATGAGGCCCGGATACGACAGGAGCGCATAAATCCCGTAAAATCAATCCACGGCTCCTGGCGTGGAGGCCCGCACATCCGCTTCCGCCCCTGCGGCGGAGTGGACCAAGGGGGTGTTCCCGGCCATACCGACCGGGGCCGTCGGCGATACGCCGCATGGAGACCGAGGAGTACGGAACGGCATATGTCCATCCAGGTGGAGACCAAGGACTGCACATCGATCAGCGATGCCGAGTTGGCCGAAATGGCCGACCTGTGCGCTGAGCGGGAACCCCGCTTCGACATCGGGTTCCTGTCCAAACAGCGTGAGGAGTGGGTGCTCGTGACACGGGCCCGCGAGGGGGCCAAGCTCCGGGGGTACTCCTTTTCCACCCTGGAACGCATCGGCGGCACGCCGTCGCTGCTGATCGGGCTGGCCACCGTGGACCGGACCTCACGGGCCGACACGGTGCTGCGGGCCATCATGGGCGACAAGTACCGTCGGGCCCTGCTGGCCTTTCCGGACGAGGACGTCCTGGTCGGAACCCGTCTGCTGGGCGCCGAGGGATTCCGGGCCTTCGCCGGCCTGACCGACGTGGTCCCCGGCGTGGACCACAAGGCCACCGGTGAGGAGCGGGCCTGGGGCCGTCGGCTGGCCAAGCGCTTCGGTGCCGACGGTCGGATCGACGATCGCACCTTCGTGGTGAGTGGGGACGGGTGCGAGGCCGGAGGCTTCGACTTCGTGAGCCCCAAGGCGACCGCCGGCGACGAGATGGCCGTCTTCTTCGAAGGGGTCGACTGCGGCTCGGGTGGGCGCCTGGTGGCCTTCGGCTGGGCCATGGCCGAGGACCTGGCGGCCGGAAGGCTCGGGGGCCGCTGAGAGCGGACCCGTCCGGGGTCCAGCCCCCCCGGAAGCCCCGAAGCAATAGCATGGCACCGTGAAGGTATCGACGCGCGGTGACTATGCCAGCCGGGCACTCCTCTCCCTGGCGCTGCACACCGACGGGGAGGGACCCACGGCGGTTCGCGACATCGCCGAGCGGACAGGCCTGCCCCAGCCGTACCTCGAGCAGATCCTGCTGGCCTTGAAAGGGGCCGGACTGGTGCGCTCCAAGCGCGGGGTCGGTGGGGGCTACGTGCTCGCCCGGCCACCCGAGGAGATCACGCTGTCCCAGATCGTCTCCGCCGTGGACGGGCCCATCGTGGCCGGCGACTTCGGGCTCCCGCACGAGAACGGGGCCTGCGATCACGAGGGACAGTGCGTGCTGCTCACCGTCTGGGCCGACCTGGGCGAGCACATGCGGACCCACCTCGACTCGTACAACCTGGCCGACATGGTGGCCCGGGCCCAGGGACGGGCCCCGGCCCTCCGCCAGACCGCCGGCTGATCCCCGCCCGTCGGGCGCCGTCACGCCCGGCGACCGACCGTGCCACCTCCGGACGACCGGCGGACCGGTCAGCCGTGACGTGCGGCGCGCCCCGCCCTCACGGCAGGTTCCACCGCTGCACCACGGGCTGGCCGCGGTCCCACCCCAGCTCGCTCAGGCCGGCCGGTCCCAGCACGAACAGGCGCCCGACGGTGGGGTCGAGCCCGATCCACCGGGCCACCAGGACCCGTAGGACGTGGGAGTGGGCCACCAGGGCCACGTCGCCGCCGACGGCCCGGACCCGGGCGATGACCCGGTCGACCCGCACCCCGACGTCGGCCGCGGTCTCGCCGTCGGGCACGCCGTCGGCGAACAGCTCCCACCCGGGCCGGTCCTGGCGGATCTCCGGTGTGGTGAGCCCCTCGTAGTCGCCGTAGTCCCACTCGGCCAGGTCCGGGTCGACCACGGCCAGCTCGCCCAGTCCGGCCACCGCACAGGTCTGCCGGGCCCGGAGCAGCGGGCTGGTCAGCACGGCCTCGAGCTGGTAGCCGGCCAGCTTGGGCCGGAGGGCACGGGCCTGGGCCTCGCCCTCGGGCAGCAGCGGGAGGTCGGTGCGTCCGGTGTGGCGGCCGTTGAGGCTCCACTCCGTCTCGCCGTGGCGAATCAACAGGCATCGGGGGCCAGATCGGGACATCCGACAAGCCGACCACTCCGAATACCTACTGCGCAAGCCTGCCCGGATCTGTGCCTGGCCCGGTCTCCCGGCCCCGATCCCCAGGCGTGGAATGTCCTGGGCCAAAGAAGCGTTAAAGGTGCTGTCGACCCTGTGACGATGAATGAGGAGAGGGATGACGACTCAGCAGTTGAGCAGAAGTAGCGAACGCAAGGCGCAGGCACAGCCGACCACCAGGGCCTCGGTGGCCCCGGCGGGCGCCGGGAGGAAGGCTGCACCCAAGGCCGCGGCCGCCGGGCGGGTGCAGACCCGCAACCGGAGCGCCGACGCCGACAGCCTGGGCCTGTTCCTCCGCGACCTCGACCAGCACCCCCTTCCCGATCACGAGGCCCAGACCGAGCTGGCCAAGCGGGTGGCCGCCGGTGACGACGCGGCCCGCCGCGAGATGGTGGCAGCCAACCTCCGGCTGGTGGTCCACTGGGCCCGCCGCTACCAGGATCGCGGCGTGGACCTCCCCGACCTCATCCAGGAGGGGACCTTCGGCCTCATGCGGGCCGTGGACAAGTTCGACTGGGAGCGGGGCTTCCGCTTCTCGACCTATGCCACCTGGTGGATCCGTCAGGCCCTCCAGCGTGCCGTCCAGCAGCACGGACGCACCATCCGGCTCCCCATGGAGGTGGCCGAGCGCAACCAGCAGGTCGACGCCGCCCTGTGGGAGCTGACCCATCAGCTGCAGCGACCCCCCACCGACGACGAGATGGACAACGCCACCAACACCACGGCCGACGTGCGTTCGGACCTGTCGCAGGTGGCCCGGGTGGTGGCCAGCCTCGACCAGCCCGCCGCCGCCGACTCCACGGCCACGCTCGGCGACCTGGTCTCGACCGACCTCAGCGACTTCGAGGACGATGTCACCTCGGAGCTCACGCTGGACCTGGTCCGCCAGGCCGTCGACCGGCTCAGTGACCTCCAGCGCCAGGTGATCCGTCACCGGTTCGGCTTCGACGGGAGCGATCCCGCCTCATTGCAGACCACGGCGGAGCGCCTGGGCATCGGCGTGCGCAAGGTGCGCCAGGCCGAGGCCGAGGCCCTCGAGGTCCTCGGGGACAGCCAGATGCTCGAGGCCGCCCACGAGGCAGCCTGACCGGAGCGCACACCGCCCCCGGCATCCCTGTGTCGGGGTGCTCAGGGGCGGAGGTCGGCCAGCTGCCCCTCGAGGTCGGACGGCAGGGCCGAGTCGAAGGTCTCCCGTCGGCCGGTGGTGGGGTGGGTGAACCCCAGCCGGTAGGCGTGAAGGAACGGCCGGGTGATGACGGCGCCGGGCAGCGATCGTCCCCGGGCGTAGACCTCGTCCCCCACCACCGGGTGGCCGATGGCCGACAGGTGGACGCGGATCTGGTGGGTCCGCCCGGTCTCCAGTGCCGCCGTCATCAGGGTGGTGGGCGCCGGCTCGGTGAACCGCTGCTCCACGCGGTACCGGGTGCGGGCCTCCTTGCCCCGGCGCGACACGGCCATCCGCGTCGGTGAGCTGACCGACCGGCCGATGGGGGCGTCGACCACGCCCGACTCCCCGTCGACCCCACCCAGCACCAGCACCCGGTAGGAGCGCGTGACCTCCCGGTCGCCCAGCTGGGACACCAGCGAGCGGTAGGCGGCGGGAGTCCGGGCCACCACCATCAGGCCCGAGGTCCCGCGGTCGAGCCGGTGCACGATGCCCGGACGGTCGAGGTCGGCGCCCACCTCCTCGCCCACCGCCGTGAGCTCGGGGTAGCGGGCGAGCAGCCCATGGACCAGGGTCTCGCTGCGGTGGCCGGCACCGGGGTGGACCACCAGCCCGGCCGGCTTGTCCACCACGATGACGTCGGCGTCGGCATGGACCACGTCGAAGATCACCGACGGGTCGGGCACGGGACCGGGCCGCTCCCGTTCCTCGGCGGCGTCGATGGACAGCACCTGCCCCTGGTGCAGCACGGCGCTCCGGCTCGAGACCGCCGTCCCGTCCACGGTGATCCGCCGCTCCCCGATCATCGAGTTCACCGTCGAGCGGGACACGTCGGCCACCAGGGCCACGGCCTTGTCCACCCGGACCCCGTCCAGCGAGGCGGGCACCGTCACCACCAGGGTGCTCACGGAGAGCGGGGTGACCGGAGTAGGGACACGGCCAGCAGGATGCACCCCACGGTGATGCAGGCGTCGGCCACGTTGAAGGTGGGCCAGAAGTGGAGGTCCACGAAGTCGACCACGGCGCCGTGGTCGCCACGGAACAGCCGGTCGCCGAGGTTGCCCAGGGCGCCGCCGGCGATGAGGCCGAGCACGGCGGCCCGGCCGGCCGTGGGGGCCCGCCAGGCCAGGGCCCCGAGGGCGGCCACCAGCACCACCGCCACCACGGCCAGGATCGGGCCCCGGCCCTGGAACAGGCTGAAGGCCGAGCCCGTGTTGCGGGACAGCTCGAGGTCGAGGGTGCCGATGACGTGGATCGGCCCCGAGGCCAGCCGGTCCACCGCCCACCACTTGGTCAGCTGATCGGCCGCCACCACCAGGACCACCACGGTGCCGGCGAGGGCCAGGCGGCGGGGACCCGGCACCGGACCGGTCCGATCGGGCACCACGGCGGGCTCACCCGTCAGCGTCGTGACAGTCCACCGCTCTTGCAGGCCACGCACAGCCGGGCGAACGGCAGGGCCCGCAGGCGGGCCTTGGGAATGGGCTGATGGCAACGCTCGCAGGCGCCGTAGGTCTTGCGCTCGATCTTGCGGATGGCGTCGTCGATCTCCTCGACGGCCGCTGAGGCCTGGGCCGACAGGGCCAGGTTGCGCTCACGGTCCACCGTGACCGTGCCGCCCTCGCCGGACTCCTCGTCGAACTGCACGTCACCGGGCTCCCGCTCGAGGGCCAGCGAGTCGGCCTCGGCCCGGAGGTCGTGGGCCTGGCCGTCGTAGATCCCCCGCTCTTCGAGCAGGAGCGCCCGCTGCTCCTCGAGGAACTTGGGCTCCTTGGCGTAGGGGCCCACGGTGGGCTTGCGGGGCACGGCCTTGGCCGCCTCCGCCTTTTTGGCCGGCGCCGCCGCCTTCTTGGCCGGTGGTGCCTTGGTGGCCGCCGCCTTGGTGAGCGGTGCCTTCTTGGGGGCTGGTGCCGCCGCCTTGGCGGCGGTGGCCTTGGCGCCGGCGGCCTTGGTGGAGGCGGCCTTGGTGGAGGTGGCCTTGGCGGCCGGTGGGGCCTTGGTGGCGGCGGCCCGGGTGGGCGCAGCCGGCTTCTTGGTGACGGGTGCCTTCTTGGCTGACGGTGCGGCCTTGGTGGTGGAGGTGGCCTTGCCGGTGGACGCCGTGGTCCGCTTGGTCCCGGTCACCTTCCGGGCCGCCGGGGCCGCTGCCTTCGAGGTCGGCGACGGGCGTGTGGCCACCGCCGCCTTCTTGGGCGCAGGTGCCGCTGCCTTCTTCGCTGCTGTCACTTCGACCTCCTTCAAGGGTCCCCGCGTCCGAAAGACGCGACCGCTCCGACCAGGTGGACCAGGACGCTCGCCAAATCTGGTGGGCGGGTGACGATACCGTGCCGGGACCGGTGCGGCAATCCGGGTCGGGTCCACCCGCCCCAGGACCATACCGGTATCGGGCCCCCGTCCGAACGTGGGGCGGCGTGCCCGCCGGTCGGCGGCGGCCTCGGTCCGGTGGTGAGGACCGGTTAGAGCGGGAGCGGCGCGTTGGCCTCGACGGGCTGGGTGGCCGACGTGCCGGTCGGGCGTACCTGGGACATCTCACCCGTCGTGTGCTGCGGGGCGGGGGCGACCTGCGGGGTGGTGACGGTGGGCCGGTTGCCCTCGTGGACGGGGGGCGGGGTCACCGAGGCCGGACCCGAGACGCTGCCCGGGCCGTTGGAGCCGGCGTCGGGCCGGCCGTCCGACCGGGGGTCGGGCTGGACGTTCTCGTCCACCCACCGGAGGATCTCGCTCAGGGCCTCACGCAACCGGCTGCGCTCACCCTCGATGTGACGCGTCATGGTCTCCACGTCGTGGGAGAGCCGGGCCCGGGACGCCTCGAGGCGGCCGATCTCCTCGCGCAGCTTCTGCTCGGACTCGGCGGCCAGGCGGGTGGCCTGGGTCTGGGCCTCCTCGGTGACCAGGCGGGCCTTGGCGTTGGCCTCGGCGATCACCCGGGCAGCCTCGGCCTCGGACTCGGCCTTGGTCTCGTCCACGAACTTCTGGGCCAGCAGCAGGGTCCGCTGGAGTGTGTCGTCCGGCACGGCGGGCTCGGTCACCACTACCGGCTCGGGCTCGGGCTTGTGCTCGAGGGCCGTCTCCAGCTGGGCGATCCGCTCGGCGGCCTGGCGCAGTCGCTCACCGCTCTGGCGGAGCTGCTCCTGGAGGCCCTCGGCCTCGACGGCGGCCTTCTCCAGGTACTCGTCGACATCGTCCCGGTGGTATCCCTTGAGCGTCTCGCGGAACTCGACGGTTCGGAGCGAATCAAGTGCTGACTGGGAGGCATCCATGCCGACCATGCTAGCGGTGCCGGTCAGGGGATCCAGGGATTAATTCGGTGAATTCCGCCCGATCTGCGGGGCGGGGCGGCCGGGCCCGCCACCGGCACACCGGGTCTCAGGACGAGAACAGCGGGATCAGGATGGCGGAGATCACCAGGAACACGATGAGGACCGACAGGTCGAGGCCCACGCCACCCAGCCGGACCGGGGGGATGATGCGCCGGATGGGCCGGAGCACCGGCTCGCAGATCGCCGACAGCACGCTCTGGATCTTGTGGACCGGCGAGTCGTAGGCCAGCCGCCCGGACGCCGACACCCAGCTCAGGATGGAGTAGGCGAACAGCACCAGGAGGAAGAGGTAGAGGATGACCACGATGATCCCGAACATGTCGAACTACTTCCTCTCCCCGCGGCGCCCCGTCAGACGACTCCGTCTCAGGGATTGACCAGGCCGCGGTCGGCCAGGCGCTGACGCTCTTCGTCGGAGACCTTCACATTAGACGGCGTCAGGAGAAACACCTCGTCAGCCACCCGCTCCATCCCGCCGGACAGGGCGTAGGTCACACCGCTGCAGAAGTCGATCATCCGGCGTTGCAGGTCGCGGTCGGCGCTCTGCATGTTCACGATCACCGGCTGGTTGTTCATCAGGCGGTTGGCGATCTCCTGGGCGTCGGCGAACCGTCCGGGGGCCACGATGTGCACGCGGGCGCTGGTCTGCTCCGGCGTGATGGGCCGCACCGAGGGTGAGCCCACGCTGCTCCGGGGACTGACCGAGCCCGGCGAGGCCGCCACCGCCGTTCCGGCCGTCTCGTCCCTGGTGAGGGTCCGGATCCGCGGGCTCGGGATGGCCGTGGTCGGTTCGTCGACATCGTCCGCCGACGACATCGACCGCTGGCCGGGCCGCCCGACCGGTGCCGCCGCCCTCGACTCGTAGTCGTCGTAGTCGTCGTAGTCGTCGTCGACGAGACCCAGATAGGCCATGGTCTTTTTCATGAACGAAGCAGCCATCACATCCTCCTGCGGACAGCGTAGTGCCTGGCCGGAGGAGTGGGTGGAAGGGGGGCGGCGTGTCCCGCGGTCACCGGCGAGGGGGGCGTTCGCCGAACAGGACGCGCCCCAGCCGGACCATGGTCGAGCCCTCGGCCACCGCCACCTCGAAGTCGTCGCTCATCCCCATCGACCGGACCGGGAGGTCCAGCGCGTCGGCCAGCCGGGAGACCAGCGTGAAGCCCGGGCGGGCCTCGTCGGAGGGACCGGGGCGGCCCACCGCCATCAGTCCGGCCACGTCGAGTTCCTCCCCCCGCAGCGCACCCACCAGCTCCGACACCTGCCCGGGTGGGCAGCCCCCCCGGCCGGGCAGGCCGGCCACGTCCACCTGGACCAGCACCGTCGCCCCGGGACGGCGGTGGGCGATGGCCCGGCCCTCCTCGATCCTGGCCACCCCCTGCCAGCAGCTCACCAGGGGGGCCAGGCGCGGCACCTTGTTCCGCTGGACGGCACCGAGGTAGTGCCAGGCCGGTGTCGTGGCCACGGGACCACCGTCGCTCAGGGCCCCGGCCTTGGCCACCAGCTCGTCGGCATAGTTCTCCCCGATGTCGTCCAGTCCGACCTCCAGCGCAGCCCGGACGGCGTCGGCGCCGAAGCCCTTGGTGACGGCCACGATGCGCACGGCGGCGGGATCGCCCGACACCGACTCGATGCGCCCCCGGGCGGCGGCCACCCGTTCCCCGAGCCCTCCGGCATGGAACGTGGCGGACCCGGTCGTCATGGACCGGTCCGGACCCCGCCGGCCCCGTTCCACACCACCAGCGCCTGCCGGCCGGTGTCCCCCCGCCGGCGGTGCGAGAAGTGCCCGCCGCCGCAGGCGGTGCAGGCGCTGTCCCCCACCACCTCGGTGGCCCCGCACGAGACCAGGGCGGCCGACACTGCGGCGGGGACGTCCAGGGCGGGCCGGCCCTCGGCGGTGCGGCCCCGGGCCGCGTCACCCACTGCTGCGCACACCACGTCGAGGTCCGGTCCGGAGAACTCGTAGCACTCGGGATGGATGCAGGGTCCGAGGGCACCGACCACCGCCGTGGCCCCGATGGCCCGCATGGCCTCGACGGCCCGCTGCACCACCCCGCCCGCCAGTCCCCGCCAGCCGGCGTGGACGGCGCCGAAGACCCCCTCACGGCTGCCCAGCGCCACGGATGCACAGTCGGCGGTCAGCACAGCCAGGGCCACCCCAGGGGAGGCCGTGACCAGGGCGTCACCCGGTCCGTCATCCACAATCAGCAGCGGTGGCGTGCCCGGTGGGCCCGAGCGGGAGGTCGACGGCCCCCGGACCGTCACCACGTCGACACCGTGCACCTGGTGGACCCAATGGACCTCGGACACCCGTCCGGCACCAGCGGGATCGACCCGTGGCCACGCCCACCGCCCGAGGGCCGGGTCGGGATCGGATCCCGGGGAGGGGCGGAGGTCGCCGGCGGCGGCGTCGCTCCACGTGGCCACGATGGCCCCGGCCACCGGGACGGGCGGTGCCGTGGTGCTCAGCGCAGGAACGAGGGCACGTCGAAGTCGTCGTCGCCCAGGTCGAGCTCGTCGTCGGCCGGTGTGGCGAAGATGTCTTCGTGCGCGGACTCGGCACCCAGCACACGGCTGTGGTTGGAGGTGCCCGACGACGCGTCGGCCGGGCTGGCCTGGCCGCCGCGGCTCTGGGCCTCCCACCGCTCGAATCCCGCCGCGATGACGGTGACCCGGACCTCTTCGCCCATGGCCTCGTCGATCACGCTGCCGAAGATGATGTTGGCGTCGGGGTGGGCCACGCCGTGGATGATCTCGGCCGCCTCGTTGACCTCGAACAGGCCCAGGTCGGGTCCCCCGGCGATGTTGAGCAGGATGCCCCGGGCACCCTCGATGGAGGCTTCCAGCAGGGGCGAGGTGATGGCGGCGCGGGCGGCGTTGACCGATCGCCCCTCGCCAGTGGCCGACCCGATCCCCATGATGGCGGTGCCGGCGTTGCTCATGATCATCTTGACGTCGGCGAAGTCGGTGTTGATGAGCCCGGGCACGGTGATCAGGCTGGTGATTCCCTGCACGCCCTGCATGAGGACCTCGTCGGCCATCTTGAAGGCGTTGACCATCGAGGTCTTCTCGTTCGACACCGTGAGGAGCCGGTCGTTCGGGATGATGATGAGGGTGTCGACCTTCTCCTTCAGGTTCTGGATGCCCTGCTCGGCCTGGACCGATCGGCGACGGCCCTCGAAGGTGAAGGGCCTCGTGACCACGCCGATGGTGAGGGCCCCGAGCGACTTGGCGATCTCGGCCACCACGGGTGCGGCACCGGTGCCCGTCCCGCCACCCTTGCCGGCGGTGATGAACACCATGTCGGCGCCCTTCAGCGCCTCCTCGATCTCCGAGCGGTGCTCCTCGGCGGCCAGCCGGCCCACCTCGGGGTCGCTCCCCGCACCCAGTCCCCGGGTCAGCTGTCGGCCGATGTCCAGCTTGAGATCGGCGTCGCTCATGAGCAGCGCCTGGGCGTCGGTGTTGGTGGCAATGAACTCCACGCCGCGCAGACCGGCTTCGATCATCCGGTTGACGGCGTTGACTCCACCACCGCCGACCCCGACCACTTTGATGACGGCGAAATAGTTGTTCTGCGCCGGAACGGTCATGGAATCCCTTACCCTCGACCAAAGGTTGAAACCGTTCCAACCGGCGAGTTGGGGACCACGATACGGTCAGCGGAGTACCTGGTCAAGCACTGTGACCCGCCGGAGGCCCCCCGGACGGCACCGATCGGCCCCACCGAGGGCGTCAGGAGCCCACCGTGGGCGACTGGGGCACGGACACGTCGATCACCCCCGCCCTGGGCAGGGAGCCGTGGGCGATGATGGCGGCAATGTCCTCGTACTTGGCCCCGAGTTCGGTGGCCGTTCCGAACAGGACCGTGACCCCGGAGTTGAGGGCCAACCCGATGGTGCCGTCGGGTGCCGCGGAGACCGACACCACCTGGGCCGAGAAGGCCGGCGGCAGCGTCCGGGACACAGTGAGGGCGGGGGTGGCCGACGCCGGGAGCGAGCCTCCGACGGGTGACGGATGGACCACGCCGGCCGTGGTGTGCACCACCAGCACCGGAACCCCGGGGGGCGGGGTGGTCAGCACCTGCAGGGTGCGGCCGGAGCCGTCCAGCACCGACCAGGACGGGCCCGGACCGGCCATCACGGCGACCGGGACCCGCTCGGTCACCGAGACCGTGACGCCGTCGGGCCAGTGGCGGATCACCCGGGCGGAGGCGATGTAGGGCAGGGACCCGACCCGGGCGGCGGTGGCGGCCGGGTCCACGTCGATCAGCGGCGGGTGACCGCCCAGCCCGGCGGCCTGCTCGATGGCGGCGTCGGAGGTGTGGGGATGGACCCCGGTGACGGTCACCACCCGGGCGGCGAACAGCCCGGTGTGGAGGAGGGCCCAGGCCAGCAGGACCAGGATGACCAGTCCGACCACCCCGAGGAGCACCCGGAGTCGGCGCCGGCCCTCGAGCCGGGCGATGGCCAGCCGGCGCTGGTGGATCCGGGGATCGATGGCGGGGACCCCACGGCCCGGGCGCGAGGGGGCCTCGGCGGTCCGGTCCGGTCCGTCCCCGTCCCCGTGCTCCCGGTCCTCCGACGAGTCCGTCGGCCGGGGTGGGTAGGTGCGGAACCCGGCCGGGCCGTCCTCGGGGACCTGCCGTGCGTCCGAGGTCGCCTCGCCCGAGGTCGGTCCGCCGTCGTCCTGCGGATCCGACCGGTCGGTGGCCCCGACGATCTCCGGATCCTCGGACGGTTCCGTTTGTTCCGGCCCTTCCGGCTGTTCCGGCTGTTCCCGCCGTTCCGGCTGGTCGGCCGGCTCCGGCTGGTCGACCGGTTCTGTGTGGTCCGCCGGTTCTGTGGGGTCCGCCGGTTCTCTGGGGTCGGCGACCCCGGACGGGCCGGGGCCGGCCTGCCGGCCGCCGGGCACCTGGTCGGGGAAGCCGCCGTCCATCGGGGCATCGGTCGGAGGGGTGGGGGTGGTCGGGGGCCTCATGCCTCGCTCCCGTCGCCGTCGCCGTCGAATCCGACCAGGCGCACCTCGGTGCGCAGCACCACTCCGGTCTGGTCGGCCACCACCGCCCTGACGTGGTCCATCAGGGCCTTCACGTCGTCGGCGGACCCATCCGGGTCGGCCTGGATGAAGTTGGCGTGCTTGGGGGACACCTCGGCCGAGCCCAGCCGGTGGCCCTTCAGGCCGCAGGCGTCGATCAGGCGGCCGGCCGAGTCACCGGGCGGGTTGGTGAACACCGAGCCGGCGTTGCTCCCCCCGGGCTGGTTGGCCCGGCGCCACCGCACGATCTCGTCGATGGCCGCCCTGCCCGCCTCGGCGTCCCCCGGGGTCAGCCGGTGGTGGGCCGCCACCACGACCTGGTCGGGGGCGAGCTCGGTGTGGCGGTATCCGAAGCCCAGGCGCTCGGGGCCGTCGTGGTGCACCTCGGCCGTGGCCAGGTCCACCCAGCGGAACCCGACCAGGGTGGCCGCCGTGTCCGAGCCGTGCCCGCCGGCGTTCATCCTCACCGCGCCACCCACCGAACCCGGCACCCCGACCGCCCACTCCAGGCCGTGCAGGCCGGCGGCGGCGGTCCGCCGGGCCAGCACCGGCAGGCTCAGGGCACCGCCCGCCCCCACCTCGGTCCCGTCGATGTCCAGTGACTCGAAGCCCGGGCCGAGGCGGACGGCCAACCCGGCGAATCCGGCATCGGCCACCAGCAGGTTGGAGCCCCGGCCGATCACCAGGACCGGCACATCGAGGCCCTCCCGGGCCCGGGCCACGGCCACCAGCTCCGCCTCGTCGGCCGGCTCGCAGAACAGGGCGGCCGTCCCACCCACCCGGTAGGTGGTCAGGGCCCCGAGGGGGTGGTTGCGCCGGCCCCGCGCACCGAGGGCGCGGCCCAACCGGACGAGGTCGCCGGGCGAGGTGGTCACCGTGCCGCTCACCAGCCCGGATCGGCCATCAGCTCGTCGGGCAGCGACGTCAGGTCCCCCGCACCCAGCGTGCAGCAGAGGTCACCGTCCTCCAGGATGTCGCGGACGGTGCGGCGGAGGTCGGCCCGACCGGCCACGTACAGGACGGGCATGTCGGGGAACGAGCGGTGCACGGCATCGGCCACCAGCTGGCCGGACACGCCGGGCACGGGTGCCTCCCCGGCGCCGTAGACATCGGTGACCACCGTGAGGTCGGCGGACTCGAAGGCCGGCCCGAACTCCGCCCCCAACTCGGCCGTCCGGGTGTACCGGTGGGGCTGGAAGACGGCCACCACCCGGCGCCAGTCCCCGTTGCGGGCCGCGGCCAGGGCGGCGCGGACCTCGCTGGGCAGATGGGCGTAGTCGTCGACGAAGGTCACGCCGTTGACCGTGCCGCGGAACTCGAACCGCCGGGCCACGCCGGCGAAGCGGGCCAGGGCGCGGGCGGCGGCCTCGAACGGTGCCCCGGCGGCGAGGGCGGCCACGGTGGCCACGGCGGCGTTCTTGGCGTTGTGGAGACCCGGGACCGGCACCTCCAGCCGGCCGAGCGCCACCCCGTCGGGCCCTTCCAGATCGAAGGCCACCGAGCTGCGGGCCAGGGCCAGGTCGACCATCCGGTAGGTGCAGTCGGCTCCGCCTCCCACCAACCAGGCGCCTGTGGACCGGCCGATCTCGGCCGCCACCGGGTCGTCGGCACCCACGACGCGGCGCACCCGGGCGCCGGCCACGAACTCCTCGAAGGCGGCACGGACGGCGGCGAAGGAGCCGTAGTGGTCCAGATGGTCGGCCTCGACGTTGGTGACCACGGCGATGTCGGGGACCAGGGCCAAGAAGGTGCCGTCGCTCTCGTCGGCCTCCACCACCAGCCACTCCCCGTCGTCCCACACCGCGTTGGTGCCGATCTCGTTGACGTCGCCGCCGATGAGGAAGGACGGCCGCAGGCCCGCCTCCACCAGCACCAGGGCCAGCATGGATGCGGTGGTGGTCTTCCCGTGGGTGCCCGCCACGGCGATACAGCGGCGCAGCGAGGCCACCGCGGCCAGGGCCTCGGAGCGGGCCAGGACCGGCAGGCCGCGGACCCGGGCCTCGAGCACCTCGGGGTTGGACGGGCCGACGGCCGAGGACACCGTCACCAGGTCGGCGGGGCCGAGGTTGTCGCCCCGGTGGCCGATGGCCACGGGGATGCCCAGCGCCGTGAGGCGGTCGGTCACCGCCGACTCCTTCAGATCGCTGCCGGTCACGGTGTGGCCCATGGCGTGCAGGGCGGTGGCGATGGCACTCATGCCGGCCCCCCCGATCCCCACCACGTGGACGGTGCGCAGCTGGTCGGGACGACCGAGCCCGGAGGCCGCAGGTGCCCCGTTCACCGGTGCCCCCGGCGGGTGCCGGCCCGGGCACGGGCCTCGACCAGCCGGGCCCCGGCGGCGGCGGCGTCGGTCCGGGCCAGGGAGGAGGCGGCGGTACCCATGGCCCCGAGGCGCCCGGGGTCGCCCAGCAGATGGTCGAGGAGCGTCCCGAGGCCGTCGGGGTCCAACCGGTCGTCGGCCACCACCACCGCGGCACCGGCCCGCTCCAGCACCCGGGCGTTGGCCGTCTGGTGGTCGCCCGGGGCCCCGGGCAGCGGGACGAGGACCGAGGGCACACCCGCCACGGTCAGCTCGGCCACCGTCATGGCCCCGGCCCGGCACACCGTCACGTCGGCGGCGGCGTAGGCAGCGGCCATCCGGTCCTCGTAGGGGACCCGGACCAGGCACAGCCCGTCCTCGCTCGGGGCCGGAGGACCCTGGCCGTCCCCCGGTGCGGCGAACCCGTCCCAGTCCCGGCGGCCCACGATGTGGTAGATCGTCCGGTCGTCGCGGTCCTTCCACCGGACGGCGAGGTCGGCCACCACCTGGTTGAGGTGGCGAGCGCCGAGCGAGCCACCGAAGGCCACCACGGTGGCCCGGTCGGGGGGCAGCCCGAGCACCCTCCGGCCGGCCACCGGGTCGTGGAGGGCGTCGCCGGCCCCGGCGATGTCGGCCCGGACCGGGGTGCCCGTCACCACGGCGCGGGGCAACGGGGTCCCCTCCCATCCCACCGCACTGGCCCGGGCGAAGCGCCCGAGGATGCGGTTGGCCGCCCCGGGGACGGCGTCCACGTTGACCAGGACCAGGGGCACGCCCAGCACCACCGCCGCCAGCGACGCCGGCAGGCTGGCGTAGCCGCCCACCGACACCACCACGCGGGGTCGGGACCGGAGGACCACGCCGATCCCCCGCACCGCCGCCACCGACAGGCCGGCCACCGCCCCGAGGTTGGCCGCCAGGTGACGGGGCGACAGGCTCCGGACGATCCCCCGTCCGGGGAGCAGCGTGACGGGGAAGCCGCGACCGGCGAGGGTGGCGCGGTCCTGCCCGCGGCTGGACCCGACGAACTCGATGGAGTCACGGGGGTGGCCGGCGTCGACCAGGGCCTCGGCGATGGCCAGGGCCGGCTGGAGGTGGCCGGCCGTGCCTCCCCCCGCCACCAGCGCGTACCGCTCGCCGCTCACCGTCTGATCGGTCGCAGCCGCTCCATCGCGCCGACGGTCGCCGGTCGCCGCTCGGTGGCCGCGGGGCGCAGGCGGGTGGCGGGACCCGGGGGTGCCGACCGTTCCTGGGAGGCGATGTTGATCAGGATTCCCACGGCCGCCAGGGTGATGATCAAGGACGAGCCCCCGAACGAGATGAAGGGCAGCGGGATGCCGGTGACGGGCAGGACCCCGATGACCGCACCGATGTTGATCACCGCCTGGCTGGCCACCCAGGTGGTGATGCCCACGGCCATCAGGCTCCCGAACCGGTCGGGGGCCCGGGTGGCGGCCCGCAGGCCGTACCAGGCCAGGGCGAAGAACAGCCCGAGGAGCAGGACCGCCCCCAGCAGGCCGAGCTCCTCCCCCACCACCGAGAAGATGAAGTCGGTGTGGGCGTTGGGCAGGGTGCCCCACTTCTCGCGGCCGCCGCCCAGGCCCAGCCCGAAGACGTGCCCCGACCCGAGGCCGATGAGCGACTCCCAGACCTGGTAGCCCGAGCCGGACCGGTTGGCCCCGGGGTTGAGGAAGGACAGGATCCGGTCCCTCCGGTAGGGATCGGCCAGGCCGATCACCACGGCCAGGGCGGCGAACGACCCGAAGATCTTGAGGATCGGTCCCATCGGCACCCCGCCCATGAACAGGATGCCGAAGGCGATGCAGGCCAGGACCATCACGGTGCCCATGTCGGGCTGCTTCAGGATCAGGACTCCGGCGATGCCCAGCACGGCCAGGACGGGGACGATGACCAGCTTGGGGTCGGTGGCGGGGTGCGACCGCCGGGTGAGGAGGTCGGCGGCGAACACGGCCAGGGCCAGTTTCATCAACTCCGACGGCTGGAGCTGCAGCATCCCGATCCCGATCCAGCGGGACGACCCACCCGAGGAGACCCCGAGGTGGGGAACGAGGACCACCACCAGCAGCACCAGGGTGACGATCACCAGCGGGCCGCGCAGCTTGCGCCACCACCGGTAGTCGACCCGGGCGAACAGGAGCAGGGCCCCGATACCCGCACCCATGTACAGCGCCTGGCGGATGACGATGGCCCACGGGGATCCGTACAGCTGGATGGAGATCAGCGGTGAGGCCGAGCCCACCATCACCAGGCCGAACACGCACAGGACCCCCACGAGCAGGGCGATGGCCGGGGCCGTCCCCAGTCGGGACAGGACGCCCGCCGGGCCCGGGACCCGCCGGCCCACCGTGGCGGTGGTGGTGCCCGACGACGGTTCGTCACGCATGGCTGCCTCCTCGCACCGTCTGAGCGGTGCCGTTCGCTCGTGAACTTCCCCCGGTGGCCCTGCGCATCCCCTTAGCCTCGCCCACCCGGGCCCGCCGGTGGTGGAGCCTCCCGGGCATCAGACCTTCCCCACCGGGCATCAGACCTTCCCCACCGGGCATCAGACCTTCCCCACCGACAGGAAGTCCCCGTAGAAGATGCCCAGGCCCAGCGCGGCGAAGAGCCCGGCCAGGATCCAGAAGCGCACGATGACGGTGGTCTCGGGCCAACCCATGAGCTCGAAGTGGTGGTGGAGGGGGGCCATCCGGAAGACGCGGCGGTGGAAGACCCGGAAGCTGATCACCTGGATGACGACCGAGAGGGTGATGATCACGAACAGGCCCCCGATGATCACCAGGAGGAGGTCCAGGTTCATCAGCAGGCACAGGGCGGCCAGCCCCGACCCGATGGCCAGTGACCCGGTGTCGCCCATGAAGATCTTGGCCGGGGCGGCGTTCCACCACAGGAAGCCGAGGCAGGCACCGGCCAGGGCCACCGCGGCCAGGGCCAGGTCGAGGGCGTCGGGAACCCGGTAGATCCCGAAGTGGCGGTACTGCCAGTAGCCGATGATGGCCAGGCACGCGAAGCAAAAGGTCGAGGACCCGGCGGCCAGGCCGTCGAGGCCGTCGGTGAGGTTCACCGCGTTGGACATGGCGGCGATGACGAAGGTGGCCCACGCCACCCACAGGCCGATACCCAGGTTGAGGTCGAACGAGTCGTACCGGGTGAACGACAGCGCCGTCGACGAGTGGGCCCAGTACACGGCCAGAAGGGAGAAGGCCAGGCCCAGGCCGATCTGGGCCCCGAACTTGGCCCGCTTGTTCAACCCCAGGCTCCGCCGGTTCCGGACCTTCATCCAGTCGTCGGCGAAGCCGATCAGGGCGGCGCCGACGATGGCCAGCATGACCAGGGCCCCCGAGCGCGAGAAGATCACCCCGGGTATGGAGTGGGCGCACAGGTAGCCGATGACCACCGCACCCACGATGCACACCCCGCCCATGGTCGGCGTTCCCGCCTTGGCGATGTGGACCTGGGGCCCGTCCTCCCGGATCTGCTGGCCGATGTTGTGCTTGAGGAGCCACCGGATGAGGAGCGGCGTGGTGAGGACGGCCACCCACAGGGCGATGCCCCCCGAGGTCATGAGGGAGATCATCGGTCGTGGCCCCGGGCCGTGGACCGGTGGCGGCGTTCCTCGAGGGCCCGCCCCGCCTCCAGCCGGTCGTCGAAGGGGACCACACGGCCGGCCGCCGACTGGGTGGCCTCGTGCCCCTTGCCCGCCACCACGACCACGTCGCCGGCCCGGGCCCGGTCGACGGCGGCCCGGATGGCCAGGCCGCGATCGGGCTCGACCACCAACTCGGGCCGGTCGGCGATGCCGGCCCGCACCTGGTCGATGATGGCCATGGGATCCTCCGACCTCGGATTGTCCGACGTCAGCACCACGACATCCGACCACCGGGCGGCGGCCTCCCCCATCAGTGGTCGTTTCCCCTGGTCGCGGTCGCCCCCCGCCCCGAACACGGTGATCACCCGGCCCGGCCCGGCCAGCGTCCGGGCGGTCGACAGGGCCACGTCCAGCCCGGCCGGCGTGTGGGCGTAGTCCACCACCACGGCGAACGGCTGGTCCGTCGGGACCAGCTCCATCCGCCCCGGCACCGGTCGGGCCGAGCCCAGGCCGGCCACGGCCTCGTCCTCGTCGAGCCCCACGGCCACCGCCACACCCAGGGCCACCAGCGCGTTGTCCACGTTGAAGGCGCCCGACAGCGGGACGGTCACCGGCCGACCCCGCCACCGGAAGGCGGAGGAGCCCACGGTCAGCACGGTGTCGGAGGCGTCCGAGCGGCACACCTCGGTGACCGGCCGGCCGGCGGCGGCGATCCGGTCGGCCAGACGGCGGCCCCACGCGTCGTCCACGGCCACCACCGCCGCCCGGGCCCGGCCCGGCTCGAAGAGCCGGGCCTTGGCCTCGAAGTACTCCTCCATGGTCCCGTGGTGGTCCAGGTGGTCCCGGCTGAGGTTGGTGAAGGCGGCCACGTCGAAGACGATGCCGTCCACCCGGTGCTGGGTGAGGGCGTGGGACGAGACCTCCATGGCCACGGCGCGCCGTCCCTCGTCCCGGAGGCCGGCCAGCAGGCCCTGGAGCACCGGCGCCTCGGGCGTGGTGCGCTCGCCGTCCAGGGTGCCGATGGTGGCGGCTGACCAGCCGGCGTGCTCGAGTATCGAGCGGATCAGGTGCGTGACGGTGGTCTTGCCGTTGGTTCCGGTGACCCCCACCGTGGTCAGGTCCCGGGAGGGGTGGTGGTAGAACGACGCGGCGATGCCGGCCATGGCCGGACGGACCTGGCCCGGCGCCACCCGCACCTGCGTCACGTCGAGGTCCAGGAACCGCTCGCACAGGAGGGAGCCGGCCCCGTTGGCCACGGCCTCGGGAGCGTGCCGGTGGCCGTCGGTGTGGGCCCCGGGCACACAGCAGAACAGGGAGCCGGGACGCACCTGCCGGCTGTCGAGCTCGATCGAGGCCACGGCCGTCGACGCCGGTTCGCCCCGGACGTCGAGCACGTCGACGTCACGGATCAGGTCGATCATCTGCACGGGTCGGTGATCCACGGGCTCGGTCGGTGATTGGGGCGAGGCGGCTGGGAGGGCCCCACCTAGGGGCCTTCCGTGACCGCTCCGGCCGGCACCTTGATGCTGCCCTGGGCACCGATGGCCGCACTGGAGGCCGCCGGCGTGGCCGCCACCGTGGTGGGGACGCCGTAGTGGTGGAGGGCATAGGCCATGATCGTCGAGAACACCGGGGCAGCCACCGCACCACCGTAGATGGGCGTGGGGTGGTCGAGGACCACGATGGCGGACAGCACCGGGTTCTGGGCCGGGGCGAACCCGGCGAAGGTGCCCACGTAGGCCCCGCTGATGTAGCCGAGGTGACTGGGATCGGGGATCTGGGCCGTGCCCGTCTTGCCCGCCACCGTGTAGCCGTCGATGGCGGCCTCGGTGCCCGTGCCCGAGGCCACGACACCCTCGAGCATGGACACCAGCTGGGCGTTGACGGCGGGACTGATGACCCGGTGCGACGACGAGGCCGGTGCTGCCGTGACCTGGTCGTTCGCTCCCACGGTGGCCCGCACCAGCCGGGGCGACACGAAGACGCCCCCGTTGGCCACGGTGTTGTAGGCGTCGAGGACCTGCTGTGGCGTCACCGCGTCGTCCTGGCCGATGGGGGTCGACCCGATGGAGGTGCCGGTCCAGGTGGAGGCACCCGGCACCAGGCCCTGGGACTCGCCGGGGAAGCCCAGGCCCGTGGGCTTACCGAAGCCCAGGTTGGCGATCTGAGCCAGCAGGCGGTTCTCCCCCAGCGCCTCGGCGATCTCGATGGTCCCGATGTTGGAGGACTGGGCCAGGATGCCGCTCGGCGTCAGCCGCTCCAGTCCGTGGGCCTCGGCGTCGTGGAAGGTGTACTTGCCCATCGGGAGCGAGGAGGGCACGGAGATGACCTGGTTGGGGGTGATCACCCCGGCGGCCAGTGCCGCCGAGAAGGTGACCAGCTTGAACACCGAGCCGGGCTCGTAGACCTGGGTGACCGCCGAGTTGGACGGCGCCTCCTCGACTCCGGCCGGCAGGGTGTCGGCCTGGGACACCAGGGTCGGCCCCGTGGTGGACTGGGCCGTGCCGGCCGACCCCGCGCCGGTCGACCCCGTGCCGGTGGACCCCGTGCCGGCCGACGCCGTGCCCGTCGAGGCCGGGGCCGTCGTGGTCGTGGTGGTGGTTGCCGCCTTCGAGGGAACCGCCCCCGTGGTGGGAGTCCCGGTGGTGGCCTGCAGGTTGGCCATGGCCAGGATGTCCCCGGTCTTCACGTCCATCACCACCGCCGTCCCGCTGTAGGCGTGTGAGGCGACGATCTCGGCGGCGAGGGCCTGCTCGGCCACGTACTGGACCGACTCGTCGACGGTCAACTCCAGACCGGTCCCGGGTGAGGAGGCCACGGTCCCGCCGCCTCCGGGCAGGGTGACGCCGTCGGGCGCCTCCAGCAGGCTCTTCGAGCCGGCCTTGCCGGCCAGCGTCGACTGGTACTGGTATTCGAGGCCTGACGCGCCCTGTCCCGCCCAATTGACCGTTCCGACCAGGGGGGACGCCAGCTGGCCCACGGGGAGCACCCGCTGGGTCTCGGGAACCAGGTTGATGCCGGGGAGGTTGAGGTCGGTGACCTTGGACGCCACGGCGTCCGACACCCGGTGGGCCAGGTAGACGAAGCCCGATCGCTCGGTCAGGTCGGCCCGGAGCTGGTCGGCGGGGAGCCCGAGCACCGGGGCCAGCGCGGCCGCCACCGAGGCCGGCCGGGTGATCAGCATGGGGTCGGCCACCACCGTCTGCTTGGTCACCGTCTCGGCCAGCACCTCGCCGTTCCGGTCGTAGATGCCCCCGCGGACGGCCGGCACCGTCACCGTCTGGGTCAGCTGCGAGGTGGACAGCGAGGCGTAGCGGGAGTGGGAGAACTCCTGGACCGAGATCAAGCGGCCCACCAGCACGATGAATACGACCACCAGGACCAGCCGCATGGCGCGCGTGCGCCGTCCCAGCAGTGCCGACGGGCTCACCGGGTGGCCGAGGTGCTCGTCGACGTGGTGGCGCGTGCAGCCCCGCCCGGAGTCGCGGCCGGGGTGATCGTCTGGGGCACGGGGAGGGGAATGGTGAGCGGGACGTGCGGCAGGTAGACCACCTGGGTCGGGGCCACCAGGCCCTGGGCCTCGGCCTGGCTGACCACCACCGGTGGGGCGGCCTTCTCGGCCACGGCCACCTGGGCCCCCTTCTGGGTCACCTCGGCGGCGGCGACCCGCTGCTGGACGGCCGCCAGGCGGACCTGGCCCTCCGCCAGCAGGGTGTCGCCCACCACGACGGCCAGCAGGCTGCCCACCACGAGCAGGCACGACAGCCACATGGTGGACCGTCGGAGCCGGTTGGGGCCGGTCCGCCGGCGGGGCGCCGGCTCGAACAGCCGCAGCGGAGGGCGGCGTGGCTCACCCGCGTGACGCGGGTCGACCCGCGGGGCCGAGGTGCCGGTGCGCACGTCGGCGCGCGCTGCCGTCCGGCGCGCTGCGGCATCTGCCGGAGGCGCCATCAGGCGACGTCGCCCGGACCGGTGCCGATGGTGTCGGGAGCGCGGTCCGGCGTGCCCAGTCGCTCGATCACGCGCAGCCGGGCCGCCTCGGAGCGGGGGTTTCGCTCCACCTCGGGGGCCGACGGGCGGCGAGCGCCCCGCGTCACCAGCCGGAACTCGGGGTTGGCCCCGCAGACACAGGGCAGGCCGGGCGGGCAGTGACAGTCGTCGGTGGCCAACCGCTGGAAGAAGGACTTGACCAGCCGGTCCTCGCCGGAGTGGTAGGCGATGACCACACAGCGCCCGCCGGGCTTCAGCAGGGCGGTGGCATCGTCGAGCGCCGTCTCCAACTGGTCCAACTCCTCGTTCACGGCGATGCGGATGGCCTGGAACACTCGACGGGCCGGATGCCCGCCGGTGCGCCGGGTGGCGGCGGGGATGGCGGTCCGGACCACGTCGGCCAGCTGGCCGGTGGTGGAGACCGGACGGGCGGCGATGATGGCCCGGGCGATCCGGCGGGCGAACCGGCCCTCGCCGTTGTCGGCGAACAGCTCGACCAGCGCGTCCTCGTCGTAGTGGTTGACCACGTCGGCGGCGGTGCGCCCGGTGGTGGGGTCCATCCTCATGTCGAGGGAGGCGTCGCGCCGGTAGGAGAAGCCCCGCTCCGCCACGTCGAGTTGGGGCGAACTGACCCCGAGGTCGAAGAGCGCGCCGCTCAGGCCGTGCTCGGCCGGTGGGGCCCCCGAGGCGCCCTGGAACTCGTCGATCACATGGGCCATGACGTCGAAGCGGCTCTGGCGGATGGCGACACGGCCGCCGAAGCGGGCCAGCTGGGCGGTGGCGGCCTCCACAGCGGCGGGGTCTCGGTCGATCCCGAGGACCCGCAGGTGGGGCCAGGCCGACAGGAGGGCGGCCGTGTGCCCACCTCCCCCCAGGGTGGCGTCGACGACCAGGCCGGGTGGTACGGGACCGAACAGGTCCACCACCTCGGCAGCCATGACCGGCTGGTGTTCGAACGTCTGGCTCATCCGCAGTCCCTCGACCGGCACGATGGCGGGTGGAGTACCGCGACGCTCACTCTGGAAGTAGGCGGAGGAGGATGCTTCCAGGCTTCCGGTCGAGGGACTGCGCATGGGCCAGACTCGTTCGATGTGCACGTCGTGACGGGCCACTGCGGCCAGTCCCGACTCATAGGGGGTGGGCCGCCGGGGCCGGTCGGCGTCGATGGTCGCCAGATCGCTCGGGCCGCGGCCGGCTCGCCCGGGGGCGGCATGACGGCGCCGGGGCCGGGCCGGAGGGACCGGGGCCACCACCGGAGGGGCCGAGCTGATGGCTCTGAGCGTGGCCGTGGTGGGGGCGGCGCCTGCCACAGCGGGCGGGGCGGGCCGGGGCGGGCCGGGGCCGAGATCGACACTGGGGTGATCGGGGCTGATCCGGGCGGCGGCGGGGTCGGCCGTCCGAGGCTCGTCGGGAGCGTCGAGCGGGTGGCGGACCACGTGGAGGTGCATGCTCTCACTCAACCGTCGTCGCCCTGGGTCAGGCGTTCCTCTTCGGGCAGCACCTTCTGATCCCACGAGTCCCGGTTCCACAGCTCCACCCGGTCGATCGCCCCGAGGACCAGAACGTCGCTTACCAGACCGGCGTACTCGCGGAGCCGGGCCGGAATGGCCATCCGGCCCTGGCGGTCGATCTCCAGTTCGTGGGAGGTCGAGGCCCACAGGCGCACCAGGTTCCGGTCGCTCCGCCCCGTCGTGGCCCGCTCCAGCATCGTCTCCATCTGCTGCTCGAACTGGTCCGGCGTCCACAGGGACAGGCACCCGTCCTGGTACTCGGTCAGATACCCGCCGTGCTCGAACGGTCCGCGGAACTTCGACGGGAGGATGAGCCTTCCCTTGTCGTCGAGCGAGTGCTCGTACCTGCCGAAGAACCGTGCCACTGGTGATTGCTCCCACAATGCTCCCCGCAGTGCCCAGAACCCGACGGCTCGGATCCCTCCCTTTCACACCACTTTGCGCCACTCTACGCCCCGACCCCCCACCGGTCAACCACCAGACTCCAAAACCGCTCCTCCAGGCACCCCGGCCGGCCGAGCGGCGAGGACCCAAGGACTCACGAAGGGCCGGTCAGTGGCCCTGCGTCCGTCCGGACGCCGGGCTCGCGGCAGTGGGTGGGGCGATGTGGGGCGGATTTCGGCGCCGGGCACCCGTAGGGGCCGGAACACCCGGTGCTGCGACACGGCTGCCGCCGGTGCTAGCGCCGGCGGGACAGGGGCAGCACGGTCACGGCAGCACGGTCACGGCAGCGCGGCAACGAAGGCATCGGGCAGCGCCTGGGCCCACCCGGCCCTCCGATGACCGGGGGGACCGCCCCCGTCGGCCAACTCCTCGGCCCCGACCACGGCAGCACGGAGGCCGGCCACCGCCGCCCCACGCTCCGGCGGATCCATGGCCAGCAGGTCGACCAGCGGGGCAGGGTCCCAGCGGAGGACGCAGGCGCCATGGAACCAGGCGCCGTGCCGGTTCCTCCGCTGGGCCAGACCGACCACCTTGCGACCGTCCTCGGTCACCACCTCGCCGGTGCCGACCCCCCCGAAGCAGACCGAGGAGGACCACCTCGTGCAGGACACGTAGCCCGTCCGGTGGGCGGACAGTCCGCTGACGCCGCATGCCGCCAGGGCGTCGACCCAGACGTCTCCCAGCCAGTCGAAGGCGCGCCCGACGTCGGCCGACCACAGCGGGTGCCCGGCCGGCAGCCACACGTCGATCCAGACCGGATCCTCCGGTGTGACCAACACCGCCCCCCCGCCCGACCGTCGGCGGGTGACGGACACGCCGGCGGCGGCGGCACGTTCCGCGTCGACGGCAGCCACCGGTTGGGTCGACCCGAGCACCACGGCCGGACCCGAGACCCGACAGACGGCCACCCTGGCGTCGTCGGGCGCCGCCGCGGCGGCGGGCCAGCCGGCGTGGAGGGTGCCGGCGTCGCCGGACCGCTGCTCGACCGTCCATGCCCTCGCCATCACCCCATGCTCCCACCGGACCGGCCGGCCTCGGAGCGCCACCCGGCCTCGGAGATCGGGCAACGCCGATCAGGCCGCCGTCAGGCCCGGTCAGGCCGCGCCGGTCAGGCCGTCAGCTGCTCGGTGCGCCCGGGTCCCCCGCCGAGATAGGTCTGCCAGTCCTCGCTGGCCCCACCGCAGAGCGCCAGCAACTGGACGCGGTGGCGGGGCGCCACCGGTTCCGCCCGGAGCACCATGCCCACCTCGTGGGGCAGCCGGTCCTCCTTGCGCGTGTTGCACCGCCGGCACGCCGCCACCACGTTCTCCCACGTGTGGGGCCCTCCCTTGCTGCGGGGGATGACGTGGTCGAGGTTCTCCGCCGCCGATCCGCAGTACTGGCACCTCGAGCCGTCCCGGGCGAACACCGTGCGGCGGTTCACCGCCACCCGGTAGTGATGGGGCACGTGCACGTACCGGACCAGTCGCACCACCGAGGGCTCGGGGACCGTCATGCGCTCGGCCCGGAAGAACCGCTCCGTGGTGTGGACCAACTCGGCCTTGGTGTCCAACACCAGCAGCACCGCCCGGCGTGAGGAGACGATCCCGAGCGGCTCGAAGGTGGCGTTGAGCACCAGGGCCCGCCGTGCCGCCGTCACCGGCGAGCGGACCGGTTCTGTCCCGTCGGACGCCGGTCCCCGGGCGGTGGCCCTGACCGTCGACTTCGCCGCTACCTTCGAGCGTCGATCCATCGGGACGGAAATTAGCCTGCTTGCCTGCCGGCGAGGGGACCCCGGCCGATGGCGCCGTCCGGACGGTCACGTCCCGTCCGTCCGAGGCTCGCCGTGGCCCGGCACCAGTCGAGGTAGGAGACCACGTCCTCGGCGGTCGGTTCCGCATCGGGCCGGCCGTAGGCGGTGGTCATCCGGAAGGCCCACCAGTCCGGATCGGGCAGGGGCAGGAACGGTCGGTGCCGCCACCACCCCGGGACGGCCATCCGGAGCAGCGCGCCGACTGCCGCCGCCCACAGCCCGGGCCGCACCAGCACCGCCGCCAGGACCGGGACGGTGACCGGGAAGGGCACCCGGTCGGACGTCGGCGGCACGGGTGCGGGATCGCTCACCCGGTGACCCCCCGTCGGTCGGGGACGAAGGCCCGCCGGGCCACGGCCGCCGCGCCGACCAGAGGCCCGGCTCCCCCCAGCCCGGCCGGGACGATGCGGGTGCCGCGGGCGAATTCGAGCCGGGCCCGCGCGTCGATCTCGTCCTGGGCGGCGGCGAAGAACGGCTCGCCGAAGCCCAGGGCCACCGAACCGGCCACCACGGCCAGCTGCAGGTCGAGCAGGTTGGCCACACTGGCCACGGCACGGCCCACCATGGTCCCGGTCCGACGGCGCACGGTGTCGTCGGCCTCCGCAGCGGGACGCCCGGTCATGGCCTCGATCGACAGTCCCGAGGCTTCGGCCTCGAGGCAGCCGCGGCCACCGCAGGCGCACGACCGGCCGTCCGGCTCCACCACCACGTGGCCGATGTGTCCGGCATTGCCGTCGGCTCCGCCGAGGAGCCGGCCATCGAGCACGATGCCCCCACCGACGCCGGTCGACACCACCATGCCCAGGTAGTCAGGGACGCCTCGGGCCGCACCCCGCCAGCCCTCCCCGAGGGCCAGGGCCTTGGCGTCGTTGTCCACGGACACGGGCAGGCCCACCAGATCCCCGATCCGCCGGCGCAGCGGGAACCCCCGCCAGGCCGGGATGTTGAGTGGGGACACCGCCTCGCCCCCGGCGGTCATGGGGCCACCACAACCCACACCGCACAGGCTCGGCGTCGACCCGGTCCGCACCGCCTCGACCACCGCGGCCACGGCATCGAAGACGACGTCGGCATCGTCGGAGTCCGGGGTGGCGAGGGAGGCACGCTCGCCGACCGAGCCGTGCCCGTCCACGAGGGCGGCAGCGACCTTGGTCCCGCCGATGTCGATGGCCAGCACCACGGGCCCGTCGTCGGGATGGAAAGGCGGGGCCGCACCCGACCCGGACCGGTCAGCCGGGTGGTGCCCGCCCACGGCGGGGTCAGTCGTCGCGGTGGAAGCGACCACGGATCCAGTCACGCGGATCGTGGACGGTGTTGCTCAGGTTGCGGCTGTGCAGTGACCGCGAGATGTCGTCGATCCCGGCCTTGCCCATCCGCCGGGCGTTGTTGGCGAAGACGACGCCGGAGAGGAACATGACGATGACGCCGATGAAGCCCAGCACCACCGAGGACGAGAAGGTGAAGAACATGAACACCAGTGCGGCCACGAAGACCAGCGCCGACCAGATGCAGTAGCGACCGGCGTGCCGGTACACCGTCTCAGACCGGACTCGCTCCGCGAAGTCGGGATCCTCCTGGTACAGCGACTGCTCAAGCTCGTGCAGTATGCGTTGTTCGTGCTCAGAGAGTGGCAACCGCTCGTCCCCTCCACCCGTGTTCGTGTCCCGACGTGTCTGCCGACGCCATCATCGCGCAATCGCCGTCGGAATACCCCGCACCACTGTCAGTGTGCACTGCATTCACCTGCATCACCACGCACCGCGCTACCGCACCGTTTTCTGGACACTGGGACCATATTACAAGGTACCGGCTCATGCACGACCCGGGTCGGGTGGCCCTGGGGCCCCGGGGCCCCATTGGGCCTCGCCGCGCCGGCGGATCCGCAGGCCGTCCGGCCCCACCAGGGAGGCAGGCCCGACGGACGAGCCCCCGTAGCGCTCCCGGATGGCGTCGACCGCCGCCGTGACCGGGGCCCACGAGCGCTGGAGTCCCTCCACGTCGTCGCCGGCACCAGGGCCGGACTGGCCGCCAGGGGGTGCCGACGGGGGCGACCCCCCGCCACCCGGGTGGGCGTCGACGGGGCCCAGGTCCAGGCTGAGCTGGATGCCCTGGTCGGACCGCCCGAATCCGGACAGGCTGACGCCGAGGAGCCGCACCCCCTGGTCCAGCGAGGCCGAGACGCTGTCGAGCAGGGCCGTGGCCACGGCCGCCACCGCCGGGGTGGCATCGACCGGAGCAGTGAGTGAGTGCGACCTCGTGACCATGGTGAAGTCGCCGAACCGGACCTTGACGGTCACGGTCCTGGCGGCCAGGCCCGAACGCCGGAGGAGGGTGGCCGAGGCGTCCACCATCCGCATGAGGTGGCCGTGGAGCACGGCGGGATCCCACAGGTCCGACGGGAAGGTCTCCTCGTGCCCGATCGACTTGGCCTCCTGCACCGGCTCGACCGGCCGGGGGTCGTCACCGCGGGACAGTGCGCCGAGGTGGGCGCCGAGCGACGCCCCCAGTGCATGTTCCAGCACCCCGGGTGGGAGCGCGGCAAGATCGCCGACCGTGGTCACCCCCAGCGCGTCCAGGCGCTTGCCGGTCACCGGGCCCACCCCCCACAGGGCCCGCACCGGCAGAGGGTGGAGGAAGGCCAGCTCCTCGTCCGGCCGGACCACGA
>Ga0302196_10000542_pt1 | contig 36261 bp, 30 predicted proteins | sample II_Bog_N1_3_FD_198794 | JGI IMG/M metagenome (GOLD analysis project Ga0302196, IMG submission 198794) | Peat permafrost microbial communities from Stordalen Mire near Abisko, Sweden - II_Bog_N1_3 | ecosystem: Environmental > Terrestrial > Soil > Wetlands > Peat | place: Sweden: Abisko...
TCCTCGATCCGGAAGCGCAGCGCGTCGCCCACGTGCTCGCGCACGCGGTCCGCGATCCGGTCGATGTCGCCGCCGCTTCGATCCATCATGACGGCGCGCAGCGCGTCGGCGAGCCGCTCACGGAGCCCATCTCGCAGGCGCTCGCGCACCCTCTCGGCGACGTTCTCGTAGACCTCGTCGGCCACGCGGTGCGCGTCCAGGTTCATGCCAAAGCCCCCGGCCTCGCGCAGCTCGTCGGTCAGCTGCTCGCGGATGATGCTCCCGATGCGCTCCCTGACGGCCTCGAGGAAGCGGCCTTTGATGGAGTCGACGACGCGATCCACCTCGATGCCACCGCCCATCTGCCCGCCGAAGAACTCGCGCTGCGGCATCATCGTCCGCCGGTACGCTTGCCCCAACCGCTCGCGGATGGCTTCCCCCAGACGCTCGCGCATCGCTTCGATGACGCGCTCTCGTACCGAGTCGGCAATCTGATCGAGGTCGAAATTTCCGCCCATCTGCTGCCAGTCCATTCGTTCCATCGACAACCTCCCCTTCGTAGCCGTGCCCTTGGGGCCCAACGGCTGCGGCGCGCAATGCGAGGGGCGTTCCAGCCGCCGGGCGGCCAAGCCCAGCCGCTTCGCCCGCCGTCGCGCACGTGCGCGCGCCGCCGTCGCCGCCAGGAGCGGCCGGGCGTAGCCGCTGCAAAATGTCTCACTGTGACGGGTCTGCCCCGGCGCGAGCGCGCCGCGCCATCGCTAGCGCACGATGGTGCGCACGAGCTCCGCCCAGCGCTCCAGCGCGACGGTGCTGAGGAAATTCGTTCGAACCCGCTCGTACCCGGAGTCGGCGAGTCGCTTCGCCAGAGGCGCATCATCCAGCATGCGCGTCAGCGCGGCCGCAAACTCTCCGAGGTCCTCCGGATCACGGACGAGCAGACCGTCGAGCCCGTCCCGGATCTGGTCCTGGATACCGCCCACCGCCGACGCAATGACGGGCCTCCGCTTCCACAGAGCCTCCGTCACGGTCAGCCCGAAGCCCTCCTCGAGGCTCTTCTGGACGATCACGCTGGCGTGCCGCTGGAGCGCGTTCACGATGGCGGCGTTCTCCTCGTCATCTTCCATCGGCAGCATCGCGAGGTGCACCTGAGAGCGTTCCGACTCCGGCAGCGCACGCCAGGCGTGGTGCACGTCGGCGAAGACCCGCGACGACTCCGGATCATCGGTCACGGAGTCCACCGTGGGCCCGGCCAGGACCAGCTGTGCGCCGCGCGGGGCGTGGGGCTCCAGCAGGCGGGCGAACCCTCTCAGCACGCCGACCGGATCCTTCATGTGGTCCCAGCGTGAGATCTGGGTGACGAGCGGAACGTCGAGCCCCGGCGCGCACCCGAGACGGTAGATCTCCGCCTTGCGATCGACCCGCCCCGCGCTCCCGTCGTCCCGAAGAAAGACGGCACGCCCGGGCTCGGCAGGCCCCTCGATGAGCCCGACCGTGCTCAAGATGGCGTGGACCGTGGCGTCATCGAGCGACTGGTTCTTTGCCGAGAACGGGTCGATGTTCGGCGGGACGACGAACGCTCGGTTCCCTTGCTGGAGCCACGGAGGAGCGTAGGAGGCGCGCGTGAAGACCGTCACCCGGGCGTCCTGGAGGTAGGGCCGAAGGAAGGCCCAGCCGCGCTCGACCTCGTGGCTCCATGTCTCCTCGCCGATGTGGGACCGCCACACGACGAACGCCCCCATCCGGCTGAAGTGGGGAACGAGCCCGGCGGTCTGCGGGTCGTGGCAAATCACGATGTCGCGCGGCTGTACGAGCGGATCCATCGAGACCACGTTCTCGTGGAGCACCCGCTCGTAGAGGCTCGCCTCGGCGGCCCCCAGCGGCGAGCCGTCGCCCGCGAAGCCGTGCAGCGCGTTGTGCAGGCGCTTCGTGATCCGGAAGAACTCGGGGGGGGCCTGGATCGCTGCCCAGCGGGCGTCGATGCGCAGCCCGCGCGCGTACCGCAGAAGCGACCGGAGCATCTCGGCAACTCCACCGCCGTGCACGGTGGAGTTGACGTTCCAGATGGCCTGGCCGTCGAGGAGCCCTCGGATCGCCTCGGCTTCTCGCTTCAGGGACCGAACGCGTTCAGCCCCGACGAGGGTGGCGAACCGGTCGATGTCTCGCGGGCCGATCTTTATTTCGTACACGGCTGGAGAAGCTGCGAACGACGTGCCGCGCGTCTTCTCCCTGGAACGAGGGCGGCCTTGATCCGGCGAACCGGGCTCTCCTAGGCCTGCCTTCGCGCGCGCATCGACGTGCACTCGAAGCAGAACGTCTCCCCCGTCCACGCCTGGCCCGCGATGCCCTTGCCGGCCTCGGGGATGTCCTTCGGCACCTCGTGCGTCCAGCCGAGAGACCGGAGGTGGGCCACGGCCACGTAGCGGGATGTCCGGTCGTTCTCCCCCCGGAAGACGAAGGAGCCCACGAGGCACGAGTCGCAGTAGGCGGCCCAGCGGGTCTTGTCCCTGGATAGAGGGAGCAGCACCTTGTCTATACTGAACATGGTAACAGCATTCGTCAATGCTTCAGAGGCACCGCGTGATGAAGCGCTTCACCCCCGATTCGTCGACGGTGTAGGGCGGATCGCAGCCGGGTTGCGGGCGCTTGGCCCCCGGTTGTTTGGGCTTCGCTTGGCTGGTGGCTGGGCTGGAGGTCGTCGGGGTCCTGGGCTCGGCGGAAGGCCCCTCGGCCGGAGTATCGACGGCAGGCTTTTTCTCCGCGACGACCGTGGCCGAGGGGGGCGCCGGAGCGGGCTCCGAGACCGGCACGTCGCCGGGCTCCGTGGACGGATGCGAGGCCCTCCACGCGAAGACACCCACGACGGCGAGGAGGAGCAGCCCGATGGCGGCGGCCACCGCTGCGGTGCTCCTGCGTCCCGGAGCTTCCGGCGCCTTCTCGACGGGGGACGTCGGGGAGGCCAGGGTCGCGGGAGAGGCTGTAGGCACGGCGGGAGTGCTCGCCCCGGGAGAGACCATCGTGGGCTCGACCTTCGGAGCGGCCCCCTCGGTGAGCATCAGGGTCGCCGCCTGGGCGCGCTGCTTCACGTCGCCCGGCGCGAGCCCCGCGAGATCGAGCTCGGTGGGGGCCCTGCCCACGTCTCCGCCGTCGCCCGGGAGGCTCTCGATGTTGGCGACCCGCGCGGCGCGCTTCGCGAGCATCTGGTGACCGATGTCCTCGACCCACACCGCGACCTCGCGTGGCGTGGCTCTCGGGACCGCCCGCTCGACGGCGCCCGCCATGGCGAGCGCCGAGAGGAATCGATCGGCGGGCTTCTTCGCGAGCCCGCGGAGGACGGCGGCGTCGAGCGCTTCGGGCACGTCCGGCCGCTTCCTCGACGGGGGCTCGATGTCCTCGGTGCGGATCGCGTGGATGATCGCGGCGGGGGAAGGAAAGTCGAAGAGGCGCTCGCCCGTGAGCATCTCCCAGAGGACGACCGACGTCGCGTAGATGTCGCTCCGGCGGTCGAAGGGCTCGCGCCCCAGCTGCTCTGGCGACATGTACGCCAGCTTGCCCTTGAAGTGGCCGTCGCGCGTCTCCTGCATGCGCATGGCGGCCTTGGCGATCCCGAAGTCGAGCACCCGGGCCGTGCCGTCGACGCCGACGAGCACGTTCTGGGGGGAGACGTCGCGGTGGACGATCTCGAGCGCTTGCCCCATCTCGGTCGTCGCCTCGTGCGCGGCCTCGAGGCCGTACAGCGTGTCGAGGATGACGCTCGCCGCGACGCCGAGCGGAACGGGCCTCTGCGCCTTGCGCGACAGCTTCACGAGCGCCGACAGGGACAGGCCGTGCACGTACTCCATCACGAGGAAGAGCTCACCGCCCTGCGCGACGACGTCGAGCGTGCCGACCACGTTGGGGTGCCGGACGCGGGCGGCGAGCCGTGCCTCGTCCAGGAACATCCCGACGAACTCGGGGTCGCGCGCGAAGTGGGGCAGGAGCCGCTTGATGGCCACGGTCCGCGAGAACCCCCCGGGGCCTCGCATGCGCCCGATGTGCACGGACGCCATGCCGCCCGCCGCGATCTCGTCGTGCAGGACGTACCGTCCGAGGACGATGCCGTTGGGGTGATCGCTCAGCGAGAGCATCCAGGCTTCAGCGTAACACCGCCCCGCTACTCGTCTTCTTCTCGTCCTTTTCGGGGTCTCGGGATGTCGTACTCGCCCAGGCGGCTCACGAGCGTCCGGCGCGAGATGCCGAGGACCTTTGCCGCCTGCGTCTGGTTGCCGTTCGAGCGCTCGAGGGCCAGGATGATGCGCTCCCGCTCGAAGCCTGCGACGTCGCCCCGGAGCGTCGTATCGGTGCCAGCCGTCGTCCCCGGGCCGGGCAGGGCGGCGTCGAACATGAGGTGCTCGGGCTCGATGGTGCCCCCGCTCGAGAGCACGAAGGCGCGCTCGATCACGTTCTTGAGCTCCCGGATGTTCCCGGGCCACCCGTACGCGAGGAGCGCGGCGCGCGCGTGCGGCGAGAGTGAAGCCGGAGGAGCGTGGCCCGCGCGGGCGCACTCGTCGGCGAGGAAGGAGGTCGCGAGCGGGAGGATCTCCTCGGGCCGTTGCCTCAGGGGCGGGATCGTGATCGCGATGCCGTTCAGCCGGAAGAACAGATCCTGCCGGAACGCGCCGGAGGCGACGAGCGCGGACAGGTCACGGTTGGTCGCGGCGACGAACCGCACGTCGATCCGGCGGGGGGTCACGCTCCCGAGGCGCGTCACCTCGCGGTTCTCGAGGACGCGCAGGAGCTTCACCTGGGTCGAGAGGGGCATCTCTCCGACCTCGTCGAGGAAGACTGTCCCGCCCGAGCCCGTCTCGAGCAGCCCGGGCTTCGCCTTGACCGCCCCCGTGAACGCTCCACGCTCGTAGCCGAAGAGCTCGCTCTCGAGCAGCGTGTCGGTGAAGGCCGCGCAGTTCAGCTTGATGAGCGGTCCCTGGGCCCGCCGCGACCGCTGGTGGATCAGCGTGGCCGTGACGTCCTTTCCCACGCCGGTCTCCCCCAGGACGATGACGCTCAGGTTGCCGCTGGCGACGAGGTCGATGAGCCGCTTCAGCCGATCCATCGGTCCCTCTTGCGGCGCGCCACCGCGCGCGGGCGGCGCCACGGTCGCCTGCGGGACACCCTGCACCGGCCGCGCCGGCGGCGAGGTGCCCGCCGACTGCACCACGATCATCGCCGACCCGATCTCCACCATCTCACCGGGCGTGATGGGCACGAGCTGGTGGGCCGGGATTCGCTGCCCGCCCACGCGCGTCCCGTTCGAGCTCCCGAGGTCCTCCACGCGCAGCATGGCGCCGCCGTGAACTCGCACGTGGGCGCGCGACACCGAGGGGTGATCGATGCGGACCTCGCACTCGAGCGCTCGCCCCGCGGTCACGGTACCGGTGGCCGGCAACGCGTGCGACGCGAACCCTCCATCCCAGAACGCGAACACGCGTGGCCCCGCGCTGGCGTCCGTCTCCTCCCACACGTGGGAGCGCGTCTGGTCGTCGGGCCGACTCTCTTCCGTCACGGCTTCAAGTGTAACTCATGTCACCGTCTACCGAGCGCTCGCGGGCTGGCACGACCTCCGTGGCGTGAGGTACGGTAGCTGCGGGGCGCGGTCCCTCCGAAGGACGGTTCGTAAGAGGTCACCCGCAACAGGTTGTTCGTCTATCTGCCAACCGCACGCCTAGCTGGTCTGTTTGTCGTCTATCCGTATCGCGTCACATGTACGGCCGCCTCTGAAGCGGACCCTCGTAAAACGTAATGCGTAAGCGGTAAACAACCACCACAGAAGGGTCTCCATCCACCCTGGATCTGTGATCGCGTCCCACTCTTCTTGCTCCTCAGACTTCGACCAGCTCGCTCTTGTTCGCGCGGTTGATCGCCTGCTTCACGCGCTGCAAAAATTCCTGGATGCGATCGATCTCGTTCCAGACGTCGCGCGAGACGAGGCCGTAGTCGGTGACCTCGACGATGTCGTAGCCCAGGAGCTCGACCTCCTCCGCCTTGAGGCCCTTGTCGCTGAAGGTCTCCTTCTTCCGCTCGACCTTCGTGACCGCGCGGTGACGCACGTGGCCGGGCGCGGTCTCGAACACGCTCACGCCGTCGGCGCGGAGGGGAATCGCGCGCGCGGCTTGCTCGAGCTTCGGAATCGCGTCGTCCTTGAGCACGAGCAGCTCCGGGATCGAGTATTCGCGGGTCTTGCCATCGAGGTCTTCGACCTCGGCGCGTGCGCGCTGGTTCGTGAGCGAGATGCGGAGCGCGAGCGCGCGATCCTCCTCGAGTATCGCGCGGATTTTCTCGCGGCACTCCTCGACGGTGTAGTGGCGCGCCGTCGTCTTCTCCGAGCCCGGCTCGGGGCTGAAGGCGCCGCTGCCTTCGATCGACTTCGTCCGGTACGCGCGCCGCGTCGCGCCGGAGTGCTGGAGCCGGTTGATCCAGCTCGTGAGGTCGGCGCCGAGCTTCTTCCGGCGGTTGAATCCATCTCCCAGCGTCATCGCCATGCGTGGAATCTAGCCCGGAACCCGTGGCCAGCGGGCGCAATGCGGAGGGGCCGTCAGGTCCTCCGCAAGGGTCCACACGGGGGCTGAACCCGCGTGACACACCGGCACACTCCACCGCGAGGCGCGGCACACTTCTGGCGGTCGGAGAGAACGCTCGCGGCGCGAGAGCGGCTCTCCGTTTGAACAGCGCCTCCCGAGAAACGGGTCGAGCCTCCCGGGGAACGCGTGGAGCCGCCCTGCGTGTGAGCCGCGCCTCCCCAGGATCCTCGAAGACGCCCTTCGGCGCCCGTCACGCCTCGCGTTCTTCGAGGAGCGGCTCGTCCCGTCCCGCGACGGAAGCGAGCGTTCCGTCCTGGGCGGAAATCGGTCTCGCGCGCGCAGCTCCGTGAAAGAGAGGAACGTCTGCGGAAGTGTTCCGGGAGGCGCTCCCCGGTCCTCGCGAGGCGCTCGCCGAAACCCGCGCCTCCGGTTCCAGCGGCAGCGGAGACGACGGGATGGGCGCGGAGGCCCGCGTGACACGCAGCGGCGCAGTCGGTCTCAAAAGCGTGCCGCGCGGTGCGAGGAGATGTGCCAGGAACACCAATGGAGCCGGATCGATCGAAGCGCGCGAGGCGCTCCTCGTTCGTTGGGCGGCGCTCGTCGTTCGCTGGGCGGCGCTGCCCGTTCGTCGGGCGGCGCTCGCCGTTCGCTGGGCGGCGCTGCTCGTTCGTCGGAAGGCCCCGGCAAGGCCGCGGGCGGCGCTCGGCGCGTTTCGCGACGCTCTCTCCGCTCGGCGGGCCGCCCTCGCTCTTGTTCGGTCCCAGGCGACCGGAGCTCGCGCCTTGCTACGCGTGACGGAGGCCCGTCGTAGTAGACCGCGGGCCGCGATCTTTTCTTCGCGTGGAGCCCTCTCCGCACCCTGGGCGGACCCCGTCGCAACCCGCGCGGCGCTCGTCGTGCGGCGCGCGGCGCTCCATGCTTGCTGGGCGGCGCTGCTCGTCCGGCGCGACGCTCCCGCCGTGACCCGGGCGTCGCTCGTCGCTCGGAGGGAGGCGCTGGCCGGGTCCCGAGCTCAGCGGCCGTCCTTTGCGCGCAAGGTGTGGAGGGCGACGTCGCCGTACCGGTAACTGTCCAGCTGCTCGAGGGCCCTCTGGCGGATCGCTTCGACGCGCATGGGGGACCGCGCGAGCACCGCGCGGCCTCGCTCGGCGTCCGGGGCGTACGCGGCGGTGCCTGCGAGGACCGCGTCGCCGCGCTCGGGAGGGATCCCGCGAAGCGTGCCGTCCTTTCCGACCTCGACGACGTAGAGCTTTCCAGGGCCAAGCGTCGCCCGGAGAGGCTCCAGACGGGGGAGGTCGGGCGCGTCGGTGTGCGGTGCTCCGATCACCTCGAACGTGAAGGCGTTCGCGGACGGGGCGGCGTTGTTCCAGGCGACGAACACGTGGTCACCGGGCGGCAGCGTCACGACGAAGTTCGACTGCGCTGCGCTGTCCCCGACGAATTGCTTCTGGTCGTCCATCACGGTGTAGATGTTCCCGCTGCCGCCATCGCGCCGGACGAAGATGACGACGGCCATGTCGCCCGGCGCTCTCACCGGAAGCGCCGCCGTGACGGGCAGCATGCAGTCGGACCGCGCGGCAGCGCAGCTCGGGGCAGCGGAGAGGAGCACGGCCAGCGCCCCGAGGCGTCTTAGAAGCATCGCGCGATTGTACTTCGTGGACGCGGCGAGGCGCTCCTCAAGTCATTCGACGTGGCGGACGCGACGCTGCCGGTTCCACCGCGGCTGAGGCTGGACGGTGGTAGCGCTCACTCCTCGGGAGGAGGCTGGCTCATCCGGGGCGCCTCCTGGGGCATGTCGGCCGTCGTCCAGTAGCCCTCCTGCGACGTCCACTGCGTGCCGTCCCACTCCCACGGCGGGCCGACCCACACCCAGCCCGGGTACGCGGGTGACACGTACCAGGCTCCCGTGTACCAGGCCCATGCGCCCGCACCCCAGATCCAGAAGCCGCTACCCCAGTGCGCGCCCGCTCCCCAGATGCGCCCGGGCCCCACGTAGAGGTGGCCGCCGAACCGGCCTCCCAGGTGGCCGCCGCGCCACACCGGGGCGCCGCCACCGTGGTAACCGCCGCCGCCCCCGAAATGACCTCCACCGTGTCCCCCGCCACCGTGTCCGCCGCCGCGGGCGAGCGCCGCCCCGGGCGAGAGCAGGAGCGCGAGCGCGGCGACCAGCAGAACCTTCGTGGGCTTCGGCATCCTCATGGTACTTGGACACAAAGGTAGTCCTTCTGGGAGGGAATTCCAGCCGGGGCGTGCCGCGCGTCACGTGGGAGCCGCCCGCCGGCCCTTCCGCGCCCACGGGCGTCCGTGGATCGCTTCGGGGTCGGCGCTCATTCGTGCGATTCTCGGAGGCATGCGACGGCGCTGGGCGATGGCGGTGTCGGCGCTCGCTGCAGCCACGGTGGCGGCCTGCGGCGGTCCCCGGAAGGGCGGGCGCGGAACGGACGCTGGCTCGCAGGGGGACGCCGGCCCACCGGACGCAGGGCCCTCGTGCGCAGCTGGGCCCTGTTTCCTCGCCACGGCTCTCAACCACCCCTGGGCGCTGGCGACGGACGGGGCGTACCTCTACTTCACCGAGTTCGGCGACGGGACGGGCGCCACGAACGGGAGCGTGAAACGCTGCGCGATCGCCGACGACTGCGCGGCGGGTCCCACGGTCCTGGCCTCAGGGCTGAGTAACCCGCAGCACGTCGTCGTCGACGCGAACAACGTCTACTTTGCGGACCTCGGGACGGACACCGTGGGGGCCGCGATCTCGAGCTGCGCCCTGACCGGCTGCGGAACCAGGCCGACCTCGCTCTCTTCCGCGGGGTCGCCCGCGTGCATCGCCTCGGACGGGACGTACATCTACTGGGTCGACGGCCAGGACGACTCGGTGAATCGGGTGCCGCTGGCCGGTGGCCCGAGGAGTGTCGTCTACAACGGCATGAGCCTCGTGTTCGCGGAGCCGCAAGACTGCCGCGTCGACGCCTCGAACGTGTACGTCTCCGACGCGAACGAGGATGTCTTTCTCGTGCCGCTCGCGGGAGGCGAGCCCACCAAGATCGCCGCGGGCTCGGGCGTCACGGGCTTCGCGCCGCTCGCCCTGGGCGCTGCAGACCTCTTCCTCGGCCGCAGCGGATCGCTCGTGCGCGTGCCCTTCGGACAGACGGGCGGAGCGACGCTGGCGACGGGGATACCTTCTCCGAGCTGGCTTGCCTTCGACGACACGACCGCCACGCTCTACTGGTCCAACCGGGGCTCGGGGTCCGCGGGGGATGGGTCGCTCGGCAAGGTCGTCGTGGGCGGCGCGGGGCAGACCAACCTGGCCACCGGGTTGACGACTCCGCAGTCGCTCGTCGTGACCGGCTCGGCGGTGTACTGGCTCAGCTACGGCACGCTCGCGGGTAACAATGGCACGGACACCATGCCCCGCACCGGAGCCCTTGGCCGCGTGCCGCTCTAGCATCACCCCGCCGCGCCCGGGGTGGCACGCCCTCGCCCTTCGCGATTTTGGTCACGCCCTCCGGCGCGCGGGTACGATGTGCCATGGCCGCACGACACCACGCTCCAACGAGGAAGGCGTGGACGGGCCTCGCGCTGTCGATGGCGATCGCCGGCGCATGGGTCTCGGGCGCCTATGCGATGGAGGCTTGCTCGACGGCCTCGCACCCTCCGCCGGCCAATGACGCCGCGAGCGCCGACGCTCCGATCGAAGCGGCCACGGCGCTCGACTCGGGAGGCCCGTCGGATGCCCCGTCGGCGAGCCACGACGCGACGGTGCCCCCCGAGGCGGGCGACGCGAGCGACGCGGGCGACGCGGCCGACGCGAATGATGCGGGTGACGCAGGAAACGCAAGCGACGCGGGCGATGCCTCCGGCGCGGACGCGCTCACGGACGGATCGTACGCTTGCCCTACCGACGGCGGCCTTCCCGCCGAGCTCTCCTGCACCGGCCTCTACGCGGACTGGGCCACGAAGACCGTATCGCCGTCGGCGATCCCGTATACCCCGGGCTTCATCCTGTGGAGCGACGGCGCGGTCAAGTCACGCTGGATCTCGCTCCCTCCGAACACGCAGATCGACACCACGAACATGGACGACTGGGTGTTCCCGGTCGGCACGAAGATCTGGAAGCAGTTCGCCCTCGGCGGTCAGCTCGTCGAGACCCGCCTGCTCTGGAAGCAGCAGGCAGCGCAGTGGACGTACGCCGACTACCGCTGGGCATCGGATGGCTCCTCGGCGCCGCTCCTGACGAACGGCGAGCAGAACGTGAACGGGACGACGTACGAGATACCGTCACTGAATCAGTGCCCGAGCTGCCACGGCGGCCGGCTGGACGCCGTTCTCGGGTTCGACATCGTCGGTACCGGCGTCCCCTCGGCGCAGGGCCTCACGCTCGCGATGCTCGCGGGGCAAGGGCTCCTCACCCAGCCGCCGCCGTCGACCGCCATCGCGATCCCCGAGGACTCCACGATGCTCGCTGCCGCGGCGCTCGGCTGGCTCCACGTCAACTGCGGCGTCTCGTGCCACAACGCGAACCCGAACGCGATGGGGGGGCCTTCGCGGCTCTACCTGAAGCTGCTCGCGGGCGAGATGTACCCGGAAGCCGGCGTCGCGCAGGTCTCGCTGCTGGACTCCTACACGACCTCCGTAGGTGTGCTCTCCAACCTGACCCCCAACGGACAGCACTACCTCCGCATCGCACCGGGTGACGCAGGCCAGAGCCTCATTCCGCTGATGGATACGGCTCGTGGCGACGCGAGCTTCAAGCCGATGCCGCCGATCGTGAGCAACATCCCGGACACCGCGGACGTCGCTGCCGTGATGGCCTGGATCAACGCGCTCTAGGGCGAAACCGGGTGGGATGGCCTCAAGGGTCGGGCGCGGTGGCCGTACGTCGAAGGACAGCACCCAGCGAGAGCCACCATGCGGATCCCTTTGGTTCCCGAGAACGAACAAGAACGCCTGAAGGCCCTTCAGTCCTACGACATCCTCGATAGCGTCCCCGAGACGGCCTTCGACGACATCGTCCGGCTCGCCTCGGACATCTGCGAGGTGCCCATTGCGCTCGTGAGCCTCGTCGACAAGGAGCGCCAGTGGTTCAAGTCGGCCGTCGGGCTGCGCGCCTCGGAGACGCCACGGGACGTGTCCTTCTGCGGGCACGCGATCCTGCACGACGAGATCTTCGCGGTTCGCGATGCGTCGCAAGATGAGCGCTTTGCGGACAATCCCCTCGTCACCGCGTATCCGGGCGTCCGTTTCTACGCCGGCGCGCCGCTCCGCACGGCGAAAGGGCTCAAGCTCGGCACCCTCTGCGTGATTGACACCGTGCCGAGGGTACTGACTCCGTTTCAGCAGCGCGCGCTGCGCACCCTGAGCGACCAGGTCGTCGCGCAGATCGAGCTGCGGCTCCGGATCCGCGAGCTCGGCAAGCGCGAATCCGAAGCGCGCTCCCAGCGCGATGCCCTCGTCCGTCTCCAGCGTCAGAAGGACGAGCTGGCGTCTCTCGTCGTCCACGATCTGAAGAACCCGCTCGCGGCAATCGTTCCGAACGCCGAGTACGTCCTCGAGAGCGCCAACCTGTCGGACGATGAGCGCGAGGCGGTCCAGGACATCCAGACGAGCGCCCACACGATCCACGGAATGGTGATGAACCTGCTCGACATCAGCCGCGGGGAAGAGGGCGAGCTGACTCCGAGCTGGGCCACCATCAGCCTTCGCGCTCTGCTCGAGGAGGTCCGTCACGCGGCGACCGCCGCCGCGCGGATGCGAGGACAGGCGATCGCGGTGGTGGTCTCCCTCGCGAACGACACCGTGCGCGCAGACCCGGATCTCCTCCGGCGCATCCTCGAGAACCTGCTCGACAACGCGATGAAGTACGGGTGCCCAGCCGGTGGGACGATCGAGCTCGAGGCGAAGTCGAGCACCGACGGCTTCGTGGACGTGTCGGTCTGCGACGACGGCGCGGGCGTGCCGGAAGCGTTCCGCGAGAAGATCTTCGAACGTTACGCGCAGCTGGATCCCGGCGTGGCAGCCTTCGCCCGGACGAGCCGCGGGCTGGGACTGAGCTTCTGTCGTCTTGCCGTGGAGGCGCACGGAGGACGGATCTGGGTCGAAAACCGGGTTCCGGTGGGCAGCGCCTTTCGTGTGCGCCTTCCTGTGAGCCCCGAGTGGGGACGCCAGGCGAGCGAGGCGATCGAGGTGACGAGCCCCTCCCGGACGCTGCGACCGCGCGCGTCGGACCCCCCGAGGCGCTCCATCAGGCCGTCGATGTCCGCTCCGCCCTCCACGCCCTGAGGCCCCGCCGCGGTACCCCGTTGCCCTCCGGCCGTTCGAGTGCATGGCTGAGCTTTTGGCCGTCCGCCCGTAGGCGGTGGGAGCCTTCGTGCCACACCTACGGCGCGTGGCCCCGGTCGATGCTACGGTGCGGTCGCTTGACGCCGCTTGAACGATCGGGCGTAAGGCTCAAAGCGGAGGTCTTCCCATGCGTCGAGCGGTCTTGTCCCTCGCCGGAATTCTGTTTGCGGTAGCCGTAGCCCCCAACGCGTTCGCCGGAGCGACGCTCATGACTGGGCTGGGCGGGACCGCCGGATACGGAACCAACTGCATGCCTCCAAACGACGATGGCTCGTCGCCAGCTGGTACGCCCGGGCTCGACATCACGCCCGCGTTTCCGAACGGGATCCACTTCTACTCGGGCACGTACACGACGACGTGGATCAACAACAACGGGAACATCAGCTTCAACTCCGCGATCCCGACGTACACGTCCGACGCATTCCCCGGCGCTCCGCAGCCGATGATTGCGCCGTACTGGGCGGACGTGGACACGCGCGGGACGACGTTCTGCGACAACCCGGGCTACCCCGACGGCGAAGGTTACCCCGCCGGTGCGACGTGCATGAACCCCGCGAGCAACGGCGTGTGGTGGTCGATCACGCCCGGCCAGCTGGTCGTCACGTGGGATCAGGTTGGTTACTTCCAGTGCCACCCGACGCCCGTCATGACGTTCCAGATGATCCTGAGCTCCGCGGCCTCCTGCGGCGGCAGCACCACCGGCATGGATTTCGACATCGAGTTTCGCTACGCCACGTGCGGCTGGGAAGCGGGGGACGCGAGCGGCGGGACGAACGGATTCTGCCCGCCGGGCACCGTCGGCACCCTTTGCACGCCCGCCCAGGCAGGGTTCGACTCGGCGCAGGTCCCGGACACGAACTACGCGTCGTTGCCCATGTCCCAGATGGCGGGCATCTCGACCGAGCTCTGTACCGGATCGAACCTCACGCCGCCTCAGCCCGGAGTCTGGCAGTTCGTGGTCCGCGGCGGCGCCATCATGTGCCCCACCGCTGGGCAGGCCTGCATGACCTCGATGCCTGGGATCTGCGCGGCTGGCGCGCTCCAGTGCACCGCCACCGGGTCGACCACCTGCGTCCCGTTGACGCCCGCGCAGCCGTCGATGTGCAACGGCCTCGACAACAACTGCGACGGCATGATCGACGACGGTCCGTGCCCCGCGGGTGAAGTGTGCGACGGGACGGCGTGCGTCTCGCAGTGCCTCGAGGGCGGCTGCCCCGCGGGGGAGTCGTGCACCACCAAGGGTCTCTGCGTGCCGACGGACTGCCTCAACGTCACCTGTCCCTCGGGAGAGCGGTGCGTGGGCGGCGCCTGCGTCGACGATTGCTCCGGCATCACCTGCCCGATCGACCAGGTCTGCCGCTTCGGCTCGTGCGTGGATCCCTGCGCCGGGCTCAATTGCGGCATGGGTCAGGTCTGCGAAATGGGGATGTGCGTGCCATCGTGCCCCTGCACGACGTGCACCTCGACGCAGACCTGCGAGACCTCCGGTCCGCTCAACGGTCACTGCGTTGCGACCGATTGCGCGAGCGTGACGTGCCCGGCAGGACAGCTCTGCCAGGCCGGCGCGTGCATCTCGGCGTGCACGGGCGCGGTGTGCCCGCCCGGCCAGGCCTGCCAGGCCTCGTCCGGGACATGCGTGGCCTCGGCCCTGCCCGATGCGGGCGCGGCGGACGCCGGTGGCGGGCTCGTCCTTCCCGACAGCGGTCCCAGCGGCGTCGACGGCGGGGGCGGCACCTTCACGGATGATGGTGGCCCACAGCCGAACGAAGACGGAGGCGATGGGGGCAGCACATTCGGCGACGGCGTCGCCAAGCACGGCTGCGGGTGCCGGACGGCGCCTGCGGGTCAGGGAGCACCGTGGGCCATCGGCGTCGGCATCGGGCTCTGCGTGACGTTCGCGCGCCGACGTCGGCGTTCGGTCCGCCGGTAGGGCGCCTACGCGCCCTTGTCCTGGGGGGCGAGAAGGCCCTCCAGGACCTCGATGAATTCGTCGACCCGTATGGGCTTGGTCAGGTACCGGTGGAAGCCGGCCTGGATGCCGCGTTGCCTGTCGCGCTCGGAGGCGGCTGCCGTCAGGGCGATCACCGGAATCTCCTTCGTCTCCTTCGCAGCGCGGAGGGCTCGAAGCGCGTCGACGCCGCTCATGCCCGGAAGGTTGATGTCCATCACGATCGCCGCCGGTCGCCGTGCGCGGGCGATCTCGATCCCCAGCTCGGCGGTGGGCGCCGTGAGCAGCTCTATGTTCTCGAAGGAGCTCACGAGGTCCCGCATGAACGTGACGTTGGCCGGGTTGTCCTCCACGTAGAGAACGAGCCCGGCCGAAAGCTGTCCCGGAGCCCCGACGTCCAGCGCTTGCACCGCGGCCGACTCCGTGACGACCTCGTGCACTGGCAGATCGACCCAGAACTCGGAGCCCTCCGCCGCCGTGCTCCTGAAACCGACGTCGCCGTGCATCAACTGGGCGAGCCGCTTCGTGATGACGAGGCCGATGCCGGTTCCCTCGATCGGTCCCGTCTCCTGGCCTGCGCGCTGGAACGGCTGGAACAGCTTGCCCTGCATCGCGGTGGGAATCCCGAGGCCCGTGTCGCTCACGGTGATGCGCACGAGCTCCGGCACCGAAGTCGAGACGGCGAACGCGACCTTACCGGACGGCCTGTTGTACTTGATCGCGTTCGAGCCGAAGTTCATCAGGATCTGCACGAACCTCGTCCGGTCCGCGGCGACCATCGGGAGGCCCGGGGGTAGCGCGAGGGCCTCGATCCTGACGCCGAGCCGCGTCGCCATCGGCTCGAGCGTGGTCCGGACCTCCTCCAGCACCTCGATCACGCCGACCGGCTCGGTCGAGATCGACACGCCTCCGGCCTCGATGCGCGAGAGATCGAGGATGTCGTCGATGAGGCGCAGGAGGTGCTCGCCCCCCTTCAATATCTGCTCGACCCGCCCCTGGTGACGTTGCGAAAGTGGGTCCTTCTTGTCGCGCTGGAGGAGCTGGGCGAACCCGAGGATCGCGTTGAGAGGCGTCCGCAGCTCGTGGCTCATCGAGGAGAGAAACTCGCTCTTCGCGTTGCTCGCGGCCTCGGCGGCGCCTCGCGCTTCGCGCAGCTCCTCGGCGAGGCGGACGTCCTCCGTCAGGTCCCAGATAGTCTTGACGATGCCGCCGTCCGCCGTCCGGCGGTCGATGACGCGCAGGCGGCGGCCGTCGCGCATCGGCAGGTCGAACGTCGTCGTCTGCTCCTGACGGCGCCGCGCGAGGCGGTCGGCACGAAAGCGCGCGCGCTCCTCCTCGGTCGAGAACGCGATGTCCCCCATCCACGCGTCGAGGAGGCGCTCGTACGACTGGCCGACGATCTGGCCGGGCAAAGACTCCCCGATGAGGCGCCGGTACACGCTGTTGCAAAGCACCAGCCGGTCGGCCTCGTCGAACACGGCGAAGGCGTCCTGGATGCTGTCCACGGCGGTCGTCAGGCGGTCCGTCAGCACCTTTGCGGCGGCCTCCATCCGCCGGCGATCGCTGATGTCGCGAATCGCCGCCGACACGGTTATCCCTCGCTCGGTCCGGAGCGGGCTGAGGCTCACCTCGATCGGAAGCTCGGAACCGTCCTTGCGGCGCCCGAAGAGCTCGAACGCCGAGCCCATGGGGCGAGCGACCGGATTCGCGAAGAAGCGCGCGAGGTGCGCGCCGTGCCCCTTTCGAAAGCGCTCGGGGATCAACAACTCCAGGTGCCGGCCGATGAGCTCCGAGCGCGCGTATCCGAACAGCTTCTCGGTCTGCACGTTGACGAGCGAGACGAGCCCGTCCTCGGTCACCACCACCATCGCGTCCGGCGCCGCGTCGAGCAGCTGGCTGAAACCCTGCGCGGAGCGGGCCGAGAGCTCGCGAATGACCTCTTCGTGCTCGGTTCCCTGCCGCTTCAGACGGGTCACGTCCGTGACGTCCTCGACGTGGTGAATGATGTACGCGACGGCCCCGTCTTCACCCATCACGGGCGAGTTGACCGGATTCCAGTGGCGCTCCTCGAAGCTGCCACCGTCCGATTCCGGACGCCGGATGTCGTACTTCTGGGTGGCCATGGCGTCCGGCGTGCGGTTGGCGAGGACCCTCGCGAGCGAAGCCCGCAGGTTCGCCGTGCCCGTCGCGCCTGGATCGCCTGGGTTGTCGGGAAACACGTCGAAGAGACCGCGGCCGAGGATGTCGTCGCGCCGGGTCATCGTCGCGCGAAGGTAGGCGTCGCTCATGGCGACGATCGTCAGGTCAGGGCTGAGGACGAGGTAGCAGCCGGGAGCAGCCTGAAAGAGCGCGCGGAAGTCGGGTATCGCGAAGGGTTTCTCGGGGGGCATGGCGAGGCTCGGTCAGGGGAGGACGATGTTCACGGCGCAGGGCTGGCGATGCCGCAGGCGCCCGGTCCGCACGCACCACACGTGGACGGGGAGGGGCACGAGCCGCACGAGATCTGGTTGCCGCACCCGTCTCCGTGGAGACCGCAGCTGAAGCCGAGCTCGGCGCACGTCTTGGGCGTGCAGGGCGCCGCGCCGCAGACGCCGGGGCCCCCGCCACCGCACACCTGGGACCCCGAGCAGGTGCCGCAGCTGAGCAACGATCCGCACGTGTCGTCCTGGGTCCCGCAGTTGTAGCCGAGGCCCTGGCAGTCCGGCGTGCAGTCGAGCTGGCCACCGCAGCCGTCCCCCGCGATCCCGCAGGCCACATGCTGCTGCTGGCAAGTCTCCGGGACGCACGAACCGCCATCCGGGGGCACACCGCACACGTTCGGCCCTCCACCGCCACAGACCTGCGGGGCCGTGCACGTTCCGCAGGAGAGGGGGGCGCCTCCGCACGGATTGACCGCGAACCCGCAGTTGTAACCGAAGGTCGCGCACGAGACCGGCGTGCCGCAGCCGATCGTGCACGTCAGGATGGCCGCGTCGCTGCTTGCGTCCGCGCTCTCGGCGTCGCCCCCATCGCCGGCTTCGGGGCCCGAGTCGTCCGGGAGCGGCGCCGAGTCGGGCGCGGCCGTATCGAATGCCGGAGCGCCATCCATCGCCTCGATCTGTCCCGAGTCGGCGGCGCCACTCTCGAGGCCGCCATCGTGGCCCACGACGGTCCCCGTCTCGCCACACGCGCCCAGGCCGACCGTGATCGCGAGCGTGGCCCCCGCGATGAGGAGGAGCGCAGGGTTCTCTCGAGACGCTCTGGAGCTCAGCGAATGCACCGTCGCATGGTACCGCTTTTTACCCGGCCTCGCCCCGTGGCGACGGAGGCGGGTCCGTCACCTGCTCGCGGGAGGGGCCGGCGTGAACGAAGGCCCACCTTCCGTCGTCCGTGGGGAGACCCGCGCCATAAGCCCGGAGGCGGTAGCTCGCGAGGAGAGAAGCCGCGAGCAGCGCGAAGCCCAGAGCGATCGTCGTCTCGCCCCACGCCACGCTGGTCGTTGGGATGGGCACGAGATGGGCCTGCACGATGAGGTGGGCGTAGCAGGCCGCGAGCGGCACGAGCGCGACGCGAGCGCGCATGCGCCAGACGGCGATCGCAACGAGGACGGTCAGTCCGACATCCAGCCAGACAGCGTGCGCGGGCCAGGGCCCGCTCGTCCAGCGCAGCGTCCATACCGACAGGTACGCGGCGAAGAGCGCGCCCACGAGCGAGCGCACACGCTCCGCCGGTCCAAGCGTCCCCGCTACCCGCGTGACGCGGGCCTGTTCCGGGGCCCATGCCTCGCGCATGCCCGCCCGGTATGGCTCGGGCCCGGACGGCTTGTCCTGGTAGGGCCGGGCCTCGGTGAGGGTGTCCGGAAACGCCGGGGCGAGCGCCCGGAGGCTCAGCGCGGCGGCCGCGATGAACGAGAGCGCGAAGAACGCGCCAGGCAACGCGAGCGCAGCGAACACCAGCGTCCCAGCGACGATCGCCCACATCCGGCCCTCGCTCCGGACGCGCCTGACCGCGAGGAGCGGCACCGCGAGCAGCGTGGTGGAGAGCGGCAGATCGTGATCCCTCCACCACATGAGGACATGCGAGCCGACGAGCGCGCCCGACATCACCCATGCGACGCCGGTCACGCGGCGGAGGACCGTGTGGCCCCAGTCGTTCAGGGCAGCGGTGGCGGTGATTCCTCCCCGCCTGTAGAGCGAGGCCAGCGCAAACAGCCAGACGGCCAGGGCTGCCCCCGCGCCGCGACCTCCCAGGCCCGGGATGATCCGGGGCCCAAGCGCCAGGCCCACGGCGGCGACGAGCGCCGCGGCGACGAGGTGACGATCGAGGCGGACGCGGAGCGCCCAGCCAATCGCGTAGAGCTTGCCGACGAAGACGAGCAGCCACAGTGCCGTGGCCCACGCACCGGCCGCGCCCAGGTAGGCGCACGTCTCGGTGTGGAGCGTCGTGTCCCACTGGTAGAGGATGACGAGGAGCGCCAGCATCACGGCGGGACGGCGAAAGCCGATCCGCGTGAGGAGGGCCGCGCCTCCGATGAGAGAAGTCGCGTACAGCTCCGCGACGAACGCGATGCCCAGCGGGCCTGCGAGGCTCTCCTCGCGCACGAGCCCACGTGACCAGAGGAAGCACCCGGCGAGGACCAGCGCCGCGCTGAGCAGGTACAGCGGGTTGTACTGGACGAACCAGCGGTAGAGGAGCTCTTGCCAGAAGCGCGAGCCCCTGGGGGAATCAACGTCGTCGGTGGCGGGAGCACTCGGTGAGGTTTGCATCGATCGGGGGTCTAGCAACGCCCATGCCCTCGCCGAGGGCCCGGGAAGCCGTACGAAAGCCGTCCGATCGGCCCCGCCTACGCGCCAAAGTGGCAGCCCTCGGGCCTCGGATCGACAGATTCGGCAAGACGGCCATCTCGCTCCGCGCGAGGGCGGGGGTCGCGATGGCGGTCCATGAGCAGAATGCAGACGAGCACCGCCTCGACGGAGGCGTGAAACTCCGACGCCGACACGTAGAGCGACCGGGCGCGAACTGCGCCGAGGGCGACGACGGCGAGAGGAACGAGCAGCGCCCCGAGGACGCTCATGCGGGCGAAGCCGCGACCCGCGTCGGCCTTGTACGCGCGCCACGACGCGACCCACGGGCGCGGGGTCGCGCGTTCTCGCGCTTCCTCCGGGACGACGCGAATCCACAGGCCGTAGTGGAGCGCCTGCGTGAACGCGAAGGCGACGAGGCAGCGCTTCCGGTACGGGCTCGAGAACAAGGCGGCTACGGCGTCGGCGACCTTGCCGATGGAAAAGACCCTGTCCGAGAGCGGCGTATGGGTCGGGACTCCATCGAATGCACCCAGCAGCACCGCTCCCAGGGCCGAAGCCACGAGCGCGAGAACGGTGGCCGACACGGAACGCGGTCGGCCTCGCCAGACCAGCCACACCCCCAGCGGCACGAGGTTGTGCAGGTGCAGGAGCGCGAACCGTGACCAGCTCGGAGCGGCGAGCACGATGCCGCTCGACCCGGCGAGCGCGAGAAGCGTCCATGCGCGGTGGCGGCGACGCGTGGCGGGCTCGGTCGCCCGCGACGTCACCATCACCGCCGCCGCAGCGGCGAGCGGGAGCGCGAAGACGGCGAGCCCTTCGAACGCGAGCAAGGCCTGTACGGCGAGGATGGCGATCAGGGCCCGGTTTTTCTTGTGCCGCTCGGGCAGGAGATACCGCGCTTCGAACGCGAGGTGCGTGACCCCGAACGCGAGAGGGCCCCAGAGAAGCAGGTATCCCGTGGCGAAGGCCGAGGCGGCGAGCGCGAGCGTTACGGAGATCGCGACCAGGGCGATCGCACGAAGGTCGCGGCTCCGAACGAAGGGGCGAACGAGCGGGCCCGAGACGCGGAAGAGTGCGCCACGGCCCCTGTCGAGGTACCCCAGTGCGGGTTCGAAAAGCCGCGCGTCGACTTCGCCGAGAGCGGACACGCAAGTCGATACGCTCGCCCGACCGCGGGAATTCCGACGTAGGTCACCACCGGATTCCCCAGCGGCGCTCCAGGATCTCCTCCGCGAACGGAAGCATGGCGACCACCACGATGCCCGCGAAGAGCAGCGCTACGCCGGCCATCGCCCAGCGCGCGCGCCCACGGACCGCGACGGGCGCGAGCCAGTCGTCCGTGGCGAAGGCGAACGCGACTCCGCGCCCTGCCCTGTAGGTCACGTTCCAGAAGAGGCCCGCGCACAGGTACAGGATCGACGAAGCGAAGAGGTTCGAGCACCACGTCGCGGGGTACCGGCCGTCGCGCGCCAGAAGGTAGCCGTCGTAGCACCAGCTCGACGAGAAGAGCATCGCGGACGCCGCCACGTACACGCGCTTGGGCGACCAGCTCTCCTTCTTTCGAATGACGCGGTAGAGGACGCCGATCGACCAAGGGGCCGTGGCATACGTGAGCGTCGCCATCATCGCTCCGTCGACCCGATCCCAGGTGGGGTCACCCGTGTAAGGCGCCGCCAGAACGAAGAAGCCCGCGCTCAGCAGGAAGGTTGCCACCTTCCAGGGCGCGAAGAGGAACCGAAGGTACGCGCCCTGGGCGAGCTCGAAGCCGGCGCGATGGCGGACGACGAGCACGGCTGCGAGCGCGCACGCCAGGGACCAGACCGCGACGTAGGCGTACGCGACGTGGAGCGTCACGGACTAGCGCGTACGCCGTGCCCGGGATCCGGCGGCGCTACTTGCTGGGCTCGCAAATCTCTCCCGGTCCGTCGTGCATCATGATGCACGACATGCCGTGCGGACACGCCTTGCCGTTGGCGCACGGGATGTAGCAGCCCACCGAGGTCACGCCTTCCACCATCCCCGAGTAGTGCATGCACTCCCCGGGTGGCTTGCACACCTCGCCCGCGCAAGTCGGGCCGCTCGCTGCAGGTGCGGGAGTGGCTGCGGGCGTGCCTGCCGGCGGGGGCGCTGCGGGCGCCTTGTCGGGGGACGCTTGCTGGGCGGATTCCGCGCAGCCGGCGGCGAGGAGCAGGAAAACGAGGAGGATACGTTGCATGAGACGCAATCGTCGCATGGCGGCCCCATGATTCCCACTCCGTCACGTCGGTGCCGCGCGTCTGAGCCCTGACGGGGCCTCAGCTGCGACGAGAGAAGCCGATCGAGCCAATGCCGGCGAGCAGGCCGCCGCCAAAGGCGATCACGTACATGAGAAGTGATCCCCCGCCGCAGCCGCCGCAGCCTGCCGATGCTGCCGCCAGTGGGCAAGCCTGCGCAACCGCGGGAGCGAGGATCAGCGAGGCGAGCGTGAGAGCACCGACGCGGTTCATGGGTGTCATTGTGTTGGACGCGGGCGTACAGCGCAAGTGTCCGTCGAGCTGCACGGCGCCGCCCGCTGGCGTGCGACGTGTGTGCGACGAGTGGTCACCTCTGGACGAGCTACGACGAGGCGCTATGTTCCACGCGATCTCGGATCCCCATTGTGAGGCCTTCATGCGTCGGATCTTCCCCTACGTCAGCGTTCTCCTTGCCGTTGCCTCCTCGGGTTGTCTCGTGCGCGGTGGAGGCGGGCTCTTCTTTGCCGCGGCAGAGACGGCCATCCTCACGGCGGCGATCATCAGCGCCACCCAGCCTCCGCCTCCGCGGGTCGTCTTCGTCCCCGAGGCGCGGCCCGGGTACGCATGGCAGCCCGGTTACTGGACGCTGCAAGAGGGCAACTGGGTGTGGGTCGAAGGGGGGTGGGTCGCGCTCCGGCCCGGCTATGAGTGGGCCCCCGCGCACTGGGAGGGCCGCCCGGACGGAACGTGGCAGCTCGTGCAGGGACACTGGGTAGCCGCGGCTCCTCCTCCGCCTCAGGGCGCTCCGCCTCCTCCGCGTCCTCCCCCTCCGACGGATCGTCCGGCGCCGCCGCCTCCGCAATAACGTCACGGGTCGCGCCCATGCGCGACGGCAGGCGCACGGAGTGCCCACCGACATACACCCCGTGTACATGCGTCCATGACGTGTACGGAGGCGGGGGCCTGAGAGGCCTCTCTTCCTCGCTGGCGTCGTGTCTCGCGGTCTGGACCGAAGGTTGCTCATGGATCTGCGCGATGCGAAACGCGAGCTTCCTGGGCATGGTCGTGGGTGCAGTCATCGTCGCCGGGGCGGTGGCAGGCGGAACGGCGGTCGCCCGCGCGGCGGGTCTCGGGCTTCCGCAGGTTCCGGTCCTCGAAGTCGTGACCGGAGCTCTGTGCCTGGTCTGGCTGCTCGTGATCCTCAAGTATCCCTGGGACGTATACTTCGAGGCGCGTGCGGCCCGGGGCGAGGCGCAGCGCTCGGTCGAAGCGGGGATCGCCGTCCCGCCCGCGCGCCTCGAGGAGATCGGGAGGCTCGTGCCCCGTGTGCTGATCCTGGCCCTGGGTAGCCACCTCGCGTCCGCCCTGCTGCTCGGAGCGATCAGTCACTTCTCCCGTGGTCAGGTGAGCCACTGGTTCGCGGTGTTCTACCTGGTATCCACGGTCTTCCGACCCGCGGCGTCCGGCTACCGTCACCTGCGCGAGCGGATCCGCGCGCTCGCCAGCGCCGTGCGCTTCCCGCGGGAGGACGTGCTGACGCTCCGATGCACGGTCGAGCGGCACACCGAGGATCTCACGGTGGAACGAGCTCGGGCGCTCGCCCTCGAGGCGGCCCTCCTCGCGGAGCGCAGCGCCCGCGAGACGGGCGAGCGTGCGACCCGCGAGCAGCTGGCCGCCCTTGGCCGGGAGTTCGAGAGCACCCTCGCCCGGCTCACGGACAACCAGGACGTGATCCGAGGCATCCAGGCCTTCGTGCGCCTCATCGGCCGCGCCGACGCCTAGGAGCGCATGGCTCTGCAGCATCTCCGCACGAACTTCAGGCGCGACGTACCCGATCGATGCGACTCTGTTGAGGCCCATGAGACGCAAGCAGACACGGGCCCGCGGGGAGGTACCGAGGCGTCGGCTCGCGTGGCTGGGCACAGCGACGCTGGTACTTGGATGTGCGAGCAGAAGCGCCCCGGTCGCCGCGCCACCGGACGCAGACGCGGGTGCCGATGGCGGCGACGCCTCCTTCACCTGCCCCTCGGGAATGCGAGTCGCCCCGGACGGCGATGGATGCGTCGAGATCGCTGCGCCTGGCCCTTGCCCGGCAGGGACGGCGTCCTTTCTCGGGAGCGCGACCTGCCAGCCTGTCGGCTGGACCGGGGCCTGCCCGGCGGGCATGCAGCCGGACCCGTCGGGGTGGGGCTGCATCGATATCAGTACGAGCGACACCTGCGCCGACACCACCACCGAAGCTCTCGGGCAGACGGGTTGCGTCCCCGTGGGAGATTGCGCAGCCCCGTTTCCTCCGTCGACCGCGACGCTCTTCGTGAACGAGGCCTATGCACCATCGCAGCTCGACGCCTCGCATTTCCTCCACGTGGCCGATGCGATCGCGGCCGCGCACGCCGACGCCGTGATCGCCATCCTGCCAGGAACCTATGCCGAGGACGTCCGGCCCAAGGCTTCGGTCTCGCTCGTCGGCCAGTGCGCCTCGCAGGTCTCGCTCGTGAACCCGGGCGACACCAACCCCGGCATCTCCGTGCTCGGCGTCGACGTGAAGGTCGCCGGCCTAACGCTGAACGGTCACCACCAGGGCCTCTACGTGGCGGGCGGCGGCACGGCGACCATCACCGATTCGATCGTGCTCGCGAGCGTTGGCGTGGGCATCCGTGTCACCGGCGCAGGCAGCGCGGTGACGGCCACGCGCGTCCGCGTGGCGGGAACCGTGGTCGACGCGGCCGCGATGCGGAACGGGTGGGGCGTGCGCGCGGAGGCCGGGACGTCGCTGACCGTCACGGACAGCGCCGTCGTGGGCAACACCGACGTCGGTGTCTTTCTCGTGGGCGCCTCGGGGACGGTCAACGGCACGCTGGTTGCCCGGACGGTGCCCCAGGCGACCGGCGCGGCGGGCCAAGGGGTCGTCGTCGGGTACGCGTCGACGCTCACGATGCAAGATAGCGCCATCGTCGGTTGCCACAGCTCGGGTATCACCGTGCAGAACACCGGGAGCCACGCGACGATGCGCGACAGCGTCGTGCGCGGCACGGTGGCCGACTCGAGCGGGTACGGCCAGGGCGTCGCCGTCGCTGCGGGAGCCACCGCGACCGTCACGAGCTGTCTCGTGGCCGAGACGGCCTCGGCCGCCGTGCTGGTCGCGGGAACGGACACGATGGCGACCGTGAGCGGGACCGTCCTTCGCGGCCCCATCCCAGGGCGCCCAGGGACGTGGGGTCCGGGAGCGCAGGCGCAGGGTGGCGCCCACCTCGAGCTCGACGGCACCGCCATTGTCGGCGTGTCGGCCGCTGGCTTCGGACTGACCGATCCGGGGACCACCGGCGCTGCCCAGGGGGTCGCGGTGCTCGGTACGGTCCCCGCCACCGTCGGGGGAACGTGCGCTGGCGTCGTCACCCAGTCGTCGGCGGTCTTGACCATCCATGGCTCGTCCGTCCTCGGCAACACGTCGCTCGGTCTCACCGCAGGGACCACCGCCGGGGGAGCGACCGTCGTGGCGGACGGCCTCCTCGTCCAGGGCGGTCACCCTGACTCGCAAGGCAACTTCGGCGGCGGCGTCCAGTGCGCGAACGGAGGGACCTTGACGCTGTCCGACAGCGCGCTCGTCGGTAACGCCGTCGACGGACTGAGCCTGGGGTCGCAATCCAAAGGTACCGTCTCGGGGACGGTCATCCGCGCGAGCGTCGTCGATCCGAACGGGCACTTCGGCTACGGGATCATCGCGTCGAACGGGGCGTCGCTCGCACTGGGCGCGAGCTTCGTCCGTGACAACCCGGGGATCGGCCTGACGTTCTCGGACGCGATGGGGAGCGTCTCGTCTTCGCGGGTCGTGAGCAACGCCGTGGGCATTCTCGCGCAGTCGGGCTCGGTCCTCACGGTCTCCGATGCGACGAGCCCGCTCGCGACCGGCGAGGTCCGCGTGTCGAGCGACACGGCGTTCGCCGGCAACGGTAGCAACATCGGGTCGGGCGTCGTCCCGCTTCCCCCCGCTCCTCTGTAGAACGACGGCTAGTTCGTGATCGGGCGAACGACAGTCTCCATCGCCGCCCGGAAGCTTGCGTCGGCCGCATCCCGGAGAACGCCGATCTTCTTTTCGAAGCGGCTCACGACCGGCGCCGAGCGCGGAGGCCTGACGGCGAGCACGTGGGGCACGTGGACGCCTCGCTCGCGCCGAGCGACGAGGTCGATCTCGGCGTCGTAGAGCGCGCTCTTCTGACGATGCTTCTCCAGGAGATCCGGGTTCACGGCGGAGAGCTTCCGTTGAAGGATGCGTTCGAGGAGGCCCGCCGTCGCCGGGTAGCGAACCCCCTCCGGGCGCGTCAACAGCACGAGAGCGTGCGTCGCGCCGAGGCGTAGCGCCGTGGCGAGAGGGATGGCCTCCGCCAGGCCGCCGTCGAGGTACCGGCGGCCGCGAAAGGCGACGGGCGGCCCGCCCATCCAGGGCAGGCGAGTCGTCGCGAGGAGGGCCGCGCGCAGGTCTCCCAGGGTGCGGAGGTCGGTGAGGTCCGTCGCCTCCGTCGTCTGCACGTCCGTCGCGACGCAGTGCAGCGGGACGGGGCTCGTCACGACGCGCGTGTGCCGCGCGGCGTCGAGGTGCTCGTTCGCGTGGTCGAGGGCGTACGCGACATCCACAGCCGGGCGGCCGAGCAGAAGCTTGAACGGATTGATGAAGCGACGACCCGCGAACGCCCCGGAGTACTCGTCCATGCAGGCCTCGGCGACGTTCGCGAGGAGGGCCGCAGCGTTGAGCGCGCCCGCGGAGCAGCCGACGACGAGATCGAAGCATCCTGTGAGCCCCGCGCGTTCGAGCGCCGCCGTCATCGCGGACGAGACGACGCCGCGCATCCCGCCTCCCTCCACCACGAGCGCGAGCTTCCCGCCGTCTCCGCGTCGGCCAGGCTGGCTACCGGCGGACTTGCGTTGCTCGAGTAGCCTGAGGACGGGGTGCATGGTCTCGTGGGCCCGCAGCCGAGGGCGACCGGCGGAATCTACTTCGGAAACAGGCGCGGCAGGCCCTGCATCGCGCCCCGGGCGAGATCTTCCCGCGTGATGGTGCCCGCCATCACGAAGGGCACGCTCACGTTGAGCAGCTTGCCGCCGAGCGCGACGGTTCCGTCCGCTTTGTAGTCCACGTCGCGGCCCGATGCGACGAGGTGGGCCAGCTGCCGCATGTCCTTCCAGGGCAGCTCCACGGATACTGGGGTTCTCGTCTCCTGCCCCGCCGCCAGGATCACCTCGTCAGGGACGGTGGCCGTGCCCAGATCGAGCGTGCCATCGAGCACGACGTGCGCCTGCACGCTTTCCAGCGGGATGGGTACCGCGTTCGGGTTCTGCATCCCGAGCTCGAGGCCCACCGTGAGCCCGATCGCCGTGACGCCGATCGAGGTGGGCCTCACCGACGTGATGGTCGGCGGCGCCGGCTTCGAGCACGCCGCGAGACCGAGCACCGCCGCGAGCCCGAGCGCGGACGTCCACCGGAGAGCAGCGGCCCCGTCCTTCACGGACACCCGACGCGCGAAGCGGTCTCTCGGCTCATGCCGTTTCACCATAGCGCTGAAGCGAAGACCCTTGAAGGCCTGTCTCCGTCAGTGCCCGCCGTCTTTCAGCTCCGCGACCATCGCCAGGAGCGTCCTCTTCGCGTCACCGAGGACCATCATGGTGTTGGGCGAGAAGAAGAGTGCGTTCTCAACGCCCGAGAACCCGGCGTTCATGCTGCGCTTGAGAACGATGACCGACCGCGCCTGCTCGACGTTGAAGACCGGCATGCCGAAGATGGGGCTCGAGGGCTCCTTCTTGGCAGCCGGGTTCACGACGTCGTTGGCGCCGACGATGACGACGCAGTCTGTGCGCTGGAAGTCGTCGTTGATGGCGTCGAGATCGAAGAGCTCGTCGTACGGCACGTTCGCCTCGGCGAGGAGCACGTTCATGTGTCCAGGCATCCGGCCTGCGACTGGATGGATCGCATACTTCACGTTGACGCCGCGCTTTCCGAGCGAGGCCGCGAGATCCCTCACGGCGTGCTGCGCCTGCGACACCGCCATGCCGTACCCGGGCACGAAGATGACAGACTGGGAGGCCTTGAGCACCGCGCCTGCGTCCTCGACGGTGGCCTCGTTGTGCGACATGGCCACGGGGGCTCCTGCGGTGGGTGAGATATCCGTCCCGAACGCGCCGAAGAGGATGTTGGTGAGCGAGCGGTTCATCGCGCGGCTCATCAGGCGCGAGAGCAAAAGGCCGGACGAGCCGTCGAGCGCGCCCGAGATGATCAGGATCTTCTGGTTTAGCGCGAAGCCTGTCGCGCACGCTGCGAGCCCTGCGTACGAGTTGTTGAGCGAGATGACCACGGGCATGTCGGCGCCGCCGATGGGGAGGACCCCCATCACCCCGATGAGGAGCGCCGCGCCGCACAAGCCGGTGAAGACGTACTTCGTCTCGAAGGGGAGCCACGGCACGGGCTCGTCACGGTAGACGAGCAGGACGATGAGGGCTCCGAGCGCCACGACGAAGAGCGAGACGTTGACGTAGTTCTGTCCCTTGAATGTGATGGGCGCGCCGGTGATGAATCCCTGGAGCTTGCCGAAGGCGACGAGGCTCGCGTTGAACGTGAGGAAGCCCAGGAACACCTCGAAGCCGAGGGCGCCCATCTTGAAGTGGCCGATCCCCTCCTCGGGGTGAAAGTACTCGGAGACGCCGACGAGCGCCGAGGCGAGGCCGCCGAACGCGTGGCTCAGCGCGATTCGCTCGGGCATCTGCGTCATCGGGATCCATCCCGAGATGGCGACGCCGATGCTGCCGCCGCCGAGGACTCCGACGATGATCCACGTGAAGTGCAACCGGTGCGTGGCGGCGATCTGCATCGTGCCGACCGCGAAGAACGTCCCGGCGATGGCGAGCACCATGCCGATCTCGCCCATGTAGAGCCCGCGACGCGCCGTCTCGGGCCCAGACAGGCCGCGCAGGCACATGATGAACAGGATCGACGCGACGAGGTACGACAGATCGACGAAGAGGTCCTCGGGGGAGAGATTCACGGCGCCTTCTTCCCGGGCTGGCGGTGGAACATCCGCAGCATTCGGTCGGTGATGAGAAAACCGCCGAACACGTTGACCGACGCGCACGTGACCGCGACGACCCCGAGGATCTGGCTCAGCTCGTCGGCGTGGCCTGCAGCCACCATGGAGCCGACCAGCGAGATTCCGCTGATGGCGTTGGTCCCGCTCATCAGCGGCGTGTGCAAGAGCGGGGGCACGCGCGAGATGACCTGGTAGCCGACGAACGACGCCAGGACGAAGACGAACAGGTTGCCCATCATGTCTTCCGTCACGGCCGGGTCTCGTTGGCGTTCGGACGCACGATGGCGCCCCCGTGGGTGACGAGGCAGGCGGCGGTGATCTCGTCGGTGAGGTCCACGTCGAGCGCTCCATCCTTCGTGAGGTGGAGGAGGAGCTTCTCCATGTTTCGCGAGTACATCTGGCTCGCGTGCAGGGCGACGTGGCTCGCGTAGTTGAGGTCCCCCACGACGGTCACGCCGTGGTCAACGACCGTCTCGCCGGGCCTCGTGAGCTCGCAGTTGCCCTGCTGCTCGGCCGCGAGATCGACGACGACCGAGCCGGGGCGCATCCTGCGCACGACCTCCTTCGTCAGGAGAAGGGGCGCGCGACGGCCGGGGATGAGCGCCGTGCAAATGACCACGTCCGCTTTCACTGCGTGCTCCGCGATCGCTGCGGCCTGGCGCTGCTTGTACTCGTCGGACGCCTCCTTCGCGTACCCACCGGCGGTCTGTGCGTCCTCGCTGGAGGAGACCTCGACGAATTTCGCTCCCAGGCTCTCCACTTGCTCTTTCACGACGCTGCGCACGTCGAAGGCCTCGACGACGGCGCCCAGGCGCCGGGCCGTGCCGATCGCCGTGAGCCCCGCGACACCCGCACCGAGGATGAGCACGCGCGCCGGCGCGATGGTGCCGGCAGCGGTCATGAGCATCGGAAAGAACCTGGGCAGCGCCGCAGCCGCCATGACGACCGCCTGGTAGCCCGCGGCGGTCGCCTGCGACGAGAGCACGTCCATCATCTGCGCAGCCGTGCTGCGCGGGATGAGGTCGATGGCGAAGGCGGTGACGCGGCGTGCGGCGAGGGCCCTCACGAGCTCACCGTTCAAGGACGGGTAGATCGCCGACACGAGGGCGGCTCCCGCGCGTAGCTTGCCCGCGTCCGCTGCGGATGGTGGGCGGATCTGGATGAAGACGTCTGCTGTCGCGGCGAGCGCGTCGCGGGCCTCCACAGTTCCGCCCATGGCCCTGTAGTCGTCGTCGGCGAAGAAGGAGGCTGCACCCGCCCCGCCTTCGACCGCGACCTGGATCTTCTTTGCAGCGAGTCGCCGGAGCGACTCGGGAACGATGGCGACGCGCCTCTCTCCCTCGAGCGTCTCCCTGAGGACGGCCAGTCTCATCTAAGGGCAAATCCACCCCGATGGGCGCAAGGTCAACCTCGGCCGGCCCTTTGCTGTGCACGAGCTGCGAGCTCGTGGGTTGGCTCATGCCAGCTCAGGGGCAAAGGCGTCCTCGGGTCGAGGCAGTCCTCCGTCGACGCTCCACGGCGTGAGTGGTACCTGGTCGGCGTGCAAGAGATCCACATTCGCTTTCGCATCGCCGCGCCGCTCGACGCCGTCTTCGATGCGGTCACCGATCACGAGAACTTCCTCGCCGACGGCATGACCCGCACGACGATCACGCGCAGCGGCGCACCGGAGCGCAACGGTACGGGGTGCCTGCGCGAGGTACGCGCGACGCCGCTCGTGCGCTTCGTCGAGGAGATCACGCGCTGGGAGCGGCCCGCGTCGTACGAGTACTTCATCCGCGAGACATCGCTGCCTCTGCGCCACCACGGTGGGCGCATCGAGCTCACCCCCGCGGCCGACGGCACCATGATCGACTGGACGACGCGCTTCGAGGTCACCGTCCCCGTCGTGGCCCGTGTCCTCGAGCCGATCGTGAAGCGGATCCTGGCGCGCACGTTCGACGGGTTCTTGCGGGGCGCGAAGGGGCGCCTAGAAGGCGCCCACGGGTAGGTCTCCGCCAAGCTGTGACCGGCGATCGCCTTCCACGCGCCTCACGTTCACGAAGAACACGAGCGCCGAGTACGCCCGCTACGTGAGCACCTTCGCCGGGCAGGTCGCCGCGACAAACTCAAGTAACGGCGAGGAACCCTGCCTTCACGAAGCTCACGAGAAGGCGCAGAGCGTCGTGACGAGGCATCCCACAGATGTCCAGGAGGGTCTCCACGGTGGAGGTTCCGTCTATCTGCGCCAGGAGGAACGCCCCGCGAGGATCGATCTTCGCGTAGACCGTCGCCGGATCTACGACCAGGATGAGCACGCAGTCGAGGGATCCGAGCTGGGCGACGAGCGTAGCCTCGTCCTGTTCCTCCGAGGCCTTGGGTTCGGCTTCGACAACGCGAGCGTCGGGCTCCTCGACGTCGATGGTGACGACGGGACCTTCGTCGAGGTCGACCCGCTCGTGGACGCCGGAGAACGGCGGCGCTGCGGCCGGCGGCGGCGGGAGCGTCGGTCTGTCGCCCGGCGGGACCTCTTCTTCCGTCATCTTCTCGCGGGCGAACAGCCCGACGTCGAACGGCGGTACGATCGTGGGACGCGAGGACGTGTCATCCAGCTCGGGCGCTGGGGCTTGCTCGCTGGTCGCGGCGGTGCCCAGCACTTCGGCACGGCGAGCCGTCTGCTTCTCGTGCGCGCCCATCTGTACAGTGTGCCAAGCCGCGCCCGGAAGGGCAATGTGGCGGCTGTCTTTCGCCCTCCTGGAGGCTGCGCCCGCCGAAGTCGCCCTTACGAGCGTCCCAGAGCGCGCCGTAGATCCTGGGGACTGAACACATGTCATGGTCAACCCCGAGACAACCGCAAGGACGACACCAACGGTGACCAACCCGGAGTGCTTCTCTCGGTCGTGGCCGCGCACGCCGGAGGTCGGTCTCCTTCGAGCGATACTCGACGGCTACCCCGGCCCTCTCCACGCCAAGGACGCCAGTGGCAGGATCGTCTTTGCGAACGAGCCGATGGCCGCGCTCTTCCTGACCAGGCCGGAACAGCTGGTCGGCCGCCGCCTTCGAGACCTGCATGGCAACACGGAGGAAGCCGAGGCGGCCCTCGCCGCGGACAGCCGCGTGCTCGAGACCGGGATAGACGAGACCCTCGAGCTCCCCTGCACCCGTCCCGACGGCAAGCGCATGCTCTTGCGGACGGTTCGGCATCGAATCCTCGCCGACTCGGGCGAGCCTCTCGTCCTCGCCATGTCGACGGACGTAACCGAGGCTCGCCAGGCCGAGCGTGCAGCGGAGGAGACTCGCGTTCGATGGCTCCTCACGGTCGAGGGGCTCCACGAAGGCGTCTGGTACTGGGACATCCGGGCCAAGACGCTCACCTTCTCGGTCCGCTCCAAGACGATGCTCGGCTACCAGCCACACGAGATCGAGGACACCCTGGAGGCCTTCACCGCGCTCGTCCACCCGGACGACGTCCCTCGGATGATGGCGTCGCTCCAGGCGCACTTGACGCGCCGCGAGCCTTACGAAATCGAGCTTCGCGTACGACACAAAAGCGGCGACTGGCGACTCATCCACAGCCGGGGCGTGGCGTGGTGGAACGAGCAGGGGCGCCCTCTCTACATGAGTGGGTCGCAGATGGACATCACCCAGGAGCGCGCCGCGATCTCCGAGCTCCGCGACGCGAACGCGTTCCTCGCCGCGATCCAGGAGCACATTCCGCTCGGGCTCACGGTCAAGTCCATGGCGGGTGCGAGCAGGGACCAGTTCGTGGTCTGGAATGCCGGTTCCGAGCGGATCGCTGGGCTCCGCGCGGCGGATGTTCTCGGCCGCACGGCTCACCAGTTGTTGCCCAAGAAGGTCGCCGACGAGATGGTACGGACGGATCGCGCGGCCTGCGAGCAGCGCTTGCCCATCGAAGTTCCGTGCTTCGGGATCACGTCCGTGGTGGATGGGTGCGAACGGGCCATCCGTATGTTGAAGGTTCCGATGTTCGGCCCGGACGGCGACGTGCGGTGGATGCTAGCCATCACCGAAGACGTCACGGCTCGCCAGCGCGCCGAGCAGGAGCGCGAGTCCGCATTGGAGCGTGCGCAGGCGGCATCGCTCGTCAAGTCGCGGTTCCTGGCGAACATGAGCCACGAGATCAGGACGCCGATGAACGGAGTCCTGGGGCTCATCTCTCTGGCCCTCGACGGCGAGCTGCCGAACGAGACGCGCGACCTCCTTGCGTCGGCCCAGGCGAGCGCTGACCACCTCCTCTGCATCATCAACGACATCCTCGATCTCTCGAAGATCGAAGCAGGCAGGGTCGTCCTGGAAGCGATTCCGTTCTCGCTGCGCGATCTCGTGCGCGATTCGGTGCTAATCGTCGCGCCCAAGGCCGAGGAGAAGGGCCTCGCCCTCGTCGTCGATGTAGCGCCGGACGTCCCGGACGACGTGCGGGGCGACCCTGTGCGGGTGCGTCAGATCCTCACGAACCTCGTCGGCAACGCGCTGAAGTTCACGGAGGCGGGGGAGGTGCGTGTCGTCGTCAGCCTCGAGCTCGGTGCGCCGTCCGGAATCGAGCCCCGCGTCGTTCTCGCCGTGGCCGACACGGGGATCGGCATCACGCCCGACAAGCTCGCGACGCTATTTACCCCGTTCGTCCAGGCGGACGGGGAGACCACGCGGCGGTTCGGCGGGACTGGACTCGGTCTCGCCATATGCCGCGAGCTGGCCCGCCAGATGGGGGGCGACACCACGGCGCGAAGCGTGCTGGGCTCCGGGAGCTGCTTCGAGGCAATCGTGCCTCTGCCTCCGAACGCGCCAATCGAGGAGCCTCCCCTTCGCGACGTCGGTATCCTGCTGGCGGGGGGGCCGGGGGCGGGCGGCGAGGCTACTGCACGGGCCCTACGCGGCATGGGCGCGCGCGTCCTCGATATCGGCGACGGCAGCGACGAGGTGGCGATTGGCGCGTGGCGGCCGAGGCTCGCGATCGTGGACGCCCGCGCGACCCTCTCGCTCGCGACCCTGCAGGCAACCCTCGCACGGAGCACCCCAGAGGCCGTACCGGTCATCTACCTCGCACCGTCACGCGGGGCGGACCTCAGCCTCGAGGAGGGCGCCGGTGTCTCGTGCACCCTCCGTAAGCCCGCGACGTCGAACGATCTTCGCCGCGCAATACAGCGCGTGCTGGCGAGTCCAATCGTCGCGCAGCGTCCATCGGTCGCGCCGGCAGCCGCGAGCGTCGACGGCATGAGGATCCTGCTGGCCGAGGACAACGCGATCAACACGGTCGTGGCGACGAAGATGCTCCAGAGGATGGGCTGCGTCGTCGTGCACGCCGTCAACGGTCGCGTGGCGCTCGCGCACTTCCAGGGGGGCCGCTTCGATGCGGTGCTGCTCGACGTGCACATGCCGGAGATGGACGGTCTCGCCTGCGCCAGAGCGATCCGGGCCGCCGAGGCGCCGGGCGAGCACATTCCCATCATCGCCCTCACGGCGAGCGCGATGGCCGGCGACGACACGCAGTGCTTCGATGCCGGGATGGACAGGTTTCTGACGAAGCCCATCGATCTGGCAAAGCTCCGGGCCGAGTTGGTGCTCGTGCGCGGAGCCGAGGCGCGGAGAGATCGACCAGAGCGCCGTCTCACGTAGGAGTCAGTGCGCCTGCTTCTCGAGGGCGAGCGCGAGGCCCGTGTCCGGCTCCGTCGGAGCGAAAGCTGGAGCGCCCTTCGCGGCCCCGGGCGTCCTCGCCTCTCCATCGCCGCTGTCGCGACAAGCGGCGCGAAGCGCCACCGCAAGCTCGTTGGCGGTCTGGAAGCGCATCGCGGGATCGCGCGCGCAAGCCAGGCCGAACCATGCGTCGAAACCGGTGGGCACCCCGGGAGTCACGTGGGACGGAATCGGCAGCGGGTCGACGGTGACGCTCTGGTAGACCCGCAGCACGTTGTCGCCCTGGAAGGGGAGCTCCCCCGTCATCGCGAAGAACGCCGTGACGGCAAGACCCCAGAGGTCGAGCAACGCATTCGGCGGCGCACTGGACGAGAGATGCTCCGGGCTCATGTAGCACGGCGTGCCCGCAACCAGCGGCGGCGCGTCCGAAATCAGGGGCGGCGGGCTCGTGCTCGGGACCGCTGCGGCGTCCACCATTGCGGTAGCTGGCGGAGGATTCGTGGTGACCCGGCCCCGCGACGACCTCGCGAGCCCGAAATCGATGAGCCGCGCGACGAAGCCGTGCGGCCGGTCGGCGTCCTCCACCAAGATGATGTTCTCCGGCTTCACGTCGCGATGAATCACGCCTCTCCCGTGCGCCTCGGCGAGCGCGCGCCCAATCTGTTCGACGAGCGAAGCGACCAAGTCGGGAGAGAGCGGTCCTTTTCGGGCGACCCGTCCAGCGAGCGACTCGCCCGCGAGGTACTCCATCACCAGATAAGGCAGGCCCTCCTGCGTGATGCCATGATCATAGACCTGGACGATGTGCTCACTGCGCAACTGGGCTGCAGCCTGCGCTTCGCGCTCGAAGCTCGCATAGTCCGCCGTCTCCGCGAGGTGTTTTGCCATGAACTTGATGGCCACGTTGATGCCGAGCGAAAGGTGAACGCCGAGCCAGACGCTCCCCATGCCACCTTCGCCGATCTTCCTCTCCAGCCGGTACTTGCCCCCCAGCGTGAAGCCGCTCGGCGGGGTGCTCCAGGGGTGCCGCTCCACGCTCGTGGCACGAGCAGAGTCGCGGACCCCCTTCGCAAGACGCAGCTGAAGCTCGCGGGCGTCATAAGGCTTCGACAGGAAGTCATCGGCGCCCGATTCGAGCGCTTCGACGATGTCGTCTTTCGCGAGCCGACCGGTCAGCATGAGCACATAAGCGTTGGCGCCATGGGGTGTTGCACGAAGCAGGCGGCAGACCTCGAGGCCCGACAAGCCCGGCATGTCCCAGTCGAGGATGACGATGCGGGGGCCATCCCCCTGCTTGAGGATCCGCCAGGCCTCTGCGCCATTCCCCACCACGATCGCGTCGTACCCCCATCTCCGCAGCAGCCTTCCGAGCACCGAAGCAACGGCTTCGTCGTCATCAGCGGCAAGGACACGCACGCGAGCACCATATCACCGTGCAGAACGGTCCCGTAGAGCGCGCGCAACGCCCCCTGTCTAAGCTCAAGCAGACTGAAGAACCCTCCCAGTTCGAGCCCCCATGGTCCCGCGGCGACCTGCGAGGTAAAGCTAAGGCAGACGCGCGCCGAAGTCCTTCATTTCAACAACTGATGAAGTGTGGAAGCGTCCGGCAAATAGGCGGCTCATCCGGCTTCTCCGTGGGTCTCGATTGGCAGCTTGAAGGTCGCCGCCTAGCCTGAAGGCATGCAAGACACCGAGCTGTACCGCCACCTGTTGGGGATCGAGAAGCCATGGACGGTTGCCCGC
>Ga0302196_10000554_pt1 | contig 35979 bp, 26 predicted proteins | sample II_Bog_N1_3_FD_198794 | JGI IMG/M metagenome (GOLD analysis project Ga0302196, IMG submission 198794) | Peat permafrost microbial communities from Stordalen Mire near Abisko, Sweden - II_Bog_N1_3 | ecosystem: Environmental > Terrestrial > Soil > Wetlands > Peat | place: Sweden: Abisko...
GGCTCAGTCCTTCCTGCTGGAAGAACCGGACCCGGGTGGCCAGCGTCGCCATGGATCCGCCGGCCAGGGCCACGAAGGTGTCGGCCACCTCGAGGGCCACCGTCCGCCCGTAGGGCAGCGTGCTCGTGACCGAGCCCACGGTGGTGGCGGCGATGGCCGGATAGGCGGCCTGGGCCAGCACGAAGGTCGCTGCCACCCACCCCCATTTGGCCCCGGTGATGGTGCTCCAGGACTTCCCGACGTTGACCAACACCCCGATGAGGGCCCACCCACCCACCAGCGTGCCCACCACCAGCACCAGGTTGACCCAGCTGACCCGGCGGGGCTCGATCAGCTTGGGCACCTCCACGCCGGCCTCGACGGCGCCCTGCTCGCGCACCGCGGTGAGTAGGGCCTTCTTGCCCCGGAGGGCCTTGGACGCCGTCGGGTCGAGGGCGGCGCGCTGCAGGAAGGGGAGCGCAGCGATCAGGACCTCGGCCGGCACCGCCCGCGAGGCCGAGGCCACGGCGCGCTCGGGCCCCACCACCACCACGACGGCGGCGAGGGCGGCCGCCATGTCCCGGTTGAGGTCGGCATCGGTGGCGGCGGTCACCGCCGCACGGAAGTCGACGAAGCCCGCCCGGTCGTCGTCCGTGACGACGATGGTCTCGGTCGACAGGGCCCCGTGGGCGATGCCGGCCCGGCGCAGGATCATCAGCTGGGCGAAGACGTCGTCCACCACCGCGTCGCTGGCCGGAGGGCCGGTCGGCTCCGGCGTGGCCGACTCCTCCGACGGGTCGCCGGTGGCCGTCGGCTGCCCCACCGGATCCGGGGTGGTCGGGTCGGGCGGGGGGGCGGGCGGGACGAAGGGGGCGAAGTCCGTCAGCGGCCGGGCCGAGGGGGGGCGGGTGACCAGCACGGCATCGTTCGAGGGGCCGGACGGGCCGGCGGCCAGCACCGCGGGCACACGCGCCCCGGCCCGCTCGGCCATCAGCGTGAGATAGGCCTCGTGCTCGACCTGCTGGCGCCGAGTGAGGGCCAGGGTCGGCCCCGACGACCGGTAGAAGAGGAAGCGCGTGGTCTTGGCCAGCAGCTGGGCGTCCGAGGCGTCCCGTCCGTACACGGCCACATCGACCCGGGATCCACCCACGACGCCGGTGAAGCGCCCCACGCCCCACCTCTGTTTGGCCGCCGGTGCCACCGCACCCGCCTCCAGCCCCAGGCCCGACAGCAGCTCGGTCACCTCGGCCGACGACGGTAGCCCCAGCGGCGAGCCGAAGATGAGGTGGACCACGGCGGTCGTCCCCCACCCGATGGCCAGGCTGGCCAGCACGGCCACCGGCAGCCCCGAGCCGGTGACCACGGCGACCAGGGCCAGGAGTCCGATGGCTGTCTCGATGGTGAGCTGCACCATGCGGCTCAGGTACGGCAGGGCCGCTGTCGCCACCGCCACGGTGGCGGCCACCCGGGCCACGGGGAAGGTGGGATCGAAGCCCACCACCGCCGGGTGCAGGGGCCTGCCCCCCGTGTCGCCCAACAGGACGCCCGAGACCACGCACAGGAGCCACGCGCCCACCCCGGACAGCCCGATGTCGCGGATGGCCTCCCACCGTCGGTTGGCCAGTGCCAGTGCGGCAACCATGGCGATGACCCCGAACGACGCCACCCACCACAGGGTGGTCACCAACCACCGGATCCCGTTGGGTGCCGACGCCAGGGTGGTGGCGATCTCGTGCTCGGTGTGGGCGTTGGCGTGGGTGACCAGCCAGCACACCAGCACGGCCAGGACGGCCGCACCGAGCCGGAAGGCGTCCGAGCCCCGCCGACGGGTCTGGCCGTCCCCGAGCGGTGCGAACAGGATGGCCCGCCAGGTGCCGGCCCCTCCGCGCCAGCTCCGGTGGGCGTGGGCCGAGGCAGCGGGAGCCGCGTCCTCCGCCACCCCGCCGGTCTCCTCGGGGGCGGGAAGGCCCGACGGTGCCCCCCCTTCGGGGGCCCGGTCGGGTGCGACGCCGGCCGCAGTGGCGGCGGCGCCGCGGGGGGGCGGGCTGTCGGTCATGGCAGCCTGCACCTTAGGACCTGGCGCGTCGCCCACCGGGGTTGGTCGCACCCCGCCCGCATCGGTCGGCGGGGTGCCGCTAGCCGGCGGCCGACCCGCGGAACGATGCATCGCCGAACGTGAAGAGGCCTCCGTCGGAGGCCACCAGCCGGTAGCCCTGCCCGCTGGTGGTGGGGGCCATGCCGACCACCGGCCTGACCAGCGCCAGCGAGCCGGTCGACCCCTGGAAGCGGGCGGCACCGAACGAGAAGATGCCGCCGTCCGAGGCCACCAGCCAGTAGCCGCCACCGCCGGGTGTGGCCGCCATGCCCACCACGGGCCGGTTGAGGCGCAGGTTGCCGGTGGAGCCCTGGAACCGGGCGGCACCGAACGAGAAGATGCCGCCGTCCGAGGCCACCAGCCAGTAGCCGGTGCCGCCGGGAGCGGCCGCCATGCCCACCACCGGCTGGTTGAGCCGCAGGGTGCCGGTCGACCCGTAGAAGTGGGCGTCGCCGAACGCGAAGATGCCGCCGTCGGAGGCCACCAGCCAGTAGCCCCTGCCGTCCGGCGTCGAGGCCATGCCCACGATCGGCTTGTTCAGACGCATGGCGCCGGTCGACCCGTAGAAGTGGGCGTCGCCGAACGAGAAGATGCCGCCGTCGGAGGCCACCAGCCAGTACCCGCCGCCGTCGGGGGTCGACGCCATGCCCACGATCGGTCGGACGAGGGACAGACCGGCGGCCGATCCCTCGGAGGTGGCGTCGCCGAAGGCGTCGACGGCACCGTTGGCGCCGGCGATCCAGTAGCCGCCGCCGTCCGGCGTGGAGGCCACGGCCACGGCGGGTGCCCCGAGTGAGGTGGTGGTGGTGAACCAGTCGGACTTGAGGCCCACGGCCGCGGCGAAGGCGTCGCCGGTGAGGGAGACGTTCTGGTTCGACCCCACCAGCGTCATGGCCGTCACCCGGCCGCCCCAGTCGCCGTACCCGTTGCGACCGGTGATCTCGATGGACTGGAGGGTCCCGAGCTGGGGCCAGTCCGACTCGATGGTCGACACCGGCACCGAGGCCGTCCAGGTGTGGTTGGGGTTGCAGGCCCCGGGGACGCACACCGCGTCGCCGGTGTCGGGCGCGGCCGGAAAGGCGCCCGGGTCGGTGTAGCCGCCCGTCGAGGCCGAGTACTGGGTGGCCGCCACCGCTCCGCCGGGGGACTCCATGACCTGGCCCACCGTGGCACTGGCGGCCAGGTCGGTGAGGGCGTTCTCGTTGAGGGTGCCCCGGTAGGTCTGGCAGTCCAGGTCGCAGGTGTCGGCGTAGCCCCCGTAGGAGCCCAGTCCGGCCATGACGTAGGAACGCACCGCCACCGCCTGGGCCTCCAGCTCCTGGAACCCCCATGCCTGGCCCTGCGGGCCGGCGCCACCGAGCGTGCCCCAGCCCGCCGACGACTCGCTGGGCACGACATCGGCCACGTACTGCTCGAGCGGGAGGGAGTTGACGGTCCGGGGCACAGGAGGTGTCCCGGTGTTGTAGGTGGCCTGGATGTTCCCGTGCACGGTGATGGTGCCGCCGTCCTGGCAGAGCTGGAGGAGGGCCGGGCCGGCCGGCGAGGCGGTCGGACCCGAGACCCCCGACGCCACCGGGGTCGGGCTCCACGGCCCGGCGCACCCCGCTCCGGTGGTGACCTTCCACAGTCCGTTGCCCAGAGGGGTCATCAGCACGGCCGGGGCCGACGCCGATCCCACCGTGACGCCCGAGGATGATGTGACGATCACCGAGTTCCCGTTGTTCTCGGTCATGACCACGCTGACCCAGTGGCCGTCCTGGGCCGGGCTCAGCGTGGCCAGCGAGGTGCCGCCGTAGAAGCCGTCGAGGATGGACTGGTAGCCGGTCCCGGCCAGGGCGTCGCCGAGCGCACCCCACTGGCCCATGCCGTGCCCGTGGCCGTAGCCGTGGCCCTCGAACGCCACCGACCCCGACGGGTAGGCGGACGCCGGTGGTGCCGATGCCACCAGGGCCACCGCCGACCCGGCCGCCGCCGCCGCCACGGTCAGCGACAGCCACAGCGCCCGCCACGGGTGGCGCCCGGGTCGTCGGCCCTGCCTCGTCCCCCCTCTGGTCATCTCGCCCCTCGGCTCATCTCGCTTCTCTGGTCATCTCGCGTCTCGGGTCATCTCGACGACGGACCGGTCGTCGGTGTCACCGCGTGGTCAGTCGACTCCGACCGCGCCCTCGGCGAACTCCTGGGGCATGGAGCCGTAGAACGGCGCGCTCCCGAAGGAGAACATCCCGCCGTCGGCCGCCGAGAACCAGTAGCCCTTACCGCCGTTGGACGCCATGCCCACCACCGGAAGGTTGAGGCGGATGCTCCCGGTCGACCCGTAGAAGTGGGCGTCGCCGAAGCTGAAGATCCCGCCGTCGGAGGCCACGAACCAGTAGCCGTGGCCGTCGGGGGCGGCGGTCATCCCGACCACCGGCCGGTTCAGTCGTTCGTTCCCGGTCGACCCGTAGAAGTGGGCGTCGCCGAAGGCGAAGATGCCCCCGTCCGAGGCCACCAGCCAGTAGCCCCTGCCGTCCGGCGTCGAGGCCATGCCCACCACCGGACGGTTGAGGTGGATGCTCCCGGTCGACCCGTAGAAGTGGGCGTCACCGAAGGCGAAGAGGCCGCCGTCCGAGGCCACCAGCCAGTACCCCTTGCCGTCCGGCGTCGAGGCCATGCCCACGATGGGTTGGTTCAGTCGGATGCTGCCGGTCGACCCGTAGAAGTGGGCGTCGCCGAAGGTGAAGATGCCGCCGTCGGAGGCCACGTTCCAGTACCCCCCGCCGTCCGGCGTCGACGCCATGCCCACGATGGGCTTGTTCAGATGCCCGGGCGCCGCCTGGTTCAGCCATCCGGTCAACTGGGGGTTCTGGTGGAACATGGGCCACGCCCGCTTGCCCAAGGTGTGGCCTGCGCTCCCGGCCAACTCGTAGTGGATGATCGTCCCGGCGTTCTGGGCGTCATAGCCGGCGATGGTGATGCCGATGGTGCCGTTGGGATCGATGGTGACCATGGGCGAGTTCTGCAACCCGACGGTCCCCGAACCCAGGGTGGCCACCACCTGGGCGGAGCGGCCGTCGTAGATGACCAGTCCGTTGGTGGTGGGCACCAGCACGTCGTTGTAGCCACCGCCGGTCAGGTCGGCGGTGACGATGCCGCCGATGATCTGGCCCGAGGTGCGCTGGGGCCATCCGGGCACGGTGGCGCCATTGGATCCGTTGAGGGCCCACACCAGTCCCCCTGAGCCGGTGTCGGCCCCCTCCACCACGTCGAGGTTGCCGGTGCCGGACAGGTCACCGAGGGCCGGGCTGCCGGTTGTGGTCCCACCCAGGTTGTCCCGCCAGGCGATGCCGCAGTGGTTGTTGGAGGCAAAGAGCGTGTTGGAGTCCGAGGCCCCGGGATAGTACGAGCCGGTCCCGAAGGCGATGCCTACCTGGCCGCCGGCCAGGAAGTTGCCCACCGCCGTCGACGAGTCCACGGTCTGGTTGGTGTTGTAGGCACACAGCAGGTTTCCTCCCGATCCGAGGATCCGGAGATGGCCGCCGTTGGTGTACGTCTGACCGTTGGCCACCCCGGCGGTCGAGTCACCGCCCTGGATCACCTCGGTCTGGCCGTTGCCGTACAGGTCGGCCAGGGACGGCGTTGTGAACCCGCTGTCGGCGGTGAAGAAGGGCCAGCCGCCCAGGTTGCCGCCGTTCCCGGCGTTGAGGGCGTACTCCTCCTGGCCCAGTGACGGTGCCACCGTGGTGGTGACCCCACCGAGGTCACCCACGGACATGGAGGCCTGCACCCCGTAGAGGCCGTTGGGGTCCATGGCGTTGCGCTCCCACAGCTGGGTCCCTGCGTTGCTGAGGGCGTAGTACCCCCCGGTGTTGGGATGGGCGGCGTTGCCGGCACCCACGAGGACATCGTCGGTGCCCGTCCCGTTCGGGGTGACCGACGGGGTGGAGTCGACCGGGCCTCCGAGCTGGGCCGGCCAGCGGCCCGCCACCGCAGAGCCGTCGGACAGGTGGAAGGCGTAGACCTTGCCGGCCCGGTCGCCGATGACCACGGCCGGACCACCGCCGTCGAGCGTGGCCTCCGAGGGTGAGCTCTGCGCCACCGGGCTCCCGGCGTCGGGCAGGACCTGTTGCCAGACCTGGTGGGGATCGATGCCGGCAGCGTGGGCCACCGGGGTGGCCGCGCCGGCCCGGGCCGCGGGGAGCTGGGCACCGACCAGCGTGGCCGTCCCGGCCAGGGCGATGAGGCCGGCCATCACGGTCCGACGTCTGCGGGTCGATCGCTGTTTCGTAGGCAACCCGCCGAGGTTGGTTCCATGCTGACCAGTCGTCATCCAGAGTCTCCTTGGTGCTGCGCTCGTCGGGGGGAGCGATCCGGTACGTCGTGGCGCGACCGTGTACGAGTGGTCGAATGACGAAGCCCCTGAATTCGCGTCCCAGGTCATATGTCGGCACGTCCGGCCCCCAACTGAACCCCCGGACCGTCACCGGAGCCCTCGACGGAGTGGCCGCGACCCATCGCCGCACCCACCGCAACCCTCTCGGTCAGGACACAACGGACCTGCATGCCGGCGGTGGGCATGCGTCATTCGGGCACGTCGACTGGGTAGCCTGGAGCATGGTCTCTGTTGCGACTGTGACCGAGGCTCCGGTACGGGACCCGGAGTTGGCGCCTCCGCAGGGGTGGGCACCTCGGCCCTCGACCACCCCTCCGACCGTGCCGCCGTGGCCCGACGATCTGGGCCTGCGGGCCCGGCCGATCGACCTCGGAGCACCGCGACCCACCCGGTCCGACCTCCAACGGGCCAAGCGTCGTCGCTCGCACTGGATCGTGATCCCCTGGGTTCTGGCCCTCGGGACGCTGGCCGTCCGCCTCCTCACCCGGGCCAGTGGGCCCACCGACTGGGACGCATCCCAGTACGCCTCGGCCGTCAACCACTTCGACGTGGCCCACGGCCAGCCCCAGCCTCCCGGCTACTGGCTCTACGTCGAGACCGGTCGGGTGCTGCACCTGCTCACCGGCATGGGCGTCATCGAGAGCCTGGTGCTGGTGGCCGCAGTGGCCTCGGCCGCCGCGGTGGGCCTGACCGCGGTGGCCGGACGGGACCTCGGTGGCCCGTGGGTCGGAGTGGCGGCCGGACTGGTGGTGGCGGCGTCGCCGTTCGCATGGTTCAACGGCTCCACCGTCTCGACGTACTCGTTCGACATGCTGACGTGCGCCGTGTTGATCGTGCTGGCCTGGCGGGCCCGGCCCGGCAGTTGGCACGGCATCGGTGCGGTGGTGGCCCTCGGCCTGCTGGCCGGCTACCGCCAGTCCGACAGCCTGGCCTTCGTGATCCTGGCGCTCCTGGCCGTGCTCGGATCGACGAGGCGCTGGAGCCGGCTGGGGGTGACGGTGCTGGCCGGGGCGGCGGCGGTGGCGGTGTGGTTCGTCCCCATGGTGCTGTCCCAGCCCGGCGGATTCCCCACCTGGCTCCATGCCACCCGCACCGAGGCCAGCGGTGCCGCCGAGATCACCTCGGTGTTCGACCACGCCGCCGGTGCGGGCACCAACGCCGGCACGTTCGCCGCCTACACGGCACTGGCCCTGGCGCCGCTGGCCGCGCTGGCCCTGCTGGCCGGAGTGCTGGTCCTCGTGAGGAGGCTGGTGATCCCGGCCCACGCGGACGCCGGCCCCGACCCCGACCCACCCGCCGTCGACACCGCCTTCCATGTGGGCCCGGAGTGGACCCGGCCCTGGTACCAGTCCCGCACCATCGTCCTCGGAGCCGCCATCCTGCCGCCGGTACTGATGGTGACCCTCATCCAGTTCGCCAAGGGCGGGTACCTGCTGGCCTACCTGCCGGCCGCCGTCATCGCGCTGCTGCTGCCCCTCGGGGCCCTGAACCGTCGCCGCCGCCAGCCGGGGCGGATCTCCCCGGTGTGGGTGGTGATCACCTCGGTGCTGGTCGGCGCGGTGGTGGTGGTCGGAGCGGAGCGGTTCGTGTCGGCACAAGCCGTCATCCCGACCCAGTGGACCGGCAACACGGCCGCGCTCTGGCTGGACCAGCCCCGCTACCAGGCCCCCTATCCGAGCACCTTCGCCGCCATCCGGAACGCCGACACCATCGATGACGCACTGGGGGCACTCGGCCGCTCGGTGGGCTCGGCCAGCGATGTCATCGTCTTCGACACGGTGGACGGCGGCGACACGCTCTACCGCAACGCCGGGTGGGAGCTCCCCGACCGCCGCATCGCCCTGGTCGCTCCGGGCACGGTCCTCTACAACGAGGAGCACGGCGCCCTCTACTACCGCCCGCCCACCGCCATCACCGTCGGACCGGGCGGCTCGGTGCTGCTGGTGGCGTCCCCGGCCATGCCCGGCCTGGCCCAGCTGACCAAGGATCAGCAGGCCCTGCCGGTCACCACCGAACAGCTCATCGGGGGCTACCGGGTGTGGCGGATCCAGCCCGGCGTGTCGGTACTGGGGGTTCCGGTACGCGCCTCGGCCGGGCCCCGACCGCTCGGCCACAGCATCTGAGCGGTCGGCATCTGAGCGGTCGGCACCTGAGCGGTCGGCACCTGAGCGGTCGGCACCTGAGCGGTCAACACTGAGCCGGCGGCCCGACCGTCGTCACGACCGGGACGACACCACTGAGGTCACGAACGCCGCGTACCGGTCGACGACCCTCGGCCACCGGAACCAGCGGTCGACGTAGGCGCGCCCGCGTCGGCCCAGGGTCCCCCGCACGTCCGGGTCCGAGGAGACCAGCTCCACCAGGCCCTCGAACTCTCCGAACCCGGCGAAGGCCAGTCCTCCGCCCGAACGCCGGCAGTGCTCGACGGTGGCGGCGCACGCCGCATTGACCAGCACGGGCGTGCGCGCACTCCAGGCCTCGGCCACCACCAGCGAGAACGCCTCCCACGCCGACGGGGACACCAGGGCCACCGCCCCCTGGAGCAGCGCCCACTTGTCCTCCTCGTCCACCGGGCCGAGGAGGTCGATCTGGGAGTGGGCCGGGGGGGCGTCGACCACGGGTCCGGCGAAGACCAGGCGGAGCGGACCGGGGTGGCGCTGCGAGTACGCCGCGAACAGCTCGGCCAGGAGCGTGGTCCCCTTGTGCCCGTCCACCCGTCCCAGGCACAGGAGGTAGGGCGTGTTTCCGGGCACCGGGGAGGGATGCGCCGCCCCCCGCCCGTCGCCGGGGCGGTGGTCGGGATCGTCGACCCCCAGACCCAGCAGCAGCTGGTGCCGGGTGGCGACGGGGTAGAGCCCCTGCACCAGCTGTCGTTCGGCCGAGGTCTGGAACACCAGGCCGTCGGCGGCCCCGAAGACCTCGGCGAAGACCGGCAGGTGCAGCGCGGGCTCGTCGTGGGCCGCCGGGTGCAGGATGGTCGGCGCCCGGACCCCACCGATGGCCCGGACGGTCGGGTAGTAGAGGTAGGGGTAGAAGACCACGGCGTCGGTGTCGGCGTCCTTGGCCGCGTCGACCACATCGGGGACCACGGGTCCCTGGAGGTCGATCCACCGTTGCGCCTGATCCCACGAGGCCTCGGCCGGCGCCTCGAGCAGGGCCGCCGAATAGGGGTGGAAGGAGGGGTCCCGGCCGGCCACCGAGGCGAAGCGGTGTACCGAGACGCCCCGCACCGTCTCGGTGCCGACCGGGTAGACGTCGTCCCACGTGACGAAGTCCCGGGCACAGCCGGTCAGGACGTCGACCTGCCATCCCCGACGGGCCACCAGGTGCTCGGCCAGCAGCCGGGCCGCCGTCTCCGCACCCCCGATGACGTCGGTCCCGTACCGCGGGACCACGAACGTCACCCGCACGCCGACCCCGTCACGCGGCGTAGGCGGCCTCGAGGGCGCCGGCGAACCCCGCCTGGACCCGTGGCAGCGCGAACGCCTCCACCCGCTCCGCCGCCGCCCTGGCCAGCATGGCCCGCAGCGGCGCGTCGTGGACCACCCGGTCGATGGCGGCCGCCACGCGGGCGGGCTCCTTGTTGGGCAGGACCAGGCCGGCGCTCTCCACCGTCTCGGGGACCGCGGTGGTGGTGTAGGCCACGATGGGCAGCCGGTGGTACATCGACTCCAGCAGGGGCACGCAGAACCCCTCGTGGTTGGAGAGGCAGACGAAGGCATCGGCACCGGCGTAGTAGGCGATCAGCTCCTCGTGGGTGACCGACCCGGCGATCTCCACGGCGTCGGTCAGGCCCAGCTCGTCGATGAACCGTTCGAGAGCCCGCTGGTACTCCTCACTGATGGCCCCGCCCACCAGATGCAGGCGGGCCTCGGGGTCGTACAGCCGCCGGTAGGCGGCCAGGGCCTTGACCAGGTCCTCTTGGCCCTTGTGGGGCGAGACCTTGCCCACGAACAGCAGGTCGGTCCCCCCCTTCGCCTTCTGCTCGCCCAGCCTCGCCGCCAGGGCAGGGTCGGGAGCACCGGCGAAGCCCTCCAGATCGATGAGCAGGGGGACGGTGGTCGTCGACCGGTAGCCGGCCACCTGGAGCTCCCGCTCGTTGTAGACCGAGTCGGCGATGGCGAACTCGGTGACGGGTGCCAGCTCGCGCAGCTGGGCCCGGCCCCGACGGGCCTCCTCCCCCACCATGGGCACCCAGGCATCGAGGAGGTCGGCCGGCGTGATGTTGTGGTAGTTGACGAACTTCCTCTCGTCGCGCTGGCGGAAGACGTCCGCCACCCCGCTGCCGATGGACAGTTGGTACACCAACACCCGGCCCGCGGAGGCCCTCTCCCCCAGCCGGCTCACCGGCTGGCCGTAGTCGAGCCGGTCGGGCGTGGCATTGCCGTAGTAGATGTCGGACCGGAAGCCCCTGGACCGGAGCAGGTCGCGCAGCTGGACCACGTGCCCGCCGATGGCGTCCCGGCTGGCCAGTGACGGGATGACCTGATCGATGCGGCCGACCGTCACCGCGGCGTCATGCGGTCGACTCTTCCCAGCCGGCCAGTGGCTCGAACAATCCACCGCTGACCACCGGTACCTCGCCGGTGTGGCCGGTGGACCGGAGCTCGAAGCTCACGTCGAGGGGGATGCGGACCCGGCCGGTCTCGCGTCGGGGATTGGCCACCTCGAACTTGGTGACCTGGTCCTTCCAGTCGAAGATGGCCGTCTCGGTGGCACTGCGCACACCGACGCTGACGGCGTAGGTGCCATCCAGCAGGGGGACATCGGGGAAGGAGAACCGGACGATGCCCCCGCCCTCGGGCAGGTCGACGGCGCAGGCCGGATCGTCGGGGTCGGAGGCGAAGACCAACTCGTTCTGGTCGTCGTGGATGGCGATGGTGGCCATGGCGTTGGGCACGGGGGCCAGCGCCTCCACGTCGGCGATCACGGTCAGCGCCTCCCCCGGGTACAGGTGGGGACGCTCCCCGCTGCCACTGTGCTCGGCCCGGACCGTCTCGATGTGCAGGACGTTGCCGGCGATCCCCCCCGACTCGGAACCGGCCAGCGTGCCCACGCCCAACAGGTCGGCCAGGTACACACGGATGGCCTCGCCGGGCTCGTCGACGGTGATCACCTGCCCGTGGTTCATCACCATGGCCCGCCCGCAGTTCTGGCGGATGGCGTCGGCCCCGTGGGTGACCACCACGATGGTCCGGCCCTCACGCTGGAATTTCCTCACGTGGTCGAGGCACTTGCGCTGGAACGAGGCGTCCCCGACGGCCAGCACCTCGTCCACCAGCAGCACGTCGGGCTCGACGTTGACGGCCACCGCGAAGCCGAGCCGGACGTACATGCCCGAGGAGTAGAACTTGACCTGGTTGTCGATGAAGTCCTCGAGCTCGGCGAAGGCCACGATGTCGTCGAACCGCTTGGCGATGTCGGCCCGCGACAGCCCGAGGAGGGAGCCGTTGAGGAAGATATTGTCCCGGCCGGACAGGTCGGGCTGGAACCCGGCACCCAGCTCGAGCATGGCGGCCAGGCTCCCCCGGACCCGGATCTCGCCCGACGTGGGCTTGATGATGCCGGCCACGCACTTGAGGAGGGTCGACTTGCCGCACCCGTTGCGTCCGAGGATGCCGAAGGTCTCCCCCTGGTTGATGTCGACGTTGACGTCTCGGAGGGCCCAGAACGGGGTGTAGGGCATCTTGCCCCCGTGGATCACCCGCTCCTTCAGTGAGGTGTGCTTCTCGTTGTACAGCTTGAACTGCTTGGAGATGTCCTTGATCTCGATGGCGACGGCCATGGCTCAGAGCTCCTCGGCGAAGTTGCCCTCGAGCCGACCGAACACGATCAGGGCCAGAAGGAACAGGCCGATGCTCACCAGAAGTACCGCGCCGACCATGCCGGCGTAGATGCCCACGCCCCAGGTGGGCAGCACGTGGTAGACGGTTGGCTTGGAGGTGTCGGGGACGAGGTACGAGTACTGGGTCACCCCGTAGATGGCCCGCTGGAACGTCATCACGATCGGGGTGATGGGGTTGATCAGATAGACGTACTGCAACCACTTGAGCGACGGATGGTTCTTCTGGTACCCGGACAGGAAGATCGTGCCGTAGGTGTAGACGATCGACGTGCCCCAGAACCAGGCCATCAACAGCACCTCGGTCAGGTGCTGGGTGTCCCGGAGGTAGACGTTCACCGCCGACAGGAAGACGGCCACGGCGCTGGTGAACATGACGAGGGCCAGAAGGGCCAACGGGAGCAGGGCCACGTAGGTGAAGTCGGGGTGGATCCCGAAGAGCAGCAGTGCCGCCACCAGCACCACGACCTGGATGGCGAACAGGACGATGGCCACCCCGACCGTCGACAGGGCCAGCAGCTCCCGGGGGAAGGCCACCTTCTTGACGATGCCGGCCTTGCCCACCACCACGCCGGTGGCGTTCATCGACGCGTTGTTGAACAGGTTCCAGGCGATGAGGCCGGCGAACAGCCAGATGGCGAAGTGGGGCTGGTGGTTGCGGGCGATGATCTTGAACACCACGAAGTAGATGGTGAGCACCAGCGCCGGGTTGAGCATGGACCAGGCGTAGCCCAGGGCCGAGTCCTTGTACTTGACCTTGAGCTCCGTGCGGGTCAGGAGGAGGAGGAGGTCACGGTTGGTCCAGAGGTCCTTCAGGCGCTGACCCAGCTGCACCTTGCCGTTGACGACGGTGACGCGGTCGTGACTCTGCCCGGGGATGAACCGGGTGCTCCCACCGATGCTCGACGGTCGCTCGGGCTCCTGCCCCGCCGCTGCGGGGCGGTCGATGCCGAGTGTCACTGGTTGGCAGCCCCTGCCCCGGCGGTCGGGACGTCCATGGCGTCCTTTTGGATGACCTCGTCGATGAACCCGTACTCGCGGGCCTCCTCGGCGGTGAACCAGCGGTCACGGTCGGAGTCGGTCTCGATGCGCTCGACCGGCTGGCCGGTGTGGAAGGCGATGCGCTCGGCCATCATGCGCTTGAGGTAGATGATCTGCTCGGCCTGGATGGCGATGTCGGAGGCCTGGCCCTGCATCTGGCCGGACGGCTGGTGCATGAGGATGCGGCTGTGGGGCAGGGCGAACCGCTTGCCCGGCGTGCCGGAGCACAGGAGGAACTGGCCCATCGAGGCGGCCAGTCCCACGCAGATGGTGCGGACGTCGCAGCGGACGTACTGCATGGTGTCGTAGATGGCCAGGCCGTCGGTGACCGAGCCACCGGGCGAGTTGATGTACACCGAGATGTCTCGCTCCTGGTTCTCGGCCTCGAGCAGGATGAGTTGGGAGCAGACCAGGTTGGCGGTGTTCTGGTCGATGGCCGAGCCGATGAACACGATCCGTTCCTTCAACAGGCGCTGGAAGATGTCGGAGCCGGGTCCGACCTCGGCTCCGGACTGCATCCGGGGGGAAGGAAGGCTCAGGTCGGGGGTGGGGGCATGCAGAGTCAGCTGGCGGGGGTCATCCATGGGGCCAAAGCCTAGTGGCTCGGGCCTCCCGCCGGATGCACGGTCCACCCCGTGACCTGCGGTCACGGGGTGGGGGGCACCGGGGCCCCGACGCTCCTCACCAGCTCGAACAACCGGTCACCGGCCCGTCCCACGTCGAGGGCGGTGAACCGCTCCCGGCCGATGCCGGTGAGCCGGTCCCGCTCAGCGCGGTCGGCCAGCAGGCGGGACACCGCGGCGGCCACGTGTCGGGGGTGCTTCCGCTCGAGCAGGACCCCGGCGTCACCCAGTACCTCGCTGACGGCACCGGCGTCATAGGCCACGATGGGCAGCCCGTAGCCCATGGCCTCCACCAGCGGCACCCCGAATCCCTCGTGGTCGGACAGCATGACCAGCACGTCGGCCGTCCGGTAGTGGGCGGCCAGCTCGTCCTCGCTCACCCCCGAGACGAACTCGACGGCACCGGCCAGGCCCAGGGTGGCGGCGTACCGGTGCAGGGCGGCGGCGTAGGCGGGCTCGGTGGGCGACCCCACCAGGGTGAGCGAGGCGTCGGGGGAGCCCTCGGCCCGGGCCACGAACAGGGCGGCGATGGTGTGGTGGTGGGCCTTGTTGGGGGCCAGCCGTCCGACGGACAGCCACCGGGGGCCGGCACCGGTCCGCCGGGCCCGCACCCGTGCCAGTGCGGCGGTGCTCGGCTCCACCGGCGGATCGGAGACGCCGGCCACGGGGACCACCACGGTCCGGGGGCAGCCGGCCCGGCGCAGCTCCTCGGCCACGAACGCCGAGTCGGCGATGCCCAGCGCCACGGTCGGGGCCAGCAGGGCCAGCTCCTGGAGCGCCCCCACCTGCCCGCGGGTGATCCCGTTGTTCCACGGGCCGAAGAATTCCGGCGGCGTGACGCTGTGGTAGTTCACGACCACGGGCTCGGGCCGTGCCGCCAGCCAGCCGGCGATGAGCGACTGGGTGGCGAACTGGTACACCAGCACGTCGCCGGGCACGGCGTCGGCGGCATAGTCGAGGTAGGGACGGGTCTCGTGGCTGGTCACCGGGTCGGGGAGCTCGGTGTAGATCCGGGACGCCAGGCCGGCGGCCACCAACCGGTCGCGCAGGATCCGGGTGTGCTCGCCCACGGCGTCGTGGCGGTGGAGCATGGGCACGAAGAGATGGACGCCGCCGCTCACCGGGCCACCCGTGCCACCACGGCCTCCACGGGGCCCGACGGGGCATGGTGCCACTCCGGTGCCACGGCGCCGAGGCGCTCCAACAGCAGCAGCCACGTCTCGGGATGGAAGGGGCGTCCGCGGGCCAGGTCCCGGGCCGGGGGCGTCAGCGATGCGTCCCAGGCCTGCAGGTCGGTGGCGAGGACGGCGACGGTGCCACCGGACGCCGTGGCCCGGATGGCCTGGCGCACCAGGTCGACCTTGCCGGCCAGGTCGGCCCGGTCCGTGCACCCGATGAGGACCACCCCGGCCACGCTGCGGTCGGGCAGGGTGGCCAGGTGGTGGTCGACCTCGTCGAGCACCACCTGCAGCGGCGAGCCGGTGGGGGCCTGCGTTCGTCGGCGCTGTTCGAGTTGGAAGGTGTGCCAGACGTCGGCGCCGCGGGGGTCGACGGCCACCACCGCCCGGCCGGCGGCCCGGAGAGCGGTGGCCAGCGCGCCGTCCCCCGACTCCCCCACCACCACCGGCCTCCCGGTGCCGGCCCCGCCGTCCCCGTCGACCACGGCGTCGGGCGCCCCTCCGGCGAACCAACCGGCCACGGCGTCGGTCCAGGCCCGCTGGTCGGGCGGCGGGGCGGGCCACTCGGCCACCTCGAGGCCCAGGGGGTCGACTCTCGCCTCGAGGGCCTCCACCCGGGCGCTCAGGTACTGCAGTGCGTCCCAGGTGGCCACGAAGCGATCACCGTTCACCGCCCCCACGGCGGCGTCGGCGGCGGCGCGGGCGTCGGCGGCCAGGATGTCGGCCATCACCCGGGCCACGTCGCCGACGAACCGCTTCCCGATCTGGGCCGACCTCCCCCGTTCCCACAGGTCGTCGGGCAGGCCCGCCCACGGGAGGGCGCCGGCCGACGAGTCGAGGTCGGGCCGGTCGACCCGGCGCACGGCGTCGTCGAAGGCCCACCGCACGCTGCCCTGGGGGCGCAGGCGGTCGAAGGCGGCCAGCAGCTCCTCCTCGTCGGGGCCGATGGCCTCGCCCCCGCCCTCCACCTCGTCGGGCCCGCTCACGGCAACCTCATGACTGGCGAACGTACTCCTGTCCCTGCGCCGGCTGGGCCAGCCGGTGGGACCGGACGCCCGCCCGTTGCCCCCGGTCCACCACGCCCGCGAGGAACTCGGTGTATCGGTCGATGATGGACGGCCACCGGTAGTAGCGGGCGGTGTAGCGGCGGCCGGCGTCCCCCAGGCGGTCCCGGAACGCCGCGTCGCCCACCAGCCGGTCCACGGCCACCTCGAAGGACCGGAAGGACTCGAACCACAGCCCGCCCCCCGAGCGGTGGCAGTGCTCCATGGTGGCGGCGCACGAGGCGTTGACGAGCACCGGGACGCCGAGGGTCCAGGCCTCCAGCAGCACGAGCGAGAACGACTCGTAGGCCGAGGGCGTCACCATGACCTCGGCACCGGCCAGGATGTCCCACTTGTCGGCCTCCGAGACCGTGCCGGTCACCACGATGTCGGGGTGGTCCGGCGCCTGGTCCGACACCGGGCCCACGAAGGCCAGGGCCAGGTCGCCGGGGTGACGCTCCTTGTAGCGGGCGAAGTACTCGGCCAGCATCCCGCAGCCCTTGTGCTCGTCCACGCGGCCGAGATAGCAGAGGTAGGGCCGGTTCCCGAGGCCGAGCACCTCCCCCCCCGGCCGGCCCGCCCCGGCGGGGTCATTGACCCCGAGGCCGAGCACGATCTGGGGCCGCGCCGCGATCCGGTAGGCATACTCCATGAGGTCCCGCTCGGCCTGGGTGTGGTAGACGAACCCGTCCACGCCGCGGAAGCTCTGGCGGAAGGCCGACAGGTACAGGGCCGGCTCGTCGTGGGCCGCCGGGTGCAGCACCGTGGGCGCCCGGGCCACCGTGATGGCGTCCACGGTGGTGGCGAACAAGTAGGGATAGCAGGCCACCACGTCGGCGTCGGACACCGACACCGCGTCGACCAGCCCGGGGCACATGGGCCCGTTGAGGGCCACCCAGCGACGCGACTCGGCCAGCGAGGCCGTCGTCGGCGACACCCGCAGCTTGGCGTCGAGCTCGAAGTAGTCGAGCTGGCGGCGGCTGGCCGTGGGGAACCGGTGGACGGTGACCCCGTTCAGGGTGGAGGTCCCGGGAGGCTCGGTGTTCTCCCAGGTGAGGTGGTCCAGCGCGCAGCTGGTCAGGACCTCGACCTCCCAGCCGGGTCGGAGGCACAGGCGTTCCGCCAGCATCCGGGCCGCCGCCTCGGCGCCCCCGATGACCTCGGTGCCGTAGCGGGGGGTGACGAAGGCCAGCTTCACCGTCCCGCCCCCATCCGGTCGTCGGATCCCACACCGTCGAGCCCGGAGAGCACCTCGACGAACCGCTCGCGGGTGGCGGCCGGAGCGAAAGCGGCCAGCCGGCGGTGCCCGGCGGCGCTGAGCCGGCCGGCCAGGACCGGGTCGCTACACACCCGGTGGACGGCCGCCGCCACCACGGCCGGCCGATTGGAGTCGAGCAGCACGCCGGCGTCGCCAAGCGTCTCGGGCACCGCGCCGGCGGCGTGGGCCACGATCGGGAGCCCGGCCCGCATGGCCTCCAGCAGGGGGATGCAGAAGCCCTCGTGCTCGGACAGGCAGACGAACACGTCGGCGTCGGCGTACCAGGCGGCCAGCTCGGCGTCGGTCAGGTCCTCGCCGTGGCGCACGGCGTCGGCCACCCCCAGCTCCTCGGCCAGGGCGAAGACCGCCTCCACGTAGCGGTCGGTGAACGCCGGCCCGACCAGGTGGAGACGCGCCCGGGGGTCGTACCACCGCCGGTACAGCCACAAGGTCTCGACCAGGTGGTGCTGGGTCTTGTTGGGGGAGATGCGTCCCACGAACAGGAGCACGGTGGCGTCCCCGTGCTCGGCGGCCAGCCGGTCCCGCTCGGCCGGGTCGACCGTGGCCCGGTGGTCGTCGATCCCGGCCAGGAGGGGGATCACCGAGGTGGCCCGGCACCCGAAGCGGGTCAGCTCGGCGGCATTGAACGCCGAGTCGGCGATGCCGAGGACGGCCGCCGGGGCCAGCTCGGCCATCTGCACGCGGGCCAGGGCCACCTTGGCACTGGTGTGGTCCTCCCACCCGTCGTAGAAGCGGGACGGCGTGATGTTGTGGTAGTCGAGCACCACCCGCTCGGGTCGGGTGAGCAGGAACTCCGCCACCGGCGACGCCGTGCTCAGCTGGTACAGCAGGATGTCGCCGGGCCGGGCCCGCTCCGGATAGCGCTCGAAGTAGGTGGCGTGGTGCCAGAGGTCGTCGTGGGCCGCCTCCACGTAGATGTCCGATTCGACGCCGGCCTCCCGGAGGGCCAGCTGCAGGGCCAGCGTGTGGTCGCCGGTGGCGTCCCGAGGCAGCAGCGCCGGAACGAACTGATGGACGGCGGTCACCGCTCCCGGACGGCGATCAGGAGGTACTCGCCCGGTCCGAGCAGGTGGGCGTTGACCGCGGCGATGGTGGCGTTGAGGGCGTCGGCGTCCGGTCCGGTGGAGTCCACCGGGGCGATGCGATGGTCCTCGCCGCCCGAGGTGAGCCCGGTGGGACGGAACCCCTGGCCGACCAGGAGGTGGCTCCAGGTCTCGGCGTGGAGGGGCCGCCCCGGCGCCAGGTCGGCCAGGACGTGGGAGGTTCCGGCGGCCCACGTCTCGGGCGTGGCCGAGTGGAGGACCAGGATCCCGTCGACATCGAGCCGCGACGCGGCCAGCCGGACCAGGCGGTCCCGCTCGTTCGGATGGAGCCACTGGACCGATCCGCTGAGCACCAGGCCGGACAGCGCCCCGTCGGCTACCACCTCGAGGTGCCCGAGCGCCGACTCCGCCCGTACGTCGAGCCCCCGTTCGACGGCGGACTCGATCACCGGCTCGGCCGGGTCGACCCCGTAGGCGTCCACCCCCTCGGCGATCAGCGCGTCGACGAGCGAGCCGTTGCCGCAGTCGGCGTGGAGGACCCGGCCCCGCACCCCGCGCAGCGCGTCGAGGGCGCCGGCCGCCCACCAGCTCGCCGCCGGGTCGGCGACCGGCACGGCACCGGCGGGCACCTCGGGTGTCCGCAGCGTGGCCACCTCGGCCTCGAGGTCCTCGACGTGGGTCACCACCACGTGGAACATCCTGGACACCGCCCAGGCGAACTTGACGATCTGGTGGACGATGAACCCGATGTACCAGCCGATGGCCTTGCTGATGGACCGCTTGACGTAGCTCCCCACCATCTTCTGGGACGCCACCGGCACGGCGCTGTCCACGTAGGCCGATCCGTCGACCAGGGCCAGCGTCTCACGGAGCCGGGCCTTACCCTGCAGCCCCACCGGCGAGAATTCCAGGAACAGCTCGTCGAGCTCCTGCTCGAGCCCGGCCGGCAGGTCGCCCGAGGCACGCCGACGCCGGACCTCGGCGTCGATGTCGGCCATGACCTGGTTCAGGTACTCGACTCGGCCGGCCGCATCCAGCTCCTCGGGGGAGACGGGATCGACGACGCCGTCCTCGGAGCCGGAGGGAGCCACCGGGGGCGTGGGGGGCTGCGCTGGCGGCACAGCGTGACTATAGCCAGGGGTCCGGGCCACCCCCGTGACCTCGGTGCCGGTCCCGGGGGCCCGGGCCGCACTCGGTAGGCTCGTCGTGCTGCGGGCGTGGCGGAATTGGCAGACGCGCCGGGTTTAGGTCCCGGTCCCCTCGGGGATGGAGGTTCGAGTCCTCTCGCCCGCACTTCCGTCCGCCAGCCCGCCCGCACGCGGTGGGTGGGGATCCCGGCCCGGCCCAGGTGGGATGACAGCGGGCGGCGAGTGGTGTTGAGTGGTGCCATGCCATTGACAGGTGAGTACGAGCCGAGCCCGGCCCAGTGGGTCCGCGACCAGGTCGATCTGTACGAGCGCTCGGGCGGCACCGAGGGCACCACCCTGCGCGACATGCCGGTGATCATCCTCACCAGCCGCGGGGCGAGGTCCGGCAAGATCCGCAAGACCCCCCTGATGCGGGTGGAGCACGGCGGCGACTACGCCGTGGTGGCGTCACAGGGCGGGGCCCCCACCCATCCGACCTGGTACCACAACCTGGTCGCCGACCCCCATGTCACGCTGCAGGACGGGCCGGAGGTGACCGACCGCGTGGCCCGTGAGCTGTCGGGGGACGAGCGGTCCCTGTGGTGGGACCGTGCCGTGGCCGCTTATCCCGACTACGCCGACTACCAGGAGAAGACCGACCGGGTGATCCCGGTCTTCCTCCTCGAACGGGACGGATGAGCGGCAGACCGGCGCAGCTGGCCGGGCCTCAGCGCGGCTTGCGCAGGAGGAGCGCCAGCAGGTAGCACGACTCGGCATCGTGGAAGACGCCGTAGTTGCCGGCCAGGGCCTCGACATCGAAGCGCCCCTCGGCCACGGCCGGGCCGCCCCAGTTCAACCCGCGTTCGGTGAGCACCTCGAAGCCGGCCCGCTCCACCTTGGCCCGGAGCCCGTCGAGGTCGTACTCGATCTTGTGGTCGGGATCGATGAACTCCTCCTGTTGGAGCCGGCACACCCGGGCGTTGGGGGTGTCGATGGCCATGAAGGCGCCGGGCTTCAGGATGCGGAGTGACTCCGACAGGACGGCGTCCCCGTCCGACTCGGTGACGTGCTCGATGGACTGGCCGCTGTAGACCAGATCGACCGAGTCGTCCTCGGCGAAGGACAGGTCGGCCATGGACCGGTACTCGTAGCGGACCGTCCCCTGCTCGGTGGCCAGGCCGCCGAACCGCTCCGAGTGGTACAAGGGGTGGCGGTCGTCGGGTGGCAGGTCCACCACCACCAGCTCGTCGAAGGGATAGGGGTACCCGAGCAGGACCATGGCACCGCGCGCGTCGATGGTGTGGCCGCCCCCCAGGTCCACGATGCGGCCGGCCGGGGGCAGCCCGATGATGAATTCGCACCGGCTGATGTGGAGGGAGCTGTGCAGGCCGGCCGGGCCCACGGGCACCTGGGTGCGGTACTCGCCCGAGCAGCGGATCCGGTCGACCACGTCGGCCGCCGAGAGGTCCCCCGCGGCCAGGGCGCCGGCCTGCTCGCTCCAGGCCGGCTCGTCGGGATCGCGTCGGAGGAGCACGTTGTAGGCCAGGCGCACCGCCTCCCTCGGGGGGAGCTGCTCGAAGGGCTGGGACGCCAACCGGGCCACCCCCCGCCGGACCGTGCGCTCGACCCGCTTCAGCTGGGGACCGAGGGCGTCGGCGGCCCCTCCCAGCGCGTGGGCCACGGCACCCCCGGCACCCTCGGGCTGGGCTGTGGTGTCGACCTGACCGCTCACTCGTGCTCCGTTCGACCTCGTCGGGGCGGCCGCCGCCGCGTCGCTGGCCGACCGCCGCCGCGTCGCTGGCCAGCCACACTGCGTCGCCGGCCAACCGAACGTCGTGGCTCGCCGGCCGGACCGTGCGAAACCTACCATCGCCCCCCGGTCGAGGCCGTCGGCGGGGCGATCTTGCCCCCCGGGGTCGGTTTCGGCCATGCTTCCCCGGTTCCATCGTGTCGTGGGCGGGCCCACCGGGGCAGACGCCCGACCCGGGGGGCCGCCACCACCACGTGGCGGATCGTCGGGGCAACGATCGGACCGCCGCACGTACCATCGCTCGGCACCAGTGGGCACATCGCTCAGGACATCGGATACAGGAGGACAACATGGGAATTCTCGACGGCAAGGTGGCCATCGTCACCGGCGCGGGACGAGGGATCGGTCGCGAGGAGGCCCTGCTGCTGGCATCCGAGGGCGCCAAGGTGATCGTCAACGACGTCGGTGGGTCGCTCCAGGGCGAGGGGGGCGACAAGCTCCCGGCCCAGGAGGTGGTCGACCTGATCAAGTCCGGCGGCAGCGACGGGGCGGTCAACTCGTCCGACGTGAGCTCGTGGCAGGGGGCGAAGGACCTGATCGACCAGGCCGTCGATACCTTCGGCCAGCTGGACATCCTGGTCAACAACGCCGGCATCCTCCGGGACAAGATGAGCTTCAACATGGAGGAGTCGGACTGGGACGACGTCATCCGGGTGCACCTGAAGGGCCACTTCGCCCCGTCGCACCACGCCGCCGTGTACTGGCGGGGACGGGCCAAGGCCGGCGAGACGGTGTCCGGGCGGATCGTGAACACCTCCTCGGAGGCGGGGCTGTACGGGAACGCCGGCCAGGCCAACTACTCGTCGGCCAAGGCGGGCATCGCCTCGCTGACCTGGGTGCTGGCCCGCGAGCTGGAGCGCTACGGCGTCACGGTGAACTCCATCTCCCCCCGGGCCCGGACCCGGATGACCGAGAACCTCTTCGGCGAGATGGCCAAGGCCGCCGACGGGTTCGACGAGTGGGACCCTCGCAACATCGCCCAGCTGGTGGCGTTCCTCGCCTCCGACGAGGCGGCCGACGTCACCGGACAGAACTTCGTGGTCTTCGGCGGGAACATCTGGGCCATGGGCGGGTTCCACCCGGTCGGCGAGGTGCACCGCGACTCCATGTGGACGCCCTCGGAGCTGGCCGCGGCCAAGGGCGAGCTGTTCAAGGGCATCAACTCGGGCATCCCGAAGTTCAGCTTCTTCTAGACGGCGCCCGCTCGGCGCTCCGGGAACCCGGTGCCGGGTGTCGGGTCCTCCGGGACCCGCACCCGGTGCCCACGCTCGCCGGTGCCGATCAGCTCCGCGTGGGGACCACGGCGGTGGCCTCGCCGACCACCTTCTCCTCGCCGTCGGCGTTCTGGAGCCGGACGTCGAGGTCGATCAGGTGGTCGGTGCCCTCGGTGCGCTTGCCCGTGACCACGACAACGGTGCGCAGCTCCTCGTCGGGCCAGGTCTGCTTGGCGAAGCGCACCTGGAACCGGCGCACGTTGCCGATGCCCACATAGTCGGTGATGGCGGTCCCGAGGAAGCCCATGGAGAACATCCCGTGGCCGAAGACGCTGGGCTGGCCGGCCGCCTTCGCCTTCACCTCGTCGTGGTGCATGGGGTTGTAGTCCCCCGAGGCCCCGGCGTAGGTGACCAGATCGGTGCGCGTGAGCACCCGGGCCAGGGCCGGGGCCGTATCGCCCTCACTGACATCCTCGAAGTACAACACCTGGTCACCCATCGTCCCGACCTCCGTTTCGCTCGCTCAGGTTAGACACCGCCCGGACGGTCCGCATACCCGCGTCCCCGGTGCCGGTCACCGGCCGGGCTCGGGATCGCGCGGCAGGCCGAGCATCCGCTCGCCGATGACGTTGCGCTGGACCTCGCTGGTCCCGCCGGCGATGGTCAGGCACTTGCTCTGGAGGACCCCGTAAGCCGACGCCGCCGAGTCACCGTCGGTGGCGGCGCCGTCGGGACCGGCCAGGTCGAGGCCGAACTCGTGGACGCGCTGCTCGAACTCGGCGCCGACCAGCTTCCGGACGCTGGACTCGGATCCGGGCTGGAGTCCCCCCACCGACCGCAGCGTGGCGCGGATGCCCAGCTGGGCCAGGGACTGGGCTTCGGCCAGGAGATGCCCCAGCCGGTCCAGGGTGACCGGGTCCTGATGGTCGGGGTGGGCGGCGATCCGCGCCAGCACCCCTTCGAGCGCTCCCCCGAAGGCGGTGTCGGACGAGAGCGACACCCGCTCGTTGGCCAGGGTGGTCCGAGCCAAGCGCCAGCCCCCGTCCACCTCGCCGACCACGCAGTCGTCGGGCACGAAGCAGCCGTCGAAGAACACCTCGTTGAACAGGGCGTGGCCGGTGATCTCCCGGAGGGGACGCACCTCGATGCCCGGCGATCGCATATCCACAAGGAAGTAGGTGATTCCCCGGTGCTTGGGCACATCGGGGTTGGTGCGGGCCAGGCAGATCCCCATGTCGGCCCGCTCGGCCATCGAGGTCCACACCTTCTGGCCCTCCAGCGACCAGCCCCCCTCGACCCGGGTGGCCCGCGTGCTGAGGGCGGCCAGGTCCGACCCGGCCCCGGGCTCGCTGAACAGCTGGCACCACAACAGGTCGCCCCGCAGCGTCGGCCCCACCCAGCGCTCGGTCTGGTCGGGCGTGCCGTGGGCCATGATCGTGGGCAGGACCCAGTTGGCCGTGGACAGGTTGGGTCGGCGCAGTCCGGCGGCGGCACAGACCTCGTCGATGACCAGCTGCTCGACGGCACCGGCGTCCCGCCCCCAGGGCGAGGGCCAGTGCGGTGCCAGCAGGCCCTGGTCAGCCAGGGCCCGACGCTGCTCGGTGGGGTCGTCGATGGCGGCGATGGCGGCCACCACCGGGGTCACCTCGGCACGGATCCGCTCGGCCTCGGCGGGGAGCTCCACGGCCAGCAGGCGCTTCCGGCTCCCGAGGGCCAATCGGGCCGCCTCCGCCCGCAGCGGGGCGGTCCCGCCCACCAGCTGGCGGAGCGTGGTGGCCCGGCGGAGATGGATGTGGGCGTCGTGCTCCCACGTGAAGCCCATGCCCCCCAGGATCTGGATGGTCCCCTTGGCCGCCTCGACGTAGCCGTCGAGGGCCAGCGCGGCGGCCAGGTCGACGGCCAGCCTCGCCTGGGCCAGGTCGTCGGGGTCGGCGCCGGGCTGGGCCCCGCGCCCGATCATGTTGGCGGCGTCCCAGGTGACGGCCACCGCCTGCTCGACGGCCACCAGCATGTCGGCCAGGCGGTGCTTGACCCCCTGGAACTGGCCGATGGGCCGTCCGAACTGCTGGCGGGTGCGGGCGTGCTCGGCCGCGGTCTCGAGGCACCAGCGCGCCCCGCCGGTCGCCTCTGCCGAGAACACCACCAGGGTCAGGTCACGGATCCATCCGGTGTCGACCTCGGGCACTACCCGGGTCGCCGGGACGGACACCTCGCCCATCGTCCACCGGGCCGAGCGGCGGGACGGGTCGAAGCTCGGCACCGGCTCCACCCCGACGGCCGGGCTGCGGTCGATCAGCACCCAGCGGGTCACGCCGTCGTGGTCGACCGGGGCCAACACCATCGACACGGTGGCGCCGTTGAGCACCGGCGCCACCGAGCCCGACACCACCAGCCCGCCGTCGGGTCCCGAGCGGGCCACCAGCCCCGGTCGGGGCCGGGCCGTCCCGTCGGGATTGCCGACCGGGACGACCAGGGAGGCCGGCGTCGAACCGTCCGCCAGTCCGGGCAGGACGTCCTTGGCCAGCACCAGTCCCCCCGACGATGCCACCACGGCCGCCACCACCGCGGTGGTGCTCCAGGGTCCGGGGGCGGCGGCCCCGCCCAGCGCCTCGGCCACCACGGCCAGCTCGACCACGCCGGCGCCCTGGCCCCCGTACTCCTCGGGGAGGTGGATGCCGAGGGTCCCTTGGCTCCCCAGCTCGGACCAGAACGGCGGGATCTCGTCGGTGTCGGCGTCGAGGGCGGCGCGGGTCACCGCCGGCGGGCAGCGGGACTCCACCCATCCCTGCACCGAGCTGCGCAGCTCCTCGTGCTCCTCCCGGATCCCGATGGGCACGGTCAGGCTCCCGTCCGGCCGGAGCACAGGGCTCGGTGCGGGGCGGCGGGCGGCACGGTGGGGTTCACGGACCTGTTTCTAGCATCTCGACGACCGGAATCAGAACCCGTTCTAGTGCGGCCCCGGGGGCCGACGCCCTACCAGCCCCTGAACACCGGCGGCCGACGCTCGGCGAACGCCGCCAGCCCTTCTTTGCAGTCCTCGGTGCCGGTGACCAGCTCCTGGGCCACCGCCTCGTCCCACAATGCGGTGGTCCGGTCGGACTCCAGGGCCCGGTTGGCCAGGTACTTGGTCAGGCCGATGGCCTTGGTCGGGGCCTGGGCCAGGCGCTCGGCCCAGCGGGTCGTCTCGGCCAGGAGCTCGTCCCGCGGCACCACCCGGTTGACCAGTCCCAGCCGCTCGGCCTCGGAGGCGGGGACGTCGTCCCCGAAGAAGAAGAGCTCCTTGGCCTTCTGCGGGCCGATGAGTCGGGTCAGCAGGTAGGCCCCGCCGGCGTCGGGCGCGATGCCCCGCCGGACGAAGACCTCGATGAACCGGGCCTCCTCGGCCGCCAGCACCAGGTCGCAGGCCAGGGCCAGGTGCATGCCGCCGCCGGCAGCGGTGGCGTTCACCGCGGCGATCACCGGCTTCTCACAGTCGAGCACCGCCGACACCAGCCGCTGCCACCCGGTCCGGATGAGCCGGGCGGCGTCACCGGTGGCCCGGTCGGGCGCTCCGGCGGGCCGGGCGGGCCCCGGGGCCTGGGTGCGCAGGTCCGCCCCGGTGCAGAACCCCTTGTCCCCGCGTCCGGTCAGGACCACCACCCGCACGGCCAGGTCGGCCGACGCCTCCTCGAGCCAGAACACCATCTGGTCCCGCATGTCGGCACTGATGGCGTTCCCGGCCCGGGGCCGGTTCAGGGTGATCCAGCAGATGCCGTCCTCCACGCGCCGCAGCACGGCGGCCTCGTCCGGCGGCGGGGCGGCCTCGTCCGGCGGGGGGACGGCGTCGTCGGCCATCAGACCCGGTGGATGATGTTCATGCGCGACGTGCAGACCGGCTCGCCGGTGGCGTCGTCACTCCAGGCCGTCTCGACCACGATGAACGTCATGGTCTTGCCCTTGGACTCCTTTTGGTAGGCGTCCACCACCTTGCCCTCGCCCACCAGTACGTCGCCGGCGAAGACCGGGCGCACGTAGGTGAACTCCTGCTCGCCGTGGAGGATGATGCCGCCCTTGGCCATGAGCGGTCCGAGTACCTCGCCCATGGGGTTGCTGATGACCCCGCCCTCCCGCTGGAGCTCGGGATAGGCGCCGAAGTGCTCCATCACGAAGGGGTAGGTGGGGGGCGCGGGGATGCCGGCCAGGCCGGCCTCGGCCGCCGCCCTCGGGTCCCGGTAGACGGGGCTGGGATCCTTCACCGCGGTGGCGAACAGGTCGAGCTGCCCCCGCTCCACCGTGACCACGGTCGTGCCGGTCGGCTTGCCGATGATCGTACTCAGGATGTCGTCTGCCACCTGTGGCTCCTCCCCACTCGTCCTGCGGGTCACCGCACCCGGACCGTGCATCCGGTCCCGGCACCGTAGCGCGCACGATCGCCATCCGGTCGTGGCCCCCGGTGGACCGGCACCGTGGCCCCGATACAGTGCCGTCCATGGTGCGATCGGGTGGGTCGGCCCCCGGGGGCCCCGAGGTGGTCGTGCTCCCCGACACCGGGGCCATGGCCGTGTCGGCCGCCGAACGGGCCGCCGGCCTCCTGCGCGACGCCGTCCGGGCCCGTGGCGTCGCCCACGCCATGTTCGCCACCGGGAACTCGCAGATCGAATTCGTGGGTGCACTGGTGGGCCGGGCCGACGTGCCCTGGGGCGACACCGTCGTCTTCCACATGGACGAGTACGTCGGGGTCGGGCCCGACCACCCCGCCGGCTTCCGTCGATGGATCCGCGAGCGGATCGTCGTCCCGGCCCGTCCCCGGGCCGCCCACTTCCTCGACGGCCTCGCCCCCGCCGATGCCGAATGTGCCCGCTACGCCGGCCTGCTGGCCGAGTACCCGCTCGACCTGTGCTGCCTCGGGATCGGCGAGAACGGTCACCTGGCCTTCAACGACCCGCCGGTGGCGGACTTCGACGACCCGCTGGACTGCAAGGTGGTCGAGCTGGACGCCGCCTGCCGACGCCAGCAGGTCAACGAGGGGCATTTCGCCACCGAGGCCGACGTGCCCACCCGGGCCATGACCGTCACGGTCCCGGCCCTCCTCCGCTCCCGAACCGTCCTGGCCGTCGTGCCCGAGGCCCGCAAGGCCGAGCCGGTGCGCCGGGCACTGGAAGGACCGGTGACGACGGCCTGCCCGGCCTCGGCGCTCCAGCTCACGCCGCACGCCACCGTCTTCCTGGACCGGGAGTCGGCCGGCCTGCTCACCCCGGCCGGCTGACCTCCGGCGGAGGCCTGGCGGCCTGGACGGCTGCCCGGCGCAGTGCCGGAGTGCCGGAGTGCCGGAGTGCCGGAGTGCCGGAGTGCCGGAGTGCCGGTCGATTCTTCTTTTTTCGAACTATCTGAACGATCGATCGCATACTTTCGCATTCGATCTCCCGGGGTCGGGCCCCCTCCCCGGGTCGGTCGGCCTCTCGGGGTCAGTCCGGCCTCCACGGGTCAGGCCGACCTCACCGGGTCAGGCCCACCAGTCCGAGGTCAGCCCGGGCCGAGCCACCGTTCGATGAAGGGATAGGCACCCGGTCCGTTCCACTGGTGCTCCCCGTCGAAGACGTCGTGGGCCAGGCGCTCGCCGACCCCGGCCCGGTCGTAGAGGACCCTCAGACGTTCGAGCCCCTCGGCTGCCGTCGCCACCGGGAAGAGCGGGTCGTCACGCCCCGACTGCACCAGCAGGGGGCGGGGCGCGATCAACGCGGCCAGGTCGACGTGCTCCATTCCTCCCAGCATCCCGAACAGCACCTGGGAGCCGCACATGTTCCAGGGCACCTTGTGGGACTCGGCCCAGGACGAGAAGTAGCCGCTGACCACGGCCACCGACACCCGGGGGTCCAGTGCGGCCAGGAACAGCGTGGCCGTCCCCCCGTAGGAGAACCCCACCATGCCCAGCGCCGAGGGGTCGACCAGGGGGTGGGTCTCCAGCACGTCGAGGGCGCGGGCCAGGTCCCACAGGTTCTGGGTCAGCGGGTTCCATCCCCCCATGACCTGATGGACCAGGTTGGTGTCACAGGCGTAGTGGTCCTCGGGATTCCAGTCGGCCCGCTCACCGAAGCACCGCAGGTCCGGCGCCAGCACCACGTAGCCCCGGCGGGCCAACTCGGCGGCGTAGTCACTGCCGGGTGCGGCCTCGGGGTCGTCGACCCCGCAGACGCGTGACTTGCCCGGCCCGTGACCGTGCACGGCCAGCACAGCGGGGCCCGGTGCGGATCTCCCGTCCGGCAGCAGCAGGTAGGCGGGCACCGACATCAGCGCCTCGGTGTCGAAGACCACCCGCTGGCGGACGAAACCGTCACCGGTCACCTCGTCGGTCACCTCCAGATCGAGAGGCACCGGATCGGGCCACGGGGCCAACAGCGAGTCCAGCCGCGGCCCGAACCGGTCGCGCCAGGCGTCGAACCCGGCGGCGTCCTCGACCACCAGCGGGTCGGATGGCTCGGTGGCCATCAGGCGGCTGACCACCTGGTACCAGGGGGAGAAGTTGCGGCGCGGCGTGGGAAAGACGGTCACGATGCGTCATCCTCGTTCGTCAGGGCTCGTCGGTGGTCAGTTGGCGGGTCGGTCGGCCGATGGGTCGCCGGGGCGGCCCGGCGCCCACGTTGCCACATCACGGCGGTTCCGAACGGGTGCGCTGCGCCCGGCCGGAGGGGCGGACCACCGGTTGAGGGCGCGGGGGGCGTGGTGCACACTGGTGGGATGACGGTCAGCGCAGAGCTCGACATCCGCCCCCTGTCGCCGCTGATCGGAGCGGAGATCGGTGGGCTCGACCTGTCCCGGCCCCTCGGCCCGTCCGTGGTGGCCGACGTGCGCCGGGCCCTGAACACCCACCACGTGATCTTCTTCCGCGACCAGGAGCTCACCCCGGCGCAGCAGGCCGACTTCGCCCGGCAGTTCGGCCAGGTCACCGAGGGGCACCCCGTACTGCCGGCCATCGGTGACCACCCCGAGGTGCTGGCCATCGACGGCAGCAAGGACCGGGCCAGCTGGTGGCACACCGACGTGACATTCCTGCAGGCCCCGGTGCTCGGCTCGGTCCTCTACATGCTCACCGCACCCGAGGTGGGCGGCGACACGACGTGGGCCAGCCTGCAGGACGCCTACGACCGCCTGGCCGACCCGGTCCGCCAGATGTGCGAGTCGCTGATCGCCATCCACTTCGACCCGTGGTTCGCCGCCGACGTCCAGGCCAACGGGGGCTACGAGTGGGGAGGTGTGCACCACGACACGCTGCTGCCCGCGCTGCACCCGGTGGTCCGCACCCACCCCGAGAACGGGCGCAACGGGCTGTTCGTCAATCCGCAGTTCACCCAGTCCATCTTGGGCCTGTCGACGCACGAGAGCCGCGCCATCCTGGAGATGCTCTACCAGCACTGCCAACAGCCCGAGCTGACCTGCCGGTTCCGGTGGGAGCCCGGCTCGGTGGCCTTCTGGGACAACCGGGCGACCCTGCACTACGCCCTCGACGACTACGGCGACGCCACACGGATCGCCCACCGGGTCACCCTGCACGGTGACGTCCCCTACGGGCCGGCCATGCCCCCGCGCTGACCGTCGGCCACGGGCGGGGCTCCCCGGTCCGCGGCCGTGCGGCTGGCGGGGAGGGCCCCCGACACGGCCAGGGCCTCCTCGCTGGCACCGAGGTAGGCCGCCAGGGCCTTGGGGTCCTCGCGGACCTCCTCGGGCGTCCCCGACGAGACGACGCGACCGGTCTCCATCATCACCACCTGGGTGCACAGGGCGAAGACCAGCGGGACGTCGTGCTCCACCAGCACGATGGTGGTGTCGGCCAGCGCGTGGAGCCGCTGCAGCAGGGGCACGAAGGCCTCGGCCTCCCGCTGGGCGATGCCGGCGGTCGGCTCGTCGAGGAGCAGCAGCCGGGGTTGGGCCAGCACGATGGAGGCCAGGTCCACCACCCGCCTCGTCCCCGTGGACAGCTGGGCGATCTGGTGGTGCCGGAACCGCTCGATCCCGAACGACCCGACGACCTGGTCGACGGCGGCCCGCTTGGCCCGGTCGGCGCGCCGGGCCCAGGGCATCTGCAGGGTCGACGACAGGACGCCCACCGGGCGACGGGCGTCCTCGGTCAGGAGCAGGACCTCCTCCACCGTCAGTTCGGGGAACAGCCGGCAGTCCTGGAACGACCGGACCACGCCGAGGGAGGACCGCTCCTCGGGCAGGTACTCGACCAGGCTCTCGCCGTCCAGGAGCACCGAGCCGGACCGGGGCACGACCAGCCCGGAGATGACATCCAGCAGGGTGGTCTTGCCCGACCCGTTGGCACCGATCAGCCCCACGATGGCGCCCGGCTCGGCCACCAATCCGGCACCGTCCACGGCCCGGACCCCCCCGAAGGTGACGACCACCGAGTCGACCTCGAGTCGGGCCGGCCCGTCGCCGCTCATCCGAACCCCGTCCCCGGTCATCCGGCCATCTCCTCGGCCACGGTGGGCGGTGCCACCGGGGTGGGCGCGGCAGGGGGCTCACCATGGCCTCGACCCGGCGCCAGTCGCGTGATGCCGGTGGTGGCCAGATCCCCGAGCTTGTGGAGCAGCTCGGCCAGGCCGCCCGGGAGGTAGAGGATGAAGGCGAGCAGGCCGAGGCCGCTGGTCAGGAACTGGATGGTCGGTGTGGTCCCGAACATGGCCGGCAGGCCCACCAGATAGATGGCCCCGAGCACCGCCCCGTCGATGGACCCCAGTCCCCCGATGACCACCATGGAGACGACCAGGATGGAGTAGGAGGGGTCGAAGGTGTCGGTCGAGAAGCGCTGGGTGGCGAAGGCCAGGCACACGCCGGCGTAGCCGGCCATGAACCCGGACAGGGCGAAGGCCATCAGTTTGGTCCGGGCCAGCGGGATCCCCATGGCCCCGGCCCCTGTCTCGTTGTCCCGGACCGACATCAGCCGGCGGGCCACGCCCTTGTCCCGCCACAGGCGGACCATGAGCACCGACAGCACCAGCACGCCCAGGGAGAACCAGGCGAAGGCCCGCTCCGAGTGCAGTCCGATGCCCAACAGGGCGGGCCGGGCGATCAGGGTGGACTGCGGGTTGGGCAGGCCGGTGCACAGCTCCTTGCCGACCAGCGGGACCGTCCAGCAGCTGGTGTTGAGCAGCGCGCTCACGAACCACAGCCCGAAGGCCAGGGTGCTGACGGCCAGGTACAGGCCGCGCACGCGGAGGGCGGGCAGGCCGACGACCACGGCGATGACCGCGGTGACCGCACCGGCGAAGGGCAGCAGGAGGACCAGGGGCACCGAGGTCCCGAGGTGGGCGGCCATCAGGGCCCCGACGGCCACCAGGCCGAACTGGCCCAGCGACACCTGGCCGGCCCAGCCGGTGAGGATGGTCATGGACAGGGCGATGACCGCGTAGATGCAGATCTGGGAAAGCAGGAAGGTCCGGCCGATGTTCAGCACCAGGGGCAAGAGGGCGGCAACGACCACGGTCAGCACCACGCCGGTGGTGCCCACCCGGCGCCGCAGCGGCCCCTCGTCCTGTCGGCGGTTGCGCGACCCCTCCAACCACGTCGACCGCTCCTCCCGGCGCGAGCCGGTCTGGAGCGCGGCGATGCGCACCAGCAGCACCAGCAGCACCAGCACGAACAGGACCAGGTCCACCGAGGCGGTGCTGGACAGGTTCCACACCAGGATCTCCTGGACCACGCCGATGGCGATGGCCGACACGAAGGCGGCCGTGAGGTTGACCATGGCGCCGACCATGGCGGCGGTGAGCGCCAGCAGGAGCAGCTCGGGACTGAGCACTTCGGTCAACGACGAGGTCTGGCCCGGTGCGGCCAGCACGGCGGTGAAGGCGGAGAGCACGCCGGCCACCGTCCAGGCCACGGTGGAGGTGCGGCGCACCCACACGCCCGACAGACGCGCCGAGTCGGCGTTCTCGGCCATGGCCCGCATGGCCAGACCCCACGGGGACCACCGCACGAAGGCGGCCAGGGCCACGGCCACGATCGGAGCCAGCACCAGGGTCATGACCTGGCCCGGCGTGAACAGGTACGTCCCGATGCGGAAGGAGATGTCGACGGGGACGGGGAAGGGCTTGTAGAGGTTCTTCGGGCGGATGAACGGCAGCGCGGTGAACACGAACAGGACCTGGCTCAAGCCGATGGTGGCCACCATGACCAGGACCCGGGGACGGTCGAACAGCCGGCGCAGAAGCAGCTCGCTCAGTGCCCCGACCGCCCCGGCCAGCACCACGGCCAGGATCAGCGCGAACCAGTAGTTGAAGCCGAAGTCGTAGTAGCACTTGACCATGAACACCGCCGCCACCACGCCCAGTTGCCCCTGGGCGAAATTGAGCACGCGGTTGGTCTTGTAGATGAGCACCAGCCCCATGGCCAGCAGCCCGTAGCCGAGGCCGGTGATGACCCCCTGGACCAGGACGAAACTGGGGATCGACACGCCGGCCCCGTCAGTCGAGCCCGGCCGCGGCCGTGCCCAGGAACACCGGTCGGAGGAGGTCGGGACGCTCGAGCAGGTCGGCGGTCCGCCCGTCGAACCGGACCTCCCCCCGCTCGAGGAAGATGGCCCGCTCGGCCAGGCTCATGGCCCGGTTCACGCTCTGCTCGACGAGGACCACCGTCGTGCCCTGGGCGTTGACCTCCCGGACGATGTCCATGAGCCGGTCCACCGACTTGGGGGCCAGGCCGAGGGCCAGCTCGTCGATGAGGAGCAGCTCGGGCGCAGTCATCATCACCCGGGCCAGGGCCAGCATCTGCTGCTCGCCCCCCGACAGGGTGCCGGCCGGCTGGTCCAGCCGCGCCGACAGCTCGGGGAACCGGTCGACGGCCTCGCTGAGAGCCGCCCGGGCCTGGTGACCCTGGCCCCGAAGCGAGTGGGCGCCGACCCGGAGGTTGTCCCGGACGGTGAGCCCGGAGAAGGTCATCTTGCCCCCCACCAGGAGCGCCACCTTCTGGTCGATGATCTGCTCGGGTTCGAGGTAGGTGCAGTTGGTCCCGAAGATGCGGATGACGCCACGGTGGGGGTGCTCGAGACCCGACACGCACCGCAGCAGGGTGGACTTGCCCGCACCGTTGGTGCCCAACAGGGCCACCACCGACCCCTGGGGGATCTCGACGTTGACGTCGAAGAGCACCTGGTTGGTCCCGTAGTAGAAGTCCAGGTTGTGGATCTGAAGGGCCGGCACCTCCCCACCGGACTGGCGCCGCTGGCCCTCGGCGTAGCGCTCGAGCACGTCCTCGATCACCAGGGTGATGTCGCGTCGGACATAGCGGGACCCGATGAGCAAGAGGATGCCGCCGACGAAGCAGACCGGTGCCATCAGGGTCAGGGCCACCGTCGGGCCGTTCTGGTAGCCCACGGCATCGCTGATGGCGCCCAGGACGACCGCACCGGTGAAGCCTCCGAACACCAGCGAGTACACCCCGAACATGGCGAAGCAGATGGTGCGCATCTCGGGTGGGGCGGTGGCGGCCAGGGTCAAGAAGATGCAGATGGCCAGCGGGGACACCGAGGCGTTGGCCAGGAACTGCAGGAGCACCACCATCCACAGGTGGGGCATGTACAGCGAGGCCACGTAGAACGCGCCGTAGGCGGTGATGCAGATGCCGGCGATGGCCAGGGGACGCTGGGGGGCCCGGCGGAAGTAGTGGTCGCCGATCACGTAGGCCACCGGCAGCCCGAGGAAGGCGGCCAGGCCGATGATGGAGTACACCTCGCTGCGCTGGGCGGTGTCGAGGCCCCAGTGCCGGACGAAGTACAGGTTGCCGAACAGCGGAGCGGCCGTGCCGGCGAAGCCCAGGATGGCCACGGCCACCAGTTCGAAGTAGATGGAGCGGATGCGCAGCAGGCGGGTGATGGCCGAGCCCAGCAGCACACGCGGGGCGTCGCCCTGCTGGGAGTGGAGGTCCATGCCCGAGGCCTTGAGGATGTGGCTCGACTCGTTGGCGCCCTTCTCGGGCTCGTTCAGGGTGAACAGCGCCAGGCCGATGGGCACACCGGCCAGCGCGATGAGCATGCCCCACCGCCAGTTGTGCCCGAGGGTGACCACCAGCCCGAAGACCAGGATGCCCACGGTCTGGGAGAGCGGGTCCGACAGGTTGTGCCAGCTGAACACCCGGCCGCGGCCCTCGGTGGGGTACGCGTCGGACAGGTAGGAGTTGTGGACCGTGTTGTTCACACCGAACCCCACCGAGGCGATGAGGTAGGTGAACGTGAAGGCCCACACGTTGGGCGACAGGGCCATCAGGGGGGCGAAGACCGAGAAGATCAGCAGGGCCACTCCGGCCACCACCTTGCGACTGCCCCGGTCGGCCCACAGCGCCAGGGGCACGGCCCAGAGCAGTTGGGCCACCGCGGCCACGAAGGTCACCGCACCCAGCGCGGCGTCGTGGATGTGGAAGGCGTGCTCGAGGTTGGTCCCGATGATCGAGATCCCGTTCCCGAAGCTCCCCGGCACGATGGCCGCCGCCGTCAGGAGCACCAGCGGGGCGAAGCCGCTGGTGCGGAGGATGCCGAGGAGCGGCGGCGGCTTGCCCTCCCCGGTGCCCGGCATGACGTCGAGGGCGGCCACGGCGTGCGGGTCGCGGCTTTTGGCCACGACCTCCTTCAGCAGTTCGTCGGGAACCGCGAAGTCGAACAGCACCTGGTCGGCCATTGGCGTGTCACCCTATCGCTCGCGCCACCTCCGGACACGGGTGTTTTCCGGGCCCCGGACGGGGGGCCCGGTCATCGGGGTGAGGTGGCCACGGTGAGGGGCCCCTGGGGCAGCACGCACAGCCGGGCCCCCGGGCCCCGGCGGGCCAGCGCCTCGGACACCGCGGCGGAGGCGTCGGCCACCGGCACCATCAGTCCCGACCGGATCTCCGCCTCGGAGAGCCCCTCCGAGTGGACCCACACCTCGGCCCGCTCCAGTACCCGTCCGAGCACCTGGGTCTGCCAGACGTCGAGCCGCCCGGGTCCGGCCGGACGGGCCAGGTCGGACGGGCTCGACGCCGCCGCCAGGAGGGCGGCGAACGCCCCCTCGGGCGGCACCCCGTCCGAGCAGGCCGTGGCCATGACGATCACCCCGCCGGCCCCGACCACCCGCTCGGCGGCGGCCAGGCCCTTGACCGACTGGTAGAGGTTGCGGTCCAGCGGGTAGCCCCCGTTGGTGGTCAGCACCACGTCGAAGGGCCCGTCCACCGGCTGGGTGACCGACCCGGCGGCGAAGGCCACCGCGTCCCGGTGGGAGTCGGGGAGCCGGCCTGCGAACACGCCGGTCAGGCGGCGGCGCCGGTCGATGGTCACGTCGACGGAGAGCTGGGGTGGGCACAGGGCGGTGGCGGCCCGCACGAAGTCGTGGAC
>Ga0302196_10000555_pt1 | contig 35954 bp, 34 predicted proteins | sample II_Bog_N1_3_FD_198794 | JGI IMG/M metagenome (GOLD analysis project Ga0302196, IMG submission 198794) | Peat permafrost microbial communities from Stordalen Mire near Abisko, Sweden - II_Bog_N1_3 | ecosystem: Environmental > Terrestrial > Soil > Wetlands > Peat | place: Sweden: Abisko...
CCCTCAACCGGCCCTTCGGGCCACCTTCTCCCCCAAGGGGAGAAGGACTCTTCTACCCGCCCCGCACCTGCCGGAACGGCACATCGCGGTCCACTTCCGGTTCCTTCGGCAGGCCCAGGACCCGCTCGCCGATGATGTTGCGCTGGATCTGGTCGGTGCCGCCGCCGATGGAGGTGAAGTAGGCGTTCAGGGTCAGGAAGTTGGCGTCTTCCGCCCTCGGATGATCGGGGCCCTCCAGCAGGCTGCCGGCGCCCAGAATGGCGGTGCGCACCCGCGCCTCCTCATGCAGGATCCGCGACATCGCCAGCTTGCCCAGCGACATGATCGGCGAGGAGTTGCCCTGGGCCAGGTCGGCCTTGGCTCTTGCGGTGTTGAGCCGGTTCAGGGCCTTCAGCGCGATCACCTTGGCGATGTCCTGGCGCAGCAGCGGATCGCCGAGCCGCCCGGCCTCGCGCGCCAGATGGATCAGCGCCGCCTCGCCGCCGGGGTCGGCCGCGCCGCTGCGCGGGCCGCGCGCGCCTTCGCCCATCACCGACCTCTCATAGGCCAGGGCCGTCTGCAGCACCTTCCAGCCGCCGTTCAGCGGGCCAAGCAGGTTGTCCGCCGGAACGACGGCGTCGGTGATGAAGACCTCGTTGAAGTGGGCTTCATCGGTGATCTGACGAAGCGGCCGCACCTCGACCCCCGGCTGTTTCATCGGCAGGAAGAAGAAGCTGATGCCGCCGTGCTTGGGTTGTTCCCAGTCGGTGCGGGCGATCAGCATGCCGTAGTCGGCCGTGGCCGCGCCGGAGGTCCAGACCTTCTGGCCGTTGACGATGAAGTTTTCGCCGTCCCGATCGGCTCGCGTCCGGATGCCGGCCAGGTCCGACCCCGCGCCGGGCTCGGAATAGAGCAGGCACATGTTCACCTCGCCGCGGAGCAGGGCCGGGACGATCTTGGCCTTGAATGCGGGAGTGCAATAGGCCAGCGCCGTGTTGGCCCAGAGATTGGTGCGGTCCTGGCCGGAGCCTGGCGCGCCGACCTCGGCGAACGCCCGCTCGACGATACGCGCCTGGGCGTCGGACAGGCCGCGTCCCTCCCATTGCGCGGGCCAGCGCGGGACGGCCCAGCGGGCTTCGACCACCGTGTTCAGCCAGGCGCGGTAGGCCGCGCTGCCGCCGCCAAAGCCGCCGCTGTCGAGGCGCAGGGCAGGATCCCAATTGGCGGCGAGCCAGGCGGTGACCTCATCGTGGAGGGCTTCGTCGCTCAGCGCCGGCCCATTGAGTGTGGCCGTGTCGGTCATGCCGGAACTCCCATTTCGGCTTCCAGCTGTTGCAGGTAGCGCTCGCGATAGTCGTTCGAGACGCCGAACAGCTGGGCGCCGGAGCGCGCGCGGCGCAGGTAGAGGTGCGCCGGATGAACCCAGGTGAAGGCGATGCCGCCGTGCATCTGGATGGCGTCGGCGGCAGTGGTCACATAGGCGTCGGCGCAGGCGAAGGCGGCCAGGCTGACCGCCGAACCGGCGTCCGGCGCGCCGTCGGCCAGCCGCTGGGCCGCGTGCCGCGCGGCGGAGATGGCCGATTCCGTCTCCAGCAGCAGGTTCGCGGCCATATGCTTGATCGCCTGGAAGCTGCCGATCTGGCGGCCGAACTGGATGCGCGCCTTGGCGTAGTCGACGGTGAGCTCCAGCACCTTCTTGGCCCCGCCGGCCTGGTCGCCGGCCAGAGCGACGCGGGCCAGATCCAGCGCCTGCTCCACCTTGTCCCAAGCCGGGCCGTCGCAGGCCAGTCGCCGCGCGGGCGTGGCGCAGAAGGCCAGGTTGGCCATGCGCAGGGTGTGGTCGAAGGTCGGCAGCGCCGACAGGCTCAGGCCATGGGCGTCGGCGGCCACCTCGAACACGCCGAAGCCTTCCGCGGTTCGGGCCACCACCAGCAGCACCGCCGCGTTCTGCGCGTGAATGACGAAACCAGCCGCGCCGTTCAGCAGCCAGCCCTCGCCCGCCGGCGCCGCGTGCGCCTCCACGTCCGCCGCCGTCCAGCCGCCCTTGGCGCCGGTTACGGCCACCGCGGCGATCAGGCTGCCGTCTGCGATCTTCGGCAACAGCCGCGTCTTGGCGTCCTCGTCGTCCAGCGCCTGGACCAGGCCGGCGGCGAGCACGCCAGACCCCAGCAGCGGCGAGCAGAGCAGGGCCGCGCCGGCCGCCTCCATCACCAGTTCAAGCTCGACCGGTCCCGCGCCGGCGCCGCCGTAGGCCTCGTCGACGATCAGGCCGACAACGCCCATTTCGGCCAGCTGGGCCCAGAGCACCGGATCGTAGCCGTCCGTCGTCTCCATGACGCGGCGCACGTCCGCCTCCGTGCAGCGGTCGGCGAGCAGCCGGCCCAGCGCGTCGATCAGGGCTGTGCGGTCTTCGGGGGCGAGGCTCGCCATGGGGTTTCCGTCCTTCCCCCACGTCATGATTTCAGAATGCGCGTGGTTGCGTCAGAAGTAGGACTTAGAGCCCGCGCCGCGCAAGACTATCGCGGCGTCATTCGACCTTATGAGCGATGTCCGAACCCATGACCAAGAGCCCCGAGACCCCTATCCTGATCGGCGTCGGCGAAGCCTCCGAGCGGATCGACGCGCCCGACTATGCGGCGATGTCGCCGGTGGCCCTCGCGGCCAAGGCGGCCGAGGCGGCGCTGGTCGACGCCGGCGCGCCGGCGCTGGAGCGGCATGTAGACGTGATCGCCTCGATCCGCCAGTTCGAGGTGTCGGGCCCGGGGGCCAAGCCGCCGTTCGGGGCGTCGGACAACTTCTCCCGCTCGGTCGGCGCCCGCGTCGGCGCCGCTCCCGCCCGCGCCATCCTGGAGGTGGTCGGCGGCCAGGGTCCCCAGCACCTGGTCAACGAGATGGCCCATTCGATCGCCGCCGGCGAGACGGGCATGGCGCTGCTGGTCGGCTCGGAAGCCATCTCGACCGTCCGTCATCTGATGACCCGGGGCGAGACCCGTGAATGGGCCGAAAAGGTCGGGGGCCAGATCGAGGATCGCGGCTTCGGCGTCGACGGCCTGATCACCTATGATCTCGCCCACCATGGCGCCCGCACGCCGATCCAGCTCTATGCCATGTTCGAAAACGCGCGCCGGGCGCGGGTCGGGCTGGATCGGGCCGCCTACCAGCTGGAGATGGGCCGGCTGTTCGCCCCCTTTACCGAGGTAGCCTCCCACAACCCGCACGCCATGTCGCGCGAGGTCTATACAGCCGACGATCTGGCGACGGTCACCGCGTCTAACCGGCTGACCTCGGATCCCTTTCCGCGCCGGATGGTGGCGCGCGACCAGGCCAACCAGGGGGCGGCGGTGTTGCTGACCTCGGAACGGCGCGCGCGCGCGTTGGGCGTGCCGGAGAGCAAATGGGTCTATCTGCACGGCGGCGCCGACGTGAAGGAGCGCACCGTGATGGAGCGCCAGGACCTGTCCCGAAGCCCGGCGTCGGTGCTGGCCTGCAAGGCGGCGCTGGCCGCCGCCGGCGTGGATGTGGCCGGGATCGATCTGTTCGATCTCTACAGCTGCTTCCCGATCGCGGTGTTCAACATCTGCGAAGGCCTGGGGCTAGCCGGCGACGATCCGCGCGGCCTGACCCTGACCGGCGGCCTGCCCTTCTTCGGCGGCGCCGGCAACAACTACTCCATGCACGCCATCGCCAGCATGGTGCGGGCCCTGCGCGAAAAGCCGGGCGCGACCGGCCTGGTCGGCGCCAACGGCGGATTCCTGTCGAAATACTCCGTGGGCGTCTATTCGACGAAGCGGGCGGACTGGACGGGTTTCGATTCCGCGCCGCTGCAGGCCGAGATCAACGGCTGGGCGGCGCCGGTGCTGAACGACCACTTCGCCGGCGAGGCGGCGATCGAGACCTACACCATCGACTATTCCGGCCCCGCGCCGAGGGGCGTGGTGCTGGCCCGCACGCCGGCGAACGAGCGCGTGGTCGCCGCGGTTCCCGCCGAGGACGAAGCCATGGTCAAGCGTCTGATCACGGAGGAGCCGCTGGGTGGACGGGTGACCACGGCGCAGGCCGACAAGGGCCTGACGGTGGTGACGGGATTCGTGGCGGGGTGAGTATTTCGGTGACAGTTTACTTATCTCGGATCGAGCCCGGGGCCCGCTGAAGCGCGCTGCGGAGATAAGTAAACTGTCACCGAAATACGGCGGCGGCGCGCGCCCGACTCTAGTGATGGAACGCATGGGCGATCTTCACCCCGGCCGGCAGCATCAGCACGCCGATCAGGCAGGGGAAGATGAACAGGATCAGTGGGATCATCATCTTGGCCGGCAGCGCCAGGGCCTTTTCCTCGGCCCGCAGCATCCGTTTGGAGCGCATGTCGTCGGAGAAGACCGACAGGGTCTCGCCCAGGCTGGACCCCATCGCCTCGGCCTGGCGCAGCATGGTGGCGAACTGGCGGGCCTCGTCGATGCCGAGGCGGTCGGCGAAACGGCTCCAGGCGTCCTTGCGCGACTGGCCGGCGCGAAATTCCAGGGTCATGACGTAGAGGTGCTCGGCCAGATTGGGGTAACGGTTCACCAGCTCCTCGGTGATCCGGTTGACCGCCGCATCGAGGCTGAGCCCCGCCTCGACCGAGGCGACCAGCAGGTCCAGCAGATCGGGGAAACCCTCACGGTATTCGCGCTCGCGCCGGTTGCGCCGTGATCGGAGCACCATGTCCGGCCCAAACACGGCGACACCGGCGAACGCGCCGGCGATGAGGGGCGCGGCGCCGCCGACCGTGTGGGCGATCGCCATCGGCACCAGCAGCAGGGTCGCCACCGTCGCGACCGCGAGCAGCACCGAGCGGACGCCGAGGTAGTAGGCGACCGCCTCGCGGCTGGCGAAGCCCGCGCGGGTCAGCTTGGCGCGCAGCGCCGAGGCCTGGTTGGGATCCTGGGTCTCCGCCGCGCCGCCCAGCTTGCGGATGCGGTCGGTCAGTTCGGCGAAGGCCGCGGACCCCTGCGACGACGGGGTCCCGCCCGTGCGCCCGGCGTCGTTGGCCAACCGCTCGCGGCGCTTGAGGCCGGTCGCCGCGCCGCGCAGCAGCACCGAGCCGAAGCCCAGCGCGCCGACGCCGATCATCAGTACGGCGGCGATGGTCAAAAGGGTGGATACGGACATTTCCGGCATGATCGGGTCAGATCCTCATGTCGACCATGCGGCGCATGACCAGGTTGCCGAGCAGCATCCAGCCCCCGAGCACGCTGAGGCCCACCTTGATCGGCTTCTCGCCGATCACGTCGCCGTAATAGTGCGGGCTGAGCAGCAACAGGATGCCGAACACGCAGAAGGGGGCGGACGTCAGGATGATGGCCGAGATGCGCCCTTCGGCCGAGGCGGCCTTGATCTTCAGCCGCAGCTTCAGCCGTTCACGGACGGTGTGGGCGTTCATCTTGAGCAGCCCGGTCAGATTGCCGCCCGAGCGTTCCTGGAGCCGGACCGTGGCGGCGAACAGGTCGATGTCGGCGTGGCGGCAGCGGTCGGACAGGTGGGCGACGGCCGTCTCCAGATTGGCGCCGTAGGCGATCTCGTCGGCGACCATGCCGAATTCGGTGCCGATCGGGTCGGGCATCTCCTTGCCGACCAGGGCGATGGCGGTGGGCACGGGATGGCCGGCCTCCAGGCTGCGCACGATCACATCCAGAGCGTCTGGCAGCTGGGTGCTGAGCTTCTTGGACCGGCGCGCGGCCGAAATCTTCAGGAACATCAGCGGGCCGAACACCTCGACGGCGAAGCCGGCGGCGATGGCGGCGGGCAGGAGGTGGCTGAACAGGCCGACCAGGGCGCCGACCGTCACGCCAAGACCGATGGCGATCACGGCCCAGCGTCCCGGCTGGAACCTGACCCCCGACTGGACAATCAGGTCCGACAGCCAGGTCCAGCGCAGCAGCCGCTCGCCGGTGGCGCTCAGGCCGCGTTGCTTGCGCAATTCGAGCACGACGTCGCCCACGCCCAGGCCCTGATCGGCGACCTTGAGCCGCTGGTTGACGATTCGCCGCGCCCGACCGGAGGTCAGCAGCCCCGCCGCGGTCTGCGCCGCGGTGAAGACGGCGGCGAAGATCAGGATGTAGACGATCAGGGAGGAGGGGAGCGTCATTGCTTCCTTTTCCCCTTGCGGGAGAAGGTGGCGGCGAAGCCGACGGATGAGGGGTCTCGCCGGCCGCGGGGATTGCCTTGTCGTCGGTTTCGCGCGGAGGGCCAGGTGCGACCCCTCATCCGACCCCCTTCGGGGGCCACCTTCTCCCGCAAGGGGAGAAGGACTGGCGCGCGCGCCGTCGCAGATTTCACCCGCCGCCCCATCAGCTCAGCGCCGTCTGCGGGTCGAAATTCGCGGGATCGTAGGGAATGCCTCGCCGGATCATTTCATCGAGGCATTTCGGCCGCAGGCCCGTGGCGCGGAACTCGCCCTGGACCGAGCCGTCGGCGTCGGTGTGGCTGCGGCGGAAGGCGAAGATCTCCTGCATCTGGACGATGTTGCCTTCCATGCCGGTGATCTCGGTCACGCTCATCAGCCGGCGCTTGCCGTCCGACAGGCGCATGACCTGGACGATCAGGGAAACGGCCGAGGCGATCTGCCCACGGATGGATTCGGGTGGCAGGCGCATGCCCGACATCGCCACCATCTGCTCCAGGCGGGTGATGGCGTCGCGGGGGGTGTTGGCGTGGATGGTGGCCATGGAGCCTTCGTGGCCGGTGTTCATGGCTTGCAGCATGTCGAAGGCCTCTTCGCCGCGCACCTCGCCCAGGATCACCCGGTCGGGCCGCATCCGCAGGGCGTTCTTGACCAGCTCGCGCTGGCGGATCTCGCCCTTGCCGTCGATGTTGGGCGGCCGCGTCTCCATGCGCACCACGTGCGGCTGCTGAAGCTGAAGTTCGGCCGCGTCCTCGATGGTGATCAGCCGTTCCTTGGCGTCGATCGCGCCGGACAGGGCGTTGAGCAGTGTGGTCTTGCCCGAACCGGTGCCGCCGGAAATCACCGTCGAGACGCGCGAGCGCACCGCCCCATGCAGGAATTCGGCGACGCAAACAGGCATCGCGCCGACGGTCACCAGACGCTGCAGGTCGTAGGGCTTCTTGGAGAACTTCCGGATCGAGACCGCGGCCCCGTCCAGGGTGATCGGGTTGATCGCCGCATTGACCCGGCTGCCGTCTGCCAGGCGCGCGTCGACCATGGGCGAGGCCTCGTCGATCCGCCGCCCGACGCCGGCGACGATGCGGTTGACGATGCGCAGCAGGTGGTCGTTGTCCTTGAAGCGGACCGGCGTCAGCTCCAGCTCGCCGTGCCGCTCGATAAACACCTTGTACGGACCATTGATCAGGATGTCGGCGATCGAGTCGTCCTGCAGCAGCGGCTCGATGGGTCCCAGACCGACCATCTCGTCGAACACCGAGGCGCCCATCTGCTCGATCTCGGCGCTGTTGAGCGGCAGCCGTTCCTCACGCGCGAAGTCGGCGACGAACTTGCGCACCTGGCGGCGCATCTCGGTGTCGTCGAGCTTGTCCAGCTTGGACAGGTCGATCTCGTCGATCAGCCGCGCGTGCAGCCGAAGGCGCGCGTCCAGCAGGCCGTCGTCGCGGAAGTAGATCGCCTCCTGGGTCGGCTGCGCGGCCAGGGCCTGCAGCACGGGGCCGGGAGTCTGCGCCGCGGCCTGAGCAACCGCCGCCGTGACCGGCGCGACGGGGGCGGCGCGCGGGCCGGATCGGCTGGTGAAGCGGCCCATCAGGCGACCTGCCGCGGATCGCCTGCCTGACCGACAGCCAGGCTCTCGACCAGATTGGCCACGTCCTTGACGATCTTGGAGCGCGGCCGGTGCAGGCTGATGGAGCCGCCGAGATTGGCCGAGCAGGCGGCCGCCTCCCAGTCCGAGGTGATCATGCCGTCGACCTTTCGCCCCAGCGCCTTTTCAGCCTCGGCCCGCGAGGGCGCGGGGCCGAACATGCGGGTAGCCATGCGGTTGAGCACGATCCGCGGCTTGCGATGGCCGGGCAGCTCCGCCTCGATCTCGCCGGTGAGGGCGCGCGCCGCCAGCAGCGCCGGGACGGTCAGTTCGGAGATCACCAGCAGCTCGTCCGATCCGGCCAGGACGTCGGCGGTCCAGGCTTCGCGGCGGCGTGGCAGGTCGACGATCAGCCAGTCGTAGCTTTGGCAGGCCACCTCCAACAGCCGGCACACCGCCGCCGGCGTCACCTTGGCGAAGGCGTCGGGATCGCGGGGGCAGGCGAACAGGTCGAACCCGCCGGCGACGCGCAGGGAAAAGGTCTCCAGCAGCGCCGCGTCCATGCGGTCCGGGCCCGCGGTCGCCTCGGCCAGGTGCATGTTGGGCTGGGCGCCCAGATAGGCGCTGGCGGCCCCATCGGCGAGGTTCAGGTCGAACAGACCGACCCGGTCGCCGAGGGTTCGGCCAGCCAGGGTGGTGGCCATCTCGATGGCCAGGGTGGTGCCGCCGGCGCCGCCGACGGCGCTGATCACGCTCCAGCATTGCGAGCGATGACCGTCCTCGCCGGCCGAGGCCTGGTCGGCGAACAGGCCGGCGACGCAGCGCGCCAGCTCGGCCGCCGACAGGGGCCAGTCCAGAACGTCGGACCGCTTCAGGCGAAACAGCGCCCGCGCCACGGCGGCTGGAAGGTTCGCGCCGACCAGGATGGCGGCCGGCGGCTCCGGAATCTGGGCCAGCGCCCCGATCAGGGCGGTCAGGCGCGCCGGGTCGGCCGCCGCCGCCTCGATCAGCACCAGGTCGGCGGCGCCGCGCAGCAGGCTGGGCGTATCCAGCGCGTCGGGCGCGGCGACCTCGAACTCCGAGCCCGGCATCGCCTGTTCGGCGATGGGCGCGAGCTTGGCGCCGATGACCAGGACCCGGCGTTTGGCGACTTGAGCAGGACTCATGACTGTTGCTCTTTACGGGTTGTTCGCATGGGCGCCGCCGGTGTGCGCCTTGCCCGGCGCGGGGTCGGTCTTGTCCAGCATGCCGACCAGGATCTGGTCGATGGCGCTGGGCGCATTTCCCGCCAGGGGGTTGGGCATCTGGTCGTAGCGGTCGCTGGGCGTGGCCAGGTGGGGGGTGACGATGATCACCAGCTCGGTCTGGTCGTGTTGCCAGTTGGAGGAGCGGAACAGTGCGCCCAGCACGGGCAGATTGCCGAGGCCTGGCACCGAGTCGACGGCGGTGTTGTAGCTGCGCTGGTAGAGACCGGCGATGGCGAAGCTCTGGCCGTCGCGCAGCTCGACCGTGGTCTCGGCCTTGCTGATGGTCAGGCCCGGCAGGTTGAAGCCGGAGATGGTGACGCTGTGCGAAGGGTCGAGCTGGCTGACCTCGGGCGCGATCTTCATGCGGATCTCGCCGTTGTCCTGCACCACCGGGGTGACGTTCAGCTTGACCCCGAACTGGCGGAACTCGACGGTGACGCTGCCGAGGCCGTTGGGCACCGGATAGGGAAATTCGCCGCCGGCCAGGAAGCTGGCCTCGGAGCCGGACATGGCGACCAGGTTCGGCCGGGCCAGGGTGCGGACGATGCCCTTCTGCTCCAGCGCCGACAGCTTGGCGGTGATCGACACGTCGCCGATCTTGGTGGTCCCGCTGATCACCCCTTGCGGCGTCAGGCCGCTCTCCAGCCCGTTGGCCGAGCCGGCAGAGGCGCTGAAGCTGCCCGATGGGTTTGAAGCCGACAGGTTGAAGCCGATATCCTGCAACGAGGTCCGGTTCGCCTCGATCATCCGCACCTCGACCATGACCTGCTGGTCGGCGGTGATGATCAGGGAGGAGGAGACCTCCTTGGGCGCATAGTGTTCGGCGATCGCGGCGGCCCGAGCCGCCACGGCCGCGGTCGACGCCGTTCCGGTGAGCAGGATGCCGCCGGCCATGTTGCGGGCGGCGATGCGCTCGCCGGGGAGGGCCTGGGTGAGGTCTTCCTGCAGGGCGTCGATGTCCTGGCCGACCCGCACATCGATCACCTGGGCCAGGTGTTGGGGGTGGTCGTAAATCAACAGGTTCGTCACCCCCAGCGCCTTGCCGCGGATGTAGAAGCTGTGGTCGGTGGTGGCGACCAACTGGACCATCTCCGGCTGGCTGACGACGATCTCGCTGATCGCGTAGTCCAGATGGAAGGCCGCGGACTTGTCCTTGGCCACGGTTATGGAACGGGCGGACTGCTGGTCGACCTGGGCCTGGGCGGGGACAGCCGCCGTCAGGCCGCCCGTCGCGAGGGCGACGGCGGCGATAGCGGCCGCGAGGCGGCGATGGCTGCGGCCCATGGGCGCGATCTCCCGGTTCAGGCTCATGGGAACACCACCACGCCGGAGTCGGACGCGGCGTTGATCTTGGCGGCGGCGTCAGCGTTGACGACCGTGGTCGCCCCGTTGGCGGCCAGCTTTGCGCCGCCGCCAGGGCCGTGGGCGTGGTGACGGACGAAGCCGCCAACGGCGCCGCGCAGGGCGACGGGCGCTCCTGATGGGCCGAGGTCCGAGACCATCACCAGGCGCGCAGGCTCGATGTCGGTCGATCCGGTCTTGCGCAGCGCCAGCGACAGGGTGCCGGCCTGAGCCGCCAGCGCCAGCTTCTGGGCGTCGGGCAGGGAGACCTCCAGCGTCGTCGACCGGGCGATGGTCGGCGTGGCCGTGGTCGGATTGGCGTTCTGGTCGACGCCCAGCACGCGCACGTTCTGGACGACCAGGCTGGAGACCAGCTTGCGCTGGGGCGTCGGCGCGCCGCCGTTCTGGTTGGCGATATCGCCGGTGAGCACCACGTCCACCCGGTCTCCGGGCATGACGTGGCCGCCGGTCCCTTGAACCTCCGTGACGGCGATGGTGAAGGCGCGCATGCCCGGCCCGATCAGGGCGGCCAGGGTGGGACGCTCGCCGACGCCGGTCAGCTTGGACGGCAGCACCGCTTCCTGCGCCTGCATCGGCACGATGGCCGTCGGCGGACCGCCCTGCTGGTTCATGATCTGGCTGATCGAGCCGAAGGCGCCGGCCGGCGCGGCGTTGGCCGGCAGCTTGACCACGGTCAGGTATTTGGGATCGAGCATCACCCCATAGGGAATCGGCTGGGACGCCACGACCACCGGAACGCCCGCGACCGGGGCGGCGACCGTGGCCTGGGCGCTGGCGGCGTGGTTCGGCAGGAGCAGGCGCGCGGCGATCAGGGCGGCGAGCCCCAGCACGGTCGACGCGCCCAGACTGATCATTGTGGCTGGCCGCATGACGCCCCCAAACAAGCCAACGACGCGGCGCAATTCGCCGTGTTCGGATCGCCTTATGGCCTGGAGCGTGTTTCGGTGTGATTAAGTCTTTAAGTAAATTTTAGGAAACCCTAACAAGATGTGGATGGCTGATAAGCATCACAGAACGCTATTATTTTGAATACATTGAATAAGCCGATCGCTTGCCTGGCAACGTCTTGCGTCGGAAGCCCTAATCCTCGTCGTCGCCTTCCTGCTTGTCCCAACCGGCGCCGTTGCTGCCGTCGAATTTGGGCATCAGCGCGATCAGGGCGAAGAATCCGCCGATAAGCGCCACCAGGCCGAACACCTCGGCGGGCGGCGTCGGCGTGTCGGGGCGCCAGTAGGCGCGCTCGGCGGGCGAGAGGATCTGCCCGACCGGCATGGCTCCCGCCGTGCCGCAGCGCGCGGCGTCGCCATAGTGGTTCTCGCACACCGGCGCGGCGCCGGCGGCCGAGGCGGCCAGCAGGCCGGCGGTCAGGGCGATGCAGAGGACGCGTGCGCGCATGGGAGGGACCCCGGATGGCTGGCCCCGGCCTTGCGGGGACGATCGACTATACGCCTCAGCCTGGCTCCGGGTTCAGCCGATCACGCGCTTGTGGCCTGAGGCCCCTCGCCGCGGCCAAAAAAGCCGCACCCTCTCCCTTTCCGCTGGTAGACTTCCACAAAATCTTGGGAGGGGGATGAACCGTGCGGGCCGAACTGATCACCCAGAGCTTCGAGCTGGCCGCGGATGCGTGCGAGGATCTGACGCCGCTTGTCTATCGCCGCCTGTTCCGTGAGCAGCCGCAGATGGAGGCGATGTTCGTCCGCGACGCCAACGGGCAGGTGCGGGGCGAGATGCTGGCGCGCGTGATCGAGGCCATTTTCGACTTCGTCGGCGAGCGGATCTACGCCGCCACCCTGATCCAGTGCGAGGTGGTCACCCACGCCGGCTACGACGTGCCGCCGGACGTGTTCCGCACCTTCTTCGGCGTGGTCGCGGAGACGGTCCGCGAGGTGATCGGCGAGGGATGGACGCCGGCGATCGACGAGGCCTGGCGCACGACGCTCGCCGACCTCGACTTCTACGTCACCCATTCCGATCAGAGTCTGACGGTTGGGGTCTAGCCCCCGGCTTTGCCTCGCCTGGGCGTGGGGCTAGGCTGGCCGCTCCAATCGAACCGGGGCGGGCGCGTGCTGCAGGGCTGGGACAATTTCTACTTCATGGTCGGGTCGGCGGCGGCGGGGCTGATCGGGCTGCTGTTCGTGGTGGTGACCCTGACCACCGGGACCGACCGGAGCCAGGTGCAGCGCGGACAGGCCCTCTATATGACGCCAACGGCGCTGAATTTCGCGATCGTCCTGACCATCAGCGCGGTGATGATGGCGCCGGGCCTTGGACCCATCGCGCGCGCGTCGGCCGTTGCCGTCATCGCCTTGGTCGGGCTGGCGAACCTGGCCAAGGCCTGCCACGGCATATCCAGGCTGAGGGCCGATGGCGAGACGGTGCACTGGACCGACTTCTGGATGTACGGCGCCACCCCGACCCTGCTCTATCTCGGCATCATCGCCGGCGCCGTCGCCGCGGGCTGGAGCCAGACCTGGGCGCCCTACGTCGTGGCGGCGCTGTTGCTGGGGTTGCTGTTGACGGCGATCCGCAACGCCTGGGACCTGGTGACCTGGATCGCGCCGAAGCGGAACCTGACCACGCCGCCGCCCTCTAACTGACCGTCTCGGCGCTGTAGCGGGCGATCAGGCCGGTGCGGATGGCGTAACGATAGACCGCGGCGAAGGTCAGCCAGGCCGCCAGCCCATAGGCCACCGCAAGGGCGCCGCCGATCGCCAGCCTGTCCCAGGGCGCGGGATGGCCGGCGACAACCGCCCGCATGCCCTCGAACACATAGGAGGGCGGCAGTCCCTTGGAGATGACCTGCATCCAGCCGGGCAGCACCGACACCGGATAGAAGACCCCCGCGAACGGCGAGACCAGGGTGGGGATCGGCCAGATCAGCCACTCCGACGCCGGGCCGAGCCGCAGCACGATGGCCGCCCCGAACACCCCCAGGGCGATGCCGGTCAGGAACAGCACGCCCAGGAAGGGCGCCAGCGCCGCGCCATAGGCGGCGAACGACAGCCCGAACGCCACCTTGGCAAGCACCAGCATGACGACCAGACCCAGAAGACTGGTGGCGACGCCAGTGATCACCAGCCCGGCCAGATACTCCGAGATGCGCAGCGGCGTTGCAAAGAAGTTCAGGAAGTTGCGCGACCAGACATCCTCGAAGAAGGCCATGGTCACCCCCTGCATGACCCGCGTCAGGAAGTCCCACAGCAGCACCGCCCCCAGCAGCGCGGGCACGAAGTTGAAGCCCGACTGCGACACCGAATTCAGGTAGCGGGTGATGAAGCCCCACAGCGCGATATCAACCGCCACCCAGGCGAACATCGGCAGCACCCGCTGGGGACTGCCGCGCAGCAGATAGAACTGGCGCAGCACAATGGCGCCGACGCGCGAGGCGCTCATGCCGCGGGCTCCGCGCGCAGGGATTCATGCAGCGTCTCGTGCGCCACCGCGACGAACAGGTCGTCCAGACTGGCCGCGCCATGCTCGCCGGGCAGGGTCTTGGGATCGCCCTGCAGCACGATCCTGCCGTGGGACAGGAACAGCACCCGGTCGCAGACGGCCTCGACCTCGTACATGTTGTGGCTGGTCCAGAGCACGCCGGTATGGCCCGCCTCGACGAATTCGGCGATGCCGGCGCGGATGTCGCGCGCGGTGGAGGGGTCGATCGAGGCGGTCGGCTCGTCCAGCAGCAGCAGCCGCGGGCGGTTGAGCATGGCCTTGGCCAGCGACAGCCGGGTCTGCTCTCCGGACGACAGTACGCCGGCCTTTGACTTTCGGAACTTGGTCAGGTCGAAGCTGGCCAGGATCTGCTCGATCCGCTCGTCCAGCGCCTTGACCCCGTAGATCATGCCGAACACGCGCAGATTCTGCTCGACGCTGAGATTGCCGGGCAGCGGCGCATAGACGGCGGCGAAGTTGGTGGTCGACAGGGCGCGGCTGCGGTCGGCGGCCAGGTCCGTCCCCTCGATGACGATCCGCCCGCTGGAGGGCGCCAGAACACCCAGGATCATGTTGATGGTGGTGGTCTTGCCGGCGCCGTTGGGGCCCAGCAGGCCGACGATCTCGCCGGGCGCGACATGGAACGACACGTCCTGCACCGCCGTCGTCGCCCCATAGGCCTTCGACAGATGCTCTACGGACAGGATCTGGGTCGCGCTGGCGGGACTCATGACCCGTTACTAGCCGTCCGCAACCTTGGCGGCCAGGGTGCGGAAGGTGATCGAGCAGCGTTGCTCGTCCAGGGGCGAGATCGAATGCTCCCAGTCATGCCGCGCCGGCCCCGTCAGCAGATAGGCCGAGCCCGGCTCGACCCTCGCCGACAGCCGCGCCCAGCTCGCGCCCGCCTTCCGGCGGAACCGCAACAGGCAGGGCGCGCCGAGCGAGACGCCGGCCACGGTCCCGAACTGCGACTTGTCCCGGCGCCAGCCGATGCCCGCGCCCGGACGATAGAGATTGATCAGCACCTGGACGAAATCCTCGGTCGGCATGCCGGCGAACGCCGCGACCTTGGCCCGAAGGGGAAGGAGGAAATCCGGGATCGGCGGCGCGGCCGTCACCTGCCGGCGGCCGTAGTCATAACGGAAGCCGAATCCGACGACCTCGCGGTTCGCCAGATAGCCATGGAAATTGAACGGAGCGAACGGCAGCGCGGCGAGTTCGGCGGTCAACGCCGCCGCTTCGTCCGCCGAGATCAGCGCCGGCTGATAGCGGAAGCCCTCCGGCGCGGGCGGCGCCTCGGAAAAGAGATCGGATTGCGGCAAGGGACTCATGGCGTTTGAACTCGGGCGAGGCGGAGGGCGTTCAATCGCCATCACAGATGGGAGTCCAGACCATGCCCGCCAAATCCGCCGCCCAACAAAAGGCCGCCGGCGCGGCCCTGTCGGCCAAGCGCGGCGACACGCCCAAAAGCAAGCTCAAGGGCGCGTCCAAATCGATGCTGTCGATGAGCGAGACGGAGCTCGACAAGATGGCCTCGACCAAACGCAAGGGAAAGCCGGAGCACGTGGGGAAATAGGATAGGGCTCTAACCGCCAGGCACGCCAAGAGCGCGAAGGAAGCGGCGCGAAGGTAAAAATGGGCGCGTCGCGCTAAGCGCTACCTTAGCGGCCTAGCGCCGCCTTCGCGTCCCTGGCGGTTAGACATTCCCTTGATCGGGCCTTCCGCTCACCCCCGCATCACCGCGGCAATCATTGCATCGCCGGGGGAGCCGCCTGCACTGAGTCCCTCGATAACCCCCGCCCGATCAGCCTCTGGCCGGTTCTGCGACAGCTTGGCCTTGGCTTCCACGCGGGTGATCGCCAGCTCGACGCCGACGATCCCGCGCACCAGGCCGTCGATGAAGGGGGCCGGCGCGTCGTCGATGGACCAGGGCTGGGCCCGCCCCGCCTCGAACCGCGCGCTCAGGGCCGCCACATTGGCGCGCAGCCAGTCGGCGTCGTCATGCCAGGTCAGCGTCCCATAGATGTGCGCCGCCTCGTAGTTCCAGGTCGGCACCACCCGGCCGTGCTCGGCCTTGCTCGGATACCAGCCCGGGCTGACATAGGCGTCGGGTCCGGCGAATATGGCCATGGCCTCGCCTTCGCCGGCGAGCGCGCGATGGGCGTTGGCCCGCGCCAGGTGGCCGGCGAGGATCCCCCGTTCGAGGTCGACCAGCAGCGGCAGGTGGGTGGCGAAGAGCCCTTGCGGGCCGTGGGTGACCAGCACCGCCAGCGGCGCCCGCTCCAGCATCAGGCCGATCTCGCGGGCGTCCGTGACTGCAAAGGGATGTGGATGGTGCATGCCGGCGAGGCTAGTTTGAGCGGACGGCGATCACAAGGAGGCGCCCACCATGATCACCATCGTCGCCGGCGGCCTGGACGATCCGCGGGTCGTGGCCCTGCTGCGCCACCACATTGCGACCGCCGCCGCCCAGACCGAGGCCGGCAGCGCCCACGCCCTCGACGTCAGCGGCCTTCGCGCGCCCGGCGTCGACTTCTGGAGCGCCTGGGATGGCGACGACCTGGTCGGAACCGGCGCGTTGAAGGCGCTCACCCCCGCCCACGGCGAGGTCAAGTCCATGCACACCCAGGAGGCGGCGCGCGGCCGCGGCGTGGGCGCCGCCATGCTGGCGCACATCATAGCCGCCGCCCGCGCCAAGGGCATGAGCCGCCTGAGCCTTGAAACCGGCTCCTGGCCGTATTTTCGTCCCGCCCACGGCCTCTACCGCAAGCATGGCTTTGCCGAATGCGGCCCGTTCGAAGGCTATGTCGAGGACCGGAACAGCCTGTTCTTCACGCGCGAAATCTAGCGGCTCAGCACTCGGGGCAGTGTTCGCTGCGGGACTGTTCGATCTGCAGCGTGGCGTGGCGGACCCCGAAGCGGCGCTCCAGGGCCTCGCAGAGCTGGGAGCGGAATCCGTCGGCGCCATCGTGGCCGGGGCGCACCACATGGGCGGTCAACGCCATCTCGGTGGTGCTCATGGCCCAGATGTGCAGGTCGTGGACATCGGTGACGCCGTCGCAGGCGGTCAGGAAGGTCTGGATGCTGCCGACATCGGCGCCTTCGGGCGCGGCGTCCATCGCCAGGTCGATCGCCTCGCGTAAGAGGCCCCAGGTGCCCGCGACGATGATCAGAACGATGGCCACGCTCACCAGGGGGTCCAGCCAGGTCCAGCCGGTCACCAGGATCAGCCCCGCCGCGGCGATGACTCCAACCGAGACCAGCGCGTCGCCGGCCATGTGCAGGAAGACCCCGCGCAGGTTGATGTCGGCGTGGTTGCCGCGCAGGAACATCAGCGCCGTGCCGGTGTTAGCGACCACGCCGACGGCCGCGACCGCCATGACGATGCCGGTCGTCACGGGCTCGGGATGAAACAGCCGGTGCGCCGCCTCGATGACGATGCCGCCGGAGACGAACATCAGCACCACGCCGTTGGCCAGGGCGGCCAGCACGGTCGCCTTGCCGAAGCCGTAGGTGCGTCGCCCCTTCGCCGGCCGCTTGGCCAGCCAGGTCGCGACGCCGGCCAGCACCAGGCCAAGCACGTCGGACAGGTTATGGCCCGCGTCGGCGACCAGGGCGGTGGAGTTGGCGATCAGGCCGGCGATCACCTCGACAAGGACGATGGCGACGTTCAGCGCAATGGCGACGCCATAGCGCCAGTCGCCGGGCGTCGCGTGGACGTGGCCATGATGGCTATGTCCGTGATGGCCGTGGCCGTGTGCGTGACCATGATCGTGATGGTCATGGCCATGGTGGTCATGGCCATGATGATCGTGATCATCGTCGTGGTCGTGGGTTTGCGAGGCCATGCGGGTTCCAGATCCCGCGCTCGGCGGGCGATACCCCTAGGTAAAACAGTCGGCGCGGTTTCGCCAGCGCCGCAAAGGCGCCAGCCGCTGTCGATTGCCGCCGCGCCGCTTCCGCGTTATGCGCCAGACATGAAGTTCGACCCGGTTCTCCTCGCCCAAGACCTGATCCGCCGCCCTTCGGTCACGCCCGCCGACGCCGGGGCCATGGATGTGCTGCAGCGCGCCTTGGAGCAGATCGGTTTCGCCTGCCGGCGGATGCGCTTCGGCGAGATCGAGAACCTCTACGCAAGGCGCGGGACGCAAGGCCCCAACCTCTGCTTCGCCGGCCACACCGACGTCGTGCCGGTGGGGGATGCGGCGGCCTGGACCCACGGTCCGTTCGAAGCCCAGGTGCGAAACGGCGTGCTCTATGGGCGCGGCGCGGCCGACATGAAGGCCGCGATCGCCGCCTTCGTCGCCGCGGCCGCCGGCGTCGACGCCGGCGCGCAGCAGGGCTCGCTGTCGCTGCTGATCACCGGCGACGAGGAGGGCGAGGCCGAGGACGGCACCGGCAAGGTGGTCGAGGCGCTGAGGGCCGAGGGCGAGGTGATCGACCACTGCGTGCTTGGCGAGCCCAGCTCGCTGGCGGCGGTCGGCGACACGCTGAAGGTCGGCCGGCGCGGCAGCCTGAACGCCTGGATCACCGTCGAGGGCGTGCAGGGCCACGTCGCCTATCCGGCGCAGGCCGCCAATCCGATTCCGGTGCTGATCCGGCTGCTTGAGCGCCTGCAATCACACACGCTGGACGACGGCTATCCGCGATTTCCGCCCTCGAACCTCGAGGTGACCACGGTCGATGTCGGCAATCCGACCACCAATGTCATCCCCGCCAAGGCGAGCGCGCGGCTCAACATCCGCTTCAATCCGCACCACGACGGCGACAGCCTGATGGGCTGGCTGCAACGCGAATGCGACGCGGCCGGCGCCGGTTTCAAGGGGACGGTCGCGCTGACCGGCAAGCTGACCGGGAACGCCTTCATCACCGAGCCGGGACCGTTCGTCGAGGTTTGCTCGGAGGCGGTGGTGGATGTGATGGACGCCGAGCCGGTGCTGTCGACCACGGGAGGGATTTCAGACGCCCGCTTCATCAGGACCCTCTGCCCGGTGGTCGAGCTGGGTCTGGTCGGGGCGACCATGCATATGGTCGACGAATGCGCGGCGGTGGAGGATATCCGCCGTCTGGCCGCGATCTATGGGGTCTTGATCGCGCGGTATTTCGAGGCGTTCGGCTGATACGCCTTGAGCTTTGCTGACGGTGAACGATGTCCAACCGCTCCAAACTGGCTGAAATGATCGGCGAGGCTCGCCGAGTTGTGGTGTTCACCGGCGCCGGCATCTCGACCGAGTCCGGCGTGCCGGATTTTCGCAGCCCCGGCGGCGTCTGGAGCCGCATGAAGCCAATCTACTTCAACGAGTTCGTCTCAAGCGAGTCTCGGCGGCGCGAGGCCTGGGGCCGAACCTTCGCCGGCACGGCGGGCTGGACGGGCGCCAAGCCCAACGCCGGCCACGCGGCCGTCGCCCGCCTGGTGGCCGCCGGCAAGGTCAGCGCGGTGATCACCCAGAATGTCGACAATCTGCACCAGGACTCCGGCGTGCCCGCCGACCGGGTGATCGAACTGCACGGCAACGCCAGCTACGCCAGATGCCTGGACTGCGGCCTGCGGCACGAGTTCGCCGACCTGAAGGCGCCGTTTTTGGACGGCGGCGTGATCCCGGTGTGCCGCGCCTGCGGCGGTCTGCTGAAGTCGGCGACCATCTCCTTTGGCCAGCCCATGCCCGAGGGACCGATGGCCGCGGCTGAGGAAGAGACGCTGGCCTGCGACCTGTTCCTCGTCCTGGGCTCATCCCTGGTGGTGTTCCCGGCCGCCGGCTTTCCGCTGTTGGCCAAGCGCAACGGCGCGCGGCTGGCGATCGTCAACCGCGAGCCGACCGACCAGGACGTCTATGCCGATCTGGTGCTGCACGACGAGATCGGTCCGGTGCTGAGCGAGGTGGCGCCGGCGGCGTAGGGGCGTCTGAAGGACGCGGCTCGAGCCGGTTGCGTCCAGACGGGACACCCTTCTTTTCCGTCACCTCGGGCGAGACCCGGGCCGGACAGGCCGGCTCCCCATGCCAAAGCGCTCTAAGCGACGGCCCCTCTGGCCGCGGATCGGCGCCTCGGCCTTGAAAGGCCCAGGCTTGTCCGGGGTGACGGAGTCGAGCTCATCGATTGAGACGAAACGCGGCCGCGTTTAGCTCGCCAGGACCGCGTCCTCGTCCATGCTTTCGTCGCCGGCGCCGGCCGCCCAGAAGTTGATCGCGGCGAACATCTCGCGGGGATTGATCGGCTTGCCCAGGTGGGCGTTCATGCCGGCCTTGCGGTATTCCTCGACCTGCTCGGGCAGAACATTGGCCGACAGGGCGATGATCGGCAGGCCCGCGAGGCGCCCGCCATGCTCGCGGATCAGGCGCGTGGCCTCGACCCCGCCCATCACCGGCATGTGGACGTCCATCAGCACCAGGTCATAGGACTTGGTCTTCACCGCGTCGATGGCTTCCGCGCCGTTGCCGGCGACGTCGACGTCGATCCCGACCGCGCGCAGGATGGTGGTGACCAGCTCCTGGTTGGCCTCGGCGTCCTCGACCAGCAGGACCTGCAGGCCGCCGGCCTGTTCGAGGTCGACCTGGACCAAGTCGGGGGCGCCCTTGCTGGCCTCGGGCAGGGGAATCTCGAACCAGAAGGTCGAGCCCTCGCCGAGCCGCGACTGCACCCCGATCTCGCCGCCCATCATCTCGACGAGGCGCTTGGAGATGGCCAGGCCCAGGCCCGTGCCGCCGAACTTACGGGAGATGGACCCGTCGGCCTGGACGAACCGCTGGAAAAGGCGGTCGACGGCGACCTCCGGAATGCCGATTCCGGTGTCCGAGACGCTGAACCGCGCGCCGCCGGACGTCGCCAGCACCCGCACCACGACCGAGCCCTTTGACGTGAACTTGACCGCATTGCTCATCAGGTTCAGCAGCACCTGGCGCAGGCGGCCGGTGTCGCCCATGGCGAAGCGCGGCAGGTCCGGGTCGATCTGGTAGGCCAGTTCGATGCCCTTGTGCTCGGCCTGGTCGGTCAGCAGGGCGGCGGTGTCGGCGACCAGCTTGCGCGGATCGAAGGGTTCGGGATCGAGCTCGATCGCCCCGTCTTCCAGCTTGGAGAAGTCGAGCACGTCGTTGACGATGGCCAGCAGCGCCTTGCTGGCGTCCTCGATGCGGCCGACCCAGTGACGCGCCTTGCCGGGCAGCATCGCCTGGTTCGCCAGCAGGCCCGAGAAGCCGATGATGGCCGTCAGGGGCGTGCGGATCTCGTGGCTCATATTGGCGAGGAACTGCGACTTGTGCATCGCCGCCACCTCGGCGCGGTCCTTGGCCTCGACCAGTTCGGCCTGGCCGGCGTCGCGCTCGGTGACGTCCTGCAGGATCCAGATCTCGCCGACCGCGGTGTCCTCGCAGGCGCGGTACTCGATCTGGCGCATCTCGCCGTCCCGTCGACGGATGGCGCCCGTGACGATTTCGGCGAAGCCGTTGGCGCGGCGCTGGTAATAGCGCTCCAGCATCTTGCCGGTGGTGTCGCCGGTCAGCAGCAGGAACCACTCTTCCAGCGTCGTCAGCTCGTGGCGGCTGTAGCCGGTGATGCGTTCGACCTCGGCGTTGATCGACAGCACGCCATGCTGGACGTGGACGGCGCCGGCCGGCAGCCGCTCGATGATCCGGGCGAGCCGGTCTACGCTTTCCTGCTTGGCCGCCGCGATCCGTTTCTGCTCGGTGACGTCCTGGACCACGCCGAACAGGCCGACGGTCTTGCCGGTCTCATCGACCTCGCAGCAGCCCTTGGAGACGATGTAACGAACGTCGCCGTTCGCGTGCGGGATCGCGCCTTCCCAGCTCAGCTCGCCATTGTCGGCCAATGCCTTGGCGAAGGCGGCCTCGATGGTCGCCCGCACCTCGGGCGCATAGAAGCTGAGCGCGCTCTCGACATTGACCGAAAAGCTGGCCCGGTCGACCCCATGCATGCGGTAGACCGCGTCCGACCACTGGACGGTCCGGTCGGCGATGCAGACACGCCAATAGCCGACCCCGGTAAGCCGCTCTGACATCTGCAGGAGGCGCATAGGCTTGGCCTCAAGTTCGGTTGTCCCGAAATCGGCGTCGTCGTCTGATTGAACCCACATCCGGTCGGCAGTCCCTGAACCCCGCCGGATGCCGCGCTTACGCCGCGACCTTGCCGTCGGGATATCTGAAGTTATTGTATTTATTCTTTTTTATTTCACTCATCAGCCAGGCTGGGCCCGACCGAACATACGCGATCTTGGGCGCCTCTGAACACGACGCGCCGGTACTCGTTACTAAGTGACCCCGAAGGTGTTCACTTCATCGACGGACGCTGAACATACGGTAAACGCTGTTCAACGAACGACGATATCCAGGTCAAAATCCTATCGTGGCGCGGTGATCGGCGGGTTAATACCGGAAGATAAATTTCGCCCTCGCTCCCCCGAAGGTCCCGGTAGCCCTCATGACCCAATCCAAGACATCCGCCGACCCGGCGACGTCCGCGCGCCGGTCGGTTCCGTTCGACTGCGTGGCCCTTCTGCTCCAGGGCGGCGGCGCGCTCGGCTCTTTCCAGGGCGGGGTGTACGAGGCCCTGGCGGAGGCGGACCTGCACCCCGATTGGGTCGCTGGGATATCGATCGGCGCGATCAACGGGGCGATTGTGGCGGGCAATGCGCCCGTCGACCGCGTCGCCAGGTTGCGCGACTTCTGGGAGGCGATCACCGCGCCGACGCTGACATTTCCCGGCGTCGGGTCCAATGCGGCGATGAGTTTCGACTGGCTGACCGGCAGTCCGCTGGCCGCCAATTCGCTGGGCGTGTGGGCGGGCCCGATCGGCGCGGCGACGGCCGTGCTGAGCGGCGCGCCGGACTTCTTCCGGCCGCGTGTGCCGCCGCCCTATCTGCACACGCCGGGCGGGCCCGGGGCGATCAGCTTCTATGACGTCTCGCCGCTGCGTGGGACCCTGGAGCGGCTGGTCGACTTCGACCGGCTCAATGACAAGGCGACCCGTTACAGCGCCGGGGCCGTCAATGTGCGCAGCGGCAATTTCGTCTACTTCGACAGCCACATGCAGACGATCGAGCCCAAGCATGTGATGGCCAGCGGCGCCCTGCCGCCGGGATTTCCGCCGGTCGAGATCGACGGCGACTACTATTGGGACGGCGGCCTGGTTTCCAATACCCCGCTGGACTGGGTGCTGGACGCCTGCGGCGTGCGCCAGGACACCCTGGCCTTTCAGGTCGACCTGTGGAGCGCCCGCGGAGCGCTCCCGCGCGACCTGGTCGACGTGGCGGTGCGCCAGAAGGAAATCCAATTCTCGAGCCGCACCCGCGCCAGCACCGACAAGTTCAAGCGGATGCAGCAGTTCCGCGCCAGTATCGCCGAGGCGATCGACAAGGTCCCGACGGGAGCCCTGGACGAGGCGGAGATGGCCTTCCTGAAGTCCGAGATCGATCCGCACGTCTACAATATCGTCCACCTGATCTACCGTGCCGAAAGACAAGGCCGCGCCTACAGCGATTATGAATTTTCCCGCGCGACCATGGAGGCCCATTGGAAGGCGGGCTATGATCACGCCGTCCAATCCCTGCGCGATCCAGAGATTCTGCGGCGCCCGACCAATCCCGAGGGCGTGGCGATTTTCGACCTCGGCCAGCGCGCGGCGGACTAGCCCTCGCTGCGTCTTTCAAAAAAAGGAATCCACCATGCGTCTTCAGGACAAGGTTGCTCTGGTCACCGGGGCGGCGAGCGGCATCGGCAAGGAGATCGCGACGGTTTTCGCGCGCGAAGGCGCCAAGGTGGTGATCGCCGACCTGAATATCGATGCGGCCAACGCCGTCGCCGCCGCGCTCGACCCCACCGGCAAGCGCGCCCTGGGCGTGGCCATGAACGTCACCGACGAGGCCGAGGTGGACGCCGGCATGGCCAAGGCGATCGACTATTTCGGCTCCCTCGACGTGCTCGTCTCCAACGCCGGCATCCAGATTGTCGCCCCGCTGGAGGACTTCAAGTTCGAGGACTGGAAGAAACTGCTGGCGATCCATCTGGACGGCGCCTTCCTGACCACCCGGGCCGCCTTGCGCCAGATGTATAAGCAGAAGACCGGCGGCAGCATCATCTACATGGGCTCGGTGCATTCCAAGGAAGCCTCGGTGCTCAAGGCGCCCTATGTGACCGCCAAGCACGGGCTGGAAGGCCTGGCCAAGGTGGTGGCCAAGGAGGGCGCGGCGCACAACGTTCGCGCCAACGTCATCTGCCCCGGCTTCGTGCGCACGCCGCTGGTGGACAAGCAGATTCCCGAGCAGGCCAAGGAACTGGGCATTTCCGAGGAAGACGTGGTCAAGAAGGTGATGCTGAAGGACACGGTCGACGGCCAGTTCACCACCGTCGACGACGTGGCCGAGATCGCCCTGCTGTTCGCGTCGTTCCCAACCAACGCCCTGACCGGCCAGTCGATGGTCGTCAGCCACGGCTGGTTCATGCAGTAGGCCCTGACGTGGCGTCGGGGGGGAGGGCGTCGAGACTAGTCCCGCGAGGCCCGACGCTCGCCCGTCTTGGGCTTGTTGACCACGGTCCGGACCCGTTCGACCGCGGCGATGGCGGCCTCGACCCCTTCGGCCGCTTCGATCTTGGCGATGGAGCGTGTGATGCCGGTCATCAACTGACGCGACTCCGGCGTCAGATGCTGGACCGCGTCGAGGAACAGTTCGGCGTCAAGCGGGCCGAGTTCGGCCAGCGGATGGTTTTCGTCGAACTCCAGCAGAGCGGTGCCGCGGATGTTCAGCCGCTCCTTCAGGGTCTCGACCGCCTCGGGTGAGCACTCGATCTCGCCGGCGACGCATTCGCCCTCGTCATAGGCGCCGGGCAGGCCGATGATCCGCATCTGCCAGCCCGAGCGCATGACCGATCCGACCAGGGCCAGATCGCTCAGCAGCAGCACCCGCTTGATCCCGCACTGCACCGCCTTTTCCAGCAGCGACAGGCCGAACTCGCCGCGGCGGCCGAAATTCTCGTCCTGGCGGGTGTTTCCGGTCGCGTAGTACCGGGCCATTTCCCAGACGTCGGGATTGCTGACCGGCGCCTCGTCGGGGCCGACGAACTGAGGGAATAGGTCGCCGAGCATCGACCAGTCGGTCGTCGGCCGCAGCCGCATGGCGCGCTCGACGTCACCCGACGAGGTCAGCGCCAGGAAGTAGATGGCGCGCTCATCGTCGCCCTCGTCATACTCGCCGCCGTTCTCGGCCACGGTCAGCGCCTTCCAGCCGCGGCGGTCGATGAAGATCGTCTTCCGCTGGCGATGCATCTGCAGCAGCTGCGGTTCGTAGAAGCGGCGGTTGGCGGCGGTGACGACGTGGATCATAGCAGGCCTCAAGCAAGCTCCGGCTTGACCCTGGTCAGCCGCGCCGGCGCTTGTCACCCTACCCGAAAGGGTAGGTATCGGTTGCGGGGCAAGGGATTGCGGGCGGTGCGGCGCACCGCCGCGGCGCCATGCGGACGCGTCCGGGCGTGCGCGGCGGCCGTTGGAGCGGGTGGGGCTTTGATTGATCCACGCGGCGATTCAGATGGACGCCCACCCGTTCCAGACCGAGCGAGGCGGTCAAAGTCTGGAGCGGTTCAGGCACGCGGGTTGGGGGGCGGCGTTACGGCCGATCGTCGAGCAGCACGCCGCGCATCCAGGCGGCGATCGGAATCTGCGAACGGCGGGCGACGCCGAGCTTGGACTTCACATTCTTCAGGTGGAAGGCGACCGTGTCCTCGCTGATGCCGAGGATGCGGCCGATTTCCCAATCGGTCTTGCCTTCATTGACCCAGAAGACGCACTGGATTTCGCGGCGGCTGAGCCCGGGGTCGCTGCTGGCCTCGCGCTCGATTTCCGACAGCGCCAGGCCGCGGCTGGCGAAGATGGTCGCGGCGACCTGCATGTTCATGCGGGTGCGTGGGTCGAACTCGAGATCCTCGTCGCTGATCAGGGTGACGGCCATCACCTCGCCCAGGGGGCCATGGATCGGCACCACCAGTCCGCCCTGGGCGTTGAACGCGCGGGCCTGTTCGAACACCTGCTTGGCGGCCTTGTGCGGCGTCCGCTCCTCGATTTCGCGCCAGCTGAAGGCCTGCGGCGAGGTGAAGACCGCCTGTACGGCCGGATCGTAGCGCGACAGGCGCGCCTGGGCATAGTGGCTGCCCCACCCGCCCAGGTTCCAGCCGAACAGATAGCGCATCGCCACCGGCTGGCCGGGCGTGGCCACATGGTAGCAGGTGCCGCGCGCGAACCCCGCCGCGCTCGCCGCGCGCGCAAAGCTTGCGGTGAGCTCGCTGAGCGAGGTCGCGCTGGTGGCGTCCTTGAAGAAGTCCAGCGCGGCGCGGTCGGCGTCGTTCAAGCGTTCGGTTCCCGTCGGTTCAATGGGGCTCGAAGTCGATCCATGACACCTTACCCTCCCTTACCTTACGTCAACAAGTGCGTCCCGCTAGTGCTCAAACCCTTTGCGCACAAGGCGGCGAGCGTATTTCGGCGAAAACCGCGATGTCATGACGCGCCCGTCCGGCCTGCCTGAAACCTAGTCATCGAGCGGTGCAATATTGAGCCAGTCCTGGGGCAAAATCTCGGACCGTCGCGACACGCCGAGCTTGGCCTTGAGCCGCTCGAAGTGGATGGCCACGGCGTCCTCGCTGACCCCCAGGGCGCGGCCGATCTCCCAATCGTTCATGCCGGCATGGGCGAGCCGGGCGCAGAGGGCTTCGCGTCGGCTCGGCTCCGAGGCGGGCGAGGCGTCATCGGCGGTGTCGGCGAGGGCCGCGCCGCGGTTGGCCAGCAACGCCGCCGCGGTCTGCAGCGTGCGGCGCGTGCGGGCGTCCGCCGTCGCCGGACCGCCGAACAGCGCCACGCAGATGATCTCGCCCAAGGGCCCATGCAGCGGAACGATCAGGCCGCGCAGGCGGATCAGGGTGAGGCTGTCGTCGGCGTCGTCGTCCGGCGGGGCCAGCTCCTCCAGGGCGAGCGGCGCGGCGGAGAGGAACAGGCGCGCGATCGCCGCGTCGCCGCGGGTCAGCATCCGATCCAGGAGCCGCTGGTCGGTCTCGTCCAGGTTCCAGCCAAACAGCAGCCGCGGTGCGATCGGGTGTCCTGGGCGCGCAATGTGATGGCAGGCCGCGCTGGTGTAGCCGGCGGCCCGCGCCACCGGGGCGAAGTCCGCGATCAGGTCGTCCAGCCGCGCCGCGCCCCCGCCGCGGCTGAAAAAGGCGAGGGCGGCGTGGTCAAGGGCGTCCATCGGCGCCCTCCGCCGCGGGACCGTTTCGGCCCGTCGCCAGCGCCGGCCGATCGGCGAAGCTGTGTTGTGAATTCAGCATCGGCTGATCTGTGTCCCGTCCGGCCCGTAAGAGGCCTTGAAAACTTACAGTAGTCAGAGATGCACAATCCGCCAAGACACAACGCGCGCGAGATGAATCCAGCTTATCGAACGAGGTTAATAGTGGTCTGCAGTTTCAGGTCTGCGGCCGAGGCGCCGATCAGAATATCGTAGTCCCCTTCATCAGCGCGCCAGCGGTTTGACGCTGCGTCAAAGAACGAAAAATCTTTCAGCTCTAACTCGAAGCTCACAACTGTCCTTTCCCCAGGTTGCAGCTTCGTCTTGGCAAACCCCTTCAGCTCTTTCACCGGCCGCGGCTGGCTCGGCGCGCGAGGGCTGACGTAGAGCTGGACCGTTTCGGCGCCCTCGCGGGCGCCCGTGTTGGACAGGGTCAGCGACAGCTTCACCGGCTCGCCGAGCCTCGCCCGAGCCGGGGCGACGAGGTCGGCGTAATCGAAGCGGCTGTAGGTGAGGCCGTGGCCGAAGGCGAAGGCCGGGGCGACGCCGGTCTTGTCGTAATGGCGATAGCCGATGAACAGCCCTTCGTCGTAGCGGCTCTGGTCCCCGCCGGGATAGAAGGGGAAGCTGGGATTGTCCTCAAGCCGCGCCGGGAAGGTCACCGGCAGCCGGCCGGACGGCGCGGACTTGCCGAACACGACGTCGGCCAGGGCGTCGGGACCCTCCTCGCCCGGTAGCCAGGCCAGCAGCACCGCCTTGGCCTTATCGGCCCAGGGCATGGCCACCGGCGCGCCGGCGTTGACGACCACCACGGTGTTGGGGTTGGCGGCCAGGATGGCTTCGACCAGGGCGTCCTGTCGGCCCGGCAGCTGGATGTTGTCGCGGTCGTAGCCTTCCGACTCGGTCGAGGCGGCAGAGCCCACGATCAACAGCACCGCGTCGGCGCCGCGGGCGATGTCCACGGCCTCCTCGATCGTGCCGGAGGGTTGGCGCATGCCGAGCTGGCAGATCTCGAACGGCGCGTCGGGCCGGGCGGCGGGCCATTTGTAATCGACCGTGATCGGATAGCCCTGGCCGGCCTTCAGATCGATCTTGCCGATCCGCAGCTTGGCGGTGGCGCCGCTGGGATCGTGCGCGTCCTCGACCGCCGGCGTGTTGCTGTCGACCACGGTCTGGTCGCCGATGCGGATGCAGCATTCGCCGTCGCCGCGCAGGGAGAATTCGTGCTCCCCGTCCTTCTCCGGCCAGAAGAAGCCGCTCCAGCGGATCGCCTTGAAATCGTCCCGCAGCGCCTGGGGCGTCAGTGCGCTGATCCATTTGGTCATGCGGCGGTCGATGCTCTTCTGGATCGGCGCCGTGGCCGCTTCGGCGTCCTCGAAATGCTCGAGCAGCAGGCCGAGAACGTCGCGGGTCGAATCCGGGCTGAACAGGGCGCGCACCACGGCCGGCGGGAAGGGGTCGTTGTCGACACCCTTGGCGTAGCGGATGTCGACATCCTCGCCGAGCAGGGCGCGCAGACTCTCGATCGGCGTCGGCCGGCGCCCGGGACGCACGTGGGAGCTGCCGTCGCCCTGCAGCCGCATGGCCTCGGCGTTAGGCCCGATCACCGCCAGCTTGTGGATCTTGTAGGGATTCAGCGGCAGCAGCTCGCCGTCGTTCTTGAGCAGCACGAAGGCCTCGCCGGCGGCTCTGCGGGCGATGGCCTGGTGGCGCGGGGTGCGCAACTCGCCCACGGGCGCCGGGCCGCCGTCCAGCAGGCCGCAGCGGAGGATCAGCCGCACCAGCCGGCGGGCGGCCTCATCGATATGCGTCGTCTCGACCGCGCCAGCCCTGACCGCCGCCAGCAGCTTGTCGCCCCAGTATTTCGGCGGCCCCGGCATCTCCAGGTCCAGGCCGGCGCGGGCGGCCGGGGCGGTGGAATGCACCGCGCCCCAGTCGGAGACGACGACGCCGTCATAGCCCCACTCCTGCTTCAGGATATCCACCAGCAGGTGCGGATTTTCCGAGGCGTAGGTCCCGCGCACCTTGTTGTAGGAGGCCATTACCGTCCACGGATTGGCCGCCTTGACCACCATCTCGAAGGCGGCGGTGTAGATCTCGCGCAGGGTCCGTTCGTCCAGCTCGACGCTGACGTCCATGCGGCGGTATTCCTGGTTGTTCGCGGCGTAGTGCTTCAGCGAGGCGCCGATCCCCTCGTTCTGCAGGCCGTTGACGTAGTCGATCGCCAGGCGGCCCGCCAGGTAGGGGTCTTCAGAATAGGTCTCGAAGTTGCGGCCCCAAAGCGGCGTGCGGACCATGTTGATGGTCGGCGCCAGCACCACATGTTCGCCCAACGCCTTGGCTTCGCGTGCGATGGCGGCGGCGATCTCGCCGGCCAGCGCCGGGTTCCAGGTCGCGGCCAGGGCGACGGCCACCGGGAACACCGTTGCGGCCTGGCCGGTGTTGGAGCGCACCCCCGTCGGCCCGTCGGTCATCCGCAAGGACGGCACGTCCAGGCGCGGGATGGCGGGCAGGGCGAAGGCCGAGGCGCCCGCCATCAGGGTGACCTTTTCCTCCAGCGTCAGGCGGCCAAGCAGGTCCTCGACCCGGTCCTCGAGCGGCAGCGCGGGGTTCTTGTAGATGTCGACGGTGTCGCTGGCGGTGGTCATGGTCCGAAAGCCTTTACTGGGGCGCGGGAGATTGGGGCGCGGGAGATTGGGACGCGCGTGATTGGGCGGTCATGCCGACCGTGACCTGGCCAAGCACCAGGCTGGAGCCGGACCTGTCCCAGGGTTGGTCCTTCGCCGGCATCGGCGGCAGGGGTTTGACCGACATCCAGCGGTCGTAGACCTCGGCGGTGCGGACTTCCAGCCTGGCCGGGTCGTCGGTATGGACGGTCAGGGTGTAGCCCTCGGGCGCCGCCCAGAGCACGCGGCCCCACTGGTTCGGCTTGGCCCACAGTCCGCCAACCGGTCCGGCGGCGGCGCTCTTGCCCTGCTCGCTCTCCACCGGCCTGCCGTCGAGGCGGACATTGGAGAGGCCGGACGGCGAGCGCAGCGCCAGGATCAGCTCGGCGGCGCCGGGATGCAGGCCGGTGGAGATCGTCACCGTTCCGTCGGTCGCGGCCGTGGCCGTGACCGGCGCCGGCGTCGCCGCGACCGGGGCCGCCGCCGCGGCTGTGGCGTCCTGCAGCAGCGGATTGTCCAGCTTCGCCGGCGCGCCACCCTCGGCCGTCAGTATGCTGAGCATCCAGGCGTCGGGCTTCAACGGCGTCTCGCGCCAGGCCTTTCCGGCCGCGGGATCGACCACATAGAGCGGCTCGACCGCGTTGGGGTGGCGGGGCGTCCACGGCGAGGTCAGGTGGAGCAGCGCCGCGATCGCCAGGCTGATCGCCATCAGGCTGGCGGCCGGCGCCAGGGAGGCGCGCTCGGGATTCTCCGGCGCGGCCAGCGGCCAGATCAGCAGCGCCGCGAGCCAGGCCGCGAGCGCGGGCAGGACCGCCAGATCCAACCCCTGCAGCAGGCTGTGGAACAGGCTGCCGGTCCAGGCGAAGACCAGGGCGGCCAGGACCACCACAGCCAGCTGCGGAGCGCTGCGACGGGCGGCGCCGGCGGCGCTGAGGCCGGACGCGAGCGCCGCCGCGAGCAGGGGCCAGGCCAGCACATAGCCTGCGGTGGGCGCGGCCGCCTGGGCGACGGTCGCCAGGATCAGGATGACGATCAGCAGGCCGGTCCAGCTGCCGGCGGTCTTGGCGGGGACGCCGAAGCTGGCGAGGCCGAGCGCCGCCCCGGCGACGCCGGCGCCGAGGGCCAGGGCGTCGAAGCCGCCGAACAGGCTGGCGCCAGCGCCGGCGATAAGCGGCGCGGCGGCGGCGATCCAGCGCGTCCGACCGCCCCGGTTGGACAAGGTCGCCGCGGCGATGACAACCGCGAGGGCGGCGGCCAGCATCATCAGCTCGAACAGCGGAAAGCGCGCCAGGATCGGCCGGTAGGCCATCCAGCCCGCGCCGACGCCGGTCGCCCTGCGGACCAGCTCAAGCGCGGCGACCCCGCTGACCAGGATATAGAGGCTGGCGCCCGCGCCGCGGGCGATGGCGGGCAGGGTCAGCTCTTCCCGCTTGCGCGCGCGCCAGGCGCCGAAGGCGATCAGAGCGGCGGCCGCGGCGAGCACAAGCCAACCGCCCCAGGCCGGATAGGCCAGGGTCGGGCCGCCCGGGACATTGCCATAGATCACGTCCGGCGCCCGCGCGGGCAGCGGCCCGAAGGCCAGCGCCTCGGCGGTCGGAAGGATCTGGGCGCCCATGTGCTGCAGCGAGCCCTGGTCAAGCACGTCGGGCGTCGAGCTGGGGGAGTGGTAGTCGAACTGGCGCCCGATGAAGGCGTAGTTCAGGCCGACCTTGCCGTGCGCCTTGGCGACGGTGAAGTCGGTGTCGTTCTGCATATGCTGGTAGACGAACACCGTCAGGGCGTTGCTTTGCGGCCGCTCGGCGGTGCGGCGGTAGAGGTCGATGTCGCCGCCGTTGCCGGGGGCGGTCTCGAACATCTGGGCCAGGCCGCCGCCGCCCCGGGTCTCCATATTGATCACATAGCCGACGTGGGCGGCCAGCGGGCTCTGTTCGAAGAAGGCGCGGGCGCCGAGCAGGCCGGCCTCCTCGCCGTCGGTGATCACCAGCATCACATCGCGGTCGGGGGTTCCCTTGGCCTGGATCGCGCGGACCAGCTCCAGCGCCGAGGCGACTCCGGCTGTGTCATCCGCCGCGCCGGGCGAGCCACGCACGCTGTCATGGTGGGCCATCAGCGCCAGCGCGGGCGCGGTGCGGTCGCGGCCGGGCAGCACGCCGATGACGTTATCGAGGGCGCCGCCGCTGACCGCGCCGGGATAGGTCTCGAAGGCCACGCCGTGCTGGATCTGGGGCGAGAGGCCGAGCGCGGTCATCCGGGCGATGAGGTCGTCGCGCACCTTGGCGTCGGCGGGGCTGCCCAGGGCATGGGGGACCGAACCCATGTCGCGGATGTCGGCCATCGCCCGTCCGGCGGAGAAGTCCGACGCAGGCGCATCGACCGGCGCGGGGCGGGGCGTGGCCGCGCTGAAATAGAACAGCAGGAAGCCGGCGATCAGCGCGACGGCGAGCCCAAGCGGCCTTCCCATGTCCTAGCTCCCCGACGTTTATGGCGCGGGAAGATCGTCTACATTCGCCGTCGTGGCAATCAGGCGGCGAGGCGGAAGGCCGCGCCTTCGTGCTGCAGCAGCCAGCGCTTGCGCTCGATGCCGCCGCCGTAGCCGGTCAGAGAGCCGTCGGCGCCGATCACCCGATGGCAGGGCACGACCAGACCGATCGGGTTGGCGCCGTTGGCCAGGCCGACCGCGCGCACCGCCGCCGGGCGTCCTATCCGCGCCGCAAGGCCGCCGTAGCTCTCGGTCTGGCCAGCGGGGATGTCGCGCAGCGCGGCCCAGACAGCGCGCTGGAACGGCGTGCCGCCGGTTTCGCACGGCAGGGCGTCGATCGCATTTAAGTCACCACTAAAGTAAGCGGATAACGAATTACGGATCGAGGCCGGCGCACGGTCGATCTTCGGCGTCACCGCGCCATAGTGGCGGGCGAGCAGGCGCTGCATGCGCGGCTCGTAACCGGCCCAGTCGAACACGCGCAGGCGACCCTGCGCGTCCCACATCACCAGCGCCTCGCCGGCGGGCGTGGCGATGCGGTCGAAGGCCAGGCCCTCAGGCGGCTTTGCGGTCGGCATCGGGCTTCTCCTTGGCGGGCTTGGTCGCGGGCTTGGCGACTGGCGGTTCGGACGCCCAAAGGTGGGCGGCGGCGTAGGCGCGCCAGGGCCGCCAGCCTTCGGCGTGCGCCAGCAACTGGGCGGCGCTCGGCCGGACCCCGTCCGCGTCGGCCATGGCCCGCATCAGGCCGATGTCGGCGGCGGGGAAGGCGTCGGGTTCGCGCAGCTGGCGCATGGCGATGTACTGGGCGGTCCACTCGCCGATGCCGGGCAGGGCGCGAAGCTTGGCCACGGCCTCGTCCAGGCCGCCGCGCGGGCCGAACAGGTCCGGGTCGGCGACGACGGCGGCCGCCAGCGACACCAGCGACGACGACCGCGCCCGCGGCATCGGCAGGCCGGACAGATCGGCCGCGGCGATCGCCTCGGCGCTCGGGAAGACGTGGGTCAGCTCGGGAAAACCGGGAACAGGCTGGAGCAGGGGCTCGCCGTAAGATGCGGTCAGCTTGCCGGCCAGGACGATCGCGGCGGGCACAGTGATCTGCTGGCCAAGGATGGCGCGCACACCGAGTTCGAACCCGTCCCAGGCGCCCGGCGCCCGCAGCCCGGGCCGCGCGGCCACCAGCGGCGCCAGAACCGGATCAAGCGACAGATGCTCCCCGATCGTCACCGGGTCGGCGGCGAGGTCGAACACCCGCCGGATCCGGGCGATGATCGCGGGCAGGGCCTGAAGGTGCGGAAAATGCACGGTCAGGCTCAGCCGGTCGACGCCGGCGCGCTGGACGACGACCGCGCCGCGCCCCTCGCCGATCGCGATGGTGCGGGCGTAGACGCCGTCCTTGACCGCCTCGACGCCCGGGATGGCCCGCAGGGCGAGGAAGGCGAGCATCGCGTCCCAGTCATAGGGCGGCCGGTAGGACAGCTTCAGGCTCACCGCGCCGCCCGCCGCCTGTTCCACCCCACTGAAGCGGCGCAGGGCGATCGGCGGGCGGTCGTAGAGGGTCTGGAAGGTCTCGTTGAACCGGCGCACCGAACCGAAGCCGGACGCCATCGCGACCTCGACCATCGGCAGCCGGGTCTCGTGGATCAACTGCTTGGCGAGCAGCACGCGCCGGGTCTGGGCCACCGCGATCGGCGAGGCGCCGAGGTGCTGGCGGAACAGCCGCCGCAGCTGGCGCTCGCCGACGCCGAGGCGCGCGGCAAGGCTGTCGACGTCCGCCTCGTCCAGCGCCCCGGCCTCGATCAGCGACAGGGCGCGCGTGACGGTGTTGGACGTCCCGCGCCAGGCGCCGAGATCGGGTGAGGTTTCGGGTCGGCAGCGCAGGCAGGGCCGATACCCCGCCTCCTGCGCCGCCGCGGCGGTGGCGTGAAAGGTGACGTTCTCGCGCTTGGGCGTGCGCGCCGGGCAGATCGGCCGGCAGTAGATGCCGGTCGTCCTCACCGCGATGAACAACCGTCCATCGAAGCGGGCGTCGCGCGTCTGAATGGCGCGGTAACAGGCGTCGTCGTCGAGATCCATGAATGGGACTATGGGCGCGGGACCGGGTTGAGTCTCGCGGTTTTCGGACATGACCGTCGGGCCGCAAGACCGCCGAGCTTGTCGAAACCAGCGGTCCTGCGAATATCGTGGGCATGACCCGTTCGCACCGTGACCCGCCGCTGATCGGCCGCCGCTCGCTGTTGGTCGGCGCCGGCGCCTTAGGGCTGGTCGGATTGCCCGGAACGCCGCTCGCGGCGATCGGCGCCGAGGCCGAGATCGCCGCGATCGAAGCCCGCGTGGGCGGGCGCATCGGCGTGGCGGCGCTCGACACCGGCTCGGGCCGGCGGCTCAGCCACCGCGGCGGCGAGCGGTTCGCCATGTGCTCGACCTTCAAGCTGATGCTCGCCGCCATGGTGCTCGAACAGGTCGACAAGGGCGCGCTTACCCTCGGCCAGCGCGTGCCTTACGGCCAGCGCGACCTTCTGGGCTACGCCCCGGTCGCCAAGGCGCGTGCCGGCGAAGGCGCGATGAGCGTGGAGGATCTGTGCGCGGCGGCGGTGGAGATGAGCGACAACACAGCCGCCAACCTGCTGCTGGGGCTGATCGGCGGCCCGGCCGGCTATACCGCGCGGCTGCGGCGGTTGGGCGATGCCATCACGCGCCTGGACCGCAACGAGCCGACGCTGAACACCAACCTGCCCGGCGACCCGCGCGACACCTCCACCCCGGACGCCATGATCGCGAACCTGCGCAAGGCTCTGCTCGGCGCCATGCTGTCGACCGCCGGCATGATCCGGCTAGTCGGCTGGATGAAGGCCTGCACGACCGGTCTCGGCCGCCTGCGCGCGGGCCTTCCCGCCGGCTGGATCGCCGGCGACAAGACCGGTACGGGGGACAATGGCGCGATCAACGACCTCGCCATCGCCTGGCCGCCGTCCCGCGCGCCGATCCTCATCGTCGCCTATATGAGCGGTTCGACCCAGTCGGTCGACGCCTTGAGCGCGGCTCACAGCGACATAGGGGCGATCGTCGCGCGCGCCTTTCGCTAGATTCTGCCGAGCAGCAGCAGGACGATCACGATCAGCAGGACCAGGCCAAGCCCGCCGCTCGGAACATAGCCCCAGCTGCGGGAGTGACCCCAGGTCGGCAGGGCCCCGACGAGCATCAGGATCAGGACGATGATGAGAATGGTGCCGAGCATCGCTTAAGGTCTCCGTTTGCGATGAGAACGGCAGTCTGCGGCAAAGGTTGCGAGTCTTGGGGTCCGCCAACTTGTGAATGACACGTCTTCCGTTCAGCCGTAGCGTTGCGGACCAACCCAATATATCCGCGGGAGACGAATGGCAGACGCGCCCGGGCAAGCGGCGCCCCACGCACAGCCCGCCACCGGATGGGCCAGGATCGGGCTGACGGTGCTGACCGGCGTGGCGTTTCTCGGCGCGATGGCCTCGCTTGCGGCGATCCCGCTCGGCGTCGTCATGTTCCTGTTCGACGACACCGGGGTCCCGCTGGGTCAGGTCGCGATCCATGCCCTCCTCGCCGCGGCGCCGCTTCCCCTGTTCGGCGCCATCGCGGCCGGATCCCTCTGGGGTTGTCTCAGATCGGCTCGTCAGGGCGCCGTTGTCGCCGGCGTGGCCGCGGTGGTGCTGGCGCTGATGCTCATCGCCATCCCCGACTCACGCGATGGGCTCGCGTTCGGATACGGCATCCTGGTCCGCCATTGAGCGATCAGGCGCCGGC
>Ga0302196_10000558_pt1 | contig 35825 bp, 34 predicted proteins | sample II_Bog_N1_3_FD_198794 | JGI IMG/M metagenome (GOLD analysis project Ga0302196, IMG submission 198794) | Peat permafrost microbial communities from Stordalen Mire near Abisko, Sweden - II_Bog_N1_3 | ecosystem: Environmental > Terrestrial > Soil > Wetlands > Peat | place: Sweden: Abisko...
TCCTCCGGCCGGAGCGGGGCCCGCGTTTAACTAGCCGGCCTCCGGACGGCGCCCGCTTCCGTCGCTTGGGGCATTTGGGGGAGAGGGCGCTCTCGCCGGGGAGAGAGCGGCAGGACTCCGCGTTCTCTGATACCCGTCCACGGCGCTCCCGTGTTTCTACTGGGACGCTAGGACGATGGTCGGCAGCGCTGACGTAAGCCGCTGCATTCACACGCTTTGGTCGACACCTCTGTCCCGCCGTCCCACCGTCTCAGTAGGCCGGAGCAGACCCGGCTGGGGCTCCGGGGAGCGGCCGCGCTCCCCGCCAATTCTTGCGGAGGGAAGGAGGGCGGCTCTTGCCGACCGACGCCGCGAGAATTGAGAACACGCCAGGCTCTTGCCCACCGACGCCGCGAGAATGGAGAACACGCCAGGCTCTTGCCCACCGACGCCGCGAGAATTGAGAACACGCCAGGCTCTTGCCCACCGACGCCGCGAGAATGGAGAACACGCCAGGCTCTTGCCGGGCGACGCCGCGAGAATGGAGAACGCTGGTCGTTTCGCCCCGGTCGCCGTTCTCGTTCTTCCTCGAGCAGCGATGCTTGAGGTTCGACGTCGTGAAACCTCTCGCAGCGCGTCACTCGGCTCGCGTGGAGCGGCGCTCGGCATTCCTCGAGCAGCGATGCAAGAGGTTCGACGTCGTGGAACCTCTCGCATCGCCTCCCTTGTCACGCGTGGAGCGACTGTCGGAGCTCGAAGAGACGCTCACGTCTCTCGTGGAGCGACTGTCGGAGCTCGAAGAGACGCTCATGTCTCTCGTGGAGCGCCGATGCAAGAGGTTCGACGACGGGGAACCTCTCGCATCGCCTCCCTTGTCACGCGTGGAGCGACTCTCGGTGCTCGAAGAGACGCTCTCGGCCTTCGTGGAGCAGCGATGCAAGAGGTTCGACGTCGTGAAACCTCTCGCATCGCCTCCCCTGTCACGCGTGGAGCGACTCTCGGTGCTCGAAGAGACGCTCTCGGCCTTCGTGGAGCAGCGATGCAAGAGGTTCGACGTCGTGAAACCTCTCGCATCGCCTCCCTTGTCACGCGTGGAGCGACTCTCGGAGCTCGAAGAGACGCTCTCGGCCTTCGTGGAGCAGCGATGCAAGAGGTTCGACGACGGGGAACCTCTCGCATCGCCTCCCTTGTCACGCGTGGAGCGACTCTCGGTGCTCGAAGAGACGCTCTCGGCCTTCGTGGAGCAGCGATGCAAGAGGTTCGACGACGGGGAACCTCTCGCATCGCCTCCCTTGTCACGCCGAGCGCGGCTCCAGGCGGTCGAAGAGACGCTCACCTCCCTCATGGAGCGCCGATGCAAGAGGTTCGATGACGGGGAACCTCTCGCATCGCCTCCCTTGTCACGCCGAGCGCGGCTCCAGGCGGTCGAAGAGACGCTCACCTCCCTCGTGGAGGGCGCGACGGAAGCGGGCACCATCCTCCGGCCGGAGCGGGGCCCGCGTTTAACTAGCCGGCCTCCGGACGGCGCCCGCTTCCGTCGCTTGGGGCATTTGGGGGAGAGGGCGCTCTCGCCGGGACTTGCGAGGCGCGAAGAGGGGCGAGCGACGCATTGATCTCGCGGGCGGTGGGGCGCGTTTCGACGATCGACGCTCGGAGGAGGCGCCGAGAGCCTTCGCGGCTGAGAGTGTGCCTCATGGCGGCACAGGGCTCCCGAAAGCGATGGTTATCGACGAGTTACAGACGTGAGCGACCGGGGGCCTGTTGTGCCGCTCGTGTCGGATTCCGGAGAGGATCTCGCGCCGCCGCTCACGCCCCCGGCCCGGAGGTGCAGGCCGAAGCGTCGCTCGACCTCGGGACCCAGCGGCCGCTCTGGCACTGGAGCGTGGCGGTGCAATAGCCGTCCCCGCCGGAGCAGGGCTCGCTCGCGTTGACGACAGTCGTGCAGGCGTGGGTGTCGTCGGAGCGAACGATCCAGTGGCTGTTGTCGCACTGGAGCGTCTCGGTGCAGTAGCCCTGCCCTCCCGAGCAGGCGTCGCTCACGCCGGCGCTCGGGGTGGGGGCGGCGGGGCCGGAGGTGCACGCGGCGGAGTCGTCCTGGCGAGGGACCCAGTGGCCGCTGTCGCACTGCTCGGTCGCCGTGCAGTAGCCGTCGCCGTAGGAGCAGGAGTTTCCTGAGCCGGACGTCGCACCCGGACCAGACGTACATGCGCTCGCGTCGTCCTGTCGGGTGACCCACTGGCCGTTGTCGCACTGCATCGTGTTGGTGCAGTAGCCGTTGCCGTACGAGCATGCGTTGCTGGACGCGCCGCCGCCGCCCGCGCCGGATACACCGGGGCCCGAGGTGCACGCGTCGCTGTCGGTCTGCCGCGGCACCCACTGCCCTGCGTCGCACTGCATCGTCGCCGTGCAGTAACCGTCTCCGAACGAGCAGGCGTTGCTGGCGGTCCCGCCGCCCCCACCGACGCCGTCGTAGCGGATGGCGTAGAAGGTCGCCCCCTCGTAGTCGATGTAGACCTCGGGGCCGCTGATCGACACGTTGGACGTGAACTCGTGGGCGTACGGGGTCGAGACGGAGCAGCCCGGCTCCTCCATGAAGATCGCCGTCTGTCCCTGGACGACCCACTGCTTGAAGAGGACGATGTGCTCGTCCGGCGTCTTGTTGAGCGCGTCGCCCGGCTGGAGCTGGGCGCCGTCGATGGTGTGCGAGAACGAGTTGTCGTACGGCGCGAACTCGCTCGTGATGTACCCGCCGTCGCCGACAGGGGGGAGCCCCCACGACCAAGTCACGAAGCCGGAGCAGTCGGACCGATACGCGTTCCACTCGGCATTGCTCTGGCGGTGGCAGACGTGGCCCGCCCCTTCCCACGCCCAGCACGACGAGTCGCCGTCGACGTTCCCCTGCGACGACTGGCAGTAGTGCAGTCCGGCGTCGACCCACTCCATCGCGCGCGAGACGATGGTCGACGTGTCGATGGCGTTCGCCGTGCTGCCCGTCGACTCGCCGGGCGGTGCCGAGCCGCAGGCGGCGGTGGCGAGCATGAACGCGGAGAGGAGCGGCGCGAAGAATCCGGAGCGGGCAGTCATGATCACCCTCTCAGCAACGTTCGTGCTCAGCGCGTCCTGATCGCATTTCGCGCGGGTATTTCCGCGATCCGACGCAGGCTGGATCGCCGCTTCCCCTCCCCGCACGCGAAGGCCTCTCGCGACCCGTCGCGCGACGTCTCGCGATCGGTCACGACCTCGGTGACCCCCACGAGTCGGTCGTCGCGGTGCCCGATCAGTCCACGGTCTTGGCAGCCATCTTCGCTGCCATGAGCGCACCCAGCTCCGCCGCGCGCTTGCTCGCGACCTCCACGGCGTCGATCAACGTTCGCCGCAGCCCGCCCGACTCGAGGGTGTGCAGCCCCGCGATCGCCGTCCCGCCAGGGCTCGTCACCATGTCCTTCAGCCTCCCCGGGTGCTCGCCTGTGTCGAGGAGGAGCTTCGCTGCACCGAACACCGTCTGCGCCGCGAGGACGAGCGCCGTGTCTCTGTGGAGGCCGACCTTCACGCCGCCGTCGGCGAGCGCGTCGATCATGAGCATCACGTAGGCAGGCCCGCTCCCCGAGAGCCCTGTCACCGCATCGAGCAGCGTCTCGTCGAGCGTCACGACGCGCCCGACCGCCTCGAACAGCGCGGTCGCCGCGCGCATGTCCTTCTGCGTCGCGTGGGTCCCTGCGGAGATCGCCGTCGCGCCAGCGAGCGCGAGCGCGGCGACGTTCGGCATCGTGCGGACGACGCGCGTGCCCGCGGGGAGGCGCGCCTCGAGCGCAGAGATGGGGACGCCGGCCGCGATGGAGACGACGAGCTGATCCTTCCGGATGTCGGGCCCGATGACCGAGAGCACCTTGTCGACGACCTGCGGCTTCACCGAGAGCACGACGATCTCGGAGTCGCGGACGAGGGCGTGGTTGTCCATCGTGACGTGAATGCCGTACGTCTTCGAGAGGTGGGCGAGCCGCTCCTTCTTCACGTCGCTCGCGAGGATGCGCGACGGAGTGATCGCCTTCGACTGGATGAGCCCGAGGATGAGGGCACCGGCCATGTTGCCGCCGCCGAGGAAGCCGACCGACGCCGACGGAGACCGCGCGCCTCGCTTCCTCGACGCAGGCGCGCCCTTCTTCGGCATCACGTGAGCTCCGTCGCGGGAGTCGAGAGCCCCTTCGCCGTGAGCGCGAGCAGCTCGGACATCCAGCCGGTGACGAGCATGCGCGCCTCGCGTCCGTCGCTCTCGAGGTCCGCCGCCATGTGCTCGAAGCGCGCGCGGAGCAGCGTCTGCCGGCTGAGCGACGGATCTTCGTGGAGCGCCGCCGCCCAGGTCATCCCGAGGACGCGCGTGCGCTCGTCCCGCGAGAGCTTCACGTAGCGCTTCGCCAGGACGACCGGCGACTTGTGACCGATCGGCGCGAGCCCCTCGTCACGGTAGCGGCGGGGAAGGAGCAGGAGCGCGAGGCGGACGGGGAGCGTCTCGCCGATCCCCGGCAACCGGTCCTGCAGCACCGCGCGTACGTAGTCGATGGTCGCGAGCCCGACGAGGCGCTTCGTTTCCACGCGTGCCATCGCGGCCGCCCGCGCCTCCTCGACCTCGGCGAGCGGAAGCCCCGCCTTCGACGCGAAGTCGCGGATCACCTGTTCCTCGCGAGGGTGGAGCCCGTCCGACGCCGCGGCCAGCCACGCACCCTGGAGCATCGCGTGGAGGACCTTCGGCTCGATCTCGCCATAGACATCGAGGTGAAGCCCCGGCACGGGCTGCTCGTTGAGGAGCGGTGTCGCGTCGTGCGCCGGCAACCCGAGGGAGGCGACGAACGCGCCGATCATGCGCGCGTCGTCCGAGCTCGGCTGCCCTTCGGCGGAGAGCACCTGACGGAGCAGGCGCACAGCGAGCGTGCCGAGGCGCGTGACGCGGGCGGTGTCCTTGTCGCTCGGCTTGTCGGAGAACAGCGAGCGGAGCCCCCGCGCGCCAGCCTCGAGCGTCACATGGGCGCGGATGACATCGCCCATCGGGAGCCAGTCGGGCGGCGAGATGGGGGCCATGGCGCGCGCGAGGTCGACCACCCAGGCGTCGAACGTGGAGAGCATCGTCGCGCGCGGCTCGCCACGGAGGACTGCGGCGTAGAGATCGGCCCTGCGCTTCGCGAGGGCGTCGAACGGTGGGGACGACACCGCCCCTTCGTCTCCCGCGAGCACGAAGATGGTGTCCTCCGCCAGCGTGGACACCAGCTGCGAGAGGCGACTCTGGTCCTGGCGCTCGTCTGTGCTCATGCCGCGCAACGTAGCCGAAAAGTTGACGCGGCTGCGTCGGATGGTGGAGGGTTCGCGCATGCAAGGGACGATGGCAATGCTCGCGACCGGCAGCCTTCTCGCTGCGCTCGGTCTCCTCGCGGGCTGCCAGGTCTCGCAGACCGCAGCGGGCGGAAGCTCACCGAACGGTGGTGGCGGCGGAGGCGGCGCGACCGGAGATGGTGGCGCAGCCGACGCGGCGACCGGCACGAACTGCACGATCCAGACGACCAGCGGTACGATGCTCTGCGAAGAGACGAGCCTCTGCCCGAAGCTCTCGGTGAACCAGACGACGTTCGATCAGTGCGGCTTCCTCGTGAACGGCGACAAGCTCGACCTCGAGTGCGAGTGCAGCGGCTACCTCTGCAACGCCGGCCCGACCCCCACGTGCGCCGCGGCCGCGACGATCCTCGAGCAGCAGACCTCGGTCTCGGTGTGCAACCAGCTGTCGGCAGGCGGCTGCCAGTTCGAGGGGCTCAGCGGCGGAAGCGGCTCGGGCTCGTCGGCGTGCAACACGGCGTGCTCGTCGCAATGCGTCGGCGATCCGGTCTGCCTCACAGGCTGCGGCTGCTAGAAGCCGGGTGAGTGAGTTGCGCGTTGCTTCGTCAGAAGCCGCCGTCGGGGCAGCCTGGCTGGGTGCTGCCTTCGCCGCATACGACGCAGTGACCGGCGATGCAGGAAGGGCTGGGTTCGAGCGGGCACGCGCACTCGCCTCCTGTGATTCCGCTGATGGCCTCGTTGTACTGCGCCTGGGCAGACGCGCTGATCGTAGCGCCGCCGCACTGGCAGCTGCCGCTGCAGACCTCGCCCGCGGTGATGGAGATGCAGTCCGACGTGGCGACGCACGTCGTGTCGAAGCTCGTGACCTCGATGTCTACGCAGACGGAGGCGTCAGGGTTGATGACGCTGTGGCACATCGGGCTCGGATCTGGGCCGCCGCACAGCACGCACTGGCCGCCGATGCAGCTCGGCTGGCCGGGGCTGGCGCAGGGGCAATCGGCGAACCCTATCGAGGCAGTCTCGCTCGCGAAGCGAGCACCCGCAGCGCTGTTCACCGGTGTCGCGCCGCAATTGCACGCAAGATTGTTGCAGATTTCGCCTGTCGAGACCGTGGTGCAGTCGCTCGTCGAGGCGCACGTCGTGTCGGCGGGGCCGACGACGAAGTCGACGCACCTCCCGTTGTAGATGGTGGTGGAGCTCGACACAGACGTGCTCGTCGTCGCTGAGGTGGAGCTGGACGTGGAACGCGAGCTCGTGCTGCTCCCCGAGCCGCTCCCGCTGGTCGATTGCCCGACGGTTTCTCCCCCGCAGGCGAGGGCAAGGGACGCGAAGAGGGCGAAGGGGGCCGCGAAGACTTTCATACCGAGTCGCAGAAGCAACAACAGGGCCAGGGATGCGTCACGTGACCTAGTCGCCCTCCAGCGCACTCACTGCGCCGGGAACCTGACGCCGACGCCGCGAGAGTCAGACCGCCGGCGCGAGGTGGCACACTCGCCCACGTCACCCGAAGAGGTCGCGGAGCTTCTCGACGAAGGTCTTCTGCATCGGCTGGACCTCTTCGCCGAGCTCCTTCGCAAGCTCCTCCATCAGCTCCCGCTGACGCGCCGTGAGCTGCGTCGGCACCTCGACGGTCACCTCGACCTGCTGGTCGCCTCGTCCGACGCCGACCTTGTGCGGGATGCCCTTCGCCTTGATGCGCAGGACGGACCCGGGCTGCGTCCCCGGCGGAACGCGCAGCTTTCCCTTTCCCTCCAGCGTCGGCACGAGCACCTCGGCACCGAGCGTCGCCTGCACGAACGTGAGCGGGACCTGGCAGTGCACGTCGTCTCCGTGACGCCGAAAGAACGGGTGCGGACGCACGCGGATGGTGATCTCGAGATCACCCGGTGGCTTCTCGGGTCGCGGACGGTTGCCCGCACCGGGCACGAGCTTGGTCGCGCCCGCCTCGACGCCTGCAGGCAGCGTCACGGAGAGCGTGTTCGGCGACGGCATCAGCGCGGTGCCACGACACTTGGGGCAGGGGTTCGTGACGATGCGCCCCGACCCTTTGCACTTCGAGCAGGTGCGCTCGACCGCGATGGGCAGGAGCCCCTGCTGGAAGCGGACGCGCCCACGCCCGTCGCACGCCCCGCACGTCTCGGGGACGCTCCCCGGCGCAGAGCCTGTCGCGCGGCACTCGGTGCAGGAGACGACGCGTGTGTAGGTCATCTCCTTCTCGCACCCGAATGCCGCCTCCTCGAAGGAGATCTCGAGGTCCTGCTTCAGATCGCCGCGCTCGCCGCGCCCGACGCCGAAGACGCCGAGGAGATCGCCGAGGATGCCGTCGACGTTGAGGTCGGCCATGTCGATGACGCCGCCCGCGAACGGGCCGCCACTCGAGAATGGCGAGCCAGGGCTCTCGGCCTGGTGGCCGATGCGGTCGTACATCGCGCGGCGCTGCGGGTCCGACAGGACCTGGTAGCTCGCGTTGATCTCCTTGAAGCGGGTGTGAGCGGTCGGGTCGTCGGGGTTCTTGTCGGGGTGGTGCTGCCCGGCCAGCTTGCGGAACGCGGCCTTGAGATCGTCGGCGGAGGCGCTGCGCGGGACCCCGAGCACCTCGTAATGGTCGCGCTGTGAGCTTGTCGCCATACGTCTACGCGGCGTAGCACAGCCCGCCCGCCCACGCGCGTAGTCGAAGAGGGGCGCATCTGCTAACCGTTGCGGTTCCATGACCGCCGCGCGCCCAACTTACGACCGTCTGGCCCCGTCCGCCCGGGGCGCGCTCCTGCGTCACATCGTTGGCCGGTGCGCGCACGAGAGCGGCAGCAAGCTTCCCCCGCCGGTCGTCGTGTTCGACCTCGACGGCACGCTCATGGACAACCGGCCGCGCACGATCGCGATCCTCCGCGAGGTGGCGACGCGCTGGCGCGCGACCGAGCCCGAGCTCGCGGCGCGTCTCATGGACGCGTCGCCCGAGACGGTTCCGTACCACTTCCGCGACACGCTCGCGGTGTTCGGCGTCACGCGCGAAGACCTCGTCGCGGACGCGTTCGAGTACTGGAAGACGCACTTCTTCGCGGACCCGCACATCCAGCACGACGTGGAGGTCAAAGGCGCCGCCGACTTCGCCCGCGCCTGCTACGCGGCGGGCGCGAGCCTCGTTTACCTCACCGGACGCGACCTGCCGCAGATGGGCGTCGGGACGTTCGGCAGCCTGAAGAGCCTCGGCTTTCCCATCGGAGTGTGCGGCACCGAGCTCGTGCTCAAGCCGGAGGCGAAGATGCTCGACTTCGAGTTCAAGCGCCTGGAGGTGACGAAGCTCGCGCGGGTCGGCACGGTGGTCGCGTCGTTCGACAACGAGCCGGAGAACTGCAACGTCTTCCTGGCGCAGTATCCTGACGCCGAGAGCGTGCTCGTCGACACGCAGCACGCCGGAGGGGCGCCTCCCCTCACGCCGGGCGTGAAGGTCATCCCCGATTTCTCGTTCGGGTGAGTCGTGCGCGGCGGCGCTCCCAGGTCGACGCTGCTCCGCGGATGCTGGGCGCTCCTCTTGCTCTCGAGCGGCGCCTGTCGCTCATCGCCCGCAAGTGATCCGCCAGACCCTGCGGCCAGTCCCCAGGCGAAGGCCGAGCCCGCCCCTATCGCGAACCCTCCGGTTGCGTCCCCGACGCCCATCGGCCCCGCTGGATCGTCGAGCGCGGGCGCGCCGTTCGTACCGCTTCCGCAGCCGATGCGCCCCGATGAGCCCGCGCCCGCCGAGGCGATCCCCAACAAGGACGCGGGGCATGAAACCACCCTTCGCGAGGCGGCGAAGGACGCGCCCGCGGTGTATTCGCTGCTCTTCTCGCTTCGCTCGAGCGACGCCGCGCCCCCTCCGAAGGGGCTCGAGCTCTCGCCCTCCGGCCTCGAGGCCGCCCGCAAGAAGAGCGACCCGTCCCTGACGATCGATCTGACGCCAGGCCACGCGCGCGCCTCGCTTCACGAGGGCTTCGTGCTCGCCGAGGGGACCGAGCTCAGAGTGCGGGCCGATCGCTTCGGCTACGTCGTGCTGTCGGCCGACGGCGACACCTACCGCATCGGCCCCACGGGCTCCCTGCGCGCCATTCTCGGCGAGGGGCTGTTCGACGCGGCGCCGTCATCTCCCGCGGAGGTCTCGCTGCGCGGTGAGGGCGCTCGTCGGCTGGCGCGCGCCACGCGGCGCGTCGAGGTCACGACACGCGCGGCGAAGGCGTCGTTCGAGCTCGCGCACGTCGTCGACGCGGGCGACGGCGGCGCGCTCGTCTGCCGGATGCTCCTCGACCTGATGAGCGCGAACCCGTCGACCGCCGTCTGCGGCGACGGCGACGTTCCGCTACATGTCGAGCTTCGATGGAGCGCGCAGCCGGCGCACCCAGCGCAGAGCGCGCGAGCGCGCATCTCGGGGGTCTCGGTCTTCGACGCCGTGAGCCTCGTGCGACGAACCGATCTGCCCCCGGCCTCGCTCCTTGCGCCGCCACCGGGCGCAGCGTTCGTCGCCACGGGCGAACCGGTGAGAGGCTCACACCTGTTCCTCGCCCGCGCCGACCTCGCCGCGTTGCGGATCGCGACCGACCCGCCGGCCACCGGGGCTGGAGCGAGCGCGCATGCCGAGCCGGTGGCCGTGCTCTCGCTGCACAACTCGAGCGACGAGCTTCGCTATGTGTGGCTCGACGGCGTCTCTCTCGCGTGGCTCGCTCCGGGCGGCCGGCTCGACGTCAGCGGCGTCCCGCACACCCGGGCGACCGTCCAGTGGCGCACGTTCCTCGGCGACGCGATCGACGCGGCAGAGACGGTCACTCTGCCGGCGCTGGTCGACGCCGTTCCGGGTCCAGGCACGCCGGTCACTTCCGTCGATAATCCTCCACCGTGAAGCGCACGCCCGCCAAACCCTCCGCGTGCCCTCGGGCGCGGAGCGCGTCGACCGCGAGCTCGACGACGTCGAAGCGCGTCGACGGCGCGTAGAACTCGTCGTCCGAGACCTCGGGCAGGCGGCCGAGGCGCGCGAGGACCTCGTCCTTCTCTGCGTCATCCATCTCGAGGTGCGCGTGCCAGCCCTCGGCGTCGCCGAGCGTGAGCGCCTCGCGCGCCATGCCGATGGGGTTGAACGTGAGGTAGACCTCGTGAAAGTCGAGGCGCCAGGCGTCGTGATCCCCCGACGCGAACCAGGTCGCGTCGAACGCGCGACGGAGGACCTCGCCGAAGTACGCGCCGATGGTCGCCTCGAGCAGCGGCAAGCCCGCGGGCTGTATCTGGATGTCGGCGCGCGCGTCCCGCACGTACTGGTCGAGGATGCTGAGCGTGTCGGACGTCCCGTCGAGCGGCACCTTGTACTTCGCCAGGACGAAGCGCGCGCACGAGGCGGCGAGCTCGGCGACGTTCGCGGGCGTGGGGGCCGCAAGCGGAGGCAAGCTCGGCGCGGACGGCGCGGCCTCGCCAGCGTCGTCGGTGTCGTCGTCGTGCTTCGCAGCCCCGTTGAGGTGAGGAGCGCCCGGCTTCGTGTCGTCTTCGGTGGTCATTCGATGGCTGCCTTACCTGGGCCGAGGCGATGTGCCAAGGGCAGAGCCCGCGGTTCCGTGCCCAGGTTAACGCACGGACGGCGAAGTACGCTAAGGTGTGGGTCCGATGCGCCTCGCGATCTTCAGCGACACTCACGCCAACCTCGAAGCCCTCAGCGCCGTGCTCGAGGCGTACCGACGGGAGAGCATCGACGTCTATTACTGTCTGGGCGACACGGTCGGCTACGGAGGCTCACCCAACGAGTGCGCCAGCATCGTGCGCGAGCTCGCGGCGACGACGATCCTCGGCAACCACGACGCGGCCGTCTCCGGGCGCATGGACTACTCGTACTATTACGAGGCCGCGCGCCACGCGCTCGACGCGCATGCCTCGATGGTCAGCCAGGAGAACATGTCGTGGCTCAAGTCGCTGCCGTACGAGCACATGCTCACCGAGCACGGCGTCCTCCTCTGCCACGGCTCACCTGTCCGCCTCGAGGAGTTCGAGTACATCTTCGCGCCCGAGCAGGCGCGCGAGTGTCTCAGCATCTACGATCGCCTGGGCCACATCACGCTCATCGGGCACTCGCACCTCTGCAAGGTCTTCGCGCTCACGCGCACGAGCGTCGAAGAGCTCCAGTCCAACGACTTCGAGCTCGAGCCGGACAAGAAGTACATCGTCTCGGTCGGCTCCGTCGGGCAGCCGCGCGACTTCGACAACCGCGCCAGCTTCACCGTCTACGACACGGTCAAGCGACGCTTCGAGTTCAAGCGCATCGAGTACGACATCGAGCTCGCCGCCCACAAGGTTCTGCAGGCGCGGCTCGAGAAGAACTTCGCGCACCGCCTCTACATCGGCGTCTGAAGCCGTCGCCTTCGCGGAGGCAGGCTTGCGCGTGATTCTTCAGAAGCTGCAGCTCGAGGGCAGCGACTTGTGGCAGTTGCCGCTGTTGAGGTCGCAGTAGTAGCCGCCGAAGCATCCGTTGGGCTGGCACTCGGACGGGTCGTTCGCGGAGCAGTAGCAGTCGGCGACGGTGTTGGGAGACGCCCATCCTTCGCAGGTCGACCCGCCGCCCGAGTCGAAGTCGAGAGAGCCCGCGTCGAAGCCGCCGAAGCCGCCGAAGCCCGCGTCGAAGCCGCCGAAGCCAGCATCGAAGCCGAAGGCGCCCGACCCTGCATCGTCGGAGCTGGGGAAGCTGTTGTTGCTGGCCACACCAGCGTCGTCGCTCGTCGGCGGCTGGGTGGACGTCGACGTACCCGTCGGGGCCGTCACGGTCGAACCGGAGTCGATTCCACCGGCGCCGATGATGTAGGGGAGGCCGCCGTCGGCCGCGACGCCAGCGTCCGAGACGCCGTCGACGACATCGCCCGAGCCTGGACCGTCGTCCGCCACGCTGCCCGTCGCGCAGGCAGACAGACCCAGGAGCAGCACGCACGCCACGCTCGTGACCGTGTTCATTTCAGCCTCTCCAGACCGCTTGAGGAATACGCACGACCGTCACCGGACGAAGCGCGCGCCAACTTCCATCATCACGCGCGAAGAGCGTAAAGAAACAATTGCGTGAAGCAAGGCGCCGTTGCGGGCGCTCGGTCCATCTCGATCGTCGCCGATCGCCTTTGATTCAAGGCGATCGCGGGCCCTTCAGATGCAGGGAATCTGCATAAATGACCGATGTCGTTTCCACCATCGATGGATGTTTACATGGGCTGTTGAGTGCGCCGGCCTACCTGTTGAGTGCGCCGGCCTAGCCGCGTCATGAATTCCTCCAGAAAGGAATTCATGCCGCATCGGCCGGCGGGACGTTGCGCGCTATCGCGCGCGGAGCGAGGCGCATGCGTCTGCGCGATGGCGCGTGTCGGGTGGGGGTCAGGGGAGCGGCCGCGCTCCCCTGCCGAATTCTCGCGGCGTGGACGGCGCTTCGCCGGAAGCGACGCGAGAATTCACGAGACAGACGCGCTTCGCCGGAAGCGACGCGAGAATTCACGAGACAGCGCGAGAATTCACAAGACAGCCTTGCCTTTACCTGAACAGGGACGCAGTATATCTCCTCCCTCGACCCAGCCCCCGGAGCCCCTTCATGGAAGACAAGAATCGCAGCAAGGCCATCGACCTCGCCGTCGCCAGCATCGAGAAGGAGTACGGCAAAGGCGCGATCATGCGCCTCAAGGAGGGGCAGACCTTGACTCCGGACGTGCCGGTCATCCCGAGCGGAAGCATCGGGCTCGATCTTGCGCTCGGCATCGGCGGCTACCCGCGCGGACGCATCATCGAGATCTACGGGCCCGAGTCGAGCGGCAAGACGACCCTGACCCTGCACGCGATCGCCAGCATGCAGAAGCAGGGCGGCGTCGCCGCTTTCATCGACGCAGAGCACGCGCTCGACCCGACCTATGCCCGGAAGCTGGGCGTGAAGACCGACGAGCTCCTCATCTCGCAGCCCGACTTCGGTGAGCAGGCGCTCGAGATCGCCGACATGCTCGTTCGTTCGGGAGCGGTCGACATCATCGTCATCGACTCGGTCGCGGCGCTCGTCCCCAAGGCCGAGATCGAGGGCGACATGGGCGACAGCCACGTCGGTACGCAGGCGCGGCTCATGTCTCAGGCGCTGCGCAAGCTCACCTCGACGGTCGCCAAGAGCCAGTGCCTGCTCGTCTTCATCAACCAGATCCGCATGAAGATCGGCGTCATGTTCGGCTCGCCCGAGACGACCACGGGAGGCAACGCCCTCAAGTTCTACGCGAGCATCCGGCTCGACATCCGCCGCATCGGCGCCATCAAGGAGGCCGCCGCAGCGTCCGACAAGAAGGACCCGGCCGTCGTCGGCAACCGCACGCGCGTGAAGGTCGTGAAGAACAAGATGGCGCCGCCGTTCCGCGAGGTCGAGTTCGACATTCTTTACGGTCAGGGCATCTCGCGCTCGGGGGACGTGATCGACCTCGCGAGCGACCTCAACCTCGTGGAGAAGAGCGGCGCCTGGTACTCCTTCGGCGGCGAGCGGATCGGCCAGGGGCGAGAGAACGCGAAGGCGTACCTCGACCTGCACCCCGAGATCATGGACAAGCTCGAGGCGCTCATCCTGGCCAAGCACGGCATTAAGCGCACGCCGGGTCAAATGCTGAACGGCACCATCAGCCCCGCTCCCGAGGCGGAAGAGAAGCCGAAGCGCCCCGCCGCCGCGCAAGCCAAACCCGCAAACTGACACGCGAAGCTTCGACAACTGGACCCTCGCCGGTGACAACCGGTCCGAAGATCCATTGATCGCATCGCGGGATCGGGGATGCTGGTTCCCGTCGAGACCAAGCGAGCGCTAGGAGTGGATGCGGAGCCGTACTCCTGTGCGGTGACGATTCCCGACGACGCGATCGCGCCGGTATCCGCAGATCCCTTTGATCGCATCGCGGGATCGGGGATGCTGGTTCCCGTCGAGACCAAGCGAGCGCTGGGAGTGGATGAGGAGCCGTACTCCTGTACGGTGACGATTCCCGACGACGCGATCGCGCCGGTATCCGCAGATCCCTTTGATCGCATCGCGGGATCGGGGATGCTGGTTCCCGTCGAGACCAAGCGAGCGCTAGGAGTGGATGAGGAGCCGTACTCCTGTACGGTGACGATTCCCGACGACGCGATCGCGCCGGTATCGGCGGGAAACAGCCTCCCCGATGATACCGATTCCGCTCAATGACGAGAACCCCACGTCGAGCCGTCCCGTAGTCACGGTCGCGATCATCGCGGCGAACGTGAGCGTGTGGTTCTACGAGCTGTTTCACGGCGTCACGCTGTCGGTCCTCGACTACGGCGTCATCCCGCAGTGGATCCTGCGCGGCATCTCGAGCGGCCCGATCCTGCTCCCGCACGGCATGCAGGCACAGCTGCACCAGGAGGTCCCGTGGCCGCTCACGATCCTGAGCGCGATGTTCATGCACGGCGGCTGGATGCACATCATCGGCAACATGTGGTTCCTCTGGATCTTCGGCGACAACCTCGAAGACCGCATGGGCACCGTCCGCTACATCCTGTTCTACCTCGCCTGCGGCATCCTCGCGGCGGGCACGCAGATCTTGGCCACCCCGGACTCCGTGGCGCCCATGGTCGGGGCCTCGGGCGCCATCGCGGGCGTCCTCGGCGGCTACATCTTCCTCTACCCGACCGCGCGCGTGCGCTGCCTGTGGATCCTCATCGTGTTCATCACGACGGTGCGTATCCCCGCGTTCATTCTGCTGGGGTTCTGGTTCCTCTCGCAGTTCCTCACCCCGGCCGACTCCGCCGTCGCCTGGCAGGCGCACGTCGGCGGCTTCCTCGCGGGCCTCGCGCTGGTGAAGCTCTTCATCGACGATCCTCGCCCTCCCGCCGAGTACGCGCCGTAGAAACGGGCGAGAAGCCCGGGTGATCGTTTCTGGCTCGGCGTCCCTCGAAGCGCCGAGCGACTCCCCGATCTCGCAGAGGGCGCCACTCGTCTCGTCGACGGTCGCCCGAGGGGTGCGCTCGTCGACCCACGCCGCAACGATCGAGGCGCCCGACGTGACGACGGACGCAGAGCAAACCGAGCAGGACGAGGACTCGCAAGCGAGTCTCTACGTGAAGCGGTGCTTGAAGATGGCCCAGTACGAAGGCAGGGCGTCCTTCACGAAGGAGATCTTCTTCCCCTCCTCGAAGCCGCGCGCGACGTAATTCACGGGCACCTCGAACGGCGAGTTGCCGTTGCGGACCAGCTTGCAGACGAGCTCGATGTCGAGCTCGAAGCGGTCGCCGGTGAGGTTCAGCCCCTCGAGGCACTCGGAGCGGAAGACCTTGAACATCGTGTTGATGTCCGTCGTCCGCTTTTGGTAGAGCACGTTGAACGTCTGCGCGAAGACGAGCTGCGCGAAGTTGAGCATCGCCTCCTTCACGTGGCTCTCCGCGAAGCGACGCACCTTCCAGTCGTCGAGCCCGAGCGAGCGCGAGCCGAGCACGAACGACGTCTTGCGCTGAAGGATCGGGTCGAGGAGGGCGTCGTAGTCGTCGAGGTCGTACTCGAAGTCCGCGTCCTGGATGAGAATGATGGAGCCGGTCGCCGCCTTGAGCCCCGCGCGGACCGCGTGCCCCTTGCCGCGCGGGCGGTCCTCCAGGATGAGCGTCACCTCGGGGTGCGACGCGAAGCGCTGCACGATCTCACGCGTCCGGTCGGTGCTGTTGCTCTCGACGACGATGACTTCCTTCGGGATCGAGAGCTTCTTCGCGAGCAGCGCCTCGAGGACGTCCCCGACGTAGTTCTCCTCGTTGAAGCACGGGAAGATGATGGAGAGCTTCTCCTCGGGCGGGTTCTTGCGGTGGCGGAACGTGGCCGCGTGCGCCCCCGTCCGGACCGGGACCACCGTCGTGGAGCGCGCGAGCGCGCCGAACGCGCCGGTCGCGTCCTTCGCGATGCGCGAGAGCACGTAGTCGAGCGTGTGGTGCTCGACGACGGGGGCCTGCGACGTGAGCGCGTAGCCGAAGCGCGCCATGAGCGCGGCGAGGTTCGACGTGTTGAAGAACGCCGTCTTGAAGTCGAAGAAGTTCGGCCAGTAGCGGCGCAGCAGCATCGCCGGGAACGACTGCCCGTTCGAGTACGTCACCGCGAGCCAGGCGGTGGGCGCCAGCGTCGCGAGCAGCGCGGAGAGGACGGCCGCAGCGTCGCTGCACGCCTCGAGCGTCTCGTGGAGGATGACGAGCTCGACGTCGGGCCCGAGGCGAGCCTTCGCCCAGTCGACGCGCGACTCGGCCGTCATCGCGTGGAAGCCCGCTTCGTCGATGGAGATCACGTCGAGCCCGACGCGGCGCGCCGTCTCGGTCTCCCCGAACTCCGGGAGGAACCGGCCGAGCAGCGCCGCCTTCTTGAGCGGTCGCCCCTCCACCCGCTGGTACTCCGCGGCGAAGCGCGCGACGAGCGCGTCGAAATCCTGGACGCAGAGGGCGCGGTCCTCGGGACGCGGGTACTGGCCGATGCTGGCGATGTCGAACCAGTTCGAGCGGACGTCGCTCGCAGGCGTGACGTAGACCATCGCGCAGTTCCGGCAGCGCACGAACCGGACGCCGGTGCGGTGGAAGAGATACTCCGAGTGGTCCGCCTGACAGACGGGGCAGTCGATGAACCGGCTACGCGTCCGCGACACGGCCACGGCTGCGGTCGGCTCGAAGACGAACCCACCACGGTCCGCGCGCATCTTGACGCTCGGAGGGTTGCTCGATTCGGCTTCGGACATGGGGTACACAGTCTCTCTATAAGATAGCTGGACGGGCCGTATAGCACCGTTCGTCCGAGGAGGCCGTACCCGTGGACTTTTCAGGCAGCTCGGTCGTCGTAACCGGAGGCGCCGGCTTCATCGGCAGCCATGTCGTCGACGCGCTCGTATCGAAGGGCGCGAAGGTCACGGTCTTCGACAACTTCTCCACCGGCTACCGCGAGCTCGTGAACGAGCAGGAAGGGCGCGTCAGGCTCGTCGAGGCCGACCTGCTCGACTACGAAGCCGTCCGCCGCGCGATCGCCGGCGCGAGCTTCGTCTTCCACCTCGCCGCCAACGCCGACGTGAAGGACGGGCTCCTGCACCCGCGGAAGGACGTCGAGCAGAACATCATCGCGACGCAGAACGTCCTCGAGGCCATGCGCGAGCACGGCGTCCGCAACATCGCGTTCTCCTCGACCGGCGCTCTCTACGGAGACGCGCCCGTCTTCCCGACCCCCGAGGACGCGCCGTTCCCCATCCAGACCTCGCTCTACGGCGCCTCGAAGGTCGCGGCCGAGGGGCTGCTCACGGCGTACTCGTTCGGCTACGGCTTCTCGACCTGGATCTTCCGCTTCGTCTCGCTGCTCGGCCCGCGCTACTCGCACGGTCACATCATCGACTTCTGGCGGAAGCTCCGGCGTGACCCGAAGGTGCTCGAGGTGCTCGGCGACGGGCACCAGAAGAAGTCGTACCTCCACGTGTCCGACTGCGTGCGCGCCATCTTCGTCGCCATCGACCGCGCCGCAGCGCCCAAGGGCGGGGCGCCCCTCCACATCTTCAACCTCGGGCATCCTGGGATGCTCGAGGTGAACGAGAGCATCGGCATCCTCTGCCGCGAGATGAAGGTTTCGCCCGAGCTCCGCTACACCGGAGGGGAGCGCGGCTGGGTCGGAGACGCCCCGCGGATCCTCCTCGATACCCGGAAGATCGAGGGTCTCGGCTGGTCGCCGACGAAGACCATCGAAGACAGCGTCGTCGAGACGCTACGATTCATCGAGGCCAACGCTTTTCTCCACACCCCTGCCCCGAAGCCCGCATGACCCGTTCGATCCCTCATCTCGTCACCGTGACGGAGCTGCTTGCCCTGATGCGAGAGCCGGATGTTCGCATCGTCGACGTGCGGTGGCGGCTCGGAGAGCCCGCGGCCGGACGTACGTTCTACGCCGGCGGGCACATCCCCGGCGCCCTCTATGCGGACATCGACCGCGACCTCGCGGCTCCGGCGGGCGAGCGAGGGCGCCACCCGCTTCCGTCGGCCGAGGCGTTCACCGCGCTCATGGCGCGCTTCGACATCGGCGACGACACGCGCGTCATCGCTTACGACGATCAGGGGGGCGCGACCGCTGCGCGGCTCTGGTTCCTCCTTCGCTACTTCGGCCATGAGACCGGCGCGGTGCTCGACGGCGGTATCGCCGCGTTCATCGCCGCCGGCCACACGCTCGCGACCGCGCCGCCGTCGTCTGCGCGCACCGAGCTCGTCTTCCACGCGAAGCCCAACCCGGCGCTCGTGGTCGACCGGAAGGCCGTCGTGGCCTCGGTCCAGTCGGGAGGCCTGCTCCTCGATGCCCGAGCCCCGGAGCGATTCCGCGGGGAAATCGAGCCCATCGACGCGCGCGCAGGGCACATCCCGTCCGCGGTGAGCGCGCCGTTCGCGGCGAACCTCGCGGGCGGTCGCTTCCTTTCGCCCGACGCGCTCCGCGAGCGCTACGACGCGCTCGGCGCGTGTGACCGCGAGACGACCGCGTACTGCGGCTCGGGCGTGACCGCATGCCACGACCTCCTCGCGCTCGCGATCGCCGGCGTCGAGACGGCGAAGCTCTATCCGGGATCATGGAGCGAATGGTCGAGGGATCCCGACGCGCCGATCGCGCTCGGCGACTGACTGCGGAGTCTTGCGGACGGCGGCGACTCCGCCCCGCCTGCCCTACCGCTTGCGGCGAATCTCCTCGACGAACTCCCAGTCCGCGACGAGCCCCTTGCTCAGGAGCACCGACAAGATCGTCGCGCAGATCGCCTCGATGGGGACCTTCTCGCCGAAGACCTCCCGCGCGTCCGCCCCCTCCGCGACCGCGTGCAGCGCCTTGATGAGATCCCGCGCGGTCATCTCGCCCAGGACGTGAGGGCCGCTAGAGAGCCTGGACGGTGTGGTCGGCTCTTCCTTGCGGCGGCGCTTGGCGGGCAGGTTGATCGTGGTCCCGTCGAGGAGCGTGAGCGCGACCATCTTCGGGCTCCCCTTGCGGGCGGGGAGCTCCATCGTGCGCGCCTCGACCTCGGGCCACGCGTCCGGGCTGTCGCCACCCACCGGAACGGACGAAGGCGGCGCTTGCGGCACCTCTTCCGCAGCCGCAGCGATCGGCGCAGGCGGGGCTGGAACGGGGGCTGGAACGGGGGCTGGAGCGGGGGCGGGAGCGGGCGGCGGTGGCGAAGGAGCGGCGGACGTCAGCGACACCTCGGGGGGAGAAGGCTCCTGCAGAGCGGGCGGAGCGACCGGACGCGCCTGTTCTTGCGAAGAGCTCCGGACGGTCATCGGCCCGGTCGCGAGGGGCGTAGGCTCCGACAGCGTCGGCGGCTGAGGCTCGGGCTCGCCGGTCTCGTAATAGACGCGGATCGCGCTGCGGATGTCGCTCGGCGCGGCGATCATCGGGCGGACGGGGAGCGAGGAGGAGATCCGCACCGCCTCGAGCGCAGCCTCGTGGGTCGGGTCGTCCATCGCCACGTAGAGCGTGTCGCCCTGCTTCCGGACCCGCCGGACGTAGATGGGCACCAGGCAATACCGCTCGGCGACCTCGCGAGGGACCAGGTTCAGGAGCTGGCGGGAGAAGTCGATATGGTAGAGCGACACCCAGGGCACGCTCAGCTGCTGACCGAGCGCCTGGGTGAGCTGCGTCTCGTTGACGATGCCCAGGTCGATGAGGACCTGCCCCAGCTTTCGCCCCTGCGCCCGCTGCAAGGTGAGCGCGTCTTCGAGCCGCTCGGGCGTGATCAGCTTCGCCTGAAGCAGGAGCTCCCCGATGCGCAGTCGTTCCACCGCCGCAGCGTAAGCTGCCCATGAGGCAACGCCAACAAGATGACGGTTAACGCGCCCGGCCGCCCGCGTGGTAGCCTTCCGGCCGGTCCATGAGGGTTTGTCCGCAATGCCAGACGACGTGCGACGATCTGCACAAGTTCTGCCCTTCGTGCGGCTTTCCGATCGGGAAGGTCGCGCCCAGCGCTGACGACCCGCTGATCGGCCGGACGCTGCCCGGCGGCTACGTCATCCTCGACCTCGTCGGCATCGGCGGAATGGGTCGCGTGTACCGCGCCGAGCAGACGAACCTCGCGCGCACCGTCGCCGTCAAGATCATCCACCCGCACCTCGTCGGCGAGGAGAACGCGGCGGCCCGCTTCATCACCGAGGCGCGCGCAGCCAGCCGCCTCAACCATCCGAACTCCGTCGCCGTCATCGACTTCGGCAAGACGCCCGACGGGCAGCTCTACCTGGTCATGGAGTTCCTGCGCGGGCGAGACCTCGCGCGGATCGCGTACGAGGAGGGGCCGCTCCCGATCCGGCGCATCATCGACGTTCTCCGGCAGGTCCTCGCCGCCCTCGCGGAAGCGCACCACCTCGAGATCATCCACCGCGACCTGAAGCCCGAGAACATCATCCTCGAGCCGCTCCGCACCGGGGGCGACTTCGTCAAGGTCGTCGACTTCGGCCTCGCGAAGATGCGGCTCGACTCCGCCGACCGCTCGATCACGAGCCCGGGCATCGTTTGCGGAACTCCCGAGTACATGAGCCCCGAGCAGGGCCGTGGCGACCCTCTCGACGCGCGGAGCGACCTCTACGCCGTCGGCGTGATCCTCTTCCAGCTGCTGACGGGTCACCTGCCGTTCGAGGCGGAGTCGCCGACGCAGGTCGTCCTGATGCACCTCACGGCGGAGCCGCCCGATCCGCGCGCTGTGGCGCCGGACCGGAACATCCCGGAGCCGATCGTCGAGGTCGTCCTGCGGGCGCTCTCGAAGCCGGCGAACGACAGGTTCCGGGACGCGGACGACTTCTCCGCCGTCCTGCTCGCGGCCTTGCAGAAGGTCGAAGCGGGCACAGACCCCCCCGAAAAGCCTGCCGGGGCGCTGAAGTGTCGCTCGTGCGGAGCGCTCAACGGGCCGAACCAGAAGTTCTGCGGCGACTGCGGCGCGCCGACGAGCGGCCCGGCAAACGCCTCGTTCGTGGCTCGACAGACCGCGCGCCCCAACCCGCTCCTCGCCGCCAACGGGACCGTCACCTTCAAGGAAGAGCCGTCGCCCACGTCGGCGCGGGCACCTCGGTCCCCCTTCCCGCTCGCCTTCCTCGAGCGCGGGGAGGACCTCGAGTGGCTCGAGGCCCGTCGCACCGACGCCGGCAATGGTCTCGTCGCCGCGCGCGTCGTCGGCGACCACGGCATCGGAAAGACCCGTCTGCTCGCCGAGTTCCTGAGCGCGAGCGAGGAGGGCGGCGACATCACCGCCCGCACCGGCCCTGACCCGACGTGGGCCGAGATCGGCTACTTCGCGGTCCGGAAGGCGATCCGCAGCCTCGCCAACCTGCCCAGCGACGGCGGCTCGCACCGCGAGTGGGCCGGCGCGAGCAGCGAGGCGCGCCGAGGCCTCGCCGACATCTTCGAAAAGACCGAGTCGACGCCGCCCGATGCGCGCCGGCTCTCCCCCGACGAGCGTCGGTTCGCCGCTGCGGAGGCCGTTCGGTGGGCGCTGCTCCGCGCGAGCGAGCGGGTCGGTGGCGCAGGGCGTCGCGTCGTTCTCGTGGTGGACGACATCCAGAACGTCGACGGTGCGAGCCGGAACGCGTTCGCCGACGTCATCTGCGAGCCTCCGCCCGCGCCCGTGCTCCTCATCGCCCTCGCGACGCCTGGCTTCGACCTCGGCTGGCCCGCCGTGGCGAACACCGCGCGGACGCTGCAGGGGCTCCCTGCGGCCGCGGTGACCACGCTCTTCATGACGCTCGGCACCTCGCACGTCCCGACGTTCAGCAACGGTCAGCGCGTCTCGCCGCTCTACGCGGAGCAAGTGATGCGCTTCCAGCGCGAGCAAGGAGGCCAGCCTCCGACGCGCCTCGCCGACCTCATCGCCTTGCGCGTCGAGCGCGTCCCGGCAGACGCGCGGCGCGTGCTCCAGGCCGTTGCCGTCCTCGGCGACTCGACGCCGGACTCCGCGCTTCTTCCGATGCTCCCGCCGGAGACCGACCTGGTCGAGGCGCTCGCCCTCCTTCGACGCGCGGGGATGATCGAGGCCGGCAACGAAGGCTGGAGCATCGGTCACCCGCTCATGCGCGAGGTCGTCCTCGCCACGATCCCGGCCGCGGTCCGACGGCAACTGCACGCGGCGGCAGCGAAGAGCTCCGAGTCGGCGGGTGTCGCCCTCGAGGTGCAGGCGCTGCACGCGTACCATGCACAAGACGCGTTCGACGCGCTCATCTTCCTCGAGCGAGTCAGCTCTCGTTGCGCCGAGCGCGGCGACATCGGGGGCACGACCCTGGCGCTCCGTCGCGGCCTCGAGCTGGCGCGGCGCGAGCTGTTTCGTGGCGAGCTCGACGACCCGATGCGCGCGGTCCTCATCTTCGGACGCAAGCTCGGCGAAGCGCTCGCGCAGGCTGGTGACTACACGGACGCCGAAGGGGTGCTCCGCGAGGCGCTCGACATGGCCGGCCCGAGCGGTCAGGACCGGGCGAAGGTTCTCGGCGCGCTCGCGACTGTGGCCTTCGGGCGCGACCGCAGGCTCGAGGCGGGGGTCTATCTGCGCGAGGCGATCCTCCTCGCGCGCCGCGCTGCCGCGCCGGAGCTGGTCGCGTCGCTCGAGCGACAGAAGCAAGAGATCAACGGGTCACCCGCGTCCTCCTGAGCCATGAAACTCGCGTGCGCTGCCGGCGGCAGTCTGCTCGCGAGAGGTCGGGCTTCCGGGGTGGCTTGGGTGTTCGCCGGGGCGCTGCTGGTCGCGTGCCACTCGTCATCGCGGACTCCGGCGATGCTCGAGGATCTGTCGCGCGTGAGCTCGGGCAGTGAGCGCATCGACGCGCTCGCGCGGAAGTGCGCGCGGATCGCCAGCTGCGCACATCGTCACGACGCCCCGCTGTTCCGCGACCCGGCGACATGCGTCGAGTACTGGCTCGATCACGAGGACGACACGATCGACCCCGTTCCGTCGTGCCTGTCGTCGGCCACCTCGTGCGGCGACGTCGAGGCATGCCTGCACGGGAACGGCAGCGAGCGCGCCGCCAGCTACTGCGTCGCGCACCCCGGCGTAGCGACCGCGTGCGACGGCAACACCCTCGTCCGGTGCGTGAAGGACGACCCGAACGAGAGCACGGTGACCGACTGCGGCGTGGCCAGCGCGACGTGCGGCGAGATCCACACGGCCGGAGGGCTCCTCGAGCGTGCCTGCCTCTCGAACGGCGCGTGCGGCCGTGACGTGCACCGCACGCGCTGCGACGGACCGGGGACCGTCGAGTCCTGTCATGATCAAGTGCTCGAGCGGACGCCGTGTCGTCCGGGCACGCTGTGCCGCGCGCACGTCGACGACGATGGCGAGGAGCTCGCGACGTGCGAAGGGCCGCACGAGCAGCCTTGCGACAGCATCGGCCAGCGCGTCTGCCACGGCTCGACGCTCGTCCGCTGCGAGGCCCACGGTCACCACGGTCGCGAGGAGTCGGTCGACTGCGCGGCGCTCGGCCTGAGCTGCGGGACGGCGGCGGGTCACGCTTCGTGCGCGATGGGCGAGCCCAGCGAGTGCGGCACGAGCTCCACGCGCTGCGAGCGCGGCATGCTGGTGTTCTGCGCCGCCGGGAAGACCGAGCGGATCGCCTGCAAGGATCTCGGGCTCGGCCCGTGCGACACCGAAGGCAAAGGGCCGGTCGCGCTCTGCGACGTTGGCCGCCCGAGGCCTCCGAGGCGGTAGACGCTAGCTTCTACGGCCCCCTCGTGGCCGCCTTCGTGCGATAACCGCGCGGGGCGACGCGCTCCCACCCAACCCCGCGTCACCGAGGAGCATCGGCCCGTGCCGCGCCATATCGCTCGCTGGGATCTCGACAAGACGTACCTGCGAACCGACTTCGACACGGTCCGTGACCTCGTGCGCACGGCGTTCGAGCGGGCCGACGAGAAGCGGACGAACCCGGGCGCGTCGACCCTGCTTCGAGAGATGGTGCGCGCGGGCGTCTCGGTCCACATTCTCTCGGGCTCCCCCGAGCAGATGCGGCGGAAGCTGGAGGACAAGCTCCGCCTCGACGGGATCCAGTGGGACAGCTTCACGCTGAAGCCCAACCTGCAGAACCTGCTGCGGCTCCGGTTCCGGGCGATGCGCGATCAGCTGGGCTACAAGCTCCCCGCGCTCCTCCGCGCTCGGCGGGTCGCCACGCCTCCGCCACCGAACGACCCCGGAATCCGTCGGGAGACGCTCTTCGGCGACGATGCCGAGGCGGACGCGTTCGTGTACTCGCTCTACGGCGACGTGCTGTCCGGCAAGGTCGGCGCGGACCTCCTCGCCGAGGTGTGCGCTCGAGGGCGCCTATACCCCGACGTGATGGCAGACCTCCTCGAGGACTTGCGTCACATCGAGCGCGGCCCCGCGGTCGAGCGCATCCTCATCCATCTCGAGCGGCAGAGCCCGCCGGACGAGTTCCGTGTGTACGGCGGACGCGCAGTCCCCTTCTACAACTACCTGCAGGCCGCGTTCGTCGTGCACGAGGACGGGCGTGTCCCCGCCGAGGCCGTGCTTCGGGTCGGCGTCGAGCTCATCGTCCAGCATCGCTTCGACGGCGACGCCCTCGCCCGCAGCTACTTCGACCTCGCGCGCCGGGGGCACCTGCGAGGCACGGGTGTCGCCGCCGTGGTGGCCGCGTACGAGCAGTGGGAGCCGAAGGATCGCCTCCCCGGAGCGCGCGAGATCGGCCAGATGGTCGCGCGTCTGCCTGCGTACGGCGAGCAGGCCAAGGGGTACTTCCGCGAGCCGGACGTCGAGACCGTGCCGGACTACCTGAAGCTCGTGGAGCGCCACAACCGGCGGAGGTCGTAGGACCGAACGACCGAGGAGCCCTTCCTCTCACACCCAGGCGTTGTTCAGGAGCTCCCCGAGGCCGCCTGCGCCCGGGACGATGTACTGGTGCTCGTCGAGGCCGCGCTCGTCGTCCCAGTGGGTGCCGGGCGGTGTCGCGAAGACGTGCGCCGGGCTCAGGCCGCGGTCGAGCCTGAACGCGTAGATGACCGCGTCGGGGTGACTGGCGAGCACGTTCTTCACGTACTCGGGGGTCACGATCAGGTGCATCGTGATGCAGCGGCCGGGCGTCCCCTCGAGCTTCTGCTTGTAGTGGTCGAGCGCGCGGATCATCGACGAGCCCGTCGCCCCCATCGGATCCGGGAAGAGGACGAACCGGCCGTCGACCTCGCGGCCAATCTTCGCGTCGTGCCAGGTCGTCCCGATCACGCGACCGGCGTCGTCGGTCGAACGGGAGATGAAGAGGTGGTCCTGCCGCACGCCGGCCGGGTCGAGGACGTCGTTGAGCAGCTCGTACACGATCTGCGAGGGCATCGTCCCCGCGCGCGCGATGCCGACTGTCACCGCCTTCGTCGAGGGAACGAGCGCCAGACCGCGGTAGACGGCCTCGGGCGACGAAGCGACCATCCGGGTCGGGACGTCGATGCGGCCGCGCGGGAACTCGGCGGCGAGCACGCTGTGCGCGAGCCGTTCGTAGAGCACCCGCACCAGCCGCCCGACCGCGGGCTGCGTCGTCTCCCGTGCGCAGAGGCGCGCGAGCTGCGACCAGGACAGCGGGTCGTCGAGGAGGTGGACGTTCGGCCCGTACTTGTGAGCGATCTCGACTGGCCGGTACCGACTGACCGCGTATGCCGTCTCTCCCATGGGCGGGTCGTCTTAGTACAGTTGGCCGCGCTCGTCCTACGTCCAGTGGCCGGCGCGCAAGGCTGCGGTATCGATGACCTTCACCTTCGGGCCGAGCGCTTCACGGAAGCTGTCTTCGTCCTCGTCGTCCATGATGGCGTCGCCGAAGCCCGCGGCGATCTCCATCGCCGTCGACAGGATGCGCAGGAACTGCGCAAAACTGGACGCCGCGAGCTTCGGGGCCCAGCGGTCCTGCCCGCTCATCGCGGTGTAGACGGGGCAGTCCCCCTCGGGGTCGAGCTTGGCGACGTCGAGGAAGTACGGGTCTCCGAGCAGCGAGCTCTCGCCGATGAGGACCCAGCTCGACTTCCAGTCCTGCGAGATCTTCTGGCCGTCGCCCGGGGCCGTGACCAGCGACTGCGCCTTCACGAGCTCTTCTGCCGGGATGAGCCGGATTCGCTCGACCGGGGTCACCGTCTCGACGCTCGTCGGGTTCGCCGCGAGCAGGAACTTCCGGAATCGCGACGGGACGCGGAGCTCCTTCTTCAGCTGTTCGACGAGCTCGGGAGGCGCCTTGCCGAAGACCGCATCAAGCTTTCTTCGCTTGAAGATCTCCTTCAGCCCTGAAACCGCGTCCGCGAGATCACTGTCCACGTCGGCCCTGTCTCCGGGCTCGAGAGTATCACCAAGTAAACTCCCTCATTGTGGCTTTTCCAGCGTGGGCGCGGCCGCTGTCCTCTTTCTCGGGATGCGGAGCTCCGGCCACGTCGCCGCCGCCATCGAGGGCGCAGTGGACGTGGACGGTCGCGCTCGCGGCGCTCGAGAGGCCGCCGAGCGTGCGGAGCGCATTCCACAACGGTTCCATGTACCTGCCGGCCGGGACTGCCGAGGACGCCTCGACGTTGTGGGCGTCGAAGTGCCTTCGCGCCAAGACCGCGACGTGCGCGGCTTTCACCTCGTTGTCGGGAAAGACCATATCGACCTGAACGTCGATGACGGCATTCCCGTGCGAGATCACGCCGGCACGCCACGGACGCTCGCTGAGCGGCCCGCAGATGGCCCGGGTTCCCTCGCCGCCATCGGGGCCTATCACCGTACGGATCCACGCGCCCACGTCGACCAGCGTCTCGCCGTGATCCCTGTGCACGACGCTCACGCACGCGCCCACGGGGTCGGCGATCGTGCCCAGCGGACATATCGGGTCCGGCCGGCAAGCACCGTCCTTCCAGCGCGCCCCTCGCCCACAGCTCGCGGCGTGGGGGAGACACGCGAGATTGTCCCCCTCGACGACGAGGCCGGCGTCGGCATTCACGCAGCCGAGGCCCGCGTCGAGGTCCACCGACCGACGACCGCCCCCCTCGAGCCTGCGGAGCGAAAGCACGGGGACGCACTCCCCTGAGGCGAGGTCTATCGGCTCTCCCTCCGTACAGGCGAGAGGCATGCACCCACCCCCTTCGGGCTGCGACCCTTTGCCGCAGTACGCCCTCGCCTCCTCGAGCGACAGGCAGACGCCGGCGATCGGAAACGAGCCCGCCGCGCACGCCGCGAGGACGGTGGGGGAGGACGACATCGCGTGGCCGCATGCCGTCGCGAGCGCGAGGGCAGCTGCGAGGGAGACGAGACCGGGACGCCTGGGCACGGCGGAAGTTGAGCACGAGTCAGGCCGGAAGCGCACCAGCCGGAGCCCGGTTTCCTCTACGCTCCGTGGCGTGACGCCGCGAAGGGCCGGAGCTATCGCCGTGTGTCTGGCGGCAGCCGTGGTCCTTTGTCTCGTGCTCGTGCCCGGGCCGAAGCCGAAGGCGTCTGCACGGGGGACGCAGGATGCGCCCGACACGCACGTCGCCCTTCCGGACGAGACACCGTCGCCGCCGAAGCACGACACCACGAAAGCCACGCCACCCGTCCTCGATCGACGACGGGCCGACGAGATGCGGGCGCGGATCCTCGCGCTGCTCGCGGAGGCCGGGCCCGGACGCGTCCCCGACCCGGTTCCTCCGGAGCCAAGGCGGGCCGCCTCCGCGGGAAACCGCTTCCGCGAGATGCCCTCGGGAGGCCCTGGCAATCAGGCCAAGAGCGCCCAGGGGGACTACATCCGGAGCGTCGTGCGCGACGACTTCTTCCCGCTCGCGCAGCAGTGTTACGCGGGGGCGATGACGAAGCATCCGGGGCTCCGGGGCACCGTCGAGCTCGATTTCCGCATCGTCGGAGACACGAAGGTGGGCGGCGTGGTGGACGAGGCCTCGCTCGGCGACGCGGGCGACTTGCACGACGACGACTTCACCGAATGCATGACGCAGTCGATGATGAGCGTGACCTTCGACGCGCCGCCGGGGGGCGGGGAGGTCACGGTGAAGTATCCGATCTCGTTCTCGCCGGAGGAGAACGACGCCGGCGGCTCGTAGGTAGTGACCTAGGTCAGGACGGGCGAGTGAGTCGCCGCACGCCCCAGCGCGCCGAGGGCGTCGTACGCGGCGTACTTGAAGAGCTCCGAGAGCGTCGGGTAGTTGAAGACCGTCTCGATGAGCGTGTCGACGGTGCCGCCGAGCGAGATCATCACCTGTCCGATGTGTACCAGCTCGCTCGCGCGATCGCCGATGCAGTGGCAGCCGATCAGCTTTCGCGTGCTCAGGTCGAACATGAGCTTCACGACGCCGTCCTTGTCGCCGATGATCTTGCCTCGCGCGTTGTCGCGGTAGAACGCCCGCCCGACGACGAACGCGGTCCCGGCCTTCGTCGCGTCCTCCTCCGAGAGCCCGACGCAGCTCACCTCCGGAATCGTGTAGATGCCATACGGCAACAGGTGGCTCATCTGGCGCTTGTAGGTGAAGCCGAACGCGTGACACACCGCGACTCGCGCCTGTTCCATCGAGGTGGACGCGAGCGCCGGGAAGCCGACGACGTCACCGGCGGCGTACACGCTGGGGCACGCTGTGCGGTAGTCGTCGTCGATCTTGATGCTGCCGCGCTTGTCGACCACCACGCCGACCTCCTCGAGCCCGAGCCCTTCGGTCCGTCCGCTGCGCCCCGCGGCGAAGAGGAGCTTCTCCGCGGCGAGCGTCGTCCCGTCGTCGAGCTTCGTGACGATGCCGCGCTCCGGATCGCGCGCGACCGAGACCACGTTGACGCCGAGCTTGAAGCCAATCTCGAGCCCCCCCATCGCCCCCTTGAGCCGCTCCCCCATCTCCTGGTCGAGGAACGGCAGGAGGCGCGGGCGCCCGTCGACCACGGTGACCTTCACGTGCATCGCGGCGAACATGGTGGCGTACTCGCAGCCGATGACGCCTCCACCGATGATCGTCATCGTCTTCGGCAGGCGGTCGATCTGGAGGACGGTGTCGGAGTCGTCCACGTCCTCGTCGTCGAACGGGATGTTCGAGGGCTGGAACGGCTTCGATCCGGTCGCGACGAGAATGAACTCGCTGGTGATTCGCCGCGCCGAACCGCCGGGGGGCTGGATCTCGAGGGTGTGCGCGTCTTTCAGCGTGCCGATGCCGTGCGCGAGCTCGACCCCGTGGCGCTGGAAATTCCAGTGGATGCGCTGCACCTCGAGCTCTCGCACGGCGTTCTTGCGCGACAGGAGGCGCGGGACGGCGAGCGCCGCGTCGACCGCGACGCGCACGCCGTAGAGCTCGCGCTGCCGATACCCCGAAAGGAAGAGCGCCGTCTCGCGCAGCGTCTTCGAGGGGAGAGTGCCTGTGTGCACCGCCGCGCCGCCGGGCTCTGCCTCGCGCTCGAGGACGAGCACCCGCTTGCCGAAGTACGCAGCCTGCACCGCCCCCTTCTCTCCTGCAGGCCCACCGCCGAGGACGACAAGGTCATAGTCGTACGCCACGTGCTCCGCCCCTTCTCCCGTCAGGTGTTGCGTCAGTGATGCGCAGACGCCGCCGGAGCGACGGGGGCGGCAGGCTCGATGAGCTCGACCGGCCAGTCGACGGTCGTGTCAGGCCCCGCGAACGGCGGATAGATCATGACGACGAACGCCTGCGAGATGCACTTTCCGACCGGCCTCCCGTCGAACGGAGCGCTCACCGTCGCGCCCTGCGAGTGCCCGTTGTGGCCGAGCTTCACGGTCACGGTCGTCTTGCCCCACGGGCCCGAGGCCTTGCCGTCCTCGTCCGTCGTTGCTCCGCAGTTCGCCTTCACCTGCCGCGCCGCGCGCTTCAGGCTGATCTCGACCGCCTCCTTGTCATAAGGCACGCCCGATGACGGGGGTGGCGATGCTGCTGGCGGCGGCGTCGCGGCGACTCCCGGTGGGGGTTCGCTCTCGGTGTGGCTTGCCGCGGGCGGAGAGGCCTCGTCGGCGTTTGCGGGGGTCTCGGCTGGCTTCGACGGGCCGCACGCGGACGCGCCCGCGATCATCGCGAGGAGGAGGGATATGCAGGTTGCGCGCATGGCTAGGTCGTACCACACGACGTGCTGACGCGGCCTTTGCGTCGCATGCATGACGCGAAGCGTCGACCTCGTCGCGTGACGGCGCCTCGCGAGGGTGACTGCGCTCCACGCGAAGGACGGCTATGTTCGGGAGCGTGAAGCTCTACGTGATGCGCCACGGGCCGGCCGAGGACACCGCGGCCACAGGTCGGGATGAGGATCGCGCGCTGACCGCGTCGGGACGCGACCGCGTGCGGAACGTCGTGAAGCTGCTGCAGCGCGAGGGGGAGATGCCGGGGCGTATCCTCGCGAGCCGGCTCGTGCGCGCGCATCAGACGGCCGAGATCGTCGCGGCCGCTGCGAAGGCGGCCGGGTGGAGAGGCACCGTCGAGACCGTCGCAGAGCTGGCGCCGGGCGGGAAGAACGTCGCGCTGTGTCACGCCCTCGTCCGAGCGCACGGCAGCGACGCCGCGGGCCCGATGCTCGTCGGACACGAGCCCGACCTGTCGTCACTCATCGATGACCTGCTCGGATCACCGATGCCGCTGTCGATGGACAAGGCGATGGTCGTCGCTCTCGAGCTCGGCGACGACGGAGCGGCGACCCTCCGGTTCATCCTCGAGCCGCGCGCCGTCGCCGTCGTGCACGACGCACGCATGATAGACCCGCCCTGATGGGCATCCGCGTCAGGCTCGAGGGGACGGACCGCGTGTTTCCGGCGGACCCCGGCGTAGACCTCCTCGAGGTGTGCCAGTCGAACGCGGAGCCCATCTCGACCTCGTGCGGTGGCGTCGCGTCTTGCGGTCTCTGCCGCGTGACCGTGGTGTCGGGGCGGGAGCATCTCGTACCGATCAAGCCGCAAGAGATCGTCCACCTCGGCAACGTCGCGAAGGTCCTCGGCTTGCGACTGGCCTGTCAGGCGTGCGTCGTGGCGGACGTCGCGGAGGGTGCGGAGATCGTCATTCGCATCCCGCCCGTCGACGACGTCGAGGCTCGAAAGAGGAAGAAGGCAGAGCGTGCGAGGGTCGAGGTGCGCGCCTCGCGCGGACGGCCGCCCGCGTCGACGAGGCCACCGCCGATCGAGTGGCGACCGGGCCGCCGGCTCGACCCTGAAAACGGTCCAGAAGGCAAGGGCGGATCGTGATCTCCCGAAGGGAGACGAATCCTTGGGTTACAGCACGAACCGAGCCACCCCGACACACCCCGTAAGTATCCGCGATGTAAGGGTAAAGTACGCTTCCTTGACAGCCTTGCCCCCGTCTCCTACTTCGAATGTGGAGGTTCGGCCATGGGTTCCCGGCAGGCGCTGCAAGTCCTTGGGGCAATCAGTGGCGCCCCACGCCTGTCCCGCAAGGTCCTGGCGCGACCGCGAGCCCCCCTCGCCTTCCGGGCGGCGCCCGGCCGGAGCCTTCCGCTCGTGTTTCCGTCGCGGGCTCCGCAGATCTTCGTGCATGAGGGGGCCCGGCAGGCGCTCGAGCGCAAGCTGACGGCGTCGTTCCCGGGGCTGGTCGTGCTGTCGATCACGGACAACCGTCACTCCATCATCTCGCGCTCGGTCACACGAGGTGTCCTGCGAGCGCGCGTGCATCACATGTTCCTGGACGCGCCGCAGCTCATCGTCGACGCCCTCGTCGCGTACGTCGCGCGGGGCGACAAGGTCGCGAGCGCGCGCATCGGCGAGTACATCGAGGCTCACGGCGATCGCCTGCTGCGCGCCACGCGGCCGTCCACGCTGCTGACCAAGGGGAAGCATCACGACCTCCTCGCGATCTTCCACGAGCTCAACGCCCGCTACTTCGACGGCGTCGCCAATCCGCTCATCACGTGGGGCAAGCGCGGCCGGAAGGGTGTTCGCTCGCGCACGACCATCAAGCTCGGCAGCTACAGCGCGGTGGAGCGGCTCATCCGGATCCACCCGACGCTCGATCGCACGTGGGTCCCGCGGTACTTCGTCGCCTCGATCATCCACCATGAGATGCTTCACCACCTGATGCCGACGAGCCCCGTCACGCTCCTCGCTTCGCGGCGCTGCGTGCACCCGCCCGAGTTCCGCGAGCGCGAGCGCGAGTTCGTGAACTTCACGCGGGCGATGGAGTGGGAGAAGCGGCACATCGGGCGCCTCCTCCGGACCTGAGCCGAAGGTGGACGGAGCCTCGTGCAGTCGGGCCAGGTCTACCGAGGCGTCGAGCGGGGGGCGGCGTGCGGTGAGGGCGGCGTTCGTCGTCGTGAGCGTGCTCGTCAGCAGTGCGGGCTGTGACAGCGGCGGGACGGAATGCTTGTGCCCCTCTGCGGGTTTGACGGTGAACCTCCCCGACACGCTCGCTGCCAAGGTCGTCTCCATCACGCCCAGCGGCCTGGCGTGCAGCGACGCGGGGATCGTGCCCACACCTGGCCCCAGCACGTCCTCGACCTACCGCATCGCACCCGCGCAGCCAGGCCAGTGTCAGATCGACATCCAGTTCAGCGACGGAACGACGTTCTCGGACGAGCTCACGGTGGTAGAGACGACCGGATGCTGCGCGGGACTCCACACCGCCCCGACCGGGGCCGCAGAGATCGACGTGCCGGCACCCGAGGACGCGGGGGGCTGATCGAGCGCGCCGCTCCGTACGGCGCCCTCGTCGCGCTCCTCGCCGTCACCGTGCCGCTGCTCGGCTGCCCGTTTCACAAGGCGAAGAACCCCGATCTCATCGGCAAGGGCGGCGAGCGGGTCGACCCGAAGCTCCTCCCGAACCGCACCACGGTCGACACGACGTTTCCACCGAACGCGCCGTCGTTCTTGCTCGCGACCGTTCCGGAGAAGAGCGTCGGGCCGTTCCTCGCCCGCCACCTCGATACGACGATGGCGGTCTACGTCGGCCCTGGCGAGGGGGCGGCACGGCGCATCATCAGCCTCCCCATCGGCGGCGACGGTGCCCCCTTCGACCCCCAGGTCATCGCGACGGCCTCGGAGGACGCGACCACGATGGTCGTGCGCAGCGCAGGCGGCGCACCCGGCTCGGGCGGCGCGTACGTGGTCGCCTGGACCGACCTGACCGACCGCGGCGAGGCGCTCTCGGTCGCCGGAGTGACCGCTCTCGGCAAGCCCAGGTCGCCCTCGACGGAGCTCACCCGTACCCAGGACGACATCGTCTGGATCGAGGTCCTGCCGACCCCGCGCGGTGAGGTCGTTGTGTGGGTCGAGGAGGCGCGGTCGGGAGGGGCGAACCTCTTCGCCGTCGCGCTCGACCCCGACGGTCGTCCGCGCGGCGTGCCGAGCGCCATCGTCAAAGGCATCGTCGGATGGCAGGCCGTCGCGACCGCCGCGGGCGCAGGGATCGCGACGCTGACGCGAACGACGGCGGGGCCGACGAAGACCACGACCACGATCTCCTGGCTCGCGCTGGATGCGGACGCTCGCGCGACCGGAACGCCGCTCGTGGTCGGCTCGTCGACCCAGCGCATCGTCGACGTCGATGTGGCGGCCGTCGGTCCCGATTTCGTCTTCTCCTGGACTCGCCGCGGCGCTCCTGAGCCCGAGGTGATGGTCGCGTCGGTCGACGCCGCCGGAGTGCTCACGCCCGCGCACTCCATCACGGCCCGCAGCGGCGGCGCCTCGCTCGTCGATGCCGTCGGCGGCGTCCACGGCGGTGTGCTCGCGTGGGAAGAGACCACCCACCTCGCCCGCGGGACGCGCCGGCTCCATCTCGTCCCGCTGACGGTCGGGAAGCTCCCCGAGACCCCGGCCTCCGGGACGCTGAACAGCAGCGGCGTGATCGAAGTCGACACCGCGGGCGTCCCCGAGATCGTGCCCCTCGACCACGGCTACGCCGTTCTGGCGCGACTCCGGACCTGCGCGGACCCACCCATCCCAGGCATCGTCTGCGACGACGCCGCTGCGCCTGCGCCGACGTTCGTGCGGCTCGACGCGCGGTTCGCCGTCGTCCAGACCGAGCCGATCCTCGTCGATCAGACGCAGGCCCACGCCACGCTTGCCTGGGGCCTCTCGTGCAGTGGTGAGGACTGCCTCGTCCTCGCCGCCGGCGCCGAGAGCCCGGCCGTCGTTCGCGTCGTCAAGCTGTCGCCCGGCCCGAACCGCTGGCGCTCTCCCCTGCCACCCGCGCCCCCCGCCGATGCGCCGCGCGTGCTCGCCGTCGACACGATCGCCTCGTCCGATCTGTACTCCGAGATCGCCGTCGCCGAGATCAAAGGGGTGCCCGTCCTCGCCGCGATCACGACCGAGTCGGCCGTGAAGACGGAGGGGGTGCTCGCGGCCACGGTCAGCGCGACGCGCCTCGACGCGCCTGGAGCCGCACAGACGACGCAGGGGCCCGCCGTCGTGCTCACGCACCACGCGCGTCCGGAGGGTGGGGTCTCGATCGCGGCGGCCGAGGGGCTGGCAGGGGGCGCGGTGGCGTGGGTGGGTCGCGAGAACGGACACGCCGCGGTCCACGTGACGCGCATCGACGGCGCGGGAAAGCGGACGAACGACGTTCAGCTCACGACGGCGCACGGCGACGCCAGCGACGTGGCGCTCGCCTGGGCGGGCGGTGGCTGGGTCGTGGCCTGGGTGGATACCCGCGACGGCAACGGCGAGGTGTATGCGACGAAGATCGACGCGGACCTCCGTCGCATCGCGCGCGAGGTGCGGGTCACGAACGCCCCGGGCGACGCCAGCGACGTGACGGTGCTCGCGCAACCGGGCAAGGACGGGCCGGTCGTGTGGGTCGCCTGGGCCGACCCGCGCGAGAGCCCTCACGACGGCGTCGCGGACATCTATGTCGCGCGCCTCAACGGGAAGGACGCCACGCCGCTCGCGCCGGAGCAGCGCGTGCTCGCGACGGTCCCCCACTCTCGCTCGCCGGCGCTCACGGCGGGGCTCGGGTCCGGCGTCACCCTCGGGTGGATAGAGGAGGCGCCGAGCGGCGCCGACCCCGCCGGGGCGAGCGTCTACGGCGCGATGATCGGCGTGCTCGACGACCAGGCGCACCTCGCGCGAGAGCCCCTCCGCACGCGCGGCGCGGGGGAGGGCTTCCCGACGTCGATCGCGCTCGAACGCTCCGGCGAGCAGCTCCACATCGTCGTTACGCGCAGCACGCGCGACGATATCTTCCTCGACGCGATGACGCTCGAGCCGGGGACGACGGCCCGTCCGTACCTCCTGTTCGGTCTGGAGGGGCCGCCCTCGATGGACGTCGCCCTCGGTGTCCTCGGCGACGAGATCTATTTCAACGACCAGAGCGAGGGCGGCGTCGAGGGTCGCGTGCGTCGCGCCACGGTGCAGTGGAAGCACTGAAGGGGTTCGACCGGCGGTAGCTTCGTCTCGCAGACGCGCGGCAAGAGGCACGGCGACCTCGCTCCTCTCGCAGCGACGCCCGGCAAGAGGCACGGCGTCATCGTTCCTCTCGCAGCGCCGCTCTGCAAGAGGCTCGGCGACGTCGCTCCTCTCGCAGCGCCGCCCTGCAAGAGGCTCGGCGACGTCGCTCCTCTCGCAGCGCCGCTCTGCAAGAGGCTCGGCGACGTCGCTCCTCTCGCAGCGCCGCCCTGCAAGAGGCTCGGCGACGTCGCTCCTCTCGCAGCGCC
>Ga0302196_10000569_pt1 | contig 35561 bp, 25 predicted proteins | sample II_Bog_N1_3_FD_198794 | JGI IMG/M metagenome (GOLD analysis project Ga0302196, IMG submission 198794) | Peat permafrost microbial communities from Stordalen Mire near Abisko, Sweden - II_Bog_N1_3 | ecosystem: Environmental > Terrestrial > Soil > Wetlands > Peat | place: Sweden: Abisko...
TGGGCAGCGGGGTGGCCAGCGGCCGCAGCTGCCCGGGACGCACCGTCTGCACGCCGCTGCTCTCCTGGAACCGCCGGGACGGGGGCGGAGGGCCATAACTGCGGCGGAGGGGGGTGGCCATGGGGTTGGCGGCCCTCCCGCGGGAGAGGGCCTGCCCACCCCCACTGCATGATGCGTGCGCGCCCTCTCCCGACCCGTAACCACGGAAAGTCCAATAAAAACAGGTGTCTACTTGTATGAAACGGGTGGATTCTTGTTCCACCCACCCCTGGGCCGCACGAGGCCCACCACCCCCTGGCGCCGACGAGCTCCGTTAGGCTGAGAGCTGCTCCCGCGCCGCCTCGGCGGCGCGGACCGGCTGCTCCTCGGGCGGGGCGAAGCCACGGAGCTTCCAGAGCTCCGCCTGGGTCTCGACCATCTTGCCACGCACGGCGTCCGCGAACGCGCGCGGGTCGAGGAAGTCCGCCTCGATCGGCTCGCCTACGCGAACCCTGACGTGAATGATCCCCCGCTGCCGGAGCACCCCATCGGGCGGGACGGCCTCGAACGTGCCATCGATAACGATGGGGACGACAGGCGCCTTGGCCTGCAACGCCAGCGCGAAGGCGCCGGGCTTGAACGGAAGAAAACGTCCGGTGCGCGAGCGCGTGCCCTCCGGGAACATCATCACGCTCACGCCCCGATCGAGCCAGCCCTTGCACTCGGCCAGCATGGCCGCCGCGCTGCTCGCGTCCCCGCGCACGAGGCGCACGTAGCGGTTCAAGTACATGTTCCAGCCGAGGAACGGCGCCTTGAAGTTCGAGTGCTTGGACACGAACTTGAACGGGAGCATCGTCGCAAAGAGGACCGGGATGTCGCCGGAGGACTGGTGGTTCGCGCAGAAGACGTACGCGCGCTTCGGATCGAGCCGCTCTTTTCCGAGGATCTCCCAGCGCCACATCGGGTTGATGAAGACGTAGTGTCCTCCCCAGAAGCACGTGTAGGCGTGCAGCACGCGCCCGTTGCGGTCGAACGCGAAGGTCAGCGCGAAGATGACGAGCGCGCCCGCGAAGAAGAACGGCATGCTTAGGAGGAAGTACCCCCAGAAGAGCGTGGTGTGGATTGCGGTTCGCATCGGGTACGTTGGCGGGCGCACTCTCCCTCGACCTGGGCCGAGGTTCAAGGGGGACGGGGGCGCCCCAAGCGGGACCGGTCTTCATGCCACTCCCCTGCACCCTTCACCCCAAAAGGCGCGGGTCCTCACAGGGCTAGCCGGGGAGATCCTGGAGCAAGGACCCGGGTGCCTTGGTATATCGGACGGGCCATGAAGCGCATCGCCGTCTACTGCGGGTCCAGCACCGGCCATGACCCCACGTACAAGCGCGCCGCCGTCGCCCTCGGCCACGCGCTCGTGGAGCGTGGGATCGGGCTGGTGTTCGGGGGCGGCAGGGTCGGGCTGATGGGTGTCATCGCCGACGCAGTCCTCGCCAAGGGCGGGGACGTGCGGGGGGTCATCCCGAAGGCGCTGGCGACGAAGGAGCTCGCGCACACGGGGGTCACCGAGCTCGTGGTCGTCAAGAGCATGCACGAGCGCAAGGCCATGATGGCGGACCTGGCCGACGGCTTCATCGCCATGCCGGGCGGCTTCGGCACCCTCGACGAGACCTACGAGATGATGACCTGGGCCCAGCTCGGCTTTCACAGGAAGCCGGTCGGCTTCCTCAACGTCGATGGCTACTTCGACTCGCTCGTCGCGTTCGCCGAGCGAGCCGTCCGGGACGGGTTCGTGTCCGCCGACCACGGGGCCATGGCGCAGGTCGCAAGGACGCCCGAGGAGCTCTTGGCTCTCATGGATCGATACGTTGCGCCAGCCAGCCCGAAGTGGATCGGACCCAGCGAGACGTAGGGGCCACGCTCGGCCGCATTGACGCGCGGCTCTCCGCGCGCGAAGTAGCTCCTGTGAAACAGTATCTCGATCTCGTCCGCGAGGTGCTCGCCAAGGGAACCCGCAAGCCGAACCGCACCGGGGTCGATACGCTTTCGACCTTCAACTACAATTACGAGATCGACCTTCGGGAGGGCTTTCCTCTCCTCACGACGAAGGATATCTCGTGGAAGAACATCGTCGTCGAGAACCTCTGGTTTCTCTCGGGCGACACGCACATTGGCCTCCTCCAGAAGCACAAGTGCAAGTTCTGGGACCCGTGGGCGGACGAGCACGGCAAGGTCCCGAGCGCGTACGGCAACTTCTGGCGGCACTTCCCGGTGCACGATGTCACCGGCTCTGAGGTGCGGCCCGCCTACAACGATCAGGTCGCCTGGGTGATCGACGAGATCAAGCGCAACCCGATGAGCCGCCGCCTCGTCATCAGCGCCTGGGCGCCTGGCAACGCGCAGACGAGCAAGCTCCCTCCTTGCCACTGCCTGTTCATGTTCAACGTCCAGCTCGACGCCCGCGGCGAACCGCTCTTGAACCTCCACCTCACGCAGCGAAGCTGCGACGTGGCGCTCGGGGTCCCGTACAACATCGCGGGCTACTCTCTCTTACTCGAGCTCTTCGCCCGCTTCACCGGCCTGCGCGCGGGGATCTTCGCGCACACCTGCGTGGACGCCCACATCTACACGTCCAAGCCCGACGGCACGATGGCGGAGTACGACCACGTGCCGGGCCTCAAGCTGCAGCTCGAGCGCGAGCCGCGGAAGCTTCCGTCGCTCTCCATCGTTCCTTCTCTTCGCTCCCTCGACGACGTCACCCCGCTGCTCCAGGCGAGCACGGCGGACATCCTCGAGGCCTTCAAGCTCGATGGCTACGCGCCGCATCCCGCGATCCCGTTCAAGGTGGCCGTCTAGATGCGCGGGCTCATCGTCGCCATCTCGCCGGAGCGGGTCATCGGGCTCGGCGGCAAGATCCCCTGGCATTACAAGGGGGACCTGCGGCGGTTCAAGCGCGTCACGATGGCCTCGGCGATCATCATGGGCAGGCTCACCTGGGAGTCGATCGGCAAGAGGCCCCTCCCCGGCCGCCGCAACATCGTGATCACGAGCCGGGAGGACGCGTCGATCGACGGGGCCAACCGCTTCGCCGACGTGCCCTCGGCCCTCGCTTCCTGCGGCTCTGGCGCCGTGTGGTTCATCGGCGGAGCGCGGATCTACGAGGAGGCGATGCTCCACGTCGACGTCCTCGACGTCACGTGGGTCCCCGATCGCATCGAGCACCCGGACGCCGTCCGCTTCCCCGCGATCGATCCCGCGGCATGGGAGACGGGACCCGAGCTCGTCCACGAGGACGAGCCCTCGCTCCGACGCCAGGTGTTCACTCGCCGAGCGTCTTGACGCTCCCATCCACCTCGGTCCAGCACACGCGGCCTGCCGCGGTAGCCAAGCGATCCGGAGCGAACAGCCCCGTCGCGAGGGTCTCCGCCGCGCCGCCCTGGACGGGGACCCGCCGCAGCGTGCCGTCGTGAAAGTTGGCGGCAGCCGTGCCCTTCTCCAGCCAGTAGACGAAGCCGCCCGAGACCTGGACCCCGCGCGGAGAGCGCAGCCCCTCGGCGAGGAGGGTCGCGTTGCCGGCACCGACCGGCACTTTCACGAGCGCCCCACCGGCCTCGGACCAGCCCGTGTCGGTCCAGTAGACAGCGACGTCGTCTGCGGCGAGCCGCACCGGATGGACGGGATGTCCTGCCTCGCCCTGCGCGAGCTTCTTCGGCTCCTCCCCCGCGATAGAGACCATCATCACGGTGGGGCCGCCCTTGGAGCTCGCATCGATCCAGTACGCATGGCCGGAGTGGACGACGAGACTCCCCGGCGCGAACGAGCCGTGCGCGACGACCGAAGGCGCGTCCGTGCCGGGCGGCAGGCGCACGAGCGTTCCCTCCTTGGGGCGCACCATGACCCAGTAGACGTTGGCGCCGTCGACCGCCACGTTGTCGGGCTCGAACCGGCCCGACGAGAGCTCGGTCTGTCCCTTGCCGTCCTTCTGAATGCGCGCGACGAAGCCCTCGTAGTGCCCAGCGTACTGGTTGACCCGACCGAGCATCTCCACGCTCGCGTCGGTGCCCACCCGGCGACCGCTGGTCCAGTAGAGAAACTCGCCGGCGGCCGCGAGGCTCGAGATCGCGTGGTCCGTCGCCGCCACGAGCGTGGTGGCAGCACCGCCGGGTGAGCCGCCCGACAGAGGGATGCTGACGAGCCCGCGGTCGCCCCGGTATGCCCAGTACGCGCGTCGCGTGTCGACCACGAGATCGACGATATCGAAGTTCGGCGAAGGGGGGTGTAGCACGACCGGCGTGCGGGGCCCGACTGGCCGAGCTCCTGCCGTCGAGCTGGGCCCCGCCGGCACCGCCGCGCGCCCATCCGGGGGAACAGAGCTGCGATCCCTTCCGCCCGCGCAACCCGCGGCGGCCACGAGGATCGCTGCCATGGCTCGATGCGCACGCATGCGCTCCTTATCGCGTCTTCCGGGGCAGGCGACAACCCCCCGGGCACCCTTACCATCGAGCGCATGCGGACCAGAACGCCACGCACGGCCGGCGCCGCCACGCTCTACAGGACACGGAACGCGCTTAGTCACGAGCCTTAGGCCTGCGCAGCGTCCTCAGCAGCCGGGGGCACCTGCCTTGCAGCCCGGGTCGCGCTGCCCTGCAGCTGCCTGACCAAAAAGGAGCATCCCAATCATGATTCTCAAGCACTGCATACGACTGGCGGCGGCTTGTCTGCTGCTGAGCTCGTGCTCGCACAAGGACCAGAACCAGAACAACGCGCAGTACCCGAACGGTCAGAACCCGCAAACCACCGGAGCGAACGTTGGCTCGGAGACCAACCCGCCGAGCCAGAACATGCCGCAGCCCAGCCAGGGGACCACGCCCGAACAAGGCAACATGCCCGAGCAGGGCAACGCCACGCAGGGCAACACGAACCCGCAGGGCAACATGACCACGCCCGAGCAAGGAGGCACCACGCACGAGGGAGCCACGGGCAACACCACGCCCGGTAACGGCACCGGCGGGACGACCGACACCCAGAACGGCACGCAGGGCTCCGGCACGACGGGCGGCGGCAACGACATGGGCGCGGGCGCGATGAACGCGTCCACGCTGAACGACGCGCAGATTGCGGAGATCGTGAACGAGAGCATCAACGACGGGCTCATGCAGAGCCGCTTCGCGGCCACCCACGCCACCGACGCGCGCGTGAAGCGCTTCGCTCAGCGCATGGTAGGTGCGGCGGGTGACGAATCGAGCAAGCTGACCATGGCGCTGCAGAAGGCGAGCATCACCCCCGTTGCCTCGCCCATCAGCGGCCAGCTGAACGCGCAGTCACACGAGAAGCTCGACGCCCTCAAGGCGCACTCTGGCAGCGACTTCGATCACGCATACATCGACAACATCGTCAGCAGCGAACGCGACCGCATCGACATGATCGACAACAAGCTGCTCCCGAACGTGAAGAGCCCCGAGCTGAAGGCCAGCCTGGCGTCCCTCCGCACGAAGACGGAGAACCATCTGCACATGGCAGAGGACCTCCAGAAATCCTTCAACAAGTAGTACCAACCACGCCCCCCGCCCGCACGGTGCTGGGGCGACGACGCTCGCGTCGCAGAACGACAATCTCCCCGTGAGAGGCGCGCGTCTCCACGGGGGGAGAGTCTCGCGGGCATCGCGGTCGTCTCCCCGTGGAGACCGCTGTCTCTTCAAAGCGACGTTCCAGGGCGAGGAGACGCCAGGTATCGAGCACTTGCGCTCGCGCGGCGCGACGCCTCAGGGTGGAACAGCTCATGAAGAGGAGCCTCCCCGGAGGTTCCATGAAAAAGCTTCTCGCTTGCCACCCCGTACTTGCTTCTGCTTTCTCGCACGTCAAAGCGTACGCACGCCTCGGAGGGTTCGGTGTCGTCTTCGCGGCACTGGTCGCCTGCACCACGAACGTCGCCGCCCCGGGCACGAACGGCGGTACGGCGGCCGACGCCGGACACACCCCGGACGAAGACACCGGGTCGCAGCACACCGGTGTGGAGGACTCGGGCGCCACGAATGGCCCAACGTCGGATTCGGGGGTCGCGACCGACACGGGGCCGGCCACCGACACGGGTAGCGCCGCGAGCGACAGCGGCACCCTCCCGGCGTTCGACAGCGGCCCAACCATGGAGGACTCCGGCGCCTTGGACTCGTCCCTCGCGGACACGGCCACGACGCCTTCCCCCGACGCGGGCCTTTGCCAGAATCTCGCCGGGACCTGGGTCGTCTCGGGCACGTGCGGCCCCAGCCTATGCGTCATCACGCAGTCGGGCTGCGCGACCAATTTCGCCTGCAGCGGCGCCTCGTCCTACACCGGCACGGTCTCCGGCGACGACGTTACCTACACCGGCCAGACGTCCAGCGGAGCACCCGGTACGTGCCAGGCGACGACGAACGGCGTGACGCTGACCGGCACCTGCACGGTGGAAGGCTTGACGTGCTCGGTCACAGCAACCAAGGAGTGACCACGCGTTCCTATTCGGAGCGCGGTCTCCGAACAGGCTCTCGTCTAGGGGGGACAACCGAGGGCCGTCGCCCTGGTGCGGGCCTCGTCCGCGGTGACGGAGTGGGGCCTCGCATGCCCCCACCGGTCCAGGACCACGCGGTAGGCCGAGCAGGCCTGGGTCTTCTCGCCCTTCGCCTTCCACACGTCACCGAGCGTGAGCGCGGCCCGGGTGTGCTTGAACGGTAGCTTGAAGGCGAGGCACGAGCTGACAGCTCTCTGGAGGTGCTGAAGGGCTTCGCTTCTACGGCCCGCGAGCCAGTAGACGCGCCCCACGTCGGCGTCGGCGAGCGTCTCGAAAGCGATGCGTGGCAACGGGGGAAAGTCGGCGAGCGCCGACAGTGCTTCGTCGGCTTCCTCCTTCGTCCAGGCCTCCGCCGCGTAAGCGTGAAGCCAGAGGTAGGGCACGAACATCGGTAGCGCTTCCCGTCGCCATCCTTCGAGCCATGCCTTGCGCCCGACCTCGAGCTTCTGCCGCGGAATGCGCCGCGCCCGCACCAGCGCGGCGAGCATGGCCGGGGTCGGATCGTTCGCGATGGCGCTGTCTTCGCGCACCGGATCGGGGCTCCAGGCGTCCTTCTTTCGAAGGAAGTCCTCCGCGACGAGGACGGCGGCGTCGGGACGCCCCATCTCCTCATAGAGCTCCACCCGCATCCGCGCCACGAGCGCGTGGGTACGTCGGTTCGAGTCGCTCTCGGCGACGCGCTCCATATCCTTTGCGTCCTCCTCCGCCGCCGCGAATTCACCCACGAGGACATGGAGCCGAAAGCGATCGCGGGCGCGGTCCATGGGCGCCTCCGCGTCCGGGAGGCGGGACCACCCGAGCGCCACGGACTGCCGTATCGCCTCGATGGGCTGCCCTGTGGCGTAGCCACCCGCCGCGAGCCGGTAGTACCCTTCGGCGACGCTCGGCTCGTTGAGGACGAGCTCCTTGCCGTCCGCCGTGAGCTCTGCACAGCGCCCGAGCTCCATGTCGACCCGGGACTTCACGTTCACGCATTGCAGGGCGCTCGGGACCTGCCGTAGACAGTCGGCGGCGACGCGGTCCCCGCCCTCGATGTCACCTGCGTAATAGAGCGCTTCCTCCTTGTACGCGTAGGCCATTCCAAACTTGGGATCGAGCGCAAGCACCCGATCGAAGGCGTCGCGCTGGCCTCTCCCCGCAAGCATCCGGGCCTCGTAGAGGGCGAACTCCGCGTCCCCCGGGAAGTGCTTGACCGCCGCCAGCACGCGGCGCGCTCCTTCCACGAGGTCAGTGGGCTCGCTGTGGACGAAGGGCTCCAAGGCATGGAGAAATTCCTGGTCGTGCTCGCTCAGAGAGGCCCGGGACCCGGCGGCCCGGTTGTACTCGTCGCGGGCAATCGAAGGCGTGGCGTCGTACATGCTCGCGGCGCTGAGCCGAAGCTCCGCGGCGGCTAGCGAGGGATCGATGGCGACAGCGCGCTGAAAGTGGGCCCTCGACATGGCAAACTGCCCGTCGCGGTACGCTTGTATACCCGCGCGGTACTCGGCGATGGCTTCGGGCTTGCCCACCTGCGGAAGTGGAAGCTCCGTGATGGGCACAGGTGTGGGAGCCTTGGGCGGCTCCGCCGAAGCGCTGGCCGAAGCAGATGCCGGCGGCCCAGCCGCCTGGCGGGTCCACGGCCCCGCGAGCGTCAGGGCCCCGAGGGCGACCATCGCGACGCCGCCGAGGAGCGCTGCACGAGCGCCGAGGCCGGCGCGCGCGGCGGCCCTGGGTGGTGTGATCAGGGAGGCGCGCGTGACGGTTCCCTCGGCCCGCGGGCGAACCTCCCCGGCCCCTCGCATGGTCCTGGTGGACGGACGCGCCACGGTCTCGGGCAAGACTCCGCTCGTGGGCGTGAGGTGCGGTTCGAGCGACACAACGACGTCCCCCATCGTGGCGAAGCGACTCGCCGGCTCCTTGTCGATTGCACGCATCACCACGGCGGCAACGTCGGACGGCAGCCCGGAAACCTGGCCGTCGAGCGCGCGCGGCGTCTGAAGAAGGATCGCGGCGACGAGATCCGTTCCACCCCGCTCCTTCCAGGGATAGGTGCCGGTCAAGAGCTGGTAGGCGAGCACGCCCCAGGCGAACTGATCGCTGGCCCCGTCCGCCGCCTCGCCGCGGTACTGCTCCGGGGCCATGTACTGCGGCGTGCCGACGAGCGCGCCCTCCTGCGTCAGCGTGGCCCAGTCACCGGAAGGGGGCGGGCCGTCGGCGGACCGCGTCCGGCACGCCACGCCGAAGTCGACGACCTTGACCACGCCGTCGGTGCGAACGAGGACGTTGCTCGGCTTGATGTCGCGATGCACAAGCCCCCTCTTGTGCGCGGCGTCGAGGGCGCGCGCGATGTCGGCGAGCCACCGGAGCTTGTTCGCGACCGGGACGTCGCCGCCCATGAAGCCGGCGAGCGTGCGCCCGACGACGAGCTCCATGGCGATGAACGGGACGCCGTCGACCTCTCCTGCATCGAAGACCGAGACGATGTTGGGGTGGGCGAGCGCCGCGACGGCGCGCGCCTCCCGCACGAGACGCTCGGCGGCCGATGACTCGTCGCTCAGGTCGGTGCGCACGACCTTGAGCGCGACGCGGCGCCGCAGGTTTGTGTCGTAGGCCGCGAACACCGCGCCCATGCCGCCCTGACCGAGCACCGACTCGATGACGTACCTGTCGAACTTGTCCCCCACCGCGAGAGGCATGCGCCTCGATCATACCAGGCCGCCTTCAGCCGTCCTCGTCTCGCTTGACCCCGAGCCTGTCCATCATCCGGTAGAGGCTCGGCCTCGCAAGCCCCGCTTCGTCGGCGGCGCGAGCCATCACGCCCCCGGTGCGCTCGAGGAGCCGGGTGAGGTACTCGCGGTCGAAGCGGTCGTCGTTCGCGCGCCGGGCCTCGTGGTACGGCGTCTTCGAGATGTCGGCCGATGCTCCTCTCTCCAGATGCGCGGCCCCGTCATCGTCGAGCAGACCCTCCGTGTAAGCCCCCGCGAGCGCGTAGCGTTCGATGACGTTGCGGAGCTCTCGTACGTTGCCCGGCCACGCGTAGCTCGTGAGGAGCTTCGCGAGGTCGGGCGCGACGACGACGCTGGGGTCGCCCTTGATCGCCCGCAGAAACGAGGTCGCCAGCGGTACGATGTCCTCGGACCGATCGCGAAGCGGGGGAACATTCACGCGCACGACGGCGAGTCGGTAGAAGAGGTCCTGACGAAACTCCTTGTTTCGCACGGCCTCCGCGAGGCGCTTGTTCGTCGCGGCGATGACGCGCACGTCCACGTGCCGCGGGGTCCTTCCGCCAACGGGCCTCACTTCGCGCTGCTCGAGCGCGCGGAGGAGCTTCGGCTGCATGTCGAGCGGCAGCTCTCCCACTTCGTCCAGAAAGAGGGTGCCGGAGCTGGCCTCCTCGAACAGGCCTCGGCGCGCCTGCTGGGCGCCCGTGAAGGCGCCCTTCTCGTGGCCAAAGAGCTCGCTCTCGACGAGGGCGCTCGGGATGGATCCGCAATCGACGACGACGAACGGCCCCTTCGCGCGAGAAGAGCTCGCGTGAATCGCGCGCGCCAGGACGTCCTTGCCGGCTCCCGTCTCTCCTTCCAGGAGCACCGTCGCCTCCGACATAGCCACCGGCTCGAGCGTCGCGAACAGGTTGCGCATGATCGGCGAGACGCCGATCGCCCCGCCGAAGGAGGCGCGCGGGCTAACCTCGAGCGCCAGGGGCACGCGCTCGATCGAGAACGCCACCATCGAAGAGCCCACCTCCACCACGGTGTCCGCCGTGAGGGTGACGTCGGAGACCCGCACGTTGCCGATCCTCGTTCCGTTCTTGCTCCCTCGGTCACGCAGGTGGACGCCGTCCGCCGTGAGGGTGATGTGAAGGTGATCGCGAGACACCGTTCGATCGGTGAGCCGCAGGTCCGCCTCGGGGCCCGCACCAACGACGAAGCTCGGCTGCACGACGCGCGCCTCGAGACCTCGATCCGGGCCGCGCTTCACCTCCAGCCTGGCAGCCCGCACGTGAACGACCGCGGGCGTCGCCGCGTTTGCCGTCTTGGTGCTCGGGTCGGTCATTCGTTCATCTTTATCTCGGCGAGCACGCCGAAGTGATCGCTGGGAAAGACGCCGTTCACGGGCGCATCGCAGCACACCCGGGCCGCCAGCGGCTCGCCGCGCTGTCGTTCGTCCGGCCCTCGCACGAAGACGTAGTCGATGCGGCGCTCGGGCTCGCGAAGAGGGGCCGCGAACGGGTTCGTCTTGGAGAACGTCGGCCCGCGCCCTTCGCCGACGATGCCGAAGCAGTCGGCGAAGTAGACGCTCTTGCCGCCGAGCGATTTCAGCCCGCGGAGGAACCGTACCTCGTCGGAGTCCGGCTCCGCGTTGAAGTCTCCGACAAGGATGGGAGGCATTCCCGTGCGTGGCGCGAGGCGCGCGACGTGCTCGACCACGGCTTGCACCTGGGCCTCCCTCACGTACCCTTCGTCCAGCCTCCAGCTCAAGTGCGTCACGAAGAAGGGGATCCGTCCCACCGGCGCATCGATCTCGGCGAATAGCAGCGAGCGCCGCTCTTCCGTGTCCAGCCCCGGGAGCGCAAATACCTGGCTCTGTACGATCGGCCAGCGTGACAGGACCGCGTTCCCGAAGGAGTAGCCGCTCACGTGGGAGGCGCCGAAGGCGAACACGTACCCCAGACCGTCGGCGATGCTGGCGGCCTGGTCGAGGCGGTCGCCGTCCGGCGTCGTGATCACCTCCTGGAGCCCGACGATGTCTGCCCCGAGATCCCCCAGGCTCTTGCGGATGGCGACTAGGCGCTCTTCCCACGGGCCGGAGCGGTTCCAGATGTTGAACGTGACAACCCGGACTGTCCCCATGGCAGAAAGGTATTAGATCTTTCGCCACCGATGGACCGTAAGGTTCACGATGCGGGATCTGACCTCGGGCGATGCTGCCGCTCTGCTCGCGCTCGCCTTGGCAGCTTGCGCCCAGCCCTCCCCATCCCCGCCGCCAGTCTCCGCGACGACGGCCACGCCGTCGGCGCGTGCGGCCGCACCGGACGGCGACGTCGATGCCTCGGTCGCGGGCGATCCGGCGGACGCACGGGCCGAAGCGACCGCATCAGGCCTCCCAGCCCAGCTTGACCCCGACGGCAACGACGACCCAAGCGATCCCGGGTCCGGCGAGATACCGGCCGAGGCTCACTTCGAGCGTGTGGGCCGAGCGCCGCTCTCACTCCGACGCATCTGCGACCTCCGGCCGTTCGCGGACGCGCTTTATGCGGCGCACGCCAACGACCCGCTCGGGACGGACGGCGCGACCATCACGAGGTACCAGCCGACCGTCGAAGCGGGCAAACCCGCCTTCACGGTCGCCTTCGACTGGAATCGGCCCGGCGAGCCGACGGAGGGTGGAGGCGCCGGTCAGGGGTTCTTGCGGGTCCATGCCATCGGGGGCCGCCTGTTCGTCCCGGACGCGGATCCTCCGCACGACGGCTTCGGAATCTCGGAGCACGGCACGGAGGGGTACGTCTTCGTGTCCGACCCTTCGGGACGATTCGCACGCCCGGTCGGACCACACTTTCGTCCTCCGGGGCCGCCCGACCCGGACGGCGGCGCAGGGGCATCCGTGCTGCCGCGCGCGTACCACGATCTGGATGCGATACGATTCCGAGGGCGGCTCTACGCGTCGACCGGCGCGGTGCCTCCGAAGGAGCGCGCCTGGACCGGCCCGTCTCCGGGCGCGCTTCACGTGGCCAACGCGAGCTGGTCACGCTGGACGTACGAGGTCGACTATCCGTTCCCGTGGCAGAACGGCGTCTGGAGGCTCGGGTTCCTCGTCCGCTTCAAGGACCGCCTGTTCGCTGGCATCCAGGACTACGACGGCCGCGAGCCAAACGACTACGTCGCCTTCGATCCGCCCGCCGGGTCCACCGTCATCGATCATCGGGACGCACATCCGGCGCGGATCACCTCCAGAGGGGCCGCGCTCACGTTACGGTGGTACGCTGATGGCGGACGCCTCTACTGGATTGCCCTCGAGCGGGATGGCAACGCCGTCCTTCGGGTCTCCACGGACGGCGACACGTGGCGTGCCATCGACTTGCCGGCGGAAGGAGGGAGACCTACCGACATCACCCGCTTCCGGGGTTGCCTCGTGGTGCTGACCGAGCGACGGCTCTACCGCCTCGACGGCGAGTCGGCCGTGACCGTGGCCAAGATGAGCGAGAAAAAGCCGCGGTTCGAGCTCAGTGACTCCTTCTGCGCGGCTCCTTTGGCCGTCTACCGGAACGAGCTCTACGCTGGTGGCCAGAGGGATGGTGCTCTCTATCGCCTCACGGGCGGGCCCGAGCCACCTGCCGCGGGCGCACCTTCGCCGAAGCGACCCCAATGAAGACCGGACCGTTCGTGTTTGACGTAAGGAACCTGGCGGAGGGTGCGTTGTCCTGCCATGGGCGGGACACGGCCCGAAGTCCTCGCCCGGGTACCTCGTCGCCCGTTCGGGTGTAGTCCGCGGCCGGAATCAACCGCTCGCGACAAGCGTCCATCGTAGAGGCACATGGCAACTGTGGGCATCGTTTCAAAAGGGGCTTTCTCTCACGGACGACCCGCACCGGGTGCGCTGGGGTGGAAGGTCTCGACCGTGGCGTCGCTCGCCCTAGCGGCATTCTTCGCCGTGCGGTCCCCGCATGGCGCAGTGGCGACGAGCGATGGGCGAAGCGCTGCCGCGGGCGAACCGACAGCGGTGCGGGCCAGCTCGGGCGGTGGGTGGCTACCCGGATGGCTGGCACCTCCGCCGGTGGTGGAGGCGCCGACGAGCAAGGCTCTGACTCAGCTTCAGAAGGCGAAGAACCTCGGAGCAACCTGTGAAGCGCTGACGGAGCTCGGCAAGCTGGGAGACGAGACGAGCGTGGCGGCCATCGCGGAGGTGGTGCAGCGGCCCCGAGGCAGCGCACGTACATGCGCCGTGTCCGCGCTCGGAGAGTCGAACAGCGCGGCGGCGCGGAGCTGGTTGCAAGAGCTGGTCGCGGACAAGGACGAATCGATCCGTTCCGCGGCCGTCACCGCTCTCGCGGTCCACGTCGACGACCCGGAGACGCGCTCGGTCCTCTTCGCCGCCGCCCACTCGGACCTCGCAGACGTCCGCATCGCCGCGATCACGGCGCTCGGGACAGCCCATGTCCCCGAAGCCGCACCCCTCATTCTCGCCGCGCTGAAGACGGCGGACGCGCAGACGGAGCCGGGCCTCGTCGCCGCCCTCGGGCAGTCCCACGACCCCACGGCGATCACGGAGCTCACGCGTCGCGTGCGGCAAGGTACCCCCGCGCAGCGGGGCGCGGCACTTGCGGCGCTCGGCGGCGTCGGCGGCGATGCAGCGGTTGGCATCCTCGGCGAAGCTCTCACGGGCGGGATGCGAGAAGACGCGCAGGTCGCCGCGAGCGCCCTGGCGCAGATGGGCGACGGTCCGGCGCACGACGCGCTCATGGCCGCCGCCGCGAGCGAAAGGCCGGACGTCGCCCGTGCGGCTCTCTCGGCACTGAACGAGAACGACGGAGACGACGTCCGCGATCTGATGGCAAAGCAGCTCGCGTCGAAGGACCCTCAGGCGGTGGGCGTCGCGGCGAGCTACTTCGGCAGCCACCACGACGAGGCCGCCGTGCCGACGCTCCGCGAGGTCGCCCTGCACGGCGGGAGCGAGGCCACGCAGGCGATCGTGGCGCTGGCCGGCGTCGGCGGCGAAGGCGCCCGCACGGCGCTCACCGAGGTCGCCAGCCGCGCGGGAACGTCGCAAGGGGCGGCGCTCCAGCAGCTCGCGAGCCTTCCGGGCGCGCAGCCCGAGGCTCGCGCCCTTTCCCTCCGACTCCTTCACCAGGGAGGGCAAGCGGCCGCCAGCGCGGTCGAGGTCCTCGCCTCCGACACCAGCCCAGAAGGTCGGGACGCGCTGATGCGCCTCGTGCGCGAGGGCGGTGGCCTGGCAGACAGCGCCGTTGCGGCCCTCGGGCGGCGGGGAGACCCGGACTCCATCCGTGCGGTCACCGACCTGGCTCACTCGGACAAGATCAACGTGCGCCTCCAGGCTCTCAGCGCGCTCGGCTCCACGAACGAGCCCCACGCTGCCACCGCGCTCCTCGACGCCGCGCGCGACTCCGACATCCGTGTCCGCCGCACGGCGCTCCAGGGTCTCGCCACGATGGGCGGTCCGGACGCCGAGCGGGCGATCATGGCCGCCGCGGGAGCGGGCGGGGAGCCGGGAGCGCGAAGGGTCGCCGTGAATTCGCTCGGCCGCATCGGAACGCCCGACGCGAACCGCCAGCTCGAGACCCTCGCCAAGGACGAGGACACGGGCATCGCCCGCACGGCCTTCTACGCTCTCGCGCGCTCGTCGCCGGAGGGTGCGGCGAGGATCGCCACCCAGACCATGGCGTCGGACGACTCCGCGGCCAAGCTGACGGCGATCCAGCTCTCGGGCCAGCTCGATCAGGACAGCATGCGCAGGGTCCTCCTGGCGGGCGTGAAGGACTCCGATCCCAACGTGCTCAACGCATCGGCTCAGGCTCTCGCGCAGATCGGCGGACCCGAGGCGCAGAGCGCCCTCGGCGACATCCTCACGGCTCCGGACTCTCCGGACGCCTCCCGCCGCTCCGCCGCCGAGGCGCTCGAGAGCATGGGGGGCGACGCCACGCAGCGTTACGCTGCCGAGATCGCGAAGTACAAGGACGCTCCGTCCGAAGACGACCAGGGCGGAGACCCGAACGCCGACGACGGCTTCGACGGCGACGCCCGCGAGTAGCGCTCACATCATCTCGAAGAACCGAGAGTGGATCGCGACCGCCGCCAGGATCCCGACCTCCTTCGGCAGGTTCACCTTGATCGAAATCTCGAACTTGTCCCGGATGCCCATCTTCTTCGCGATTTCGAGACCGACGACGCCCTCGTTGTCGATGCAACGGAAGACGCCGCCCATGAGGCCCCCGTCCGCGGTGTAGCCGCGGCCACCGGCCGTCAATACGAGCGTTTTCTTGAACGCAACGGCGGGGAACGACAGGGAGCCCATCTCTTCCTTGTCCGCACCCCGGATCTGAAACTTCGTCTTGATGAAGTTGCCGCTGAGAGACGCGATCTCCTTACCATCCGCGCCCTTCACCATGGTGAACTTGGGCGACGGGCTCATCAGCGAGCCCTTGATGGTCATCTGCACGTCCTCCGAGCCAAGCACCCGCACCTGGTAGACGGAACCGACGGCCATCAGCAGCTGGGTGACCTCAAACGTCTCCATTCACTTGGCCTCGTCCCACCCGCGCTCAGCTTATCGCCAATCGAACCACGGATCGAAGAAACTATGGTACGAGCTGAAACCATGGTCGCAGAGCTCGAGATTGTAGACGTTCGCGAAGGGACCGGTGCCGAAGCGCGACCGGGGAGCACCGTCACGGTGCACTACGTCGGTACGCTGACGAGCGGAACGAAGTTCGACAGCTCGCGTGACCGGGGAGAAGGCTTCACGTTCAAGCTGGGCGCCGGCATGGTCATCAAGGGATGGGACCAGGGCGTGGCCGGCATGAAGGTGGGCGCCCTCCGGAAGCTTACCATTCCGCCTCACCTCGCCTACGGGGAGCGCGGCTTCTCGTCGATCATTCCGCCGAACTCGACCCTGGTGTTCGAGGTCGAGCTCCTAACGGTGCGCTAGTACTAGTACCTCGACGGAGAGACTTCGACAGGTCGACACTTCCCATGGGTCGAGGTACTAGACTTCAGAAGTCGCCTCCCGCGAGGACGGCGAGGAAGCCGGCCCCATAGAGCTCGATACGGGCAGGGCCCATTCCGTAGACGGCGGCGAGCTCGGCCTTCGTGCGTGGCCGTGAAGCGGCGAGCTCGGCCAGCGTTCGGTCGAACGCGACGACGTAGGGAGGCACGCGCTTGGCGCGCGCCACCTCGGCGCGATGCGCGCGCAGTCGCTCGAAGACGGGACGGAGCGCTTCTTCCAGGGGCTTGGCCTCCTCACGCGCACCACGCGCCTTCGGCGCCGCTTTCGCTCCCCGCTTCGGGCGCGCCGCGACCTCCACCGGCAGCGCCAGCCGGACGGGAACCGCGCCCTTCATCACCTCCGCGCCAGCCCGCGTCAAAAACGGCACGGGATGCTCGGTCGACGTCAGGTCGATCCAGCCGGCCGCCAGCATCGCCCGCATGAGTGCGAGCAGCCACTCGCCCGAGTGGCCCTGGAGAAGCCCGAACGTCGACAGAGACGTGAAGCCGAAGCGGCGCGTCTTCTCGGAGTCGACGCCGCGGAGCATCTCCACGATCATGCCGAGGCCGGCCCTCCGCTGCGCGCGGGCGACGGCGGAGAGCGCCTTTCGTACGACGAGCGCAGCGTGCGCGGGATCCCTGTCCCCGACCTGGACGTGCTCGTCGTCGATGGCCTCGCAGATGTCGCAATGCCCGCAGCCGCCGAGGAGCTCGCCTTCATCGCCGAAGTAGCGGAGGACGAAGTCGTGCCGACACGTCCGTGCGTCCAGGTAATGCAGGAGCTCCCGGAAGAGATCCCAGGCGCGGGCCGCGAGCACCGGGTCTGCAGCGGCACCGTCCATGCCGAGCTGGACGAGGCGCCTTCGAAGCGCGATGTCGGCTCCCGAGCACAGGAGCAGACCGTGCGCCTCGTCTCCGTCGCGGCCTGCCCGTCCGACCTCCTGGTAGTAAGCTTCGATCGACGACGGCGGCTGCACGTGCACGACGGCGCGGATGTCGGAGCGGTCGATACCCATCCCGAAGGCGTTGGTCGCCACGACCACGTCCGTCCGACGATCGGCGAAGTTGTTCGCGACGCGGGTGCGCGTGGCCGGGTCGAAACCGGCGTGGTACGGGTCGGCGTTCCACCCTCGCTCGCGCAGAAACGCGGCGACGAGCTCGGTCATCCGGCGCGTGGCGGCGTAGACGATCGCGCCCCCCTTCGGAGCGCGAGGCGAGCCCAGCGTGCGGTCGAGCGTCTCGACGACGGCCTCCCGAGCCTCCTTGGGGCCGGAGAGGGAGCGGGCAGACAGGTGGAGGTTCGGGCGCGCAAAGCCGCGCAAGACCTCGAGACACCCGCCTGTGTCGAGCCCGAGCTCGCGCCTGATCTCCGCACGGACGGCGGGCGTCGCCGTCGCTGTGCACGCGAGAATGCGGGGCGGCCGGAGGCGGCGGACGAGAGCGCCGATCCGGAGGTAGTCAGGCCGGAAGTCGTGCCCCCACTGCGAGATGCAGTGTGCCTCGTCGATGGCGACGAGCGAGATGCGGCAGCGGCCAAGGAGTGCGACGAACGCGTCGGACGCCAGCCGTTCTGGCGCCGCGTACACCAGCTTGAAGCGGCCCTGCGCGAGCTCGCTCTCGCGCTTCCGGCGCTCCTCGAAATCGAGGGTCGACGCCAGATAGGTGGCCTCGATGCCGCGGGCCGTCAGGGCACGGACCTGGTCCTCCATCAGTGCGACCAGAGGCGAGATCACGAGCGTCGTACCCTCCAGGATGGCCGCCGGGAGCTGGTACACCAGCGATTTTCCGCCCCCCGTGGGGGCGACGACCAGGACCCTCCCCGGCTCGCCCAGCACGGCGTCGATGGCTTCGCGCTGCCACGGGCGAAACTCCGTGAGCCCGAACCTTTCGCGGAGGACGGACTCCGGGGAAGGTGAAGAGGGCGTGGTCGACATCAGATCTGCGGGGTCGTAGCTGGACGGCAGGTTGGAGGCGCTCACCATACCTCCCCCTCGGCTCGAGCGTGCCTCCGGTTTCCTACATTCACTCGCACGTGCAGGCGGGGCCACACGTCAGCCCCTCACAACACTGCCCGTCGTCCGAGCACGGCTGGCCTTTCGACGTGCAGCAACGTCCCGTCGGTGCACACCAGCCACAGCACGCAAGGCTGGCGACGTCGCAAAACATTCCCGCGGGCTCGCAGTTGCCCACGGCCTCGGACCATGCGCAGTGCGGCCCCGCTGGAGGGGACGGCGCGGGCACTACGGAGGTCTCGGCGGCTTCCTCTCCTGCGTCCGCGGACGCCTCGCGAGGCCCCGCCTCGCGATCGCCGTCCTCATCCTTCGGGAGCGCGGTTTCGCAGGCCGCGAGACAAGCGAAGCACAAGGCTACCCCCGGCAGTCTCGGCAGCAGGGCCACACGGCACCGCGTGCAGAATGCAGGCCCGACGATCGGCGAGGGCACGACGCGAGCACCGGCTGAGGGAGGACCAAGCTCCACCGTGGCGAAGTGTTTCCGGTGCAGAGGACCGCTTCGGCTGATGTATCCTGGGGTCATGCCGGCGCCCGCCCCCGGGAGCGCGGATTCGACGAGCCGCACGCGAAAGAGCGGCGTCCTAATCGCGGGCCGCTTCCGCGTCGAAGCCACGCTGGGAACTGGCGGCATGGGAGCCGTGTACCGCGTCGTGGACGAGCCGACGGGCCGCACGCTCGCGCTGAAGCTGTTCGGCGGCCCCGCAGCGCACGACCAGCACCGCCTCCTCTTCCGTCGCGAGTTTCATACGATGGCGAGGCTCTCGCACCCTCGCATCGTGCGCGTCTTCGACTACGGCCTCGATGGCGAGATGCCCTACTACACGATGGAGCTGCTCGACGGGCTCGACCTGGGCGACATCGGTCAGGTCGACGTCAAGCGCGCGTGCGGGCTTCTGCGCGACGTCGCGAGCGCGCTCGCCTTCCTCCACGCGCGGCGGCTCGTGCATCGAGACCTCGCGCCTCGCAACGTGCGCTGCACGAGCGACGGCCATGCGAAGCTCATCGACTTCGGAGTCCTCGCGACGGCGGGCTTCTGCGGGCACGTCGCGGGGACGGCGCCGCTCATCCCACCCGAGAGCGTCCGCGGTCTTCCCATCGATCACCGCGCCGATCTCTTCGGCCTGGGCGCCCTCGCCTACCGGCTGCTCTCCGGCGCACATGCGTACCCCGCGCGGTCGCTCGAGGATCTCGAGCCGCTGTGGCGCAGCCGTCCTCTGCCCCCGTCGGCCGGCGATCCGGCGGTCCCTCCCGCGCTCGACGAGCTCGTCATGTCCCTGCTCGCGCTCGATCCGCTCGGCCGTCCGGCGTCGGCCGCGGAGGTCATCGACCGGCTTTGCGCAATCGCGGGGCTCCCCGCGACGCCCGACGTCGAGACGGCCCGAGGGTACCTGGCAAGCGCGTCCCTCGTCGGACGGCAGCGTGAGATGGAGATCCTGCAAAGGCGCCTGGCCAGGGCCGTCGGCGGAGATGGCAGCGCCATCGTGCTCGAGGCTCCCTCCGGCCGAGGCAAGAGCCGCCTCCTCCGGGAGCTGGGCCTCGAGGCGCAGATAGCCGGCGCCACCGTGCTCAGCGCCGACAGCGAGTCGGCCGGGCGCGGTCCTTACGGCCTCTTCTGCGCGCTCGCCGAGACGCTGCTCACGGCGGCCCCCGCCGAGGCGCTCGCGGCGGCCCGGCCCCGCGGCCAGGTCCTCGCGCGCATCGTTCCGAAGATAGGAGACTTGCTCGGGCCGCTCGGCGTCGCGACCCCGTCCGCCGGTCCCGAAGAAGACCGCATGCAGGCCCAGGAGGAGCTCGCGAGCTGGCTCCTCGACGTCGCGCGCACGCGGACGCTCGTCTTGCTGGTGGACGACGTCCAGCGCTCGGACGAGGCGTCCGCCGCCGTCCTGACGACGCTCGCGCACGCAGCGCCCGGACGAAACCTGCTCGTCGCCGTCGCGCTCCGCACCGACGAGAAGATCCGCGCGACGGCCGCCGTGACGACGCTTCGCGACCTGGGCCACCGGGTCAGGGTGAGGCCCCTGGAGGCCGACGACGTGGAGGAGCTGATGCGCGGCACGTTCGGCGACGTGGCACATCTTGCACGCCTGTCGACCTGGATGCAGAAGGCGAGCGGCGGCAGCCCGCTGCACTGCATGGAGCTCGCGCGCCACCTCGTCGATCGCGGCGTCATCCGCTACGTCGACGGCATCTGGTCGGTCCCCGACGATCCGCGTCTGGATGGCCTGCCCACGAAGCTCGCCCTCGCGATGGAGGCGCGCATCGGCGCTCTGAGCTCGTCGGCGCGCGAGCTCGCCGAGGCCTTGAGCGTCCACGGAGGTGAGCTGCCGCTCGCCATCTGCGTGTCGCTCGCGGAGTCGGCCGACGAAGCGAGCATCTTCGTCGCGCTGGACGAGCTCCTGTTCGAGGAGGTGCTCATCGGCTCGGGCGACTCCTACCGTTTCCGGCACGACGGGCTGCGGGAGGCGCTGCTCCGCAACCTGACCGCCGAGCGTCGCAAGCGCCTGCACGTCCGGGTCGGACGGGCGCTCCTCGGGCAGGGCCGCGCCCCGCCCTCACTCGAGGCGGAGATCGGCTGGCATCTGCTGCGCGGGGGCGCCGGGGAGGAGGGCGCGGAGCTGCTCGCGAAGGCGGGGGCGCGCCTCTTCGCCGCCCAGTCGTTCAGCGACGCGGTCGCCCCCCTCGAGGCGGCGCTCGAGGTCTACGAAGGCCTCGGGCGCTCGCCGCGCACGGTCCTCCCCATCCGCCACATGCTCGTCATGGCCGGCTGCTTCAGCGACCGGAACGTCGCTCTCAAGTACGCGGGCGACACGATCCGCGCCTACGCGACCTACTCGGGCCTGGCCCTCGCGAACCGGCTCGTCGCGTCCGTCCCGCGGCTCGTGGCCCTGGCGCTGGGCTTCACGTGGGCCGGCCTGCGCTGGCTCTTCACGCGGCCGGCCCGCCGCGGCCCCGCGCCCGCCGAGGCGATGCGCCTGTTCTATACGACGCTCGTCCCCGCGGCGGTCGTCCGTTCGCTGTCGATGCACGCGAGCGAGGTGCGGACGCTGCTCGCAATGGCGGAGATATTCACGGTCTTCAAGGGGCGCGTGCCCGAGGGCGCCACCCTGCTCATCTCCGCCTTGCTCGCCATGCCTCTCGGCCGGTTCGGCTGGGCCGAGCGCGTCGCGAACGCGGCGCTCACCATCCTCGCCAAGGACCACGCAACGCCCATGAGCGAGGTCGACCGCAGCAGCGCAGCGGGCGGCGGCTACTACGTGCTCGCCATGGTGTTCGTCCAGAACCAGAGCCCCCGCTGCCTCGACGAGGTAGCCCGCCTCGAGGGCCTGCACCTGCGCTATTTCGAGGTGAACGCCAACACGTGCCGCATCGCCTACCGCCGCTTGCGCGGGGAGGAGGAGGTCGCCCTCGAGATCGAAGCGCGCACCGACGTGCTCTTGATCCAGGCGGGATCCATGTGGGGCCCCGAGACGACCATCGTGTGGCTCTCGAGCATGGCCTACGGGCTGACACGCGACGTGCTCGGGCTCCGTCGCTCCATCGAGCGGCTGGCAGAGCTCGTCGATCAGGGGTTCGCGCTCGTCGCCTACCTGGAGCTCGCGCGGGGGGAGTACGCGCGCGAGCGCGGGGAGCTCGACGTGGCGCTCCGGGCGCTCGAGCGAGCCATCGCCTCGCTCGAGCCCGACGAGGCGTTCGTCCGCCCGGTCATCCTGTGCGCGCTCGCCGAGACCTTGCTCGGCAGGCACGAGATCGAGCGCGCCATGGAGCTCGCGCAGGCCGCCATCCTTCTATGCCGCGACCCCGAGGTTAACTCGGTGACGTGGCGGCTGCGCGCCACGCGTGCGCTGGCGCTGGCGGAGGCCGCGAACGGCGACATCCCGTCGGCCACGGCGCGGCTCGACGGCGCGATCGACGAGGCGGCGGTGCTCGGAAGCCCCTCTCTCTGCGGCAGCCTGCACGAGGGACGCGCGCGCGTCGCTGCCATGGCCTCCGACGCCTTCGCGTTCGCGCTCCACCGAAATGCGACCGACAGCTGGTTCCGGCCCACGCGAAACCCCGCGCTCATCGCCTGGGTCGACCGTCTGCCCGACCCCTCCACGGTTGCTCCCCGCTCGTCCCCCGCCGCCGGGGCGAACGACGCGGCCACCTTCATCTCCGGCCGCCTGCCGCCGGACGTGAGCACCGTCGTCACGGACGCCGCGGTCACGTCGATGTCGCCCCAGGAGACGGGCTGGGTGTCCGCCGTGCTCACCGGGTGCCGAGGGCCACACGAGCGGGCAGCCCGCGCCCTCGAGCTCCTGCTCGACGCAGCCCAGAGCAAGTCCGGCTACCTGTACCTCCTCTACCGCGGCTCGCTCGAGCTCATGGCACCCGCCTACGGTGAGGAGCCCCACGACGCGCTCGCCCTTGCCGTCGCCGCCGCGTTTCGCGCGCCGCCCGAGGAGCTGCTCTCCCGGGTCGCCGTCCCTCGCAAGAGCGGCGTCGCTGCATCGGAGGTCGGCTACAAGCTCTTCTTCCTCACGATCCGCCACGGCCAGGGACACAAGACGGTGGGCGTCGTCGCCGTTCTCGACGGAGGCGAGCGCGCGCAACCCACGCGCGCCTTCTTGACCCAGATAGCCGGCGAGCTCTACGAAGCCGGCGACGTCACGACGGGCCAGGCTTCGAACGGGTAGCCCGGTGGATGGTGCCGCGGACCCAGTCCCACAGGGGGATGGTGACGTTGAAGTTCCACTTCTGCATGAGCGATGGGTCGTGATGGATCGCGTGGTGCCTTCGCAGGGTTCCGACCATCCGGCCCACGAAGCTCTCGGGAGGAAGATGGTAGGCGAGGTGCAACCACTCGTACGACAGCACGTACGCCATCGAGGTCACGACGAAGAGCGCGGCCACGTTCGGCTGGCCGACCAGCAAGAGAACGAGCGTGAGCGGCGCCGTGAGAAAGAAGAGCGCCACGATGGCGTAGAACGGCATGAGGACGAAGCGGAACTCGCGAGGCGAGCGAATGACCATGTCCTCGGTGACGAAGACGCGATGGTGGTTCGGCGTGTGCTGATCGTAGAGCTCCTCGAGCGGCCAGGTCCGGCGGTGGAGAACCTGCTTGTGCACGCGCCACTCGACCGCGTTCGAGAGGAGGAGGACGGCGGGCACGGTGAAGGCCTGCCACGCCTGCAGGTGGTGGATGGCGTGGATGGCGACCGCGATGGTGCCCAGGCCCACGACGGAGGGAAACGCGAGGTGGCCCCAGGGCGAGTACCACCACGGGATCTCCGCCAGCCAGCGCGCCCGGACTTCCTCGCGGCCGCGGCCGACGGTTCCGTCTTCCTCGTTCTGCACCTTGCCGACGACCGCTGCAGCCATCCCCTCGAGTCTACCCCTGAGAACGGTGGGCGCTACCCGGCGCGCACTCGTGTAGAGTCCCCCGGTGAAGTTCGTAGACTCTTGCAAGGTGAAGGTCGTGGCCGGCAGCGGCGGCAACGGCGCGGTCGCGTTCCGGCGCGAGAAGTTCGTGCCTTTCGGCGGCCCTGCAGGGGGCGATGGCGGACACGGCGGTCATGTCGTCTTCCTGACCGATCCGGGCCTTTCGACGCTCCTCGACCTGACGTACGCCCACACGCTCAAGGCGAAGCCGGGGGAGAACGGCGGCGGCGCCGACTGCTACGGCCGTGGCGGACCCGACCTCATTTGCCGCGTCCCCGTGGGGACGCAGGTCTTCGACGACGCGTCGGGCGAGCTGTTGTTCGACCTCAACGCCGGCGGCGTATCGACCATCATCGCGCGGGGCGGGCGCGGGGGACGAGGCAACATCCACTTCGCGACCCCGTTCGACCGCGCGCCGCGTCGCTCCGAGCCCGGCGAGCCCGGCGAGGAGAAGGGCCTGCGGCTCGAGCTGAAGGTGATGGCCGACGTGGGCCTCCTCGGCTTCCCGAACGTCGGCAAGAGCACGTTCATCCGCTCGATCTCGCGCGCGCGGCCGAAGGTGGCCGACTACCCGTTCACGACGCTCATCCCCCACCTCGGGGTCGTCTCGGCCGGCGAAGACTCGCACTTCGTCGTCGCGGACATCCCGGGCCTCATTCCCGGCGCCGCCGAGGGCGCAGGGCTCGGCCTCCGCTTTCTCAAGCACGTCGAGCGCACGCGCGCGCTCCTGCACCTCATCACGATCAGCGACGGTGAGGAAGAATCGCGCTCGCCGCTCAAGGACTTCGACGCCATCACGAAGGAGCTCGCGAAGTTCGACGCGGAGCTGGCGACGCGGCCGACCATCGTGGCGATGACCAAGGCCGATCTGCCCTTCGTGCGCGACGCGTACAAGGCGGCCAAGGCCAAGTTCAAGCGCCGGGGAATCGACCTCCGGCTCATCTCGGCGGCGACGGGCGAGGGCATGAAGGAGATCGTCGCCGCCCTCGCGCAGATGGTGAAGGAAGGAAAGCCCGCAACTTTCCAGGAGGCCAAGCCGAAGAGGAAGAGAAGGTGATGGTGCTCTCATGGCGGACGAGAAGACCGAGCAAGCCTCTCCCCGGCAATTAAAGAAGGCGCGCGAGGAGGGCGACAGCGGGGCGAGCCCGTACGCCGCGCAGGCGGTCGCCTTCCTGGCGGTCCTCGCGGTCCTCCCCGGCGCGGTCCGGGCCCTCGCGGAGACGGCGGGTCACGACGTCCGGGCGGCGATCGGACGAGCGGGGGACCGGCCGGTCTCCGTGTCGATCGACCCGAGCGCCCTCGCGGCCGAGGTGATGGGCCTCGTGGCGCCGGTCCTGCTAGTCGCCGCGCTCGCGTCTGCAGTGACGTTCATCGTGCAGACCGGCGGGGGCATCGCCACGAAGAAGCTCTCCCCCCAGCTCAATCGCATGAACCCCTTCGAGGGAGTGAAGCAGCTCGTCACCGCGGCGCGCCTGTTCGCGGTCGGCCGCGCCCTCGTCGCCGGGTCGATCGTCGCCTGGGTCGCGCTCCGCCTCTTGCGCGCGCATGCGCTGGATCTCGCGCGCTCGAGCGGGGATCTCCCTCGCGCCGCGGACGTGGCCGGGGCGCTGGCCCTCACGCTGGCCAAGGACGCCGCCCTCGTGGGGCTGGCCCTCGGCGTCCTCGACCTGGTCGTCGTACGCCGAGGCTGGATGAAGCGGCTCCGCATGACGAAGGAGGAGGTGAAGCGCGAGCACAAGGACAGCGAGGGGGACCCGCACGTCAAGGCCGCACGCGAGCGCGCGCACCACGAGATGATGGCGTCGGCGACGATCGCAAGCGTGCGCACGGCCAGCGTCGTCGTGGTCAACCCGACGCACCTCGCGTGCGCGCTGCGCTACGTCGGCGGCGAGGACGACGCTCCGGTGATCGTCGCGTCCGGCGAGGGCGAGCTCGCCGCCCGCATCATGCGCGCGGCGCACGAGTACGGCGTGCCGATCGTGCGCAACGTGCCGCTGGCGCGGGCGCTCCGGGAGCTCGAGATCGGAGACCAGATCCCCGAGGTGATGTACGAAGCGGTCGCGGAGATCCTGCGGGAGGTCTGGGAGCAGGAGGAGAAGGGAACCGGCTAGCGGCGCTTCGAGCCAGCCGCCGGGACGCTGTGAAACGAAGGGAGCGCGCTCAGAGCCCCTTCAGGTACTCGATGACGGCGGCCGCGTCCGGGCCCAGGTCGGCGAGGAAGGGGTGGCCAAGGACGCCCAGGCCGGGGCCGTCGGCGTCGTACACGTACTCTCCCGTCGCGAGCGGGCCGCCACCCGCCGGGCGCGTCGCCACGCCCACCGCGTCGAGATCGTAGGCGGCGTCGGCCTGGATGACGAACCGGCGCGGGCGCGCGCGAGGCGACGTCGCCATCGCGCGCAAGGTGGGCCACTGCCCCGCGTGGCCGAACGGAGCCCGCGCCCACACGTCGAGGAGCGGCGGAGGCACGTAACCGTCTGTCTTGGCGACGCGGCTCACGCCCCGCGCAGCCGGGACGGCGTTGGCCGCCTCGATGAAGGCAGGCGTCGACGCGTTCGAGCGGGCCGGATCCGTGCCGACCTCCGTGAGCGAGACGACCTGCTCGCGGTAGTAGACCGCCCCGCCCTCCTCGTACCGGCCGTGGCAACGCGAGCACCTCTTCACGAAGAGCTCGTGCCCCCGCTGCGCGAGGCCCGCGTCGATCTGGCCCGGGAAGGGCAACGTTCGCTCGAAGCCCCGCAGGTAGAGGTAGAGGCTCGTGCCGAGGTGCCGGTGCGTCTCGAACCACTCGGGACGGGCCCCGAAGGCGAGATCCGCCTCGACGACGAGCGCCGTGGGAGCTCCCGTCCCGACGCCGTCCCAGCTCAGGGTGTCGCGGTAGCGGGTGCTCCTGACGTCGGGGATCTTCGCCCAGCCCGGCTGCTCGGGCATCGGCAGCGGGTGGCCCTCTGCCAGGCCGAGCGCCATGAGGAAGCTCTCGATCGTGGCGACGCGACCGGGCAACCCCGCGGCGAGACGATCGACCTCGGCGCCGCGCACCGCGGCACGCTTCTTCAGGTTGTTCACGGTGGCTTCGAGGAGGGGCGCGCGCCACTCGCTCGGCCAGCGCAGGCCTTGCTCGGCGGCCGCCTCGTTTGCGAACCGCGCGAGCCGCTCGGAGGTGAACCCGGGGTCACCGGCGATGCGCGTGAGGGCTGCGTCGTACGCGTGGATCTGCACGCGCTTGTTGCCGAGCCCGGGGACCAGCACGTCTCCCTGCGGAAGATGCAGCCGCTCGGCGTGGCACAGCTCGCAGTTGTTCATCACGAACGCCACGTGCGTCGCAGGATCGGTCGCGAGGTGAAAGCCCACGGGCAGCGCCGTGCGGTCCCGGGCCGACGGGTCACGCGGGAGGGCGCCGAACTTGGCGGAGAACGCGAGCCAGTCTTCCCCCAGGGCGGAGGGGTACGCCCGCATCATGGCGAGCAGGACGGGGTACGGAATGCCGGCGGCGTAAGGGTCTCCAAGGCCGGTCTCACCGAAGTAGACGGCGCCTGCCTCGGCGGAGACGGGGCGCTCCCGGTACTCGACCGGCTCGCTGAAGAGGGCCGCCGGCGCGCTCGTCCCTGGCTCGGGGGACGCTGGAACGGCCATCCCGTGCGCGCACGCGAAGACCGTGAGAGCGAGGACCAGCGCCAGGTTTGCGTGCTTCATCGGGAGCTCCGGGGCGAGGCCTTGCGGCGCGCCGGCTTGCGGCGCGAAGGTCCGCGGGCGCGAAGGGCCGCCAGCAGCGGCGTGGCGGCCTCGAGGTAGAAGGCGACGGCGGACTCACCCTTCGCCATGCGGCGCGCCAGCTCCCGGTAAAAGGCGACGCGCGTGGCGAGGGGCGACGGTACGAACGCCGCCATCCGCGGATGCTGGACGAAGACGCGGTACCACCACGCGACCTCCATGATGAAGACGCTGTTCTCCCCCGCCGCCGCCACGGCGCGCCAGAACCGCTCTTCGAAGGCCGCGTAGAGCGCCTCGTCCGCCCGCTGTCCCGCGAAGGCACGGGCCAGCGCGTCGATCTCGTCCAGCGCCTCCTGGCGCGCGCACCGCGTCGCCACCTCGACGAGGCAGAGGCCCTGGAGGACCTGCTTCTCCAGGGCGTGGCGCGAAGCCAGTGCCTCGCGGTCCGTCGGCGGCGTGAGCCGGTACAGGAGCTCGAGGATGCGGAGGTCCCCGGACTCCTTCGGGTCGAGGACGAGGGTGACGCCGCCCTGACGAACCCGTACGAGGCCCAGCTCCGCCAGGCGGTGGAGCGCCTGGCGGGCGATGATGCGGGACGTCTGAAACCTGTCCGCGAGGACGCGCTCGGGTGGCAGGGCGCTGCCCACGGCCAGCTCGCCCCGGAGGATCGCGGCGGCGATCTGATCGAAGACCTCGTCCGCCACGTGGGCGCGCCGTGCGGCGCGAAAGGGGCCTAGGTCTTCCTCTTCCGGGAGCGCCATGATGGGCGCAATGTAACTTGGTAACCAAGTTAGTCAAGGACGCAGGTAGACCCCCTTCCCTGCCTGCCCGGTCTCCCCTGCCCGTCGCCTATCCGGCGGCGACCTTGGCGCGGAGCTTCTGCGCCAGAGGCGCCTGCGACGTCCCCTCGAAGATCTTGGCGAGGAACGTCACGCACGCCTGCTCGCCCGGCTTGTCCTTGGCCTCGCGCGCGCGCGCCAGCGCATCGAGCCCCTGCAGCATCGCCTCCTCTTCCTGCCCCGCGTGGGCGAGCGCGACGGCGAGCACGAGCGAGGCCTGGCACAAGGCGGACTGCGAGGCCGCGCCATCGGCGAGCTTCGCGTGCGCCTGGCGGAGCACGAGCACGGCGTGGGCGACCTGGCCGTGCGACAGCTCCGCGATGGCGCGCATCCTCTCCGCGAGCAGCTCGTGCTCGCTCGAGGGCGGCGCGACCGACGGGCTCACGGCGGGGACGGCGAGGGCCTCCGCGAACGAGCCGATGGGGCCAGGGCCCGGCATGTCGACGTGTGGCGCCACGTCCGAGGGCGGGGCGCCCCGCTCTCCAACGGTCGCGATCGTGGGCGGCTCGGAGTCGCGCACCTCGTTCGCGGGCGAGGGCCCCTCGGTGATGGAGACCGGGACCGGCACCGGGATCGAGCCCTGCGAAGAGGGGTCCTCCGTGTCTGCGAAGGCGGTGAGCCGCAGCGCGCTCCCTTCCAGGCGGACCTCCGCCGCCGCCGCCGCCGCCTCGAGCGCCAGCCGGGCGGCCAGGGGCCCGTCGCCGGCCTTCGACGCGTGGTAGGCTGCCTCGGCACGGGCGAGAGGGCCGGTGTCCGAGAGGCTCAGGGCCACGGCGCGGTGCCAGGCACGCACGCGCCCTTCCGCGGTGAACTCGAGAACGGCGTCCCGGTGCGAGCGCGTGAGGAGCTCGACGGACCCGCTCTCGCCTCCTTCCGGCGGGAGCTCGCGCACCCAGCGGCTCACGACGAGCTCCCCGAGGACGGCGCGCGAGTCTACCTTCGCGCCGACCGCGGCCAGCACACGGTCGAGCGTCTCGCGCGAGGAGTCTCCCCCGAGGAGCGCGAGCGCGGAGAGGACCGCCCGCGCTTCGGCCGAGAGCTCCTCGGCGCGCCGCAGGAGCCAGAACATCGCGGGCCGCGGCCTGCCCTTGCCGACGAGGCGCTTTCGCGCGAACGCGGCGTCCCCTACCCAGGCGAGCTCGCCGGTTGCGAGGCTGCACGCGAGCGCCTCCATGATGGCGAGCGGCGAGCACGCGCCGCGGCGCGACCATCGCTCGGAGGCCTCGGCGTCGAGGGCGCCGCCGGTACACGCCCTCGCGAAGAGCGCGGCCTCGGACGCGCCCAGCGGCTTGACCTCCACCTCGAGCCCCTGCGGCGCGGCCGCGAGCGAGGGGTGGAGCGGGTCGCCCTCGTCCAGGCGAACGACGGCGAGCAGGGGCAGCGACGCGTGCGTGATGGCGGCGGCGCACGCCTCGAGCGTCACGCCATCGACCTGGGCTGCGTCGTCGATGAGGAGCGCGGCGGGCCTCTCCCTCGACCCCTGCGCCAGGGTCGCCCCGACGAGGGCCGCAGCGGCGTCGAGCGTGACGCCTTCTCCGGCGAGCAGGCGCGCGCGTGTGGACTCGAGCGCACGGGGAACGGGGAGCTCACCGCGCGAGCGCGCGAACGCGCGGCGGAGCGCGCCGAGCGGCTCGACGCCGAGCCCCGAGGGCGCGACGAGGAGCGAGGATGCGGGCGCCGCCTTGCGCGCGATCTCCGCGAGCAGGCGCGAGCCGCCGACTCCCGGAGCGGCCCGGACCACGGCGACGACCCCAGGCGTGCCCAGGAGCGACTCCACCACGCCCGACCGGCCGATGAAATCGGGCTCCACGAGGCTCGCGACCTTCGCGGCGGCGTCCCTCTTCCAGGGCAGGCGCAGGTCGAGACGCGCCCCTCGAATCAGCTTGCCGCCGTCCTTCCCGGAGCGGCCGCCGAGGCGGAGCAGCTCTCCCGAGCGTAGCGGCTCCACGCTCGCGTCGAGCAGCACCTCGCCCGGATGCGCGATGCGCGCGAGCGCGACGGCGGCGACGAGGGGCGGGCCCCAGGCGAGATCCGCGCGCTGGCCCTGCGGGGAGAGCGGCTCCATCTCGCCCTGGGCCATGCCGCACGCCCAGGCATCGGTGGCGTCGGAGGCGTCGTCGCGCAGCGACGCAGCGAACGCGACCGCCTCCTCCGCGGACGCCGTGTCCCAGGCGAACGAGAGCGTCGCGGCGCTCCACGCGGCGAGCGTCGCGCCGTGGGCCTCCGCACGCTGCGTCAGCGCGCGCGCGCGCTCTAGATAGCCACGCGGACGACCCGGCCCGATCCCGCCGCTCGACATGCGGCAAGAGAGAACGATCTGCGGGGCCATACGCCCGCTCAGACTCGTATGCGCTTCTTCAGAGCCGCGAGCTCGTCCTCGACGTCCGAACCTCCTCCGCCGCCCCCCTCTTTGCCGCCCGAGCCGACGGACTTCTCGAGGTCGCGGAACTTGGCCTCGAGATCCTCGTTCTTGGCGGTGTGACCGAGGGCCTCGTCGACCTCGGCCATCGCCTTGACCTCCGCCTCCTTGCCCTCGATCTTCTCTTCCATCCGGCGAAAGTTGTCGAACGCGGAGGAGCCGCCCTTGGCGCCGAGCCCCTCCGCTCCGCCGCCCGCCTGCGCCTGCGTGGCGCGGGCGGCGATCGTCGCCTTGCGCGTCTTGATCTCGGCGAACTTCTCGCGCATCCGCTCGAGCTCCTCCTTCATCGTGAGCGCGACGTTGCGCTGCGCGACGCGGGCCTTCTCGGTGGCCTCGAGATCGCCCGTCACCCGCTTCTTCTGCTTCAGGGCCTCGCGGGCGAGCGCCTCGTCGCCGCTCTTGAGCGCCAGCTCCGCCCGCTTGTCCCACTTGCCTTGCTCGGTGCCGAGGTCATCGCACTTCTTCTTCAGCTGCTTCTCGGCGGCGACCGCCGAGATGACCTCCTGCTGGGCGCGCTTCAACTGCTCGTCCATCTCCTCGATGTTCAGGTCGAGGATCTTCTTTTGATCCTCGGCCTTGTCGAGCAGGCTGTTCACGTTGCTCGAGATGACCTTGCCCATTCTGTCGAAGATGCCCATTGCGTGGCTCCGGTGCCTTCAAGGTTACCACGAGGACGGCGTAGCGGAACGGGCCGGATTCGTGGGATCTGGCGGCGCTTTCTAGCGATTCATCACGTGAATGGCCTGCCCGAGACCGTTCAGGTGCGCCTCCATCATTCCCTCCCCGAGGGTGGGGTGCGGGTGGATGGTGAGCCCGACGTCCTCGAGGAAGGCGTGCATCTCGAGCGCCAGCGCGCCCTCGCTGATGAGATCGCTCGCCTCGGGCCCGACGATGTGGACGCCGAGCACCTCGTGGGTCTTCTTGTCGGCGACGACCTTGAAGAAGCCCTCCGTCTCGCCCACGGCCATCGCGCGCCCGAGGGCGGCGAACGGGAACTTGCCGATGCGCACCTCGATGCCCTTGTCCTTCGCCTGCTGCTCGGTCAGGCCGGCGACCGCGATCTCCGGATCGGTGAAGATCGCGGCGGGGATGGCGACCCAGTCCTTGGCGGCCTTGTGGCCGGCGATGACCTCGGCGACGACCTCGCCCTCCTTGGTCGCCTTGTGCGCCAGCATCGGCATCCCGCTCACGTCGCCGATCGCGTAGATGCTGGGGACGTTCGTCCGGCCGACGGAGTCCGTGGGGACGAAGCCGCGCTCGACCTTCACGCCGGCCTGCTCGAGCCCGAGGTTGCCGCCGTTCGGGCGCATGCCCACGGCGACGAGCACGCAGTCGGTCACCACCGTGTCGAACTTGCCCTCGCCGAGCTCGAGCTTCACGGCGAGCGAGCCGTCGCTGTTCTTCTCGTAGCCGGCCGCCTTGGCGTTCTTGAAGACCTTGCCGCCGTTCTTCAGGAGCTTCTTCTCGACGACGGCCGTGAGCTCGGGATCGACGCCGGGCAGGAGCCCCGCCGTCATCTCCACGACGGTGATCGCGGTGCCGAGCTTCTGGTAGACCATGCCGAGCTCGAGGCCGATGACGCCGCCGCCGATGACCAGCATGCGGTTCGGGACCTCGCGCAGGCTCACGGCCTCCTTGGCGCCGATGATCTGCTTGCCGTCGAACTTGAAGGTCGGAAGCTCGATCGTCGACGAGCCCGTCGCGATGACGATGGCCTTCGCCTCGATGCGTTCGACGACGCCCTCCTTCGTCTTCACCTCGACGGCGTTGGGGCCCACGACCCTTGCGTCGCCCACCATGAGCTCGGCGCCGTTGCCCTTGAGCAGCCCGCGCACGCCGCCGGTGAGCTTCTTGACGATGCCCTCCTTCCAGTCCTGCATGCGGTTGACGTCGACGCGGATGCCGTCGGCGAGGATGCCCATCGACGCGCCGTTCTTGACCTTGTCGTAGGTGTGGCTCGCGCTGATGAGGGCCTTGCTCGGGACGCAGCCCCAGTTCAGGCAAACTCCGCCCACTTCGTCCTTCTCGACGCAGAGGACCTTCTGCTTGAGCTGGCCGAGCCGGATCGCGCACGCGTATCCGCCGGGTCCTGCACCGATCACAACCGCGTCGTAGCTCTTGGTCGCCATGGGCCGCTCCTGGAATTGCACCGATTTGCCGAGTGGGTGCCGATGTAACATGAGCTGAGGGCTCCGGAAACCCAACCCCCCCTCGCACGCTCTGGCGGGCCTCGCCGGCCGGGATTCCGACGAGGAGGGGCCTATTGCAGACGAGCCGGCAGCCGCGCCCGCGGCTCCTCGGTCTATGTTTTGGGGCGCACCGCGCACTGCATGAGCCCGCTCCGCTGGATCACGACGTTGGTGCGAAACGACGGGAGAGCCGCGCCCTCCGAGGCCGAGGGCCGCACCGCGGCGGCGGCGCCCCCCCACGAGATGGGGCCGGGGGAGCGGAGCGCGCGCGACCGGCTCCTCGCCGCTGCCCTGTTCGCCATGGTCGCGGAGGGGTCCTGCGCCGGCGTCGCCAGCGGCCGCTCGCACGCCGGGGTCGTCGCCATCCTCCTCTCCGGCCTCGAGACCGCCACGTTTCTCGCCTTGCCTGCCGCCGTCCTCGCGCTGCCCATCGCGTGGGTGCTCGGGCAGAAGGAGCTCCAGAGCCTCGGCTCCCACATGGCCGAAGGCCTGTCCGGGGAGAACCCCGACCGGGCCGGCATCGCCGTCCTCCTCTATGCGGGCCTGCTCGGGGTCGGCGCGATGGTCCCGGGGTGGCTAGGCGTCGGGGTGGCCAATCACATGAGCGTCAGGTTCACCATCGTCCTCACCGTGGCGTTCACGCTCGCGTGGATGGTGGCCTCGGCGGCGCTCGTGGCGATGATCGTCCGCTACGTCGCGTGGCCGTTCGCCGTCGTCTCGAAGCGGCTGCGGGGCGCGCCGCGCTGGCAGCGCCTCCCGCGCCTCTCGCCCGGAAGCGGGACGCGCATCGCCTTCGCCCTCGTATGCATCGCCGGCCTCGTCGCGATCCTGCCCCTGTCGCACGCCATCACGCCGGCGGCGGCCGTGGCCGGCTTCGGGCTCGGGCCGTGGCTCGCGGGATTGCTCGGGGCGGTGCGAAGAGTCACCCGCGCCTCCGGCCCGGCGCTCGTCCTCGCGGGCGCGCTCCTCACCCCCGCCGCCGCGCTGGCGCTGACGCACGCCCCCAGCAGCGTCCAGCTCGCGGTCCTCTACCGTGCGCCCTACGCGTCGATGGTGGTCGCGGCCGTGCACCAGGCGGTCGACCGCGATCACGACGGCTACTCTCCGCTCCTCCTCGGCGGCGACTGCGACGACGCGAACCCGGCCATCCACCCGGGGGCCATCGACGTGCCCGGCAACGGCGTCGACGAGAACTGCTCCGGCGACGACACGCACGCCTACACCCCGCTGCCGGAGCCCGCCGCCGATCCGTACCCCGCGCCCTTGCCTGCGCGCACCAACGTGGTGCTCATCCAGCTGGATGCGTCGCGTCCGGACCACACGAGCCTCGCCGGCTACCACCGCCCGACGACGCCTCAGATGGACAAGTTCGCCAGGAGCGCGACGTGGTTTCGCAACGCGTACACGCCTGCCCCGACGACGCGGTTCGCGATGGCCTCGGTGTTCACCGGGTGGGACGTCGATCGCATCCCCCAGCGCCGCGGGCCCGGGATCAACTTCATGCTCCTGCCCGACGCCGTGACGATCGCGGAGCGGCTCGACCGCGTCGGCTACGACCGCGTCGGGTACACGATCTCGTACGTGCTCCAGCACCACATCAACCAGGGCAAGGGCTTCCGGCAGTGGGTGACGCCGTGGCCCGTCGCCGACTGGGAGAACAGCTACGGCAAGGACGCGCCGATGACGACCGACGCCGGGATCAACTACCTCGGCACGATCCCGGAGGACGGCTCGCGCCCCTACCTGCTCTTCCTCCACTACCGGTGCACCCACGACCCGTACGTCAAGCACCCCGAGTGGGACTACGGAGACGCGGACGTGGATCGCTACGACAGCGCCATGGCGTTCTGCGACCAGCACCTCGGCCGCATGATCGACGCGATCGACGCGCGCGGCGACAAGGACCGGACGGCCGTGGTCATCTTCTCCGACCACGGAGAGCTCTTCGGCGAGCACGGGCTGACGAACCACGGCAACTCGCTGTTCGAGCCGGACGTCCGCATCATCCTCCTGGCCCGCATCCCGCACGGGACGGTCCGGCAGGTCGACGACCCGGTGTCGCTGACGGACGTGGCCCCGACGGTCCTCGAGCTGGCGGGGCTGCCGCGCGATCCGCAGAGCCCCGCGTGGAGCCTCGTGCCCTACACCCTCGGCGCCCCGAAGACGCCGCGCCCGAAGCGTGCCCTGTACCTGTATGCCGACATCTGGCGGGGCAACGTGCACTACGAGGGTCGCGGGGTCGTGGACGGCCACTACAAGTACATCCACGACATCAACGCGAACGTGAACCTGCTCTTCGATCTCGAGCACGACCCGCTCGAGCTCTCGAACATCGCGGAGCTCACGCCCGGCGTGCGCGATCGGCTCGCCGAGCAGGTCGACAGCTGGGAGGCCTACGCCCGAAGCGGGACGACGCAGCCGCAGATGCAGGCGCTCCCGGTCAACAGGAAGCCTCCCCTCCGCCCCAGCCGGGCCGCGGCGGTGCCGTCTCCGTAGCGCCGCTCGCGCGTGGCCCGTGCTCCTTGCCCCCAAGGAGCGCGCTCCCCCACCGCCCGCACGCGCTCCCCCTGCACAAGGAGCGCCCTCCCCCACCCAGGGAGCACGTTCCCCCTGCACAAGGAGCCCGCTCCCCCATCGCCCGCACGCGCTCCCCCTACCCAAGGAACGCGTTCCCCCATCGCCCGCACGCGCTCCCCCTACCCAAGGAACGCGTTCCCCCATCGCCCGCACGCGCTCCCCCTACCCAAGGAACGCGCTCCCC
>Ga0302196_10000570_pt1 | contig 35537 bp, 32 predicted proteins | sample II_Bog_N1_3_FD_198794 | JGI IMG/M metagenome (GOLD analysis project Ga0302196, IMG submission 198794) | Peat permafrost microbial communities from Stordalen Mire near Abisko, Sweden - II_Bog_N1_3 | ecosystem: Environmental > Terrestrial > Soil > Wetlands > Peat | place: Sweden: Abisko...
GCAGACGGCCTTCGCCCTCGGACGGCTCGACGCCGCGACGGCGAAGGAGCTCGGGATCGCATGAGCGCCGGTACATGCCTGGCGGAGATCGAGCGGCTCTACGCGGCGGCTCGCGAGCGGGTGAAGGAGCGGGTCTCTTCGGCGGGGAAGGTCGTGAGCTCGAAGCTCGACGACGAGCAGCTCGCCGCCCACGCGGTGGCCTACCTCGCCACGGAGACGAGCGCCGCGCGTGAGCTCCTCCTGTGGGCGAGCCGGGTCGTGGCGAGCGGCGAAGGCGGAGACTACGAGCGCCTCATCGCCGACACGTACGTCGCCGAGCTCGCGCGGTCCTTGCGCGGCGGGGTGGACCTCGGGCAGGTGGAGATCATCCCGCTCTCGGAGCTCGGTGTGGACTCGGAGCTCGTGCGGCAGACCATCGGCCGCGACGACGTGGCCCGCTGGGCCGACGAGCACACGAGCGCGGCGCGCTACATGGAGCTCGCCCGCTTCGCGCGCGCGAAGGGCGGGGGAGCCCTCGGCCTCGGGGACGACACGCTCGCCGCGATGCAGAAGGAGTTCCGCAAGTTCGCGGACAAGGAGGTGAAGCCGATCGCCCAGGAGGTGCACAGGAAGGACGTGCTCATCCCCATCGATCTGGTCTGGAAGATGAGCGAGCTCGGGGTCTTCGGGCTGACGATCCCCGAGGAGTACGGCGGGCTCGGGCTCGGCAAGGTCGCCATGTGCGTCGTGACGGAGGAGCTGTCGCGCGGGTACATCGGCGTGGGCTCGCTCGGCACGCGCGCGGAGATCGCCGCGGAGCTCATTCTCGGCGCGGGCACGCCCGAGCAGAAGAAGACGTGGCTGCCCAAGCTCGCGAGCGGCGAGGTGATGAGCACCGCGGTGTTCACGGAGCCGAACTTCGGATCGGACCTCGCGCACATCCAGTCGCGCGCGGAGCACGACGCCTCCGGCTGGCGCATCTACGGGCAGAAGACGTGGATCACGCACGCGTGCCGCGCGGATCTGATGACGCTCCTCGCGCGGACGAACCCGGCGGACACGGGCTACGGCGGCCTCTCGATGTTCCTCGCGCCGAAGAAGCGCACGGGCGAGCCCGGCCAGCCCGAGTTCATCGACGAGGGGCTGACGGGGACCGAGATCAAGGTGCTCGGCTACCGCGGCATGAAGGAGTACGAGCTGTCCTTCGACGGCTTCAGGGTCCCCAAGGACGCGCTCCTCGGCGAGGCCCCGGGGCAGGGGTTCAAACAGCTCATGACCACGTTCGAGAGCGCGCGCATCCAGACGGCGGCGCGCGGCGTGGGCGTGGCGCAGGCCGCGCTCGACGAGGCGCTCGCCTACGCGGAGCAGCGGGTCCAGTTCGGCCGTCCCATCGCGGACTTCCCCCGCGTGGCCCGCAAGATCGCCCGCATCGTGTGCCGCACCCAGGCCGCGCGGCAGCTCACGTGGTTCGCGGCGCGGATGAAGGACTCGGGCAGGAGATGCGACCTCGAGGCGGGCATGGCGAAGCTGCTCGCCACGCGCGCGGCGTGGGAGGCGGCGGACGCGTGCGTCCAGATCCACGGCGGCAACGGCTACGCCGAGGAGTACACCGCGAGCCGCCTGCTCGTGGACGCGCGCGTGCTCTCGATCTTCGAGGGCGCCAACGAGATCCAGGCGCACGTGGTCGCCCGCCGGCTGCTCGAGGGCTGAGAAGAGAGAAGAGGACCCGACATGGATCTGCGCACCTTCAAGTACGGCCGGATGCTCGAGGACTTCGAGGTCGGGGCGACCTACGAGCACCCCTGGGAGGTGACGGTCGACGCGGGCTCCATCGCCCTCTTCCAGGCCTGCTTCCTCGACGCCACGCCCGCCTACGCGAGCGCCGTCTACGCCCGCGACATGGGGCTCCGCGACCGGCCGGTCCACCCGCTCTTGCTCCTGAACCTCGGGCTCTCCTTCAGCGTGCACGACGTGAGCGAGCAGGCCATCGCCCACCTCGCCTATCTCGACGTGCACTTCCCCAATGCGTGCTTCGCGGGCGACACCGTCAATGCGAGCAGCAAGGTGCTCGGCGTGAAGACGGCGAGCACCGGGGACAAGGGCGTCGTCCACGTGCGCACGGTGCTGGCGAAGCAGGACGGACGCACCGTCTGCGCCTTCGAGCGCAAGGCGCTGGTCCGCGCCGGCAAGGTGCAGGGGAGGCCCGATCCCGGCTACCCGCCGGTGCCCGAGGCGCCCGAGGTCCCGCCCCCCGCGGGCGCCGACCGCCGCCTGCCGCCCGAGATGCACGAGCTCGTGCGCGTCCCCAAGCGCTCGCGGGGCTTCGCCGGGTTCGCGGACGACTTCGCGGTGGGGGACGTGCTCGCCCACGACATCGGCAAGACGGTGTCGGACGCGGAGCACATGCAGATGACCTTCCTCTGCCGAAACACGCATCCGCTCCACTACGACGAGGTCTACTGCAAGGGCGGGGCGAGCTTCGCGGGCACGCGTGTCGTCTACGGGGGGCTCGTGTTCGCGTGGTGCGCGTCGCTCGCGAGCCGCGACACCTGCGGCAACGTGCTGTGGGACCTGGGCTTCGACAACGGCGCGCACCCGAGCGGCGTCGTCGCCGGCGACACGCTCTTCGCGGCCTCGAAGGTCACGAAGAAGGAGCGCCACGACGCGGCCACCTCGGCGGTGACGTTCCGGCTCGTGGGCATGAAGAACAAGCTGCCGAGCGAGCTCTTGCGCGCCGGGGCGGATCTGTTCACGAGCGAGCTGTCGAAGGAGAAGGGCGCCAAGGTCGCGGAGAAGGTCTTCGAGATCGACCGCACGGTGCTCATGCGAACTTCCCGCCCGGCGGGCTGAGGGACCACCAGCATGCTGAAGATCAAGAAGATCGACCACGTCGCCATCCTGGTCGAGGACATCGACCCGGCCCTCGCCAAGTACAAGGAGCTCTTCGGCCTGGTCGCCCGCGAGCGCGAGGTCGTGGAGTCCCAGAAGACGGAAGCAGCGCTCCTGCCGGTCGGCGAGAGCAACATCGAGCTCATCGCCCCGCGTGGCAACGACTCCCTCGTTAAGTACTTGCAGAAGCGCGGCCCGGGGCTCCACCACATCGCCATCGAGGTCGAGGGCATCGAGAGCGCCCTCGCGCTGCTGAAGGCCATGGGCGTCCCCCTCATCGACGAGACGCCTCGCGCCGGAGCGCGCGGGCACAAGGTGGCCTTCGTGCATCCGAAGGCGACGGGGGGTGTCCTCGTGGAGCTCGTGGAGCCCTCGGAGCACTGACGCTTCACGGGGAGGGGGCGAAGCGGGGTCAGCAGGAGCTGGTGTAGGGCGGAAGAGCAACCTTCTTGGTTTGCCGGTTCTGCTCTTGTACTCTCGCGTCTGAGCTAGTCGGGCTCATTTGGGGAGATGCGCCTGCACCTCGCCGTGAGCTCGGCCGGTACGTCCGCGCCACTTCAGTGGAACGAGAGGCCTCCCTTGACCACGACAATCGTCAGAACAGAGATCCATGTGTCGGTTGCGAAGCGGCGCGCTCGTCGCGCGGCGTTCGTCGGCATCGTCCTAGGGGCCCTCTGCGTCGGCGCTCCCACCGTGAGTTTCGCGCAGCAGCCCGCGCCCCCGACGGGCGTGAAGAGCGCGCGCGAGCTCTACAAGTCCGGTGACACGAAGTTCAAGGCTGGAGACTACGCTGGCGCCCTGGTGGACTTCCAGGCGGTCGACTCGCTGAAGCCCACTCCGCAGGCGGCGCGCTTCATCGGTCTGTGCCAGGACAAGCTCGGCCACCTCCAGGACGCCGTCGTCTCGTACGAGCGCTTCCTCTCCAACGTGCCGCCCAAGCTCGTGGCGGAGGGGGAGGAGATCAAGGCGCGCGTCGCGGCGATCAAGGCGATGCCCGGGAAGGTGCACCTCGACACCGCGCCCTCCGGCGCCCAGGTCAACGTGGACGGCAAGCCGAACGCGAAGCCGACCCCGGTGGATCTCGAGCTGACGCCGGGCAAGCACACGCTCATGGTCACGTCTCCGGGCCACCAGTCGCAGCAGCGTGACGTGGACGTGGCCTACGCGTCCAACACGGACGTGAACCTGCAGCTGGCCGAGGAGGCACCCGTGGCGCCGCCGCCGCCCGTCGCCGCCGTGACGCCGCCGGTGGCGCCTCCCCCTCCGCCTCCGCCTCCGCCGGAGCCGCGCAGCAAGCTGCCCGCCTACATCACGGGCGGCCTCGGCGTCGCCTCCGCAGCGGTGGGCGTCATCTTCGGTGTGCTCGCCCTGAACGACAAGAGCAGCTTCAACAAGACCCCGACGTCGTCCCTCGCCGACTCGGGCGAGAACAACGCGCTCATCTGCGACATGGCGTTCGGAGTCGCCGTGACCCTCGGCGTGACGAGCGCCGTCCTCTTCCTGACGAGCGACGACGCGCCCGCGAAGACGCACGGCTTGACTGACCGTCCCGTCGTCGTCGCCGCTCCCAAGAAGAGCCCCACCTTCACGCTGAGCGCCTCGCCGATCGTCACCCCCCACGGCGGCGGCGCCGGCGCCGTTCTGCGCTTCTGAGAGGCCTACAGAGAATGAACATCCATACGAAACGTACGGTCGCTCTGTTCAGCATGGCGGCCCTGCTGGGTGCGGGCGTGGGCTGCGAGCTCATCGTCGACTTCGACCGGTCGCTCATCGACTCGGGCACCGCGGACGCAAGCGCGGACTCGACGATCCCGATCGACGGATCGGACGACACGGGCGCTCCGACGGACACCGGGCCGTCCGACACGGGCGTCGCGGACTCGGGGACGACCGACACGGGGAGCGCGGATGCGAGCGATGCCGCGAAGGACGGCGGCTCGGACACGGGAGCCGCCGACACCGGGGTGGACGACACCGGCGCTCACGATGCGGCGACGGACACGGCCCCGGCCGACACCGGCGCAGCCGATACGGGCGTAGCCGACACGGGCGTCCACGACACGGGCGTGGCCGACACGGGCGTGGCCGATACGGGCGTGGCCGACACGGGCGTGGCCGACACAGGCGTGGCCGACACGGGCGTGGCCGACACCGGGCATGACGCCTCTCCCGACGGCTCGACGGATGCGTCCGAGGACGCCGACGACGACGGCGGCTGACCGTAGACGACCTACAGGGCGGCTATGGCGGCCGCAACGCGCTCCACGTCCGCAGGTAGGACGCGGGGCGCGTTTGCATGTACGGCGTTGACGTCCGTGAGCGTGCGCTCGTGGTAGCCGAGCTTGAACTCCGTGAACTTGAGGCCGTTTGCGGTCGACACCACGACGACGCGGTCATCGGCCTTCACGACGCCCCGTGCGCGCAGCTTGATGAGCGCCGCCAGCGCGACGCCCGTGTGCGGGCACGTGTAGAGCCCCGTCCGGTCGGCACGGGCGCACGCGTCCGCGAGCTCGTCTTCCGACGCTTCTTCCACGATCCCGTGCATCGCGCGTAGCGCGACCATCGCCCTCGGGGCGCTGACCGGGTTTCCGATCTGGATGGCGCTCGCGTGCGTGCGCTCCGCCTTCACGGCAAGCACTTCCTCCGCGCCCGCGACGAACGCGCGGTACATCGGGTTCGCGTTGGCTGCCTGCGCGACGCAGAGGCGCGGCATGCGCGCGACGACCCCGAGCTTGTGCATCAGATCGAAGCCCGCGTAGAGGGCGGCCGCGTTGCCGAGGTTGCCGCTGGGCAGCACGATCCAGTCGGGGACCTGCCAGTCGAACTGCTGGACGATCTCGATGCCGACGGTCTTTTGCCCCTCGATGCGCAGCGGGTTCATCGAGTTGGCGAGGTAGATGAGGCCGCGCTTGGCGAGCTCCTTGATGACGGCCATGCATCCGTCGAAGTCCGTCTCGAGCGCGAACACGGCGGCGCCGTGCGCGAGCGGCTGCACGAGCTGCGCGTTGGAGACGAGCCCGCGAGGGAGCAGGACGACGACCGGCAGTCCGCAGGCGGCCCCGTATGCGGCGAGCGAGGCGCTCGTATCCCCCGTGCTCGCGCAGGCCAGCGCGTGCGGCGCCAGGCGCTTCTCCTGGATGGCCTGGCGCACGACGCTGACCAGCACCGTCATTCCCAGGTCCTTGAAGGAGCCGGAGTGCGAGTTGCCGCACTGCTTCACCCAGAGGTCCCCCATCCCGAGCTCGCGGCCGAGCCGCTCTGCCCAGAACAGGTTGGTACCGCCCTCGTCCGTCGACACGATGGCGTCGTCCGGCACCTCCGGCGCAACCCACTCGCGCTTGCCCCAGACGCCGGACCCGTAGGGCCAGCGCGTCCGCCTGTAGCGCTCGTCGAAGAGCGCCATCCACGCCCCCGCGCTCCTGTCACGCAAGGCGTCGACGTCGTGGTCGACCATGAGCAGGCCGTCGCACGTGGGGCAGCGGTAGATGGCGTCCGTCAGCGGGAAGCGGTCGGGGCAGCCCTTGAAGCAGCGGAACTCGGCATGGTAGCGACCCACTAGTTGGTGCCTCCGGCAACGCAGATGAGGTAGGGAGGCGTGGCGCTGCTGGGGCGGCAGACGAAGTTACCGTACCCGGCGCAGTCGGAGTCGACGCAGCACAGATCCGTGCACGTGCCGGCGCTCGGATCGCACGCTTGCGACATGCAGTCGGTATTGGTGCCGCACTGGGCGCCGAAGGCAGCCCCGGTGATCTCGGCATTGCACAGGGCCACGTAGTCAGGGCCGTTCGTCTGCGTTTCGACCGACGCGCGCTCGCACGTATTGAAGATTCCGCCGCCCACGCTGGCGCAGCTAGCCTGGCCGCAGCACGGTGCTCCGCAGACGTTTCCGATCAACGTGCCGACGCACGCGCCGCTCTGGCAGGTCGAGTTCTGCGAGCAGTTCGCTCCAGCCTGGGCGCTCCCCGATCCGGAGGAGCGCTCGCAGAAGAACCCCTCGTGCCCGTTGACCGCGGTGGTGTCGAGCTCGCAGCTGCTTCCGGAGCCGCAGTCCGTGTCCGAGCAGCACGTGTCGAGGCAGCGACCGTTGGTGCAGCTGGCCGAGCGGCAGTCGCCGTCCTGCGAGCACTGCGCCCCGGCGCCTCCCATGCCGGGGGCCTCGCGCCCGACGAGGCGGGTCGAGACACAGAAGCTGCCGGGCGACCCGGACGCGTAGCAGACGTCACCGGGCGGACAGTCCGCGGAGTCGCAGCACGTCTGCGTGCAGAAGCCGGCGTTGGAGAGACCACCGAGAACGGAGGCGCCGGCGCAGAGGAGGCCCGGGCAGTCGCTGGCCGCCGAGCAGGGGCAGCCCTGGCCCGCACACGAGGTGTCGACCGTCACGGCGTCCTTCGGCGTGTTCGTGTCGGGCGGGGAATTCGTGTCGGCGACGCCCGAGTCGACCGGGGGTCGCGACGTGTCGACGTCTGCGTCAGGCAAGGTCATCCCATCGATGCACTGGAGCGACCCGGGGTCACAGACCTGGGCGAGGACGCATCCCGTGAGCGTGCAGGCCTCCGAGGCGCCCACGCAGGCCCCCGTCGCCGTCGCACAAACGGAGCCGGGTGGACACGACGACGCGGCGCTCGAGCCGCAGCGGAAGGCCTCTACGTCGCCCGGCACCAGGGCCTCGCACCCGCCGCTCGCGAGGAGCACGAGCGAGGCGAGCGACAGCATCACCGCCGTGAACGGACCGCGGCGTGCTCTGCGCACCTGTCCGCGTTGCCTGGGGCTATCGTCGTGGCGCGCCATCTAGAAGCTCCCTCGAAGCAAGAGCGCCCCGCCGCCCGGCACGGTCACCCCGGAGACCGCGACCGCAGGCGCCGCGCTTCCCGTCATGCCAGGTCGGGTGGTTGTCGTGGTCCGCGGTCGCGCGAAGTAAAGATACGCCGTCACGAGCGTCGCGGCGACCCCAACCCCGAGGCCGATGTCCGCTACCAGCGCCTCGCGATGGGATGAAGTGGTCGCGTTGGCCAGCTGGTCGTAGGTCCCGTCCGGGCCGGTCACGAAGTTGGAGGGCGGCTTGTCTGCCAGCGCCTTGACGCCGAAGGCTATGCCGACACCGAAGCCTGCCACGGCGCACCCGGCGCCCAGGACGGTGGCGGCATCGATCCGTCCCTTGGGCTGCTCCACCGGCACGAGCGGCGGTGGGCGCGGTGGGGGAGGGGGCGGCGCCGCCGTGGGCACAACGACCTCGGCCTTGGCCCCCTCGAGCCGCTTCACGTACGCGTCGGCGCGCGTCCGCTCCTCGGGGGTGAGATCCATGGTGGCGTACTGCTTGAAGTAGATGAGGGCGTCCTCGATATGGCCGAGCTTCTCGTTCACGACGCCGAGGTTGAAGACGAGATCCTTGGCGTTCGGGTCGATGGCCCGCGCGGCCTCGAGCTCCGAGATGGCCTCGCGGTAGGCGCCGCTCTGGTAGAGGTCCCTGGCCTTCTGGAAGTGCTCCCGCGCGCGCGCCGCGGCCTCGGGCGACGTCGGGGTGGCCGGCGCGAGGGGCGGCGGCGGCTGCTGGGCTACCGCGGTGGCCGCGAGGGGGCCGAGCATCAGCACGATGCCCGCCATGGAAATATACCCCCGGGCCCGTTTCATCGGGGCCGAGTCTAGCCCAGTTCCTGCTCCGGAAAGGCGGAGATCACAGCCGGCGGCGGCGATGCTGTAAGGGGAAAACCGCCTGTTCGTTGATGAGGGGTCCGCGCCGCTCGGTGCGTGGAACGGGAGGCGGTCGGCCATGAAGACTATCGGGGTGCTAGGGGTTCTCTTTGCGGTGTGCGGGCTCGTGCCCCGGCGGGCCCTGGCGGACGAGGCCCGGGTGAGCGTTGGCGAGCTGGACGACCGCTTTGCGAGGCCCCCCGCCTGGACGGAGCCGCCGCGTGAGCCCGTGCCCTCGTACGAGGCGCCGCGCTACGTCGTCGCGCCTCCGCCGGAGGTCTACAGGTCCCCCGTTCGCCTGGAGGTCGGCCCCGTCGCCGTCACGACGGGGCAAAATCTGGGGCTGGGGCTCGGTGTGGGCGCTGCCTTCGGGACGGGCACGGTCGGGGTGCGCCTCGGGGCGGTCTGGGCCCGGGGCGACGCGCAGGCGGGCGAGGCGACCCCTTCGCCCCTGGGATCGAGCCTCGGTCAGTACACGGGCGAGCTGACGGTCGATCTGCACAAACGCGGGCCCTTGCACCCGGTGTTCGGCCTGGGGTTCGGCATGCTGCACATCGATGGCCCCGGTGGGAGCGGCAACGCCGGCATCGGGACCGCCCGGTTCGGCCTCGAATACGCCCTGGGGCTCGAGGACGCCGATGTCCGCCTCGGCGGCGGCGTGACGGGGGTTCTGCCCGGGCCCGCCGACCGCGAGCTCGCGGACGTGAAGGCGTACGCCCTGGTCGGGGCGGGGATCTCGGTCGGCTTCTAGAAGCTCGGGCGGGTCTTACTTGGCGCGCCCCCCGCTACGTTGTACCCACGTGCGCCGTGAATCCTGCCAAGCCCGTCAACGGGAGCTCCCCGAGCTCGCGCCTACTCGTTTCGCTCGCGACCTACAACGAGGCCGAGAACCTGCGGCCCCTCGTCGCGTCTATCCGCGAGTTTGCGCCGAGCGCGCACGTGCTCGTCATCGACGACAACTCCCCCGACGGCACGGGCGACATCGCCGACGATCTCGCCAGGACGATGGACGACGTCCACGTGATCCACCGCTCTGGCAAGCTCGGCCTGGGGACGGCGATCGTGGCCGCGATGCGCTTCGCGGTCGACAAGGGCTACGACGTCTACATCAACCTGGACGCCGACTTCAGTCACCCGCCTCGCTTCATCCCCGCGCTCCTCGCGGGGCTCGACCGCGTCGACGTCATGATTGGCTCCCGCTACATCCCGGGGGGCGGCGTCGAAGGTGAGTTCGACTTTCGCCGCAAGTTCATGAGCACCGGCATCAACATGTACGCGCGCCTCTTGCTCGGCCTGAACACGCGCGACAACAGCGGCAGCTTCCGGGCCTACCGCGTCTCGAAGCTCGCCAAGATCGACTTCGACTGGGTCCGCTCGCGTGGCTACTCCTTCCAGGAAGAGATCCTCTTCTGGTGCAAGCGCGTGGGCTGCACGTTCGGCGAGACGCCGATCCTGTTCGAGAACAGGCGCGGCGGCATCTCGAAGCTGAATCGCAACGAGGCCGTGAGGGCCCTTCAGATCATGCTCGCGCTCGGCGTTGACCGCGCGCTCGGCCGCCTTCCCGAACGGTGACCACGAGGGTCCTCCGTCAGCGTCCGCGCAGCCGGTAGGTCCGCCAGTCGCCGTTTGTCTCGGCGAGCTCGAAGCGCTCGCGCAGCACGGCACGTAGCTCCGGGCCGAAGCGATCGTGCTCGAGGCTCACCTCGGAGAGGGGGCGCTCGAGGAGATCGTCCTCCATCACCACGCCCACCACCTCGGGCCTTCGAACGTCGGCGATCCAGAGGTCGGTCGGGTAGAGGTCGCGGCGGGCGAGGTGGGTCATCTGAAACGGGGTCGCGACGATGCGCCCGTCGAGCGAAAGCTCGATGCCGGTCTCGTCTCCGAGGATGACATCGCCCGCTCCCGCGGAGCAGGCCAGCCTCGCATGCGAGAGGGCCCGCTGCTCGGCGGGGAAGCGCGTGACGAGCTCCTCGTACGAGCTCCGGACGCTCGCGACCCCGTCCCAGAGCGCCTGGCCGAGGGCGAGCGCGGCGAGCGCCAGCGCTCCGCGCTTGCGGACGGGTGGTACGTGCGCGTGCGCGATCAGGACGAGCGCCGCGAGCGCGGGCTCGATGCAGTAGTTACCGGCGCTGCCGATCTTCCCGAGCGCAAAGACGGCCCAGCCGACGCTCGCGCCGAGCGCCCCCAGCGCCAAGCGCACGCCAGGCTCCGCGCGCCGGCGCCAGCCGCACCATGCCGCGAAGGCAAACGGGGCTCCGAGGAACGTCGTGCGCGACGCCACCTGGTCGCGCCATAGAGGAAAGCTCAGGGGCTGCGCGGTCGACCGCAGGAGGTGCCCTACCCAGGCCCCGCCGCTGGCGACGTGAAGCGCGAGGGCCATGCCGCTTGCTGTCCCGAGCGCCGCGACGAGCGGCGCGAGCCGGTGTCCGCGTCCTGCCTCGAGGCCCTGCCACTGCGCCCGCACGGCCACCGTCACGTGCACGAGGAACGCGCCCGCCGCGAGGCCGACCACGTTCGGCTTCACGAACGGGGCGAGGGCAAACATCATCCCCGCGGGCACGTCGATGCGGCCCTTCCGCACGGAGCGCTCGAGCGCGAGCCCGGCCAGCAGCACGGCGAGCGCATCCGGCCTGCCGGTCACGGCGAAGAGCGTGAGCGTGTAGACGCCGCCCACGAAGGCCGCACCGACGGCGGCGGTGCTCCGGCAGCCGGCCGCCGCGCGCGCGGCGATCCATGCGAGGAGGCCAAACCAGGCAACGACATCGAACACGCGCGCCACGGGCGCAGCGAGGTAGGCAGGAACGTGCGACAGCAGCCAGGACCAGACCGGCGGGTAGAGGACGTAGTACCGCGCCGGCACGGGGCCGTAGTCGAAGGCGCCCATCGTGGGGTCGACGTAGAGGGGAAGACCGCGCCGGATGCGCTCGGCCTCGAAGAGCACCTCGCCCTCCACCGTGTCGAGGGGCCGGCCCATCACGGCGCCGACTGCATAAATGACGGTCGCCGCCAGCGCGGCCACGACGAGCGCCGTGGCGGCCCCGCCGATCGCGCGGGTGGCGCGGCGTGCCGCGTCCGCGGGAGCGATCGCGGCCGGGCTCACGCTGCGACACCTGCGGGGGCCGGTTCGACGCCGCCGTCCAGCCCGCGCGCGGCGAGCGCCAGCAGCCCGAAGAGGAGCGCCTGCCGCGCCGCGAGCGTCGCGAGCGCGATCGGCGCTTGTGCCACGACGAGGTCGTAGAAGCCGCGCGTGTAGAGCTGCGTCACCGCCATGGCGAGGATCGCCACCCACGCCAGGCGCGTGCCCAGCCGCCCCGGGATGGCGAGCACGAGCGGTATGCTCCAGGTGAGGTACTGCGGGGAGAGGACCTTGCCGGTGACCCACACGACCACGGCGCCGGCGAGCGCTGCAGTCGTGATGCGGGTCACGCGCGCGGCGTTGCTCGCCGCAGGGCGCGTCGACGCAAGTACCCCGAGCCGCCACACGAGTGCGCCGAGGCACGCGAGCATCAGCGGCGCCGTCAGCCGCGCGAGCAGGTCCGCGGCCGCTCCGTCGAGGTTCTGCGACCCGAACGAGGCGGGTGCAGCCTCGGCGTGCCCGGCCATCGCGCGCAGGGCCCCGAGCGCTATGCCGAGCGTGGACTCGACGTTGAGCCCGCGAGCGAGGTGAAACCCCAGCATGACCCCCGCCGCACGTGGAGAGAAGAGCATCGGTCCGAACCCGACGACGAGTGCCGCCCCGGCGCCCGCCGCGATGAGGGCGAGGCCTCGGCGGTCCTTCTGGTAGGCCCCCCAGTCGCTCGCGACGATGACCGGCAGGAGGAGGAGGGGGAGGAGCTTGGCGGCCCCGGCGAGCCCCATCGCAACGCCCAGGGCGAAGGGCTTCCGGCAGGCGGCCGCGTAGAGCGCCAGCCCGAGAAACAGCGCCGCGATGGGGTCGAGCCGCTGTATCGCGAGGGCGCCCTGCGCGACGAGGAGCCCGGACGCCAGGAGCCAGCGCGTCCGCACCCCTCCGGCGTCGCATCCGCCGCGCCGCGCGGCCGCGATGGCTGCCGTGATGCCGCCCAGCATGCAGAGCCCCATCAAGGCGCCGAAGAGGTAGCCATACCCCGCGAAGGTCGCCGCCACGAGCCGGGGCCCCACGAAGAAGGGGAGATCGAGCGGGGGATACTCCATGGCCACCTCGGTGTACGGCGCGTGCCAGTGGCCGTCGGCAGGCGGCAGGCGCTCGTCGAAGCTCGCCGGCATGCGGCCATGCATCTGCCGCACGACGGCCTCATCCGCGGGCTTCCCCAGCATCGCCGCGGCGGTCTCGAAGTAGTACCGCTCGTCGAGCGACCGGCGGTAGAGGAAGACGAACGGGTAGCGGGCGGCCTCGAGCGGGTGCTCGGCGGGCGCGGAGTACACGGCGTCCCGGATGGCTTCCCAGTCCTTGCCGCCCACGCTCTGGTTGAGCCAGACGCACGCCACCAACGCCGTGAGCAGGATGCACAGGGGCGTGCTGCTCCGCGGTCGCCTCATGGCCGTGCCGTCGTAGCACAGTCACCTCGCCGGGGACCTTCGCGGCTCGCCGGCGCTGCCGATCTTCCGTCCGTCCTGTTCAGCCTCCGGTGCTAGAGCTTTGTCATGGTCGACATCAGCCACGAGGTCTCGCTGGCTTGCGCGCGCGCCCGCGCGGCTTCGAGGGTGCTCGCAACGCGGCCGCGCGAGGACAAAGATGCCGCGCTCCGCGCGATGGCGCGCCTTCTCGGCGAGCAGGCGCCGCGCATCCTGGAGGCGAACGCGCGCGATGTCGCCGCGGCGCGCGACGCCGGGGTGACGGGCGCCATGCTGGACCGTCTGGCGCTCGACCAACCACGGCTCGCCGCCGTGGCCGACGCCGTCCTCCAGATCGCCGCCCAGGACGACCCGGTGGGCGAGGTCCTCGAGCGGACGACGCGCCCCAACGGGCTCCTCGTCGAGCGCGTTCGCGTGCCCATCGGCGTGCTGGCCATGATCTACGAGGCCCGGCCCAACGTGACGGTCGAGGCGAGCGCCCTGTGCGTCAAGGCCGGCAACGCCGTGGTGCTGCGCGGCGGCTCCGAAGCCTCGCACTCGAACGCGGCGCTCGCGATCGTGGTGGGTGACGCCCTCGAGGCGAGCGGGCTCCCCCGCGACGCCGTTCAGGTGCTGCCCTTCACCGATCGGGACGCCGTGCGCGCCCTCGTCCAGAGCGACGTCGATCTGGCCATCCCGCGCGGCGGTGAGGCGCTGATCCGTTTCGTCACGGAGCACGCACGCGTGCCCGTCGTGCAGCACTACAAGGGCGTCTGCCACCTGTTCGTGGACGCCGGGGCCGACGTAGCGATGGCCACGAGGCTCGCGGTCAACGGAAAGCTGTCACGACCGGGCGTCTGCAACGCCCTCGAGTGTTTGCTCGTCGATGCAGGCGACGCCCCGCGCCTCCTCCCGCCCATCGCCGAGGCGCTGCTCGCGGGGGGCTGCGAGCTGCGCGGGTGCGAGCGAACGCGAGCGCTCCTCCAGGATCCGCGGGTGCGCGCCGCCGGCGACGACGACTGGGGTCGCGAGTTCTTGGACCGCGTCCTCGCGATCCGCCTGGTCGACGGCCTCGACGCAGCGCTCGCCCACGTCACCCGCTACGGCTCCGGTCACACCGAAGCCATCTGCACGAAGGACCCGGCGCACGCTGCCCGCTGGCGCCACGAGGTCGACGCTGCGTGCGTCGTCGTGAACGCGTCGACGCGCTTCCACGACGGGGGTGAGCTCGGGCTCGGGGCCGAGCTCGGCATCGCGACGAGCCGGCTCCACTGGCGGGGACCCATGGGCACGGCAGCGCTGACGACCATGAAGTGGGTCGTCGTGGGAGAGGGCCAGATTCGAGGGTAACCTCGACGGCGCACCCGATTCGAGGTACGCCTCCAGCCCACCAGCCTTATGCGGAGTCACGTTTGAGCGACAAGAAAAAGGACGGCACCAAGCACCCGTCAGACAGCGCGTCCCCGCCGCGGCGAGCTCCTCAGCGAGATCAAGAGCATGCGTCGGCGGGTGAGCGTCCGCGTCTGCACACGTCACACGGGAGCGGGCCCGGCGCCCGGATACCGGCCGAGAAGCGGCGGTCGCTTGCTCCCCGCCGCGCGCGGGCCGCAGGGAATGGCGCCGCCCCGTCCGGCAAGGCGGGAGCAGAAGGAAAGACGCCCGCGCCGCGAGTGCGCAAGACCAAGGCGCCCGCATCCGCGCCCCAGCCGTCGACGGCAAGCGACGACGCCCGCCGTCTCGCCGTGGCGATCGCCATCGCCGCGCTCGAGAAGAAGGCGGTCGGCCTCGAGGTGCTCGATGTGTCCGGCAAGGTCGACTACGCGGACTTCCTGGTGCTCATGACGGGCCGGAGCGACCGCCAGGTCGCGGCGCTCGCCCAGGGCATCGAGGAGGAGCTTCGCACGCGGGAGAATCGACGGCCGCTCTCGGTCGAGGGCCTCCCCCACGCGCACTGGGTCCTGATGGACTTCGGCGACGTGGTCGTGCACGTCTTCCAGGACGACGCGCGCGGTCTGTACGATCTCGACGGCCTCTGGATGGACGCTCGCCGCATCCCGCTCCCCGTCCCGGACGAGCTGCGCGAGTAGGCCGAGAAGGGCGAGGGCTGGCCGAGAACGCAGGGGGGCCCGTATCGGGCTCTACCCGCTGCGTCGCGCGCCCTCGCGATCCTCGGGTCCGGCTCGTCAGATCGTCGTCCGCCGGCGTCCGACGACGAGGGAGACGACGGCGAGCACGAGGAACGCCGCGAAGAGCACCTTTGCGATCCCAGTAGCGGTCCCGGCGATGCCCGCGAACCCGAACACGGCCGCGACGATGGCGATGATGAAGAACGTTGCTGCCCAGCCGAGCATGCTGGCCTCCTTTGGTTGCTGCCGGCCTTCGGTGCAGTGCTCGTGCCACGCCGGCCGCGCCCGAGAGCTTGCTGGGTGGCGATCGGGTCCTCACGACGGAGGGGTGCGCCATTCGCCATGTAGGTGCGTGCAGGGCCGTTGTGGTGGGCTCGCTCGGGCGGATAGCATGGAAGGTTGCGTCGCTGGCGCGCCGCCGCGCGCGGCGAGCCCGCACCGCCGAGGGGATAGAACGATGCTCCACCGAATGAAGCTCTGGTGTCTCGCGTCCACGATGATCGCGCTCCTGTGGGGCTGCGGCGGTGGCTCCCCCAAGGTCGCGCCCCCGGCGCCGGACGGTGGTGGTCAGGACGCCGGAGACTCGGGCGCGCCGGGTGACTCGGCCTCGGATACGTCGTTCCTCTTCCCGGAGACCGGAGCTGACACGGGCGCTCCCGCCGATGCCACCCTCGACGGTCATGCGGACGGCAACCCGGACGCGCAGGAAGACGTCAGCCCCGACGGAGGGGAAGACACGTCGGCCGATGCAAGCGCCGATACCTCCGCGGCGGACAGCAGCACGGGCGACGCAGCTCCGATGACGTTCACGGTCGGTGGCAGCGTGTCCGGCCTGAGCGGGACCCTCGTCCTGGAGAACAACGGCGGGGACGACCTGACGGTCACGGCGGACGGCACGTTCTCGTTCCAGACCCCGCTGTCGGCGGGCGCGTCCTTCGACGTGACGGTCTCCTCCCAACCCGCGGGCGAGACGTGCACTGTCATGGGCGGCACCGGCGCGATCACCAACGGCAACGTCTCGAGCGTCGTCGTCTCGTGCGTGTCGACCACGGCGGACGCGGGGCCGACCTACGTGGTGGGCGGGACGATCTCCGGGCTGGCCGGCGCGCTCGTACTGCAGGACAACGGCGGCGACAACCTCACGCTGCACTCGAACGGCTCCTTCGCCTTCGCGACGCCGCTCGCAAACGGGGCCACGTACTCGGTCATGATCATCGGGCAGCCCACGATGCCCGTGCAGACCTGCACCATCGCCGGAGGGACGGGGACGGTCTCGGGCGCCAACGTAACGAGCGTCTCCATCACCTGCTCGACGGCCAGCTTCGCGGTCGGTGGGACGCTGACCGGCCTCGGGGGAGGGGAGGCGGTGGTCCTCCAGGACAACGGGGGCGACAACCTCACCCTCACGTCGAACGGTGCGTTCGCGTTTGCGACGAAAGTGCCGAGCGGGGGCGCGTACGCGGTCACCGTCCTCACCCAGCCGAGCTCGCCCGCCGAGACGTGCACCGTGACGATGGGCACCGGGTCGGTGCTTGGCGGGAACGTCGCCAACGTGACGGTTACCTGCACGACGCCGACCTTCACGATCGGCGGCACCCTGATCGGGCTCGCGGGAGCGGGCCCGATCGTCCTCGCGGACAACGGCACCGACGACCTGTCGGTCACCGCGAACGGCGGGTTCACGTTCCTCAACAAGGTCACGAGCGGAGGGGCGTACGCGGTCACCATCAAGACGCAGCCTCCCGGCCAGACGTGCAGCGTCTCGGGTGGAACCGGCACGGTGAACGGGAGCGCGGTCACGTCCGTGGTCGTCAACTGCGGGACGACCTTCACCGTCGGCGGAGTCGTGTCGGGTCTCGCGTCGGGCGACGTGCTCAGCCTCGAGAACAACGGGACGAACGAGGCCTTCATAACGTCGAACGGCTCGTTCGCTTTCTCGACGCCGCTCGGGACCGGCGCCACCTACAGCGTGACGGTCACCGGCAACCCGACCGCGCCCGTGTCCCAGACCTGCACCGTGACGAACGGAACAGGCACCGTGGCCTCGGCAAACGTCACCACCGTCACGGTCACGTGCAAGACGTCGGGCTTCACCGTCTCGGGGACCGTCACGGGGCTGGCGGCGGGCGATACCCTCACGCTCACGGATAACGGTGGCAACCCGCTCACGTTGCCGGCGGGCTCGGGTCCCGGCGCGGCGCCTTTCACCTTCTCCACGGCCCTGGCGAGCGGCGCGAACTACAGCGTCGGCATCCAGGCGAACCCGACGGCGCCCGTGTCGCAGACGTGCACCATCACGGGCGGCGTACCGTCCGGCAAGATCGGCAACGCCAACGTCACCGGCATCCAGATCACCTGCGTGACGGTCCAGATCGCGCTCGAGGCGACCATCAGCGGCGTCGCGGCCGGTGACACGGTGACCCTCGACGACGCCAACGGCAACTTCGGCCCCCACGTCGACGGGACGTTTCCGCTCGGCACCGTCCCGAGCGGACAGGCGTACGCCATCACCGTCGCCTCGCAGGCCGGCGCGATCAGCCAGACGTGCACCGTCACCGGCGGGACCGGTACCGCGGCAAACACGACCCCGATCGTCGCGACGGTGGTGTGCGCCACCGACGCGTTTGCCTTCTCTGTCGACGTGACCGGGCTCGCCAATCCGGGCACGAACCCCTTCACGCTGACCAACACCGATACGGGGCTCTGCGCCGGGGCGGGTTGTGTCCTGGACGCCAACGGAACCGCCGCGCTCGGCGCGGCGCCCTCCACGGAAGCCAGCGGCACGGCCTACGACTTCACCATCACCGCGGCCCACCAGCCCAAGGCCCCCGGCCAGACTTGCACGGTGACGTCCCCGGCCGGGACGGTGACGAACGCCCCCGTGACCATCACGGTCAGCTGCGCCACGAACACCACGAACGTGGGCGGCTCGGTCGCGGCAGGCTCGCCGGACCCTCTGCTCGGGACGATCACGCTGCACGACTCGGACGCCACGAACAGCGCCGCGACGCAGACGGTGCCGCCGGCGGCGAAGGGGGCGTCGTACGGTGAGCTCTGGAACGTCAACGACGGCACGGCGTACGACATCACGGCCGTTCCGCAGACGTGCAGCCCGGCGACCGACAGCGCGACCGTCTGCATGACCACCGCCGGGACCGCGAACCAGACCTGCGTGGTCCAGAACCCGACAGGCACGGCGGCGGGGCCGGGCAACGTGACGAACGTGAATCTCTCCTGCACCACGAGCACGTTCCCGGTCGGGGGCACCGTCAGCGCTCTCGCCGCAGGCGATACGTTCGCCATCGGATACGGCGCCTTCGGCGCGTGGCCTGTCACGCTCGCGCAGACCCTGACGGTCTCCGCGAACGGTGCGTTCCAGTTTCCCACGCCCGTCGCGAGCGGCTTCGAGCTCAGCGCAGGCTTCACGCCGCTCGCCAACCACGTCATCTCCGCCGACGGGCAGCACGTGAGGATCGCCTCTGCAACGGCCCCCGAGCAGTGCAATCTATCGAGCGTGTCCAATGGGAACACCCCTCCGGCCGGCGTCAGCTACGTGGGCAACGCCGCGGTCACGGGCGAGACCATCACCTGCACGCCGGCGTTCACCGTCGGCGGGACGCTCATCGGAGCCAACGCGCACCCGCAGCTGGCAGATACGGTGACGGGCTACACCGCGGCCGACACGCTGACGCAGGGCAACGGACCGTTCACCTTCGCTTCGCCCCTGGGGCAAGGCGACGTGTACGCGGTCACCGTCACGGCCGCGGGCGGGCAGCAGTGCTCCATCGTGGCGAATGGAGCCGGCACCATGGGCACCGCGAACGTCGCCAACGTGGACGTCGAGTGCGGCGGCGCCGGGAGCACGTGCGGGACGACGAACGCCAACTGCATCTCCGACAACTGCCTCACGGGCGTCTGCCAGAGGGGCGTCAACACGCTGATGTGCGGCGGCAACGCCGACTGCCTGTCGAACGTGTGCAGCGCGCCCTTCAACGGTACCTGCCAGGGCGCCACGCACGTCGCGCTGGGCGGCGCGTGCGGCGGCAACGGCGACTGCGTCTCGAACGTGTGCACCGCCGGCGTTTGCAGGCCGCCGTGCGGGCAGACGAGCGGCGCAGCCCCGCCTGCGACCGGCGCCGGGTTCTGCGCCGACGGGACCGTGTGCGCCGCGTCGGGCGACTGCGGCTCGGGCCTGTGCGCAGGCGGCGTGTGCGTGGCGTCGGTGTCGTGCGGCGGCGGGCAGACGACCTGCGGTCCGTTCGGCGTATGCGTCACGGGGGCGTGCCCCGCGGAGCTCGCCCTGGGAGCGACCTGCGTGGCGGCCGACAAGGGCGCCGATTGCCTCACCGCCGTGTGCAGCGGAGCCGACAAGTGCGCCGCGTCGACCTGCGGCGCGGCGGGCAAGTGCGGCACGGGGGCGCCGTGCGACGCGAACGCCGAGTGCTCGAGCGGCACCTGCGCCGCCACGCACCTCTGCCAGTAGGCCAGGGCCGTTACTTCGGGGGGGTAGCTGCTGCGGGCTTCTTCGCGACGAGGAAGGCCACCGCGACGGACAGGAAGTAGAGCACGACGAGCGCGCAGCTCACGGCCAGCATGCTCGTGACCTCGGGGCCGGGGCTGGCCACCGCGCCGAGGATGAACGAGCCGAGGATCGCCCACCGGCCGGCCTTCACGAGCTGCTGCGGGGTGACGATCCCCGCGATGGCGAGGAACGAGATGAACAGCGGCAGCTCGAAGACGGCCCCGAACGCGAGCAGCATCCGCGTCGTGAAGTCGAGGAAGAACTCCAGCGTCGGTCGCTGCGTGAGCACCGTGCCCGTCGCGCTCACCTGGCCGAGGAGCGAGAAGAAGTAGTTGAACGTGAACGGGAACGCGACGTAGTAGGCGAACGCGACGCCGGAGAGAAAGAGCGTGGTCGAGAACACCACGAACGGCACGATGAGCCGCTTCTCCTTGCTGTAGAGGCCGGGGCTGATGAACGACCACAGCTGGTAGAAGATGAGCGGCGCGGCCGCGACGACGCCCCCCACGATCGAGAGCTGGAGGTAGCCGACGAAGGCATCGGCGGGGGAGAGCGTCTGGAGCTCCGGGGCGCCCGGGAAGTTGCGCGCGCGCCAGGCGTGCTCGTACGGGACGAGGAGCCAGGCGAGGAGCGGCACGCGGAAGGCCCAGCACACGCCGGTCGTGACGAGCGTGCCGATGGCCGCGCGGATGATGCGCTTGCGGAGCTCGTCCAGGTGCTCCCAGATGGTCATCTTGACGTCGGCTTCGGGCTCCACGCTCGAGGCCCCGCCGGTCGGCTGGGCGGGTGTGTCGGTGCTCATGAGACGTTCACCTCGCCCGAGGCAGCCTTGCTCGACGTGTCGCTTGCCGCCGCGTCTGCTTCCGCCTTCGCGGCGACAGGCGCGTCAGGCGCGTCGGCGAGGGCCTCCTCGGCGGGTGGCTCGGGCATCTTGGCATCGGCGTCGCCGAGCATGTAGAGCGGATCCTTTGCCCACTCGGAGTCCGGGAAGCTCCCGGCGTAGACGATGGATGTGTCCGGCAGGGCCCCGTAGCCGTCCGCCCCCTCGCGGGGGTACTCGCGCTCGCGAACGATGGGCACGCCATCGGAGACCTTGGCGGGCGCAGCAGGCCGCTCCTCACGCCTGGCGGCCGGCACCGGATCGCTGAAGTCGCCCTGGGCGAGGCGGCGGATCTCGGTGATTTCCTTGGTGAGCCCCTCCGTCCGGAGCACCTCGTCGATCCCGCTCTGCGACCGCACGTCGGACGCCATGCGCCGGATCTTGCCGGCGAACTGGCCCATCTTCTTCAGGACCCGAGGCATGTCCTTCGGCCCGATGACGACGATCGCCACGATGATGAGGACGCAGAACTCGCCGAAGCTCAGCCCGAACACGGTTGGAAAACTAGCACGAACCTGGACTTGCGGCGTGTACCGGAGCCCGATTGGACGCTATAGAGTCCGGCTCCATGCTTGCGCTCCAGGGGACCAGCGCCGCGCAGCTTGCTCGTGCCCTTCCGGGGATCACGCTCGCCGAGGCGCGCAAGGTGGTCAGCGCGGTCCACCGCGGGCGGTCGATCGACGTGCCCGTCGTCGGGGTCCGGCGGACGAGCCTGGAGGTCATCCGGGCCTCGTGCCACGTCCCGGAGCTCGCCATCCAGGCCGAGCGCGCGAGCGCGCTGGACCCGTTCGTCAAGTTCGCTCTCCGCACCCACGACGGCCACGTCCTCGAGACCGTCCGCATCCCGCTCGAGCGCACGGGTCGGTTCACCGCGTGCGTCAGCTCCCAGGTCGGCTGCGCGCTCGCGTGCCGCTTCTGCGCGACCGGGCGGCTGGGGCTCGTGCGCAACCTGGAGTCGTGGGAGATCGTCGAGCAGGTGAGGGTCGTGCGCCGCTCGCTCGGCGCGGGCTCGGGGGCGCCCGTCGTCGGGGCGGCGCGCGTGCACGGGGTCGTGTTTCAGGGGATGGGGGAGCCGCTCTCGAACCTGGATCGCGTGCTCGAAGCCATCGCGACCATGTGCGACCCGAGCGCGCTCGCGATCGATGCCCGGGCCATCACCGTGTGCACGGCGGGGCTGCCGAGCGGCATCCGGAGGCTCGCCCGGGAGGCGCCGAGGGTCCGGCTCGCCGTCTCGATCTCGAGCGCGCGGCGCGACGTGCGGCGGTCGCTCATGCCCATCGAGGCATCCCACGCGCTGGACGAGGTCATCGAGGCCGCGGTGGAGCACGCGCAGGCGACGGGCCTTGCCCCGATGTGGGCCGTGACCCTCCTGGCCGGCGTGAACGACACGGAGGAGGACGCCCGCGCGCTCGCGGAGCTCGCTGCCTCGTTCTCGGTTCGTGCGGGCGTGCGCCCCCGCATCAGCATCGTCCCGTACAACCCCATCGATCCCGACGACGATCCGTTCCGCCGCACGACGGACGCGCGCGAGGCGTCCTACCGCGCCGTGCTCGGCGCGCACGGGCACCCGTCGCACAAGCGCTACAGCGGAGGCTCGGACGTCGACGCCGCATGCGGCCAGCTCGCAGGGAGGTCGTAGGGGGTGCGTTCGGCTCGCGTTCTCCTCACGGCGGTGGTCCTCGCGGCGGCGCTCGCCCCCGCGCGGCCGGGGCTCGCGTCCCCCGAGGACATCTTCGGCTACGGCTCACGCTCGCCGGGCATGGGCGCCACGGGGCCCGCGTCGGCCGACGGCTTCGAGGCTGCGTACGCGAACCCGGCGCTCCTCGCGGGGCTACGCGACCGCAAGTTCACGCTGGGCTTTCAGGGCGCGAGCTTCCACCTGACGGCGAACGGACCCGGCCTCCCCGGTCTCATCCCCTACGACGAGGCCAAGGGCGTGACGATCGGCGTCGCCCTGCCCATCCCGTTCGGGGGGATCTTGAAGGACCGCGTCGGCGTCGGGCTGGCGTTCTACACGCCCACGGCGGTCCTCGTCCGCGGTGACATCCTCTACCCCGAGACGCCCCAGTTCTCGCTCCTGCCGGACCGCGCGCAGCTCCTCGCCATCGTCCTCGGTGCGGGCGTGGACATCGGGTACGGCGTCCGGATCGGCGCGGGCTTCTCCGCGGTCGCGCAGCTCGAGGGCTCCGTCGTCGCGGCGACGGACGCGACCGGTCACGTCGGTACGCGCGTCGAGGACCAGCTCATCGCCGTCTACGCGCCGATCATCGGCGCGACGTACGACCTGCCCGTGGGCAAGCCGCACACGTGGCGCGTGGGCGCGACGTTCCGGGGGACGCTCGCCGCGAGCTTCCTCGTCTCGCTCGACGGCTCGAAGCTCACCTCGCTCCCCATCCCGATCCTCAACATCGGGGGCCTCGCCCAGTACGATCCGGCGCAGGTCGCGGTCGAGGCCGCATACGACACCAAGCCGCTCCTCGTCGCGGTCGGCGCCACCTACAAGCGCTGGAGCCAGTACCCCGGTCCGCTCGAGCCGACGCTCACGTGCCCGTCGACCGACGCGAGCTGCAGCGCGCTCTCGCCCGCGAGCATCGGGTACCACGACACCGTCGCCATCCACGTCGGCGCCGACCACGCCATCCCCGTGACGCGCTCCCTCACCGCGCACGTGCGCGCGGGCTACTTCCTCGAGCCCACGCCGCTCCCGTCCACCTTGCCGGCGTCGACGGCCTACTCGTCGTCGACCCACGCCGTGGTCGACCTGCCGACGCGCTACTTCGACGCGACCCGGCACGCCATCACGGCGGGCGGAGGCCTCGAGATCTCGCCGGTCACGGTCGACCTGTACGGCCAGCTTCACCTGCTCCAGCCGCGCACCGAGACGTTCACGTCCGGCCCGGTCGGCGAGCCGGGGACGTCGAGCCAGGCCAGCGTGGGCGGCCACGTGCTCGTCGCGGGGATGCTCGTGGGGGTCAAGTTCTGATGGCCCGGTCGCGCTGCGCTCGTGGGCTCACCCTGGCCGTTCTCCTGCTCGCGGGGCTGGGCGTCGCGAGGCCCGCATCCGCCAACCCGCTCGACGCCTTCGGGTTCGGCTCCCGCGGCGCCGCGATGGGGAGCGCCGCCGCGGCCGACGTGCAGGACTTCAGCGCCAACTACTACAACCCCGCCGGCCTCGCGCGCGCGCGCGCGCTCGAGGTGTCGCTCGGTTACTTCCGCGCCGATAGCTACCTCTACATGAACGGCCAGAACAACCAGGTCGACCCGGTGCACGGGCTCGTGGGCGGCCTCGTCGCGCCTGGGCAGCTCTTCGGCGTCCCCTTCGCGTTCGGGCTCGGCCTCCACCTGCCCGACCAGCGCCTGTCGCGCGTGCGCGCCCTGCCCCAGGACCAGCCCGTCTGGGAGCTCTACGACAACCGCAACCAGCGCGTGTACCTCGCCGCGAACCTGGCCGTCAGCCCCTTCAAGTGGCTCCAGATCGGCGGCGGCCTCTCCTTCATGGCGGCGACGGCCGGCTCCGTCGACATCACGGGTAACGTCGACGTCCTCAAGGTCGAGAGCTCCGAGGTGCGCAACCAGGTCAGCGCCGACCTCACGGCGATCCGGTACCCGCAGGTCGGCGCGCGCATCGCCGTGAACGACCGGCTCGCGTTCGCGCTCGTCTACCGCGGGCAGTTCCGCCTCACGCTCGATCTCGACGCGACCCTCGCGGGGGACATCTCGCTCGGCGCCGCCGGCACCCCGCTCACGACCGCGCTCTACACGCTCCAGACCGACAGCGTGAACGCCTTCCTGCCGCAGCAGGTCGTCGTCGGCAGCTCGTGGAGCCCGATCGACGACCTCAAGGTCGACCTCGATCTCACGTGGGTCAACTGGAGCGCGTACGTCGCGCCCGTCGCGCAGGTCTCGATCAACCTCGACATCCCCCCGCCGCAGGGCGGCTGGCCCGCGTCGATCAGCCCGCCGACGACCCCCGTGGCCACGGCCGTCATCCCCATCGTGATGCACGACCGTGTCGTGCCGCACGTCGGCGCCGAGTGGCGCGCCATCGTGCGCCCGAAGTACCAGGGCTTCCTGCGGGCCGGCTACGAGTTCGACCAGTCGCCCATCGCGCCGCAGACGGGGCAGACCAACTACGTCGACCGCGATCGCCACGCGTTCAGCGCGGGCGTCGGCGTGCGCCTCGTGAAGCTCACGAGCGTGCTCCCGGGCGACGTGCGGGTCGACGCCCACGGGCAGCTCAGCGTGCTGCCGACGTCGCTCACGTTGAAGAGCGATCCGTCCGATCTCGTCGGGGACTACACGGCGGGCGGGCACATCTGGAACGTCGGCGGCACGGTCACGGTGGGGTTCTAGATGCGCGCCTCCCGTCTCTGGCTGCTCGGGCTCTCCTGCTGCGCCACGCTCGGCGGCAGCGGCCTCGGCGACGTGGGCCTCCCCACGAGCGGGGTCGGGCCGTTCCGGGAGCTCGTCGCCTCCGAGGTGCACGACGCGCCGTACGTGCTCGACAACGAGGCGCCCAACTACCGCGAGCCGGCGGTCCTGCCGGGCAACCCGGGCGACGCGTCGAGCGCCGAGGTCGTGCTCTACGCGGTCGCCGCAGAGCCCGCCGGCGCGACGGGCTCGCGCGACGTCATCGTGCGAACGCACGCGGACGACGCGCGCTCGTTCTACGGGACGAGCCTCGACACCGGCCACACGCCTCCCGTGGTGCTCACGGCCAGCGCGGCGTGGGAGGGGGCGAGCGTCGGGAGCCCGAGCGCCGTCCAGATCGGCGGCCAGATCTTTCTCTACTACGCGGCGAAGGGCGGCATCGGCCTCGCGCGCTCGCCCGATGGCGTCACGTTCGCGAAGGAGCCCGCGCCCGTCCTCGCCCCCGACGCCACGGTCGCGTGGGAGACGACGACGCCGTCCGCGCCGAGCGTCGCCGTGTACCCGGACGGCCAGATCCGCATGCTTTATGCCGCCGGCGATTCGATCGGCGAGGCAGCCAGCGACGACGGCCTCACGTGGCACCGGCTCGACGCCGACCCGACGACGCCCGCGATCGATCCCGTGCTCACCCCCGGTCCTCCCGCCGCCCCCGGCACGCTCGAGGACGGCGAGCCGCCTCCCTTCGACACGGGGCAGGTGGGCGACCCGTGCCTCGCGCCGCGCACGACGGCGGACGGGCGCATCCAGGTGAGGGTACTCTACACGGGCTTCATCGGGACGCCCGGCACGACGGGGCGCGCGAGCGCCATAGGGTTCGCCGCGCGCTACGGGGACTCGGGGCCGCTCGTGCGGCAGTCGGGGCCCGTGTTCGCCCCGGGCCACCACGAGGCCGCGCCTGCGCTGTTCGAGTGGTCGGGCAATTCGATGCTGTACGTGCAGCTCGATGAGACGTCGACGACGCCGCCGTACAGTGCGATCGCGGCGGGGTTTGCGCCGGCGCAGGACACGCTGGCGGGGCCGGGGGCGTACCCGGGGGGGCCGTAGCGGGCAGAGGCGTGGAAGCACGGGCACGGGCACGGGTGAGAGGGTAGTGGGCTTCCTCGCGCTCTCGCTCCCACGCTCTTACGCTTTCACGCTCCTGCGCCTTCACGCTCCCACGCTCCCACTCAAACTCCCTCCCCCGCTCCCTCTTGCATGTAAGCTGATCCATGTGGACACGCTCGTAGGCATCCTCCTCGGCATGGTCTTCGTGACGCCCTTCGTCGTCACCTACGCCCTCTTCGTCCGCTGGTGCGATCGCTTCGAGCCGGAGCCCTGGTGGCTACTCTTCTGCGCGTTCGTCTGGGGCGCCATCTTCGCCACGCTGGGCGGCGGGATCACGAGCGCCATCGGCGAGGCGGCCGCGTCCGCGGCGACTGGCGCGACCGGGGACACGCTCGAGGGCTTCGGCGCGACGGTGCTCGCCCCCATCTGCGAGGAGGGCTTCAAGGGGCTCGGCGTCGCCATCATCGCCGCCGTCAGCGCGATGGGGCTGAAGGAGCTGGACGGCCCGCTCGACGGCGCCATCTACGGCGGCATCATCGGCCTCGGCTTCACGCTGACCGAGGACATCCTCTACGTCTCCTCCGCGTACGCGAAGGGCGGCATCGGCGGCTTCGTGGGGCTCCTCTTCCTGCGCACCGTGCTGCTCGGCCTTTCGCACTGCACCTTCACCGCGATGACGGGCATCGGCTTCGGCATCGCCGCGGTCTCGAAGAGCTGGACCACCAAGATCGCGGCCCCCATCTCCGGCTACTGCCTCGCCATGTGCCTGCACGCGTTCCACAACGCGATGCCCACCTTCTTCGGCACGGGCGGCCTCGTCGTCATGCTGCTCTCGTCGTGGTTCATCGACGGCCTCTTCTTCCTCCTGCTCGCGTTCCTCGTCGCGCGCGACCGCGCCATCGTGATGCTCGAGCTCGCGGGCGAGGTGGGCGGCGGGCTGCTGCACCCGATGGAGCTCCAGCTCGTCGGGAGCTACTTCACGCTCGGCTGGCGCAACATCGGCGTCCTCTTCTCGCACGGGTGGACGGCCTTCCGGCAGCGGCGCAAAAAGCAGCTCGCGCTCGTGGAGCTCGCGTTCGTGAAGAGCCGGCGGAGGCGGGGGGAGATCGGGCAGAACCTCGACATGCGCGAGGCGAGGCTGCGTCACGAGGTGGCGACGGCGAACGCCCACGGGGTGTGGATCGGGAACTGAGGACGGGCGAGCGGTCGAGCTCGGACGACGAGCGGCCAAGGTCGGAGGGCAAGCGACCGTCGCTGGAAGGCGAGCAACCAGGGTTCGAGGCCCAGCAGCCACGGATGGCGGCCGAGCAACCAAGGCCGCGGCGCGAGCAACCAAGGATCGACGGCGAGCAACCAAGGCCGCGGCGCGAGCAACCAAGGCCGCGGCGCGAGCAACCAAGGATCGACGGCGAGCAACCAAGGCCGCGGCGCGAGCAACCAAGGCCGCGGCGCGAGCAACCAAGGCCGCAGCGCGAGCAACCAAGGCCGCAGCGCGAGCAACCAAGGCCGCAGCGCGAGCAACCAAGGCCGGAGCGCGCGGGGCCAAGGTTTTACCGCGCCCAGCCAAGGTTGCGCGGCGAGCAACCAGGGCCGCACGCCTCCCGACGGCCCCCTTACCCCCTCACTTCGCGGGCGCAGCTCCCCCGGCCGCCCCCGGACCCCACGTGGCCTCGATGGCAAACCCCCGCGACCCCCCGTCGCCCACGTCGAACGTCGTCAGCTTGAGCGGCGTGATGAGGCACAGGAGCGCGTTCGCCGCGACGGCCGCTCCCGGGGCGAGCTTCACGTTGAGCCCGCCCACCGAGCCGTCCGCGCCGATCATCGCGACGACGCGCGCCGCCCCGTCGACGAGCTTGCCCTGCCGCCCGAGGTCGGTCGCGCACGCGTCGAGCGCGTCGGCCAGGTGATCGACGGCGCGGCTCGCCGTCTCGTCGCTCATGCCGCGCGCCTCGGCGAGCCCGACGACGGCGAGCGGCCGGCGGGCGATGTGGACGTAGGCATCGGCCGCGGGCGCCGACGACGGGGCAGGGGAGGCCTGGCGGACGTCGTGCGTCTCGGGGATCGTGTCGCGCGCGCCGCCGCACGCGCCCAGCGCGAGAAGGGCCAGGGAGAGCGTGGCGGGCGCAGCCGGGAAGGGCCGCGCCCGCGCCCCCTCACCCGAGGACATGCTTCGCGATGACGATGCGCTGGATCTGGCTCGTTCCCTCGTAGATCTGGAGGACCTTCGCGTCCCGCATCAGCTTCTCGACCGGGTACTCCTTCACGTAGCCGTTGCCGCCGAAGACCTGCACGGCGTCGACCGCGGTGGCCATCGCGCTGTCGGCGCCGTACGCCTTCGCGTAGCTCGACACGACGGGGTTGCGGATGCCCTTGTCGAGGTTCCACGCCGCCTTGCGCACGAGCAGGCTCGTCGCCTCCACGCGGATGGCCATCTCGGCGATCATCGCCTGCACGAGCTGGTGCTCGGCGATGAGCTTGCCGAACGTCTTCCTCTGGTTCGCGTAGGCCACGCACTCGTCGAGGCAGCGGCGCATGAGGCCGCACGCGATGGCCCCGATGTCGGGGCGCGTCTGGTTGAAGGTCTCCATCGCGAGCTTGAAGCCGTGCCCGGGGGGCGCGAGGACCTGCGCCGCGGGGACGTGGACGTCCTCGAGCGTGACGACGGCGGTGTCGCTCGCGCGCTGGCCGAGCTTGTCCTCGTGCTTGCCGACCGTGAGGCCCTTGGCGTCGCGGTGCACGATGAACGCGCCGATGCCCTTGTGCCGCGTCTCGGGGTTGTCGCTCGCGAAGATCGTGTAGAAGCTCGCCATCGAGGCGTTGGTGATCCAGCACTTCTGCCCGTTCAGGACGTAGCTGCCGTCCCCCTGCTTGACGGCCTTCGTCTGGAGGCCCGCGACGTCGCTGCCGGCGCCCGGCTCCGTCGTCGCGTAGCTCGCGAAGATGGGCTCCTGGGCGAGCCACGAGAGATACTTCTTCTTCTGCTCGGCCGTGCCCGCGAGGCGGATGGGCGTGAGGCCCAGGGTGTTCGCCGTCATGCTCGTCTGGATGCCCGAGCAGCCGTAGGCGAGCTCCTCCGTGATGAAGGACGAGTCCACGTCCGACAGGCCGGCGCCGCCGTACTCGGTCGGGAGCGTCGGGTTGACGAGGCCGATCTTCCACGCGTCGTTGAACACCTCGCGCGGGAACCTGGCGTCCCGGTCGCACGCGGCGGCGACGGGGATGATGCGCTCCTTCGTGAAGCGGCGCGCGGTGTCGATGAGGGCGTTCTGCTCTTCGGTCAGCTCGAAGTCGATCATGGGCGTCTCACTTTTCGGTGACGTGGCGGGCTCATTCGCGTGCGCGCTTCTGCTGGCGAGCCATCTCGGTCCGGACGGCGCGCGCGCCGATTACGTAGCCCAGGACGATGCCGATGAGCAGCACGCCTGGGATGAAGATGAGGTGTTCGGGGGGCATGCGGGCAAGGTGGCGCGGCGTTCGTGCCGCTAGTTGGCGTCGCTGCGGATGGCCTTGGCGGCCGCGGCCTTGGCCGGGACCTGCTTGGCGGCCGCGCGGTCGATGGCCTGCTCGAGGCCATCGAGGCGCTGGTTCATCGAGGCCTGCTTGCGCCACACCATGACGAGCCAGACCATCAGGATCATCCAGATGGCGGCGTACGCCTCGACCATCAACGTCGTCCCGTTGTGGGCCTCGTTGCCGCCCTCGACGGGCTGGAAGGTCGTCGACCTGTCCTCCGTCGGGTTGGCCGGGGGAGGCGCCGCGAGGGGAGGAGGCTCTGCGACCGAAGCCACGGGCCTGGCGCTGGTCGGGGGAACGATGAGGTCGATCATGCTTCGGTCCTGTCGTCGAGCCCGAGGTCTACCGCATCCTCCTCCGCGCGGGCGAGGCGGTCCCTCGCCAGCTCCACCCGGACCCGCGCCCACAGGAGAAGCACGACGAAGAGGGTGAAGGTGATGAAGGAGAGGGCGAGGGCGATCTTCATGTCGGCGTCGGCCAGGCCGCCGCCCTTGCCCGTGATGACCGTCGGGTGCTGGCCGCTCCACTTCTGGACGCTGAAGTGGATGATGGGGAGGTTGGCGGCCCCGAGGATGCCCAGCGCGGCCGCGAACTTGCGCTCCCCCTCGCCGTCCCCGGCGAAGGCCCGGAGGACGAGGTACGAGACGTAGATGAGCACCTGGAGGAGCGAGGTCGTCAGCCGCGGGTCCCACGTCCAGTAGACGCCCCAGGCCTTGGCGCCCCAGAGCGGGCCCGTCACGAGCACGATGGCCCCGAAGACGACCGCCACCTCGGCCCCGGCGCGGGCGAAGGCGTCCCGGCCGTCCGTCGGCCGCAGGAAGTAGCCGACCGACCCGAAGAAGCACGCGGCCGCCCCGAGGTACATGCAGTACGCCGACGGGACGTGGAAGTAGAAGATCTTCTGGACGATCCCCATCCGCGCCTCGATGGGCGCCCTCAGGAAGACCGCGTTGATGGTCCAGACGAAGAGCGCGGCGTCGAGCCCCACGAGCCCCAGGAAGAGGGCGTCGAGCAAGCTGGACTTGCGGGGGCGGGTGGCGGACGGCACGGGGGGGAAGGTCGAAGCTCGGGGGTTTGTTCCGGGGACGGGCAGAAAGCCGTATCCGCGGCTTCCGGGCGCCAGGTTACAGGAGGACGGAGCACAAGGACGGCAAGAAAGCGGTCCTGGCGCGCGGGGCGAGGTACAATGCCGAAAGCGATGGGATATCGCTTGCGATATTTGCAGCACGACCTCGAGCTGAACGAGGGGCAGTTCGCCGTGGGTCGCAACGCCAGCTGTCAGCTGTCGCTGGACGACCCGCTGGTTTCGCGGAGGCACGCGCTGCTCACGGTCGGCCACGAGGGCGTGACGCTCGAGGACCTCCAGAGCCGCAACGGCGTGCTGGTCAACGGCCTGCGCATCGACCGCCCCGTCTCGCTCCGGGTGGGCGACCGCATCATGATCGGCAGCCAGGAGATGACGCTCCTCCAGGCGCGCGAGACCGCCAACGCGAAGGCCACGGGCGGCAACCTCCCCAAGATGACCCTGTCGCGGCTCGAGGCCGCGCTCCAGGTCGGCGGCGACGACCAGCAGTCGAGCGTCTCGTTCTCGGGGGTCTCGATCCCCATGCCGTCGTCCGGGTCGGTCGACGCCGATCCCGAGCCGAGCATGCTCCGGCGGGTGGACGGCTTCCGTGTCCTCGGCGGGGTCGCCGAGAAGGCGCTGGCGATGGGCCGGGCGGACGAGGCCGAGCGGATGCTCGCCTCGGCGCTGGCCGACGTCATCGAGGCGTGCCGCGACAACCGCCGCATCCCGGCCTCGCTGGCGGAGCAGGCGGCCCGCTTCTCGGCCAAGCTCGCCACGGCGACGGGCAAGGGGGCGTGGGCGGACTACGTCATCGAGCTCTACCTGGGCCAGCAGCGGCCCTGCCCGGCGCCGGTGATCGACGAGCTTTACAGCGCGTTCCGCAAGGTCACGTCCGTCGACGTGGCTCGCCTCCGGGAGTACATCGCGGTCCTTCGGGAGAAGCTTCCGAAGTTCGGGCCGGCGGATCGGTTCCTCTTCCAGCGGATCGAGGGGCTGGAGCGGCTCGCGGTTCTTCGCTGAAGGGCCCGACGGGCCTGACGGGCGCCGAGGCGACGCCCGTGTGCTTCTGCCACGCGAGGTTCGCGCGGGCGGCGCGCGCGATGGCGACCTGGAGCTCCCCGTCGTCGATGCTGGCGATGGAGTCGGCCAGGACGCGAGGCAACGGCGCGGGCGGCGGCACGGCGCGCGAGACGCGCCGCTCGGGCGGGCGCGCCGGCGGCTCGATGGACCCCACGCGAAAGCGCAGCTCGTTGACCATGACTCCCTCGGCGCGGAGCCGGGAGACGAGGCCCGCGCTGAGGAGCGACAGCTCGGTCGCCCACACGCTCGTCGCCGCCTTCACGATGAGCACGCCCCGCTCGAGGCTCACCGGCTTGGCGCGCTCGGCGATGCGGATGCCGACGGCGTCCTTCCAAACCTGCTCGGCGATGGGCGGCCTCAGGGGGGCGAAGCGGTCCTCGCCCGACCGCGCGATGACGCCGTCGATGGGCTCGGGCACGCGGAGCGAGCGCCGCCTCTTTCGCTGCTGGGACACGCCTCGGAACGTAGCCGCGGCCGCGGGCAGCGTCGAGCAGGCCATGACCCGCCCTGCGAGGCGTCTGCCGCGTGTGCACGGGGGCCGTGCCGTGGTAAAGCCCCCGCGTCATGTGGGAAATCTCGCAGGAAACCAGCGTCGCCGCCGCCCACCAGCTCCGGTTTGCCCCGGGCGAGGGGGAGCGGCTGCACGGCCACAACTGGCGCATCAAGGCCGTCGTCCGCGCCGAGGCGCTCGATGACCGAGGATTCGTGCTCGACTTCAACGACCTCGGCAAGACGCTGCGGGACCTCGTCGAGCCCTACGAGCACGTCTTCCTGAACGAGATTGCCCCCTTCGACGACGTGAACCCCACGGCCGAGAACATCGCCCGCGTCATCGCCGACAACCTGGGCGCGAAGGTCGACGACGCGCGGGTTCGCGTCGTGCGCGTCGAGGTGTGGGAGAACGACAGCTGCTGCGCGACGTACTTCCGCTGAGGGGCGTCTTCGCCTACCGCGCCCCGCCCGGGCGGCGGAGCGTGAGATCGCCGGCAGGGGCCGCGGGATCGAAGACGGCTCCGCGGCGGTCGGCGTGCCCGGCGCGCACGAGGCCGTCCGCGAGCTCGATGGCGTAGGCGTCGTGGGGTAGGGGGGCGGCGGCGGTCTCGCCGACGACGTAGACCTCGACCGCGTGGGCGCGGGCGGGCAGAGGCGCAGCCCCGGGGACGCGAAGCGCGTCATGGCAGAGCCGAGCGATGGCGCCCGAGCGGTCTCCCTGCGCGCATCGCTCGAGGGCGCGCACGTCCTCGGGCGAAGGCAGCGGGCTTGCGACGCTTCGCGCCGCGGCCGCGCGCACGACGTCCCCGTCCTCGAGCAGGAGCCTCCGGGCCGCCGCGCCGTCACCGCAGCGCGCGCCCGCCAGGGCGAGGCCCGCGAGCGCGTTCGCGCGCACGAACGGGCGCGGATCGTCGAGCCGGGGGCAGAGGATGCGGACGGCGAGCTCCGGGGCGTGGCCCCGCGACGCGATGCGGCCCACGGCCGCCGCCGCGTCGATCGCCGGGTCCGGATCGGCGGCCGCGAGGAGCGGCTCGAGCGCGCCCGCGAGGGTCGGGTCGCCGATCTCGCCGAGCGACCAGGCCGCCTGCGCGCGGACGTTGGGGCTCGCGTCGGCGAGCAGCGCGCGGAGGAGGCTCACGGCGTCCGCGTGGCCGGGCTGGGCGGCCAGCACGGTCGCGAGGCTCGCGCGATCGTCGGCGTCCTCGCTCGCTGCCAGCCGCGCGAGCTCGGGGGACGCGGAGGGCGAGGCGCCCCGGCCAAGGGCGAGGATGAGCGCGTCGCGCTCCGGACCCGCCGCCAGATCGAGCGTCCGCTCCACCTTCCGCAGCGCGGGGGCGCTCGGGGTGCGCGAGAGGACGCCGCCCAGCGCCGTCAGCGCCGCGGGCCGATCGAGCTCGTCCCCGCTGCCGAGCTTCGCGAGCAGGGCGTCGCGCGCGTGCGCGCCTCCCGCATCGCCGAGCGCGACCGCGGCGTGCAGGCGAACGGCCGGGTCCTCGTCGGAGAGCTGATCGAGCAGCGCGTCCTCCGCGCCGCCCGTGGGCTTGTCCCCCAGCGAGCCCGCGCCGAGCATGCCGAGCGCGTCGATGGCGGCGAGGCGCAGGGCGGGATCGTGGACGGCGAGCAACGACGAGAGCACGGGGGCCGCCCTCGGGGCACCGGTGCGGCCGAGGAGCGTCGCGATCTTGGCGCGCTCGGCCGGCGATAGATGGGCGTTGCGGAGGGCCGCCGTGAGCGGCTCGACCGCGCGGCCGTCCGGTCGACCCGGATCGAGGAGCGCCTCGGCGGCCCCGAGCGCCTCCGCGCGGACGACCGGGCTCGGATCGTCGACGAACTCGAGCACGACGGGCACGGCGTCGCTCGCGGCATCGGCGGCTGGGGCCTGCGCGGGCGCGCTTCCGGCCGACCGAGGCCCATCCCCGCGCGAGAGAGAGCCCAGCGCGTGGAGGGCGGCCGCCACCGGCAAGGTGCCGCGGCGCATGGCGGCGACGAGGACGGGCGCCTGGTCCCGCGCGTGGAGCTCGCCCAGCACCCAGGCCGCGCTCGTGGCCGCCTGCGGGGCCGGCGCGTTCTCGAGGAGGCGCACGAGCTCCGGCACCGCCTGCGGGCCGGCCGTGACGAGCGCGTCACGCACGGGCGTCCGCTGCGCGATGCCCGTCGCGTCGTCGGCCGTGCCGAGCATGAGGACCAGCGTGCGCACGGCCTCGGGGCTCCCGATGCGGCCGAGCGCCGCGGTGGCGGCCTGGCGCAGCGCCGGTTTTCGGTCGCGCGCGAGCGGCGCGATGGCGTCGACCGCGTCGGCCGCGTGGAGCCTGCCGAGGGCGGCCAGGGCCTCCATCCGGACCTCGTCCACGTTGTCGCGCAGCTCGAGCACGAGCGCCTGCGAGGCCCGGGCGTCCCCCAGCTCGCCCAGCGCCCGCGCGACGGCCTGCCGCACGTCGCTCACCGAGTCCTGCACCTTGCCGACGAGCGGGACCACGGCGCGCGCGTCGCCGAGGCGCGCGAGGGCGCGCGCGATCTGGATGCGCACGTTGGGGCTCGCGTCGTCCAGCCTGCCGAGGAGCGGCGCGACGGCCTCCGCCGAGGCCTGCGAGCCCAGCGCGTCCGCGGCGCTTGCACGGACGGCGGCGTCCGCGTCTCCGAGGGCGCGCGCGAGCTGCGCCACGGCGTGGGGGTTGGGCAGCGCGCGGGCCACCTCGCAGGCCGCGATGCGCAGGCGAGCCTCGCGCTCGCCCAGCCAGGGGAGGACCGCCTCCGTCGCGCCCGGCGCGCGCAGGCGGATGGCCGAGCCGGCCGCCGCGATGCGGACCTCCGTGTCGGCGTCCCCGAGCGCCTTCAGCACGAGCGGCGCGCCGCGCGCGGGGCCGAGCGACCGCAGCTCCTGCGCGGCGACCCGGCGCGAGAGCGGGTCGGGCGAGGCGAGGCCGCGCTCGATGCGCTCGGGAACGTCCGGCCACACGAGCGCGACGGCGGGCGCGGCGACGAGGCCGATCGCCACCGACAACGAGAGAGCCCAGCGAAGCCGCACGCCCCAGACGCTAGCAAGGGCCCGCCTTCCTAGCTACCCGGGCGCTCTACCCTCCGGCGACGGGCGGGATGAGCGCGAGCGCGTCACCCTCCGCGAGGGCCTCGCTGTCTGCCGCGAACGCCTCGTTTCGCGCGATGCGGATGCTCCCCATCCGCCCGGCGAGCTCGGGCCTGCGCCGAGGAAGCCACGCCGCAAAGGCTCCCGCCGTCTTGACGTCGGCAGGCAGCTCCAGCTCTTCCTCCTCGCGCCCCACGAGCTCGCGCACCACC
>Ga0302196_10000571_pt1 | contig 35515 bp, 29 predicted proteins | sample II_Bog_N1_3_FD_198794 | JGI IMG/M metagenome (GOLD analysis project Ga0302196, IMG submission 198794) | Peat permafrost microbial communities from Stordalen Mire near Abisko, Sweden - II_Bog_N1_3 | ecosystem: Environmental > Terrestrial > Soil > Wetlands > Peat | place: Sweden: Abisko...
AGAGGGGGCGCGCGTGCCCCTGGCGGGGGTGAGGGTCGCGCAGAACGGCGTGAGCCTTGATCGAGAATCACGCTCCCTGATTTTAGGACGAATCGCGGCGCCACGCATATGGTCGAGTCTCCTTGGGCGCGCGGCCTCCGCGCTTGACGTGAGGCGCTGTGTGAGCACGGCTCCGCTTGAACGATCAGGCGTGCGCATAGACGCCCCAGGTGCGGCGACGTAGTGTTCAACGGTGGCCGCGTCCGCGCGCTCCGCGCGCGCCGGCTCCTGTCCGGAGGACCCTCGATGACTCGCTTCACCAAGCTGGGCGCTCTCGCGCTCGCACCCGTTCTTGCGCTCGTTGGTTTCGTTGCCTGCGAGCAGAGCTCGACGACGGGCGGTGCCCCTTCCTCCACGACCGTTGCCGTATCGCAGCCCCCGTCGCCACAGCCGACGATGCCGGCGGGGTTCGTCGATCACCCTCGCATCCTCGACACGCAGCACGCGCGCATCTTCAACGACCAGTCGGCCGCCGACATGCAGGTAGCGCCGCAGCTTTCGAAGCGCTGGAACCTCGCGCAGCGAAAGCTGCAGCCCCAGCTGTCGGATGGTGGAACCGCGTACCCGAACTTCACGATCGCGACGACCACGCCGGTCGTCGGCGCGGTCGCGATCTACGCGAACAGCTTCTCGCTGCCGACCTCCGCCGACCAGATGTTCTTCGGGACGACGGGGAGCGGCGGCATTTCGAGCGGCGTGGTGGGCACGTGCACGGGGTGCACGACGAACAATTTCTTCGCCCTGAACAACCTTCACAACACGTCTACGGGGCCGAACGTCTCGTGGTCGACGACGATCAGCGGCGGCACCTCGGCGTCGGTCGCGCTCTCGGCGACGGGGAGCCAGGTCTACGTCCTCAGCGACGGCGGCACGCTCTACTGCTTCGAAGCCGCGAACGGCGCGAACTGTACCGGCGACGCCGGGACGTGGTCGTCACCGTCGATCACGATCGCGTCGGGCGGCGCGGTCACGCCGTGGGCCGACACGTCCAACAACGCCGTCTACGTGAATGACGGTCTCGGCAACCTGTATCGATTCAACGCGACGACGGGCGTGCAGCAGTGGGAGTACAACTACTCCTCGAGCGGGAGCAGCGCGCTCCCCGTGGAAGCGGGTCTCGTCATCTACCTCGGTGACGGCGCGGCGAACCTGTGGCGCATCGTGGACCCGGGGACGGGGAGCGCACCGACGAGCTCGGCGAGCGTCGCCTTGTCCGGGAAGAACGGCAACTGCACGGGCACGACGGCGATCGACGGCAGCGTGTCGATCGATACGCGCGCGAACCTCGTGTTCCTTCCGTGGGGAGGGTGCGGTTACTCGTTCCCCTACTACTGCGCGAGCGGGTGCACGAACACGACGGGCACCTGGGCGGTCACGCAGTCGGGCTGGACCGGCTCCATCCCCAACAATCCGTTCCACACTTGGCCGACGATCGACGGCACGTACGTGTACTGGGTCATCGCCGACCTGCCGACGAGCTACACGAACGTGTCGGCGGTCTGGAAGGCGACGTACGCCTATGCCAACCCGATTCAGGGGACGCCTCTGATCAACGCCAGCTCGTCGGAGCACGGCGCGAGCATTGGGTCGGCGCCGCTCGTGTACGGCGGGAACCTGTTCGTGGGGGATCAGTCGGGCTACATCGAGGAGTTCGGGTGCGCGTCGTCGAAGGCGTCCTCGACGAGCTTCCTCGCGGAGACCAACGCGCAGGGCGGCAAGGTCAACACGCCGATCGTGCTCGACGACGCCACGGGCAACATCGAGTTCGGTTTCACCAATGGGACGGGCGGCGGCGTCGCCCAGTTCCCGCTCTGGGAGAGCTCGCCGGCCACCAACTTCGACTGGAACTGCCCGTCGGGCTACGTGGCCTGCGACAGTCAGCAGTGCGGCACCGGGCCGACGTCCACGCAGTGCGTGCCGACTGCGGAGTGCAGCACGGGAATCGGGTGCTCGACGGTCGCTGCGGCAGGGGCGACGCTTCAGGTCGGTGTCGGGGCGTCGGAGGGGTCGACCGTCACGGGGACCCAGTCCGGCGGGATCTGCGCGACGGGGAACGTGATCCAGGGGGTCGTCGGCGCGAGCTACGGCAGCCCACCCTCCTCGCCGGACGATCCGGTGAGCGGCAACACGTTCGACTTCGCGAGCTCCTGCTACGCCACCGACTCGCTTCAGGACACCGAGGCGAACTGTCCGCTCAACACGTCTTCGAACTGCACGTGCCCCGCCTCGTCGGGAGTGAACTGCTTGCCTGACGGCGGCGTCGGGACGTTCATCGCCGAAAACGGCACGTTCGGCGACCCGTGCGTCGGCACCGGCAAGCACTACTACGCGTGGTTCGTGTGCGGTCCTCAGGCGGACGCCGGCAGCGTTCCCGTCTTCTGTTCACGCCAGAACCTCACGCCGACGACCGGCAGCGATCCTTGTGCGGCCAACCCGGACGGCGGCGCCGCCGCCACCTGCCAGGGCGCGTGCCTCCTGGGCTGGGGCGATTGCAACAGCAACCTCCAGTACGACGGGTGCGAAACGTACGTCTACGGTACCGACACGGCAAACTGCGGCTCCTGCGGCAACGTCTGCACGGCGCCGGCGAACGGCTCCGCCACGTGCACCGCGGGTAGCCCCAGCACGTGCGGATTCACCTGCAACTCGGGCTACGTCCTCTGCGGCGGCGCGTGCCTCGCGACGTCCGACTACCTGACCGATCCCAACAACTGCGGCAGCTGCGGGCACGCGTGCTCGCTGGCGACGCCGAGCTGTGTGAGCGGCACGTGCACGGCCGCGAGCCCCGCGACGGCTTGCTCGACGGTCGCGTCGGTCACCGGTGCATCGATCCAGGTCGGGGAGGCGCTCGCCGAGGGGAACACCGTCACGGACACGACCGATGGCGGCATCGACATCTGCCCGACCGGAACCGTGGTTCAGGCCGTCGTCGGCGCCAGCTTCGGAACGCCGCCGACGAGCGACAACACGGCGGGCACCACGTTCAGCGTCATCAACGGCACCGACTGTTACAACAACGATTCCATCGCGACCACGGAGTCGAAGTGTACCCTGAACAGCCAGAGCTGCGCGTTCCCCGCGGACAACGCGGTGTTCGGCGACCCCTGTTCTGGCACCACCAAGCACTACTACGGCTGGTTCGTGTGTGCGCCGGTGACCACCGGCACGGCCCCCACGTATTGCTCTCGTCAGAACGTCGTCCCGACCTCCGGGAGCGACCCGTGCGCGGCCAACCCTGACGGCGGTCCGGCCGACTGCCAAGGCACTTGCGTCGCAGGGACGCGCGACTGCGATGGGAATCTGCAGACGAACGGCTGCGAGACCGTCATCGCCGGCCTCGACGCGAACAACTGCGGCTCGTGCGGCCACGTTTGCACCGTGCCGACCAATGGCAGCACGACGGCGTGCACCGCCGGCACGTGCACGTTCACGTGCAACTCCGGATACAACGTCTGCGGCAGCCAGTGCCTCGCGACGTCGGACTACCAGACCGACGCGAACAACTGCGGAAGCTGCGGCCACGTCTGCGTGGGCGGCGCGACCTGCTCGGCCGGCGTGTGTGGAGTCCCGACGGCCTCTTGCTCGACCGTCGCTGGAGCCAGCGGGACGATCGCGGTCGGGTTTGCAAACGAGAATGGCACGGTGACCGCCACGTGCTCGGGCGGCAACGTGATTCAGAGCGTTCTCGCGGCGAGCTACGGAACGCCTGTTGCGGGCGACTCGACCGCCGGCGCCACCTTCAGCGACTCCACGGGCAGTCCGAGCTGCAACAACGACGACTCGCTTTCCGTCACGGAGAGCGAGTGCCCGCTGAACTCCGCCACCAGCTGCTCGTTCACGGCGAGCAACACGACGTTCGGCGACCCCTGCGTGGGCACCGCGAAGCACTATTACGGGTGGTTCGTTTGCGCGCCCGAAATGGCGGACGCTGGCGCTCTTCCGTTCTATTGCTCGCGTCAGAACATCGTCCCCGCGTCGGGTAGCGACCCGTGCACCGCCAGCAGCGACGGCGGCGCCGCGTACTGCTCCGGCACGTGCGAGACCGGCTTCGGAAACTGCAACGACAACCTCCAGTCCGACGGCTGCGAGGCGGACTTCTCGACCGATCCGGACAACTGCGGAGGGTGCGGCGTCGTGTGCGTCCCGTCCGGCAACACCTGCGTCAATGGCGCTTGCACGACGTCGACCGGGCTCGTCGCCGAGTATCCGCTGATCGAGAAGACGGGAACGACGACGGCCGACGCCGTCCCTGGCGACGCCCAGCCGGGCACGCTCTCGTCAGCGACGTGGTCCACTCCCGGCGTCACGTTCGCCGGCAGCGCGAGCTCGTACATGCAGGCGAGCGGCTTCACGAGCCTCGGTACGAACACGTCCTTCTCGTTCGCCATGTGGATCAATCCGACGGTCGACGCCGGCGTCTTGGTTCACGTGTCGCAAGCCAGCAATGGGTCGGGCTGGTGCACGCCGTTCATCGGCTTCAACTCGTCCGGGCAGCTCGTCGCGGAAGAGCTCTACTCCGGCTCGTCGAGCTCCTACTCGGTCGCGACCGATACGACCGCAATCCCGCTCAGCACGTGGACCCACGTCGCGATGACGTGGTCCTCGACGACGGGCACGAACAGCCTTTACGTCAACGGTAGCCTCGTGGCGAGCTCCACCCAGACCGGGTACGACAACAGCGGCGTCTCGCTGTACGTAACGTGGGGGTCGGATCTCCCCGCGGGACCGGGGTGCTGGCACGGCTCGATCGTCTCGGGCGGTTTCAGCGGTTCGATGGACGAGATGTCGGTCTACAACGTCGCGCTCACGGCGGCCGAGGTGTCCGAGCTCGCCGGCCTGACTCCGCACTGAGGCGTTTGCACCGACGGGACGTCGAAGCTGTGCTGCGCGTCGTCCTTGGGTCGCCGCGAGTCGACGACCCGTCGGTACGAGCGGGCGTCGCCTCGCCGCGAGTCGCGGATGAGTGCCCGCGAGTCCCCGACGACGAGCTACGAGTCGGCGATTACGAGCTACGAGTCGGCGACTACGAGGTACGAGTCGGCGATTACGAGGTACGAGTCGCCGTTCATGGTCGTCATGAACGTGTCCATGGCGCCCATGAAACGATTCATGGCGTCAAAGAAGCGGTTCATGAGCGTCATGAACGCGTTCACGGCGGTCATGAACGCGTTCACGGCGGTCATGAACGCGTTCACGGCGGTCATGAACGCGTTCACGGCGGTCATGAAAAAGTTCTTTGCGGCCATGAACGCGTTCACGGCCGCCATGAACGCGTTCACGGCGGTCATGAAAAAGTTCTTTGCGGCCATGAACGCGTTCTTCGCGCCGTAGAAGACGGTCCTTTGAACCGAGCGGCGGACCCCGGCGGCGTTTGAAACCATAGGGAACTCCAGGACTATTCTCGCGCTCCCGCAGAAGAGGTAACGGAGCTCGTTGAACCCCCCCCCGGCCCGGGTGCTCTTCCCCCGGCGCTCCGTCGTCACCTGGTCTCGCGCCGCGACACCACCCGCTTCAGCCGCAAGTGCTCCTCGCGCTCTCGCTCTTCCAGCGTTCGCCGCATCGCCGCGAGGTCGCGATCCATCGAAACCGCCACCCGCTGCTCGAGCGTGTTCACCAGTCGTGTCGTGTGGCTCAGCGCCTGCCCCAGCCGACGAAGGAAGAGCTCCTCCGGTGCGGCCTCGAGCAGGAGCTCGATCAGCCTCTCGAACTGCTCGGTCGCGCCTGCCGGAGCCGCGTCCCCCGGGCCCGACGGGCTGCCGCGCGCTGCCACGCTTCGCACCACCCGTGGCGGCGATGCCAGCTCGACGCCGCGGATGCCGGAGACCTCGTGCGGAACGAGCTCGACGCGGATTTCGCGCGTCGGCCAGCCGAGCGCGCGCAGCTCCGCACGGCCCGCCGCCGCCAGCGCCTCGAGCAGCGACCTGAACGCGAGGCGAGCCTGCTCGTCGATCTTGCGCCGACCGTCGACCGCGGGACGCGCGAGCTCGAACAGCTCCGCGACGAGCGCCTCGCGCTTTCTGCGCAGGAGCGCGGCCCCCTTTTCGATCTGATCGCGGCGCCGGCGGAGTCGCACGAGGTTCGACCGGGTGGCGGCGGACTTGGCAGCGAGCGTCATGGCCTGACCGCCTCGGTGCGCTTGCGGGCCGCCGCCTCGCGCTGCGTCGCGCGCTTCTCGATCATCGCGTCGCTCAGCTTGAGCAGATCCTCGCGGGGGACGCCGTCGAGCAGCGCCCAGCCACGCTCGAGCGTCTCGGCGAGCGTACGTCGCTCTTTTCCCTGACCGACGAGCTCCCGCTCGAACGACTCGGCGAACGCGAGCGCCCGGCGATCGGTCGGCGTGAGCCCCGCCTCACCGACGATGGCGATCATGAGGCGCGCCTCCCGCCCCCGTGCGTAGATCGCATAGAGCTGGTCGGCCCATCGCCGGTGCTCCGGCACCGTGCGTCCGGGGCCGATCCCGGCGTTCATCAGGCGCGAGAGGGAAGGGAGCACGTCGATGGGGGGGAACACTCCGCGCCGGTGCAGCTCGCGGCTCAGCACGACCTGCCCCTCCGTGATGTAGCCGGTGAGATCGGGGATGGGGTGGGTGATGTCGTCGTCCGGCATCGTCAGCACCGGCAGCTGCGTCACCGAGCCCGCCTTCCCTTCGAGCACACCGGCGCGTTCGAAGATCGACGCGAGGTCCGTGTACATGTACGCCGGGTAGCCGCGGCGCCCGGGGACCTCTTCGCGCGCGGCCGACACTTCGCGCAGCGCTTCGCAGTAGTGGGTGATGTCCGCCATGACGACGAGCACGTGCATGCCGTGCACGAAGGCGAGATGCTCGGCGCACGTGAGACCGGCGCGCGGCGCGAGCAGTCGTTCGATCGTCGGATCCTGCGCCTGATTCAGGAAGAGAACCGCGCGGTCGAGCGCGGAGGTCGCCGCGAAGCGATCGAGGAACGTGCGCGTCTCGCGCTCGGTGATTCCGACGGCGACGAAGACGACGGCGAACGGCTCGCCGTGGGGGGCCCGCGCGCTCTCGACGATCGTTGCGGCCAGATCGAGGGCCGGCAGTCCGGGGCCGGAGAACACCGGGAGCTTCTGGCCTCGTACCAGCGTGTTCATGCCGTCGATGGCCGAGATCCCGGTCTCGATGAAGTCGCTCGGGGGGAGCCTGCGCACGGGGTTGATCGGCGCGCCCCACAACGGGCGCAGGGCCTCGCCGATGGGTGGAGGGAGCCCGTCCCGCGGCTCGCCGACACCGCTCAGCGCGCGCCCGAGCAGATCGCGACCGACGACCACCTGCGCCAGCTCTCCGGTGAGCGTGACGTCGACGGCGGCAGGTGAGAGCCCGAGGGTCTCCTCGAGCACCTGGACCACCGTGACCTCGTCTCCGACGTCGATCACCTGACCGCGGAGCTGCTGACCCGGTCCGCGCAGCGTCACCCACTCTCCGAGCGCGGCGCGCTCCGTCCGTTCCAGGTACACCAGCGGGCCGGCAGCGGCGCGCGCCCCGTGGTACGTGCGTGCCATCCGGCTCATCGCGGCGCCCCTTTCGTCGCGGGCTCCGCCCACATCGCGGCGATGCGAAGCGCGAGGTCCGCGGCGCGCCCCTCGACGTCGGCGACCGGCGCATCACGGAGCGCGGACAGCGCACGTCGCACTTGCCCCAGCTCGAGCTCGGCGAACGTCGCGCCGCCGGCCAGCGCTTCGCGACCGCGTGCGAGCACGTCGAGGGCGCCGCGCGCGAGCCGGTGCGTTTTGTCAGGGGGAGAGTACGCGTCGTTGGGATCGAAGGCGCTCTGCCCGAGGACGCTCTCCCGCACCATGCTCGCGGCGGCCAAGAGCAGTCGATCGCCGTCCTCGAGCGATTCGGGGCCGACGACGCCGGCGACCTCGCGCAGCTCGCCGTCGCGCTGCAAGAGCGCGAGGACCTCGGCGCGCGTGCGCCCCCAGCGCGGGTCCACCTGCTCTCCGAACCAGCGCTCCATCCCCTCGGCATAGAGGCTGTAGCTCGTGGCCGTGTCGACCGCGGGGAACTGGCGTTGGTGCGCGAGATCGGGGTCGAGGGCCCAGAGCGCGCCGGCGACGCGCAGGCACGCCTGGGTGACGGGCTCGGAGAAGTCGCCGCTCGGCGGTGAGACCGCGCTGATGAGGGTGACCGAGCCGCCACGCTCCGGCGTCCCCAGACAGCGGACGCGCCCGGCCCGCTCGTGGAGCTTGGCCGTGCGGCTCGCGAGGTAGGTCGGGTAGCCCTCTTCGCCGGGCATCTCCTGGAGACGCGAGCCGATCTCGCGCAGCGCTTCGGCCCAGCGCGAGAGGGAGTCGGCCATCACGGCGGCGCGGTAGCCCATGTCGCGGAAGTACTCGGCCACCGTCAGCCCGAGGTAGATCGAGGCTTCGCGCGCGGCGATCGGCATGTTCGACGTGTTGACGACGAGCACCGTGCGATCGAGCACCGGTCGCCCGTGCCGCGGATCGCGCAGCTCGGCGAACTCGTGCAGCACTTCGGCCATCTCGTTGCCGCGCTCGCCGCAGCCGACGTAGACGACGACGTCGGCCCGGGCGAACTTGGCGAGTGACTGCTCGATCACGGTCTTGCCCGTACCGAAGCCGCCGGGGACTGCGACCGTCCCCCCCTCGGCCACGGGGAACAGGAAGTCGAAGACGCGCTGGCCGGTGAGAAAGGGCTGCGACGACGCGACGCGCGCCGCGACCGGGCGAGGGCGACGCACGGACCAGCGCTGCACGAGACCGAGCTTCGTCCCGTCCTCGAGCTCGCACACGGAATCGAGGACGCTCGTCTCTCCCTCGTGGATGGTGCGCACCACGCCGGCGCGTCCGGGGGGGACCATGATCCGATGCTCGAAGTCGCCGCGCTCCTCGACCGTGCCCAGCACGTCCCCCTCGTTCACCGTCTCGCCGGGGGCGCGCGATGGGCGGAACACGAAGCGTCGCGCAGGGTCGATCGTGGGCGCCGAAGCCCCGGCCTGGATGAAGTCACCTCCCCGCGCGGCGAGCGTCGCGAGCGGTCGGCCGATGCCGTCGATCACCGATCCGAGCAGACCGGGGCCCAGGTCGACCGCCAGCGGAAGGCCGAGACGACGGACCGGCTCGCCGAGCGCCAGGCCGCTCGTCTCCTCGAAGACCTGCAGCGTCGCTTCGTCGCCGGCGACCCGGAGCACCTCGGCCAGCAAGTTCGCCTCGCCGACGCCGACCAGCTCGTTGAGGAGCGCGTCGCGCATCCCTCGCGCGCGCGCCAGCGAGCCCACGATCCGGGTGATCCTCCCGTCGCTCATCGCGGCCTCACGCGGTAGCCCACCGCCTGGCGCAGGATCTCGAGCACGTACTCCTCCGCCACGCTCGGTCCCCCCCACGACGGCGAAGGGAAGGGGACGAGGATCGGGGTCGCCTGTCGGTCGAGGCGCTGGGTCAGATCGGTCGGGAGCGTGCGGCGCAGGCGCTCTTCGATGAGCACGATGCCCGTCGCGGGATCGGCCGCGAGTCGGCGCATCGCTTCGGCTGCCGTCGCCTCGTTCGCCTCGTCGACGACGAGGCCCGCCAGCTCGAAGCCCGCGGCCAGCTCGGGCCTGCACAGCACGCGCACGGTCAGCTCCATGGTGTCACCAGCTGCGACCGGAGCAGCTCGGCCGGCGCGCCGAGCTCGGCACCCCACGCGAGCCGCTGAAGGTCGAGGCTCTGCGCTTGCAGTCGAAGGAGAAAGCAGACGAGAGGGGCGCTCCCGAGCGGATCCAGACGGGACGCGCGACGCTGACCGGTGAGCGCTTGGCGCAGCGCCGCGGACTCCAGACGCACCGGATCGGCGCCTGCCGTGTGCGCCACGTCGTGCAGAGGGGTGCCCTCGAGGAGCTGCTCCATCCGGAGGCTCGCGCCAAGTGCGGACGTCGCCGCGCACGCTTCGAGGAACGCTGCGCGCGGGAACACCGCGCCCCCGTCGGTGAACAGCGTCGCGGGCTCCGCGTCGCGCGGTCCCCCCGTGAGCGCGAGCGCCATCTGCATGTTGCACACGTCGATCCGCGAGCGGACCACCTCGCGCAGGTTGCGGTCGCCCGCCCGTGCGGCGCGCAGGCTCCGCTCGGCGTAGCTGCACACGAGGGCGCGCTCCAGATCGAGCAGCACCGGCTGGGTCCGCGCGGCGAGCGGCAACAGACGATCGGCGTCGGGGTGACCGAGGAGAACGAGCTGGGCGACGACCTTGGCCGGCGTCGGCTGGCGCGCCAGCGCGGAGAGCGCGCGCTCGGGGAGGCGCGGAGTCGGGAGGAGGCCGGCGAGCCTGGCGTCGGCCGGCGCCGACTGGAGCGCGCCGCGCAGAAGCGCGCGGAGAGCGCGCCGATCCAGGTCGGCATAGAAGACATCGAGCGCCGACTCCGAGCCGGCCCACACCGAGAGGATGCGCAGCGTGCGGGCGGCCGCGTGCCGCGCCACCGACTCGAGCGCCGCCGCCGTCGGGGGTTGCGCGATCGGTCCGAAGCGCGATCGCCCACGCCGCTCGAGCTCGCGCGCCAGCGCTGCGACGTTCGGAGCCCCGGCCATCTCCTCGAGCTCCGCGCGCGAAAGGAGCCTCGCCGCGAGGCCGCGGGCACGGGCGTCGAGCGTGGGGAGGTCGAGAGAGGCGATCATCGGTCGACCTCCGCCAGGAGCTCGATGAACAGCCGAGCGCGTAGGCGCTCGAGCCGAGCCGCGAGCGTCTCGTCCACTCCGACCGAGCCGTCGTGCGCGAGGATCGAGAATCCTGCCGGCATGCCCGGTACCTCCTCGAGCGTCACGTCGTCGCGGCCGGCGATCGCGCGCCGCATCGCCGGGGCGAGGCTCGGCAGGCACCGCACGCGAACCGCGCGCCCCTCGACGAAGCGAAGAGCCTCGGTGACGCGCTCCGGCAGCGCCGACGCATACGTCTCGCTTTGCGTCGCCTCCTCGAGGAGCGCCCCCGCGCGCTTCATCACGCGCTCGAGCAGCGCGTGCTCCGCGCGCAGTCGGTCGCCTCGCGCGCGATGCTTCGCCTCGGCGATCTGCCGATCCAGGGTGCCCCGCCGTTGCTCGTGGCGTCGAGCGAGCGCATCCTCGGCCGCGCGCGCCGACGCCTGGTCGGCCACAGCGAGGATGGCCTCCGCGTCGCTCTTCGCGCGCGCCTCGATGCTTGCAACGCGCGCATCCGCGTCGCGTTCCAGCCGGTCGATCAGCTCGTCGAGTCCCAAGGGCTACCCCGTGCCGCGCAGGATCAGGACCGCCACGACGAAGCCCAGGATGATCATGGTCTCCGGAATGGCGATCAGGATGATGGCGGTGGTGGAGAGCTCCGGTTTCTCGGACAGAGCCGCGGCGGCTGCCGGTCCGATGCGACTCTGTGCCCACGCCGTGGCGAGGGCCGGGAGCCCGATCGCCAGCGCGGCTGCGAATGAAACTTCGTTCACCATGGGACCATCCTTCTCAGCTCCCCTGCTGCAGGGGGTGCCAATGGGTGAGAGGCCGGTAGGCGTTGCCTCCCGGACTGTAGAAGCGGCCGAAGAACTCGACGTAGTGCAAGCGGAGCGCGTGAATGGTCGGGCTGAAGACCCCGATCGCGAAGTTGACGATGTGAAAGAGGAGCGCGAAGAGCACGCCGACGAGCGCGCTCCCCATGGCCCCCACCATGCGATTGGCGACGATCGCGAGCATCATCGACGCGGTGCCGAGCGCCATGATGCGTGCGTAGGAGAGAATCTGGCCGAAGTTGGAGACGAGCTCGATGACGGCGATGACGCCCTCCAGCAGGATCAGGATGGGGAAGGCGACGAGGAGTGCAACCACGAGCGGCGTGAACAGCCCCGGCGGGAGGAGCTTCAGCGCCGCGAGCAGCGCCATCACGCTGAGCGTCACCATGAGTGCTGCGACGCCACGCCCGAGGGCCTCGCGTCGGTGCCCCTGTCGCCATGCATTCACGACGGCCAGGGTGAGCCCGAGCAGGACGTGCACGACGCCGAGCGCCACGGTGAGGGCCAGGAACGGGAGGATCGCCTCCTGACGATCGAACCCCAGCGGCCGCATCCCGACCCAGCGCGTACCGAGGTCCCCGAAGGCCTCTCCGAAGACGAGACCGAAGAGGATCGCGAACGCCGCACAGGCGCCGGCAACCGCGGCGATCGAGCGTGCCGTCGTCCCGGGCTTCGACCGGAGACGGATCACGAAGGCCATCGCCGCGAGCATCGCGCCGAGGCCGACGTCGCCGAGCATGAGGCCGACGAACATCGGGAAGAAGACGGCGACGAACGGGGTCGGATCGATGGTGCCGTAGCGCGGGAGCGGCAGCGTGCGCGTGATCACCTCGAAGGGGCGGAAGAGCGGCGGGTTCTTCAACGCTACCGGAGCATCGGTGCGGCTCCACGGCTCGGTCGCCACCGCCTCGACGAGCACTTCGGGACCAAGCTCGCGCAGCAGGCGCGCGCTGAGCGCGTGGAGCTCGGGGCCGGGGAGCCACCCCTCGATCACGAAGAGGTGGAGCCCGGCGTGCGCCTGCGCGCGAGCGTCGAGCACCAGAAGTCGATCGTGGAACCACGCGCGGAGCGACTCGAGCTCCGGCCCCACGGCCTCGCGCAGCGCGCGGCGCTCCTCCTCACACGCCGCGACCGCCTTCGGGATCTCCGCGAGACGCGCGCGCAGCGCCGGCATCGCGCGCAGGAGGCTCGACTGCCCGAGCCCCTCGGGCGACGGAAGCTCCTGCACCCGCGAGGAGCTGAGCAGCTGGCCGACCTTGTCGGCGACCGCCGCCGACGCGAGGATCAGGACCGCGGTCTCGCCGCTCGGAAGTGCGCGCGAAAGGAGCTCGATCTGTCCGTCGACCGCCGCGTCGAGGCTCGCCCGCAGCCGGTGCACCGCGTCGCCCGCGCCGACGCGCAGGACGACGTAGAAAGCGCGCCCATCGGGCCACGCGAGCTCGCTGTCGAGCAGCGGCGCGAACGCCGCGAAGAACTCCTGGTAGCGAAGCAGGACGCTCCGCTCGTCCCCGAGCGCCGCGAGCTTGCGCGCGATGCGCTCCGCCCTACGTCGCGTCCGTCGGGCGAGCGCCGCAGCCTTCGGAAGGGAGACGCTCTTGGGCGGTCGGACGCTCGCCGACGGCGACACCTGCAGGTGCCCGAGCGCGGCCTCGTCGTCCTCGAGGATCCTCCGCAACCGTCGCGTCTCGCGGTCCGGTGGTGCCGGATGCAGGTCCGGAATCCCGGGGCGCACGACGTGGACGACCTCGAGGTCCTGCAAGACACGCAGCGTCGGATCGAGCAGCGCGCGCGGTCCGGCGATTCGCACGCGTGTCATCTGGATCATCACGGCCGTCCCGCCTCCTCCTTCGCGAGTACCGTCGCGATGGCGCGAAGCGCGAGCCGCTCGATCGTCGTTCCAGGAATGCTCGAGAGCCGTGCGACGTGCGCCGCACCCTCGGCCGCGATCCGGGCGAGCTCGGCGGCGTGACGCGCGAGCTCCGCGTCCTCCTCCGTGCGGGCCGTCGCTTCGAGGAGAGCCGAGTCGTCCGGTTTCGCCTGCTGCGCCGCGTTGCGCGCTCCGTCGACCCGGGCGCGGGCCTGCTCCTCTGCGTCGCGCACGCGCGCCTCGAGGCGGCGCTCGATCTCGAGGAGACGCGCCAGCCGTTCGTCGGTGTCGGTGGCTTCGTGTGGGTGGGGCATGGCGGGACTCGGTTTCCCCCGGCGTCATCAGACGCAAGAGGCGGGCCCCGGAGCAGGCGCGAATGCGGCCCGGATCGAGGTCTATCGTGAGCCGCGCGCGCAAGAGTTTCGTTGGTGCGCAGGCGGCGCGCGAGCCGCGTGGCTCCGCACAGCCGTGAGTCGCAAGACGCTCCGAGAGCGCGCTGGCGGCGGGCGGCGTCGGACTGTTCGTTCGAACGAACGGCCGACCCCCGTATACTCGCGCGATGCGCCTCGCGCCCGGGGACAACTTCGATCGCTACACGATCGTCGCCTTCCTCGGCGCCGGAGGAATGGGCAGCGTGCGGGCGCACGCTGCGTGCGCATCTGATTGCAGGGGACACATCCCTCGAGCGGCGCCTCACGTGGTTGCTCGAGATCGCGCGCGCGCTGGCCGCGGCGCACAAGCGGGGCATCGTCCACCGCGACATCAAGCCCGAGAACGTGATGGTGCGCGACGACGGCGTCGTGAAGGTGCTCGATTTCGGCATCGCGGGGAGGACGGCCATCCCCGTCGATCCGAAAGGCGCAACCCTGGTGGAAGCCCCCCACGGGACCGTTGGGGCGGGAGACACGAACGTTGGAGGGACGCCACGGTACATGGCGCCCGAGCAGGTCCGCGGCGAGCGACTCGACGGGAGGGCCGACCAGTTCGCGTGGGGGGTGCTCGCCTATGAGGCGCTCACGGGCGCGGTCCCGTGGGATGCATCGCTGGGCGCGGTGCAGCTCGTATCCCAGATCCTCTCGCGCGATCCGGAGCTACCGAGCACGCGGCGCGCGGAGATCGGGTCGGACGTCGACGCGATCGTGATGCGTGCGCTGAAGAAGGGCCGCGACGATCGCTTCGCCCGGATGGACGATGTTGTCGCCGCGCTGGAGGCGCTCGATGCGAGCCATCCTGCCGCGAACGAAGCGTCTCGCGGCGCCTTGGCACCCGGAGGGCGCCCGCGTTGGCGGGCCGTTGCGGGCGTGGTGGCGCTAGTCGCCTGCGCGGTGCTCCTCGTCGGCGCATGGCGCGCCGAGCGGGGCACCCGGACGAGGCCGACGCCGCGACCGCTCTGGCCGCGGTCCCGGAGGGCGGGCTGGAACCGGCGATGTCGCGTCGTGACGCCGCGTGGGGAGATGCGATCGGGCGGACGTACCTCGTCGCGGGACGGAGCGCCGAAGCGCTCCCATACCTCCGGCGCGCGGCGTCGTCGTGCGGCGCGCTGGTCGATCCACTCGCCGTGATGCACGCGAACGTCGATCTCGGCGCCGCCCTCGAAGCGAACGGAGACGTGCCGGGCGCGTGTGCCGCGTATGGAAGAGTGCTCGACCAGTGGGCGTCCGCTAGACCGAAAGCCGTGACCGCGGAACACGCGAAGAGACGCTTCGTGGCGCTCACGTGTCGAATGCGCGACGCCGCGAAGTGAGGCGAATCCGCGCTCCTTCGCGTCGCTGTCTTCGCGCTACACACTCCATTCTCGGCTCGCACGCCAGCGCTCGCGTTCGATCGCGTGATGGCCCCCCGCCACCCGTGGTAAGCGCACGCACCATGCCCCGAGCGGTTCGCGCGTTGAGTGCCTTCGTCGCCGCGGCGACCATCGGTTGCAGCGCCTCGTCGACCCCCAGCGCGTCCTCGCCCGAACTCGACGCGAGCGCCGCCGACGCGAGCGTGATGCTCGATGCAGGTGCACCCGACTCCGGGCCCGGCGACGCGGCCGAGGACGTCGATAAGTCGGCTCCGTGCGCGACCACGTTCGGCAGCGCGCTCACCAACGCCTTCGGGCGCCTCGACGGGACCGTTCTGGCGATCGTTCCGCCGAACGACCAGGCGTGCGCACTCCCCAATTCGACGCACCTGGTGATCCAGGTGACGATCGCCGGCGTCGCGTACCGAATGGTGGTCGACGTCGTCTCCGACCAGCTGTCCGAGGCGGGGAGCGACGACGATCTCCTCTACGAGATCAACGCGCCGCTCGCGGCCGGCCCGTGGTCCGAGGGGTGGCACCCCGGAGTGGCGCTCGACTACGTCACGACCCTCGCGGTTCACAGCACCTCGTTCGCACCGATCGCGGAGGGAGCTCTCGTCGACCGGATCACGTCGGAGATCGCCCTCGGCGCCCACATCTCCGTCTTCGCGACCAGCGACGGTGAGCCGAACAGCGCTCACCTCGTGCATCGCAACGCGACGAACGCCGACGGAGCGATCGTGATCGGTCCCGATTCTACGAACCCCCACTACATCCTTCTTCGCTTCTCCGAGCAGAGCTTCTGAGACGGGTCTCCGACGAGCAGGTCAGGACCTCCGCATCACGACGCTCGGTCGTCGAGCGCTACGGCGAGCGCGTCGAGCAGGCGAGCGCGCAGCCCTTGGTCTCTGAGCATCGCGCGACGCAGGTTCGACTCCAGCTCGACGTGCAAGAAGCGCCCGCCGGCCTTCCGGACGAGCTCCCCTTGCACGTTCGTCGTCGCGCCGAGCTCCTCGGAGTCCTCCGGGTACCTCAGCACGCCCGTCATCACGTTCGCCAGCGCGTGGGTCACGCGCGCGACGAGCGGATCGCCCGGTCGCGTCTCCCCGGCGGAAACGACGACCGTGGCCCCGTTCGCACGCGCGAAGCCGTGGAGCTGGACGATCGTGGGCGAGGGGATCGCTCGAACGAGCCCGTCCGTCGCCGCCTGGAAGAGCGAGACGGCGTTGTGAGCGACGTCCGACGGATGGCCGCCCTCCCGATCGACCTGCGAAGTCTTGTAGCGGTGCGCCGTGTTGATGAAGAGCGCGACGGCGTCCGTTCGCTGAAAGAGCGCGTACGCGATCGGTAGCGTCCCTTCGTCGAAGAACGTGTGTGGTGCTCCGATCGCGGTCGTTCGCGCGCGCGCTTCGAAGCGCACGAGATAGGCGCCGCCCCCTCGTCTCCGCGCTTCGACCTCGCGCACGAGGACCGTCCCCGGGAGCTCCTCGAGGTCGACGATCTCGAAGCCTGCGCGGTCCGCGGCCCGCTCCGCGGCGCGTCGGTCGGGCGGTCCTGTTTTCACGAGCATCGTGATCGCGTCGCGGATCGCGTCTCGCTCGTCGCGCGTCGGCGCCACGTAGCGATCGGGATCGCTCCCCCCGCGGCGCGTGGCGACGAGCGCCGGCGGGCACAGCGAGTCTTGGTCGATCAAAGGGAGTGGTGGCATGCTCGTCCTCTGGGGAACAAGAGTGGGGAACAAGAGCATCGCATGACCACGGCACTCGTCACCGGGGGGGCGGGATTCATCGGCTCGGCTCTCGTCCGTCATCTGACCGCAACGGGCGTCCGCGTCGTCAACGTCGACAAGCTCACCTACGCCGGAAGCCTCGACTCGCTCGCCGCGCTCGCGGGGAGCCCGCTCCACACGCACCGGAAGGTCGACATCATCGACCGAGCCGCGCTCGCCGCCATCTTCCGCGCCGAACGCCCGTCGTGCGTCTATCACCTCGCCGCCGAGTCCCACGTCGATCGGTCGATCTCGGACCCGAGCCCGTTCATCACGACGAACGTCGTGGGAACGCACGTGCTCCTCGCGGCCTCGCTCGCCTACTACCAGTCGCTCGACCCGGTCGCGCGTGCGCGATTCCGCTTCCTCCACGTCTCGACCGACGAGGTCTACGGTTCGCTCGGGCCCACCGGCGCCTTCACCGAGCAGAGCCCCTACCAGCCGAACAACCCCTACGCCGCCAGCAAGGCCGCGAGCGATCACCTCGTGCGCGCGTGGCACCACACCTACGGCCTCCCCACGCTCATCACGAACGGCTCGAACAACTTCGGTCCGTGGCAGTTCCCGGAGAAGCTCGTTCCGGTCGTCCTCCGAAACGCGATGCGCGGCATGCCCATCCCCGTGTACGGCAGCGGGGAGAACGTGCGCGACTGGCTGTACGTCGACGATCACGTGAGCGCGCTCGAGCAGGTCATGGCGAGGGGGCGGCCGGGAGAGACGTACAACGTGGGGAGCCACAACGACCGCACGAATCTCGCGCTCGTCCAGCTCCTTTGCGATCGACTCGACGCACTCGCCCCTTCACTCACCGTGCCGCGACGTCGCGACCTCATTGCGTTCGTCGACGACCGCCTGGGCCACGACTTTCGCTACGCCATCGACCCCTCCAAGATCGAACGCGAGATCGGCTGGCGTCCACGCGCGTCCTTCGAGGCGACGCTGGATGCCACCGTGCGCTGGTACCTCGAGCACGTCGAATGGTGCGAGCGCATGGAGGAGCGAGCGAGAGCGCGTTGAGGGGGGGCGCACGCGGTAGCGTCGCGTCTTCTGGCTCAGCCGCCCGCGCGCTTCTTCGCCGCTTTCTTCGCCACCTTCTTCGCGGGCGCGGCGCCGAACCCCGCGAGGTTCACCTCGAGCACGGGGATCAGCAGCTCGAGCAAGGGCTTGGTCCCCGGGGCCGTCGCGAAATGCAGGGCGGCTCCGAGGTACGCCATGATCAGCGTCTCGGCGATCACGTCCGCGTCGAAACGGGGGCCGAGGAGGTGGGCTCGCTGCGCGGCGCGCACGTCGTCCTTCATCTCGGTGGTGATCCCGCCGAAGACCGACTCCGCAAATCCGCCGAGGGTCGGATTCGACAGGTTCGCCGTCATGACGGCGCGCGTGAGGTTCCTGTTCGCGGCCGCCTGCTCGCCGAGCGTGATGACCACGGCCCGCAGCGCCTCGACCGGCGACTCTCCCTGCGCCAGCGCGCGGTCGCGGGCGCGCCGCGCGATCCGGATCTGGTTCCGGGTGAGCTCGGTGACGACCGCGTCCTTCGTGGCGAAGTGGATGAAGAACGTCCCCTTGGCCACGCCGGCCTCGCGCACGATCCGATCGACCGTCGTATCGGCGTAGCCGTGGGCGGCGAAGAGGTGGACCGCCGCGGCGAATAGTCGAGCGCGCGTGTCGTCACCCCGCGTCGGGCGTCGAGTCTTTGCTGCCACCACTGCACTTGTCGCGCATCACGGCGACGACGGCAACGTGTGACTCTTGGTCATGAGGTCACGCCGCAGCTGCATAGATTCAGTTCGGCGCATCTCGCGGCCGTCTCAGGCGAGTTTGCAGGTTCCGTTTTTGTTCACGTCGGGTCATTGGGATGACCGACGGTCAGCGGGGCGGCGGTTGCCGTGTGCACCTCGAGCCTGGCACCGCGCAACGCGAGAAACGAAAGAGGCGTCCCATGAACAGTCTTGTGAACCGGCCGTGCAGCATCATCGCAGCTGTGATCGTGCCCATCGTCATCGTCGCGTGCAGCGGCGCCACGAGCCCACAAGCCGCGGAGGCGAAGGGGGACGACGCCGGCTCTGCCGCCAACGACGACAGCGGAACGGTGCCGAGCGGGAACAGCTCCGGCGGCACGCAGAATCCCGGTGGCGGTGGTAACGATGCAGCTGTCCCGCCCGTATCGGTTCAGGACTCGGGGCCGGTCACGCAGGTGGATGGAAGCGCATGCTCCGCGACGCCGAACGAAGTCGTGATGGTCGGCGACTCGTACTTCGCGCTGAGCGGCCAGATCACCGTGCAGCTGCAGAGCCTCGCCACGGCCGGCGGTGCGCTCGCCTCGGGCGCCGACTACCGCCACTACTACGCTTCGGGCGCGAACATGTACCCGTACCCGGGCACGACGATTCCGCCGATCCCGACGCAGTTCAACACCGCCGTCACGGCGAGCTCCGACATCAAGTACGTCCTCATGGACGGGGGAGGGAACGACATCCTCCTGCAGAACTCGGAGTGCATCACCGTATCGCCCGACGCGGGGCCCATCAGCTCGAACTGCGTGACGGTGATCAACGAGGCGATCACGACCGCGACGACGCTCTTCGGGACCATGAAGACCGCCGGCGTGGAGAAGATCGTCTACTTCTTCTATCCGCACCTGCCCACGGCCGGAAAACCGTCGGTCAACGTCATCCTCGACTACTCGTATCCGCTCATTCAGCAGGCCTGCGAAAACTCGCCCGTCCCCTGCTACTTCATCGACACGCGCGCCGCCTTCGAGGGGCACCCCGAGTACATCGGGCCCGACAACATCCACCCGACGACCGCCGGCTCGGACGTGATAGCTGGGCTCATCTGGAACGTCATGCAGCAGCAGTGCGTCGCGCTGTAGCCGGGAGAGGCGAGCCATGATGACCCGGGCAACTCGAGCTCTCTGCGTTTGTGGATCGGCGTTCGTGCTCGCGTCGTGTGGCTCGAGCGGGAGCGACACGTCGACGTCTTCGGGGATGATCACGCAGACCGGGAGGGTGATCGCCTACGAAGAGTGCGCCGCCACGGGGCCTGGCACGGCCGCCACGGTGGTCGCGGGGGCGACGGTCACCGTCGGAGCGGCCTCGACGACGACCGCCAAGGACGGGACGTACTCGCTACAGGTCAAGGCGGGCGTCCCGTTCACGATGGCGGTGAACGAGCCCGCCGACTACGTGCCGCTGCTCGAGGAGCAGGACACCGCCACGGCGAGCTACGACCGGGGGGACACGCAGCTGATCCCGTCGCAGACCGCCAACTTCCTCAGTCAGCTCCTCCCGAAGTACGACTCGACGCTCGGGCTCATCACGTTCGAGCTGGTGAAGACCGGTGCATGCACCGATCTCGGAGGGGCGACCGTCACAGCGACTCAGGCAGGGGCCGGCGCGCTCACGCAGTACCCGGCCTCGTGCAGCAACCCTCTCGGGCCGAACGCGTACGTGACCGACGGCGTCTTCCCCGCGGCCGTCATCTACAACGTCACGCCCGGCACGCAGACGGTCTCCGCGCAGAGCCCGAAGTGCACGCAGATCCCCTTCCCGTACGCCGATCCGACGACCGGGCTGACGTACGACGGGACGGTCGAGACGCAGGGCGGCATCGGAACGAGCTTCGTCCGCATCTTCATGAAGTGAGCTTGTGGGATCGCGCGAGGGGGCGCGTGAATAACGCTCCCGCTTGCGCGTCGAACTCCTCGAACCGTCGCGTGCCGCAGTCGCGGCGCCGGCGGGCGATCGCGTGCCGGTGCACCGATCGCCTTTGCTTTGAGACCCCTTGAGCTCGACTCTTAATTCCATGCAGACTGCCCGTGTCGCCGCGGTTCTTGCGTCACTCGCCTTCGTCCTTGCTGCGTCCAGCGCCCACGCGCAGGACGGCGCGCCGCCGGGGGTAGCGCCCTCTGCGCCGGCTCCCACCTGGGCGCCCGGGCCCCCTCCGCCCCCTCCGTCCTACGTGCCGCCCCCCTCCAACGATGGCGCGCGCACGGCGAACAACGTCATCTTCGCCGAGCTCCTGGGCAACGGGCTCCTCTACTCGGTCAACTACGAGCGCTTCCTCTCGGACGACCTCAGCGTGCGCGTCGGCTTCGGCTATGTCTCCGTGAACGCCTCGAGCTCGGATAGCAGCGCGCATGCGTCGCTCCTCACGGTGCCCGTGCTCGTCAACTACTACGTGGGCGGCGTGAACAACAAACTGCAGCTCGGCATCGGCGGGACCTTCGTCGATGTCAGCGCCGCGACATCGACCGCCGGCTCGGGCGCGTTCTCCGGGACCGGCTTCATGCCCGTCGCGACGGGCGTAGTCGGCTATCGCTACATCCCGCACGACGGCGGCTTCGCCTTCGGCGTCGGGCTCACGCCGTTCGTGGGCCCGGGGGGCTTCCAGGCGTGGGGTGGGCTGAGCCTCGGCGGCGTGTTCTGAGCGAGCGCGCGCGCCATCGCTCGCGATAGGCTTCGCTCCATGGCTACCCGACTCGGCCTCCGGTGCACGTGCGGCAAGGTCCGCGGCACCGCCGAGGTCTCGCCCGATTCGGGCAATCGTCTCGTGTGTTACTGCGACGACTGCCAGGCGTTCGCGCGCTTCCTCGCGCGCGACGACGTGATGGACCCCGCGGGGGGCACCGACATCTTCCAGATGGCCCCCGCCGCCCTGCGCATCACCGAGGGGGCGGAGCTCCTCCGCTGCGTGCGCCTCTCGGACAAGGGGTTGTACCGCTGGTACACGGAGTGTTGTCGCACTCCCATCGGCAACATGGTCGGCGCGCGCTTCCCCTTCATCGGCGTCATCCATGCGTTCATGGACGACGAAGGGGGCTCCCGTTCGCTCGACGACGCGCTCGGAAAACCCCTCGGCTTCATCCTCGGGAAGTTCGCCATCGGCGGGCTCCCTCCGCACGCGCACCCGAAGATGCCGCTCCCTTTGCTCGCGCGATGCATCCGCTTGGTGCTCGGTTGGTGGATCACCGGGCAGGGGTCACCGTCGCCGTTCTTCGACGCGAAGACGAGAGCTCCGCGCGTCGCGCCGCGCGTGCTCGGCGTGCCCGAGCGCCAGGCGTTGCGCCGCGTCGCGACGTAGCTCGGACCCTTCGCGGACGCCCGGTCCGCGTCACCCGTCTCGCTCGACGAGGTTCAGCGCTCGAGCGATCGCGCGGCCTTCTTCGCGAAGGTCGCCAGCGCGTCGGCTCCGCGCGAGATCTCGCGCGCCGCTTCGCGCTTCGCCACGCCGATCGACTCTTCGACCGCGCCGGCCACGACGTCGGCGTTCCCCTGCGCCGCGATCTCGTCATTGCCCACGAGCTCGCCCCAAGCTCGCTTCGCGCGCCCCTGAATCTGCAGCCAACGCCCGGTGCGAATCTCTCGGCTCATGACGTTCTCCTCGGTTCGCGGCCCGCTCATCGTGCCGTCACGTGATACATGCGACTGAATGTGTCACGTGTCAAGGGCTGTTGCCATAAGTTCATGAAGTTGCTCACGTGTCCTCGTGATACACGCCGGCCACTTCATGCGCATAGGTCGTGATGATCGCGACCGAGAGGGTCGCGATGACCGGGCCCAGGATGAGGCCGATGACGCCGAAGACCTCGACGCCGCCGAAGAGCGCGACGAACACGAGGATGGCGGGGACCCCTTCCTCGCGCCCCACGAGGCGCGGTCGAATGACGTAGTCGGACACGATCCCCACGACGAGGACGCCGTAGGTCAGCTCCGCGATGCCCGCGGCCGGGTGTCCGGTCATCAGGAGCACGCCGCCGACGGTGCCCCAGACGAGCATCGTGCCGACGCCCGGGATGAGCGACGCGACCGCCGTGATCGCACCGAAGAACGCCGGTTCGCGGACGCCCGTGATCCAGTACCCGAACGCCGCGAGCACCCCCTGGACGAGGCCCGTGACGACCGTGCCCAGCAGCACCTGACGCCCCACGGTCCGGAACTGGTCGAGCAGCGCATGCGTGTGCCGACGCTCGAACGGGAGCAGCTGCTCGGCGCGGGTCACGATCTCGCGCCAGCGGCGGAGCACGAAGTACGCCGCCATCGTCATGAAGAAGAGCGTGAGGAGCGCCGTGAACGTGAGGCTCGCGACCGCCGCCGCGATCCCCGCGAGGCGCGATCCCAGGGAGAGCACCGCGTCTTCGATCTTCGCCGACAGATCCGCCACGTTGATGTGAAAGGCCGACAGGCGCGCGGCCGCCCCCTCGAAGGACGTGCGCAGCGCACCCCCCGAGCCGACCAGCGTCTGCGCGGTGCCGAGCAGCACGACCCCTCGGCTCACGAGCAGCGTCGTCGTCGCCAGGACGAGCGCGGAGACCGCGAGCGAGGCACCGAGAGCGCAGAGCAACGCCGACGGACCCGCCGCGATCTGCTGCCGCCGCAACCGCGCGTAGAGGGGCTCCAGCGTGAATGCGAGCAGCGCGCCGAGGAACAGGCCGACGCCGACAGGCATCGCCAGACGGACGAGGAACGCCAGCGCGAGCAGCGCCAGAAAGCCCAGCGCGCGACGCTCACGACCGCGCGCCGCAGGCTCGGGGACCGCACCGGGCGAGGCCGTGTCGTCGGCCGAGACGGCCGGGACGGGATCCGGGACGGGAGCAGGCTGGGGAGGGCCGTTCATCTGCGCTGGCGCAGCCTACAGGCTCGCGCGTGCGGTCGGGCACCGAGTGTCATTCCCAAGCGCAGAGCCTCGGGCGTGGTTATGGTGAAATCATGCTGATCAACGCGAACAACGTGAGACGTGCGGGGCTGTTTCTGCGCGCCATGGCGGGAAGCGCGAGCTGGACGGCGGATATCTTCGTGGACGTCCGGAGCATCGCGACGGAAAAGGGCATCGCCGGAACCGCGAAAGAGCTCGAGGAAGTGGAGAGCTATCTGCTCGATCAGGGGTGGCTTCGCGTCGACCGCGACACCGACCGCGGGGTCGGCTGGTTCGCGCTCACGCGGCACGGCCTCGACGAGTCGCTGCGAAAGCTCCCCGCCGAGCCGAAGCCGTACAAGCCGGCGGAACGCGCGGAGTGAGGGGCGTTCGGGGTCGGCTTCTCGGCCGCACGCGAGCGGCCGGGCTCATTTCTTGGGCGTGGCCGCCGGTGCCCCCGCCTTCGTGTGCTCGCGCGGCGTCGCGCCCTTCACAGGGGTGCCGGCGGACAGACGGCAGGCGCCGGGCTTGCGGGAGGTGCGGATGAGGCGCAGGCGGCGGCGAGCACGCCGAGGATGGCGAGGGAATGAAGATGGGTCCGGGGCACCGTGCGGTTATCCGCCGCAGGGATCTTCGCGTCAATCGGCCCGTCGGAGCTGCTCGACTCGTTGATCGCATCGCCCCGCGTCCTCCGCGACAGCGCGTTGGGATGCGTTAGGGTTGCGCCCCCCATGAACGAACTCAACACGCGCGTCCTCCTCGCCAGCCGCCCTGAGGGGTGGCCCATCGAAGCGAACTTCCGCATCGAAGAGGTCCCCCTCGTGGAACCCCGCGACGGCGAGCTCCTCGTGCGCAGCCACTGGCTCTCGCTCGATCCGTACATGCGTGGGCGCATGAACGACGCGAAGTCGTACGCCCCGAAGGTCGAGATCGGCGACGTGATGGTCGGCGGCGCCGTGGGCGAGGTGCTCGCGTCGAAGAACGGTGCGTACAAAGTCGGCGACTTCGTCGTCGGCTCGTTCGGCTGGCAAACGCACGCCGTGTCGAACGGCGCCGGCGTGATGAAGGTCGATCCGAAGCGAGTGCCGCTCTCCGCCTACCTCGGCGTCGTGGGCATGCCGGGCGTCACGGCGTACGTGGGGCTGCTCGACATCGGCGCCCCCAGGGAAGGGGAGACGGTCGTCGTCTCGGCCGCGTCGGGCGCGGTGGGGAGCGTCGTCGGCCAGATCGCGAAGATGCGTGGCTGCCGCGCCGTGGGCATCGCCGGCGGGAGCGCGAAGTGCGACTACGTCACGCGCGAGCTCGGGTTCGACGCTTGCGTCGACTACAAGGCGGGGCGCCTGCTCGAGGACCTGCGCGCGGCGACGCCCAAGGGGGTCGACGTCTACTTCGAGAACGTCGGCGGCGAAGTGCTCGACGCCGTCCTCACGCGCCTGAACCCCTTCGCGCGCATCCCGCTCTGCGGCCTCGTCTCGCAGTACAACGAGACCAAGCCGTACCCCGTGCGCAACCTCGGCGCGCTGCTCGTGAACCGCGTGAAGCTCGAGGGGTTCATCGTGTCCGACCGGCTGCCGCGCTGGCCCGAAGCGCTCGGCGCGCTGGCCGGGTGGGTCGCCGAGGGGAAGCTGCACTACCGCGAATCGAAGGCCGAAGGGATCCGCCAGGCGCCGCGCGCGTTCCTCGGGATGCTCCGGGGGGAGAACTTCGGTAAGCAGCTCGTGAAGCTGGCCTAGCGTCGTAGGCGGGGCGCGCGGGTGCGAAACGGATTACGCAGATCCGCGGACCTCCTAGATGGAGAGCCGTTTCTTCAACAGGGAGAGGGCTCGTTCCTCTTGGGAGGGCGCCTTTTCTACGGGTAGAGGAGCGCCCGCTCTCGGGAGAGGCGCCGTTTCTCCGGGTAGAGGGGTGCCCTCTCCCGGGAGAGGCGCCGTTTCTCCGGGTAGAGGGGTGCCCTCTCTCGGGAGAGGCGTCGTTTCTCCGGGTAGAGCGGTGCCCTCTCTCGGGAGAGGCGGCGTTTCTCCGGGTAGAGGAGTGCCCCCTCCGGCGAGGGGACGGGCCGACGGGCGGCACAGGTGGCTACGAAGCCTAGGCAAGCCTAGGCCGCCTGGCCCCCCTCCGCGCCGACGAGCCCATCCGGCAGGTGCCGCCGTTCGATCTCTCCGCCGTTCGACGCTGCGACGGCGTGCTCGATCGCCCACGCGAGCTCGCGCACGTTTCCCGGAAAGGCATAGCCGGACAGAGTCTTCCAAGCGTCCGGCGCGAGGCTCGGCGAGCTGCGCCCGGGCGGAGTGAACTGACGCAGGAAGTGCGAGACCAGCAGGTACAAGTCGCCGTCGCGCTCGCCGAGTGGCGGCATGCGGAGCTCGGCCGCGTTCAAGCGAAACAGCAGCGCCTCCGAGAAGGTCCCCCCGGCGAGCAAGGCAGACGGGCTCTCGTGCGAAAGGGAGATGACCCGCACGCCGAGCGGATGCCACTCGCGGTCGCGGCGCGCGCGTGTCATCGGATCGTCGAGGACGCGCATCAGGATGCTCTGCGCCGACGCCGGAAGCACCTCGATGCCGTCCAGCACGAGGGTCCCGCCGCTCGCGGTGCGAAACCACTCGTCGCGGTAGTTCCGTGCTCGCAGCTCCGACAGCTCGCGCAGCTCGGCCTCGAGCATCAGGTCCTGCAGCGAAGCGCAGGGAACCACGACGAACGGACGATCGCGGCGCGGGCTCTGCGCGTGGATCAAGCGCGCTGCCAGCTTCTTGCCGGTCCCCGGGTTTCCCACGATGAGCACCGAGGCATCGCTCGGGCCGAGCACCGCGATGCGGTCGGCGATCTGGCGCATGACCAGCGACGCGCCGACGAGACCTGTCCCCGCCTCCCTCGAGACGAACCACGAGCGCGCCGCCTCGAACTTCTGCTTCAACGCGCGCCTCTCGTCGATGGGCTGGACGACGTTGAGGACGAACTCGTCGGCGTCGAAGGGCTTGGTCACGTAGTCCACCGCGCCGTCGCGAAGCGTCCCCACCACGTCGGGTATCTTTCCGAAGCTCGTCATGATGACGACGGCGGTCCCCGGTGAGTCGTTGCGCAGCCGATGGAAGAGCGTGAGGCCGTCGAGCCGCGGCATGTGCACGTCGCAGATGGCGAGGTCGAACGCGCGCGTCGCGAGGAGCGCGAGGGCCTTCTCGCCGTCGCTCGCTTCGGCGACGCGGTGCCCCGCGCCGGAGATCGCTTCCGCGATGCACCCTCGAACGATCTCGTCATCATCGACCACCAGGACGTCGAGCATGGGGACTCCTTCTTGCGGAGAGCCTCCGTTGCAAGTCGCCGGCCGTGGCCTCACCTTCGCATGGTGTCGACTTATCGCGCGTACGCCGTGTGTCCGGCGGTAGCGGCGTTACCCTTCCGAAACGCGGCATCCGCTACCCGTTGCGCCAGGAGACCTCAATGACGGCGGTTCTCACCCCTTTCCCTCGCAGGATCCTCCTCGCGTTCGGTGCGATCTCGCTCCTCTTCCTCGTGGGGGCCGTCCTCGCCAACTGGTCCAGCTACGAGATCGAGGTTCACACCGACGTCGCGACCACGAACACGCTCCCCAGCATCGTTCACCTCACGGCGGCCGGCGACGCTCTTCGCGACCTGGAGGAAATCGTCGACGACTTTCCCGCCCTCACCCAAGAGCAACGAGCCAATACGAAGACCGCGCTACGTCAGAAGTGGGGCGAGATCGACCGCGAGTTGGAGCGGTACCTCACGCTCCCGACCTACCCCGGCGAGCACGACATGTACGAGGCGGCGGTCCCCGGCGCGCTCCACGACGTCGAGTCCGATCTGGCTCGCCTCCTCGCCGACAGCGAGGCGGGGCGGCCCGAGAGCCCGCAGCTCGAACGTGACCTGCGCGAGGCCAGCAACCGAGCCGCATTCGGCTTGCAGACCATGGTGAAGTTCAATGCCACGCGAGCAGAAGACGAGGTCGCTCGCATCGCCGAGATCCACCGGAGTGCGTCGGTTCGCGCGCTCCTTTTCGCGACGATTGCCGCCCTCTCGACGATCCCGCTCGCCTTCTGGGTCGTCCGGCAGTTTCGGGCGTACGACAGCCTCTCGCAGGCCCACACCGTCGTCCTCGAGCAGCGCGCCGCGGAGCTCGAGATGTTCGGCGAGCGCGTCGGACACGACTTGCTCAGCCCGCTCTCCGCGCTGACGTTCTGCCTCGGGGCGTTCAAGCGCGTGAGCGAGACCGATCCGAAGCTGCAGGAGGCTCTGACGCGCGCGCGCGCGTGCGTTGCGCGCGCACAGGTCATGGTTCACGGCCTCTTCGAGTTCGCCCGCTCCGGGGGGCAGCCGGAGCACGGGTATGCCGATCTGCACGAGGTCCTGAGTCAGGTCGCCGACGGGGTGCGCGCGCTGGACGGCGAAGAGCCCACGGAAGTGACGATCGAGCCGTTCGACGCCTGCACCGTCGCGTGTACCTCCGGCGTGCTCACCAGCATTCTCTCGAACCTCCTGCGCAACGCGGCCAAGTACATGCGCGACAGCGCCGTGAAGCGGATCACCGTTCGCGTCCGGGAGAAGGGCGAGTCGATTCGCGTCGAGGTGGAAGACACCGGCCCCGGGATCCCGACGGCGCTCGCGCACCGTGTCTTCGAGCCATACGTTCGCGCCGAGGGGGTCACACAGCCGGGCCTCGGCCTCGGACTCTCCACCGTGAAGCGGCTGTGCGAGGGTCACGGTGGGGCCGTCGGCGTTCGTTCGCGCCTGGGGGAGGGGGCCTTGTTCTGGTTCACGCTCCCGAAAGCGTCGGGCGTCGCCGACTCGGCTCCGCCCGCGAGCGCAGCGACGGTTCGCAGAGTCAGCTAGGCGCCGATCGCAGCCGATCGCGATTCTCGAACACTTCATCCGCGACCCTCACCCCCCGAGCGTTTCCTGCGACGCTCGCGTGCCCCCTCTCGCACGAGGGGAGAGGGGGTTGATCGCCGTGTTTTCTCCCCCTCTCCCCTCGTGGGAGAGGGGGCACGCTCGCCCCGCTCGTGGAGCTGGCGGGGGTGAGGGACGCGCGGAGTGCGCGTGCGCCTGATCGAGAATCACGCTCTCCAACGCTCCCCGATTCAGGCGTGTTCCCGATCGGTAACGCCGTTACCGCCCGGTGCCGGAATTCACCCCGTCAGCCCGCCGGATCGTCCACGTCGGAGTCCGAGATCCCGTGCGCCCGGAGCTTCTCCCAGAGGTTCTTGCGCGAGATGCCCAGAAGCTCCGCCGCCTGCGTTCGCTTCCCTCCGGTGATCGCGAGCGCCTTCAGCAGGTGCTCCCGCTCGGCCTGCTTCAGGACGACGGCGAGCGGGCGCACCACGCGACCTTCGGGGGTCGCGCTCGTGGCCGTCTGCACGATGTCGTCCGGAAGATGCTCGAGATCGATCGCCTTGCCCTGCGAGAGCACGACGGCGTGCTGGACGGCGTGCGCGAACTCGCGAACGTTCCCGAGGAACGGATACGTGGAGAGCGCTTGCCACGCCCGCACCGAGATGTGCGGAGCTTCGGCCCCCGCCGGCAGGTATGCGCGAAGGAAATGGCTGGCGAGCAGCGGCAGATCGCCCGGCCGTTCGCGGAGCGGCGGAATGTGAAGCCCGACCACGTTCAGCCGGTAGAAGAGATCTTCGCGAAAGAGTCCCTCGGCGATCCGCCGTCGGAGATCCCTGTGCGTCGCCGACACGATTCGCACGTCCACCCGGACGGCGACGTTCGTCCCGAGCGGCTCGATCATGCCGTCCTGCAGCACACGAAGAAGCTTCGCCTGCGCGGGGAGGGGCATCTCCGCGATCTCGTCGAGCATCAGCGTCCCGCCGTCAGCCGCCTTGAAGCGCCCGTCCCGCTTCTTGACCGCGCCGGTGAACGCTCCCCGCTCGTAGCCGAAGAGCTCCGCCTCCAGCAGCGTCTCGGGGAACGCCGCGCAGTTGACGGCCACGAACGGCCCCGAGGCGCGCGGGCTTCGCGCGTGGATCCTGCGCGCCACGAGCTCCTTGCCCGTCCCGGTCTCTCCGGTGACGAGCACGGGTGCGTCGCTGGCGGCCACCGTCGTCAAACGGTCGAGCAGCTTCATCATCACCGGAGATGCGCCGACGATCGCGCCGTCGGCGGCTCCGGCCAGCTGCGCGCGAGCCTCCTCCAGCTCCCGCTCGACGCCCCTCTGCGCGGCAATCGCCGCGACGCGAATGACCAGCTCTTCGACGTCGAACGGCTTGGTCAGGTAGTCGTGGGCCCCCTGCTTCAGCGCCGTGACCGCGTCGGCGACCGCGCCGAACGAGGTCATGACGATCACGTCCGTGCGCGGTGACACGCGGCGGACGTGCCGAAACACGGTGAGACCATCGACCTTCGGCAGACGCACATCGGTCACGACGACCTCGAAGATCTCCGCCGAGACCCTCTCCATCGCGGCCGCCCCGTCCGCGAGCGTGACGACGTCGTGGCCCGCCGCCTGGAGCGCGCTCACCACGGCTTCCCGGATGTCCGGATCGTCCTCCACGAGCAAGATGCGCAGCGCCACGGTTGCCTCAGCCGCGGAGGCTACTCCGCGAGCACATGAAAGCAACGAGACCGGGCCGCTACGGAACGGTGACGGACGTTACCGGTTCGGCAGCGCCGCCGACGCCACGGATGGCGCAGTCACCTTCGCGGGTGCGATCGACGGCGCTGACGCACCGGCATGCGACGTGCTCCGAACGGATGCGGAGGCGAACCCATGGACCTGACCATCGACGGCAGCGCGGAAGGCGCGACGCGCCGGAAGTACACGGGGAGGGTGGCGAAGCGGATCCTCGTCGCGGAGGACGACGACGATACCCGCGAGTTCGTCGTCTCGGGGCTGCTCGAGGACGGCCACGAGGTGATCGGGGTAGGGGATGGCGCGCAGCTGGCGGAGTGCCTCGACATCATCGCGCGCGACTCGTTGCGCCCACCCGATCTCATCGCCATGGACCACCACATGCCGGGACGCACCGGCCTCGAGCTCCTCGAAGAGCTCCGGACTTCGGGCGTGACGACGCCCGTGGTCGTCATGACCGCGTTCCTGTCGCGCGACGTGCGCGCGCGCGTCGAAAGGGCGGGACGGGCTGCCGCGATCGCGAAGCCGTTCAACCTGCTCGAGTTGCGTGCCGCCGCCCTGCGCGCGAGCGCCACGAAGAAGCCGTCGAGCGGCCCCGCCCCTTACTGAAAGAAGCTCGGCGCGCTCGCCATCCCGACCCACTGCTCGTTCAGCGACTCCAGCGCTTCGAGCGTCGCTTCGGCGGAGTAGTAGCGAGCGAGCGGATCGGCCTGGCCGCCGTCCACCACGCCGCCGTCGGCGAGCTCCTCCATCGAGAAGTTCTGCGTGACGTAATGCACGCACGCCGACTGGCCGGGGAGCTGCGAGAAGAAGTTGGTGTTCAGGTAGCCCGTCCCGGCGTCAGCCCCCTGCTCGTCGAACAGCGCGAACATCGGAATCAGGTCGTTCGACTCCGCGAGCGTCCCCAGCAGGCCCGAGCGGTGGAGTGCGGCGAAGAGGCGCGCGTTCGCGAGAGTGCTCTTGCGCGTGTCGAAGACCGTCTTGGTGGAGTCGATGCCGGCGAAGTAGCCCGACCCGCACGTCGTGAGCGGCGCCACCGAGGCGTTGCACGCTGTCAGGGTCGCGCGCGTCGAGTCTTCGTCCCACAGCAAAGGCGACGTCTGGAGCACGTTGAGGAGAGCCAGCGCCTGGTCGACGAAGGGCTTGGGGGGGAGGCCGCTCAACGTCGTGCCCGTGAGAAGGCTCCCGATGTGCGCGTACGAGAGCGCGACGGCGCCTTCGGTCTCCGTCGCGAAGGAGGCGTCGTCAGTCACCGTGTCGTGAAGCGGGTCACCGCTCGTCTGGAGCTGCGTGAAGTAGAGCCCCGACGTATCGCGAGCTCTCGTGCGGAGATGCGTGACCACCAGGTTCGCGGCCTGCGACCAGGCGAGCGCCTCGGTCGGATTGGCGAGCGCGGTCGCGTCGACCCCTGCGTCCACGGAGAGGACGTTGCCGTTCGTCGCGCGGACGGCCATGTCGAACAGCGCCCACGCCCCCGACGCGGCGAGGTCCGGGCGGTAGGCGAACCCGCTCCCCGACGGGGTGCCGAGAATGCCGTCGGTGGGCGCGCCGGCATCGAGCCCTGCGTCGCTCGCAGATCCATCGGTGGCGGCGTCGTCGCTCGCGTCGGAGCCTCCGTCGTCCAGCGGCGTCGAGGACGTCGTGGCAATCGGGTGGAAATACGTCGTGTAGATCGCCGTCGCGTAGCTCACGGCGAGCTGGTCGATCGCGTCCGCGTCGCTGATCCCGGCGGCGCGCAACCCGGAGGCGAACCGGCGCAGTCGCAGGTACAGCGCGCCGTCGTAGTCGGCCGGGAGCGTGGCGAGCTCCGTCTCCACCCGGTGGGCCATCGCCGTGAGGTCGCTCGTCACGAGCGCGTTGATCTGTGTGTCGGTGTACGCAGCGGCGCTCGCCGCATACGCGCTCAGCGCGGCCCCGTAGGCCACGTCCTCTCGTACGTCGTGGGCGACGACGCCGCCGTCGGTCGCCGGCGCGAGCGTGTCGACGCTCCAGTCCGAGGGGACCCCTGCGTCGGTCATCGCCGCGTGAATGGCAAGGATCGCCGCCTTCTGCGTACAGAAGCCGACAGGATCGGTGAGCTCCGGGGGGAGCCGGCACTGCGTCGTGCTGATCGGGGGGGCGTCGTACTCGAACGGGATGAAGGCGTCGAACGCCGAGTCCGCGAGCCCCCCGTCGATGCCGCCGCCAGCGTCGCCCTCCGTGCCCTGGTTGGAGCTACTTCCGCAAGCGCCGAAGAAGAGGGGGCCGGCCGCCAGCAGTCCGAAGGCGAGCGAAGCGAAGACGTCACGTCGATTCATGATGGCGACGGCCTAGCACGCTCGCCTCGCGGTGACCGCGCCGATCGCGGATCCCGCCCCTGCAACGCCTGGACGTCGGTCACGTTCCAGGGCGCCGTCTTGCGCCCCGACAATCGCGTGAAAACCCGCATGTCCTGCCGTTGAAATTTCGCCACGACGTCACGAAGGGCTTGCGCTAGAGCAACCGGCCGCTGTATTTGCCAGCCGCCGGGGCAGTTCTGCGTGTAACGAAACGCCTGCGGTTCAGAGGTGGGAGATCAACGAGGGGGACGGCGCAACGCGCACTACTGCATCGAGGCGATCAATCGCCGGCCTTCCTCCTTTGTTCCCGCGAGTCTCTGCTTCCGTTTTCTTCTCGATTTTCTCGGTTTCGACGTCGTCAACCTAGGAGCGCCTAATGCGTAGGTCCGTATTCTTGCTGTCGCCAGTGTTACCCCTGGCCCTTGGTGGCCTAGCGCTCGTCGGGTGCGAAGACGGGCCCCAGCAGACGTTCTCGCCGGCACCGGCGAATGCCGCGTCGATCTACAACAACAGCGGCGACGCCTCGACGAGCGATCCTGCCAGCCAGCAGTTCGACGCGAGCTCGGGCGGCACGAACGCCGTCAACATCTGCACCCCGGCCGAGCAGATCGCCCAGTGGACGATCGCCTTCTCGGCGCCGATCGTTCCCCCGTTCCAGGGCGGAGGCGCGGACCTTTCGGTTGGCAACACGTTCGCCAACTACACGATCGAGGACGCCGAGCACGGCGCGACGATCGGCTCTGTCGTCGAGCCGAAGCTCTGCCAGGGCATCGAAGTCCCGGCCGGCTGCCCGGACGGCACGGGTAACCCCTTCTACGAGTGGGGCCCCAGCCAGCAGCTCGACGTCTGCTACGACATCGCGTCGCACAACCTGACGTTCTTCTACTTCCTCCCTGGCTACAGCGGGAAGATGACGTTCAGCCTCCCCGCGACCTACAACGGCGTGACCGTTCCGGCCGCCGTGGACCAGAACGGCAAGGCGGGCGCCCTCAACTACGTCTGGGAGATCGGGCAGCCCCTCACCGAGAACGGCGTCCCGCTGAACTTCGGCTGGACCGGCTCCGGCACGACGCACAAGATCGCCAACAAGCTGTACCTCGCCCTCATGGCGACGTTCCAGCCGACGCTCCTCCTGCACACGACCGGCACGCTGACGCAGATCACCGACCCGGCCTTCGACTGCCTCGACGCGACGCTCTGCCGCACGAGCGCGAACCCGGACGGCTCCGGCGGTAACTTCGGTACCCGCCCGGCCGGCATCTACGGCGACTTCTCGCTCTCGAACAGCACCGACGTCGCGACGTCGGCGACGTCGAGCGACATGTACATGTACCCCGTCAAGTTCGAGCCGTACTCGCTGTCGTCCTACAACATGGGGCTCGACTCGTTCAACTACCCGCAGTCACCCAACGCCGATCCGGCCCGCACCGTTTACGGCCCGTACGCCCCCGCGGGCGTCCTCTCGCCGACGGGCGCAAAGGTGACGCCGTTCTGCACGCTCTTCATGGGCGAGACCTTCGGCGACTTCAACACCGACTGCGTGAACGTCACCGGGACCGCGTCGATCGACAACCTGTCGGTCGCCAAGCTCCTCGGCGCCCAGCACCACACGGCCGAGTGGTACCAATTCAGCACCGTCGGCGTGAACCAGAACTTCAGCGCCGACACCGCCGAGCTCACGCAGGGCGGTCAGCCGAGCATCCTCGCCGACACGCAGGGGACGATCGCGAACCCGCCGCACACGGACGACCAGGCGACGAACTTCATCGTCGACGTCCGCGCGAGCGGCGCGAAGCTGAACGACATGCGCGGTGACTCGGTCCCCGCGTCGAACCCCGCCGCAGGGGCCACGGGCGAGAGCGCCCTCGACGCATGGGAAGACGCGAACCTCGCCGGTGAGGACCTCCACGGCAGCTCCGCGATCGTCGGCTACTACCGCCAGCTCGTCTACAACGACCTGAAGCGCCTGCTCACGGCTTCGGGCGTGACGCCTCCGGCCGATCCGACGACCTGCTGGTTCAACTCGCAGGGCGGAACCGTCGGGCTCCCCGCCGGTTGGTTCCCGCCGGCGGGCTGCACCGGCTTCGAGCAGATGGTCACCCCGGCCATCCCCTCGGGCGCTGCGGATCCCGCGGGCTACCTCCCGTCGGCCGTCCTCGACCTCACCCCCCAGAACGATCCGATCAAGTCGTTCTTCCAGCCGGGCGACCCCGACCTCCAGTTCTACGCGGACCCGCGCACCGGCGTGGGGGGCAATGCGTTCGTCACGGCCCCGAACCTGATGCAGTCCTCGCTGCTCCAGGTCGTCGCGATGATCGGTCACGGCAACCCCGCCGCGGTCCCCTCGGCCGCACGCGACTGGCGCTATTACCTCCAGTTTTGGGCGCAGGCGTTCACCAAGTACCTGCTCAACCGCCACCTCAACCCGACGTGGCAGCAGCTGTACGCCGACGACCTCCTCGTCGCGCAGGGCAAGCCGTCCACGATGAAGCAGGTCAACCAGGACAACCTGTTCTTCGACCTCGAGAACGGCATCGACCGGTTCGAGTACATCGACCGCTCGAACGCCATCGCGCTCAAGAACCCGATCGACTTCTCGTATGACATCCTGCTCAACAGCAGCAACGTCCAGGACGAGAACTACTTCCAGCGCCTCACCCGCGCAGAGAGCGCGCTCTATACGTCGCAGCTCGGCGCGACCGCCGATACCGGCCCGGGCGTCACGCCGCTCCCGACGTCGAAGAAGACCGATCCGCCGGGGAGCAACGAGAACGTCAACCTGAGCGACCTGTTCGGCGCTCCGGCCATCGTGAACGCGGGCTTCTGCTCGACCCCCTCGGCCAACCCGGCCAAGGACGCCTTCTACTGCTGCACGACGCCGAACGATGCTGACTGCACCGCGGCGCACGCAACCCCCCCCACCGACTCCAGCGGCAACATGCTGGTCGACGGTCAAGGGCGCCCGCTCTTCACGAACTACCAGGGCGTCTGGACGGGAACGGCCTTCTCGATCGGGAGCACGCTCCCCATCACCGGCCTCAACACCC
>Ga0302196_10000573_pt1 | contig 35480 bp, 28 predicted proteins | sample II_Bog_N1_3_FD_198794 | JGI IMG/M metagenome (GOLD analysis project Ga0302196, IMG submission 198794) | Peat permafrost microbial communities from Stordalen Mire near Abisko, Sweden - II_Bog_N1_3 | ecosystem: Environmental > Terrestrial > Soil > Wetlands > Peat | place: Sweden: Abisko...
TGGCTACAGGGCGCAGAACAACACCCTCGCGGTGTTCACCGACCCCGACGCGATCGCGCGGTTCACCGCGGAGCTCGTGGCCGAGCACCTGGCCGCGAGGGGACCTGGCATCGCGCCCCATGTGGGGCGGGCGGCGTCAGACGGAGCGAAGGCAAAGCACGCAAGGAGGACAGCATGAGGACTCGATCTGGTCGGATGCGCACGTGTGCGCGGGTGGATGTGGACTTCCCGCGCGATCTGAGGCTGATGCGCATCCCGCCCGGGCCCCGTCGGGCACAGGCAATCGGGGTGTGGCTCGCCGCGCTCTGCTACTCGAGGCGCGAGCTCGACGGTTTCTGCCCGACGGAGGTGCTGGACGCGCTCTCCAGCGAAGGTGTCGTCCAGGACCTGGTCGACGTCGGCCTCTTCGCGCGCAGCGAGCAGGACGGCCTCGCAGGTGTCGTCGTCGTCGACTACGCGGAATGCAATCCCACCAAGGCGCAAGGAGGTGCGACGTGATCTACGCCAAGCTCGACGTTTGCTTCTGGAGGCACAAGAAGTTCCGCCGCGCCGGCGTGGCGGCGGCTGGGTACTGGGCTGCCGCTCTCGCCTACCTGCGGGAGGACGACTCCGACGACGGCTTCCTGCCGGGCGACGTCGTGGGTCAGTTGCTCGGCGTGACGGAAGCCGAGGGACAAGCCTTCTGCCAGGTGCTCGTTCGGGTGGGCCTCTTTCAGGCCCGCGACGACGGCTACCTGCTCGTCGGGTACACGACCAAGAACGAGTCACGGACGCAGATCGAGGCCCGGAAGGCTGCCAATGCTCGAAAGGTGGCGTCGTGGCGCGCGAAGGCTCTGGGCGGGCGTGACTCTGTAACCGGCGATGTAACCGGCCATGTAACCGGTTACAGCAACCATGATGTGACCATGGTTACAGGTCCGGTTACTTCGTCTGGTGTAACCCCGGTTACGTTACCGTCATGTACTGGTTCTGGTTCTGGTTCTGGTTCTGGTTCTGATCTGAGATCCGGATCTGACGCGCGCGCGGGGGCAGGCGACAGAACCACCCAGCGGCTCGCTGGAGCTTCTGACAGCATCCCGGCCACAGGTCACGGTCTCCTGGCCATGCAGGTCGACGCCGACGACGAGGGAAGCCGGGGCGAGCGCGGGGTTCTCCACGTGAAGTCAGGCTCGTTCGAGGCGAAGGAGTGCTCGATGGGAGTGGGCGGCCTCGCTCGGACCTCGACAACTGGAACCGACGGCGACTGTGTAACCGACGCTGTAACCGGCCATGTAACCGGTTACAGCGGTCAGGATGTAACATCGATTACAGCTCCGGTTACTTCGTCTGGTGTAACCCCGGTTACGTTACCGGCATGTACTGGTTCTGGTTCTGGTTCTGGTTCTGGTTCTGGTTCTGACTCTGATCTCAGATCCGGATCTGACGCGCGCGCACGCGCAGGCGCGGGAACCACCCTGCGGCTCGCAGGAGCCTCGGACGCCGTCCCGCCCACGGGCCACGGGCTCATGGGCATGCAGGTCGACGCGTACGGCGAGGGAATCCGGGCCGTCACCGGAGTCCCGTACGTGAAGTCAGGCCCGTTCGAGGCCAAGACGCTCGAGGAATGCGCGAAGCGAGCGGGCGGCCTCACCGGGCAAGCGCTTCTCGCCTGGTACCGCGAGAAGGCCGAGAAGTTCGCCCGCAGCGTCAACCCCCGGTTCGGCTACGGGGCCAATCGATTCGTGGGGTGGCTGAACAGCGGAGAACGCGTGGACACCCCCGATTCTCCGGCTTCATCGACCCGCGATCTCTCGCGGCCTGAGTCCCGGAACCTCAACAACCTCGGCGCGGGACTCCCCCCGCTGCCGCCGATCCGGGCGGTCCGCCAGTGAGCGCCATCGTTCGCATCGTGCCGAGCGCCACCGGCCGCGTTCCGCCGCACGATCTCGACGCCGAGGCGGCCGTCCTGAGCGCGTCCCTCCTGAGCGCCTCGGCGCTCGTGAGAGCCGTCGCGATACTCACCCCCGAGCACTTCTACTCCGAGGCCCACCGTCGCGTCTTCGAGGCGGCCGTAGCCCTGAGCGAGACCTCGACGCCGGTGGACATGGTCACCGCCGCCGGTTGGTTGAAGGACCGTGACCGGCTCGCGCAGGTCGGCGGCATGCCCTACCTCCACGAGATCCTGGGCGCCGCGCCTGCGCTCGGCCCCGCCCAGGTCGAAGCGTACGCGCGGATCGTCTTCGACAAGTGGCGGCTGCGGACCCTGATCGAGACCTGCCAGCGCGTCGCCGCCGAGGGCTACACGGACGTCGGCGACCTCGAAGCGTTCTTCGACGACGCCGAGGCGCGGGTTCACGAGGCCACGAGCGCGCGGGGTAAGGCGAAGACCGTCCAGACCATGCGGGCTGCGGCGAGGGACGCGTTCGTGCGGATCAAGGCGCACGCCGAGAGCCACGGCGCCATCCTGGGCACGCGCACAGGCTTCGAGCGTCTCGACCGCGCCCTCGGCGGCATGCACGCCGGCGATCTGCTCGTCTTCGCGGGCCGCCCGGCGATGGGGAAAACGTCGCTCGTTATGAACATCGCCGTCAACGTCGCCCTGCAAGGTCTCGGGGCGTACGTCTTCTCGGTCGAGATGCCGAACGAACAGCTCGCGATGCGCGCGATCTGCGCGGAGGCGCGCGTCAACCTGAGCAAGGCTCGCTCGAACGCGTTCGCGCCCGGGGACTGGCCGAAGCTCACCGAGGCAGCCATCCGCCTCGCGACGCCGGAGCACCTGTACCTCGACGAGGACTCGGCCGTGACGCTGCTCGACATGAGGTCACGGCTGCGCGAGCACCAGCGGATCATGGAGAAGGCGGGCGTGAAGCTCGGCGTCGTCGCCGTGGACTACCTGCAGCTCGTCCGCGGCAATCCGAACGCCGAGAGCCGCGAGCAGGAAGTGGCCGCCATCGCGCGCGGACTCAAGGCGATCGCGAAGGAGTTCAAGGTGCCCGTCTTGTCGCTCGCGCAGCTCAATCGAGGCGTCGAGGCCCGCCCCGACAAGCGGCCGAAGATGAGCGACCTGCGAGACTCCGGGGCCATCGAGCAGGACGCCGATGTCGTCGTGATGATCTACCGCGACGACTACTACGACAAGAGCTCGCGGGAACCGGGGGTCACGGAGCTCATCGTGACGAAGCAGCGCAACGGGCCGACGGGGACCTTCAAGGTCGGGTTCGAAGCCTCCTGCACGCAGTTCTACAACCTTGCTGACGGGGAGTACTGCGAATGAGCGGAGGAGACGTTTACACGGTTACGTCGCGCCGCTCACCCTTCACCGCGCTCGCGCCCTCCCGAGGCGTCGCGGTGGCGCCTCGGGCGAGGCGCGCTGCACGAATCACGCGCACCCACTGCGGGCGGCTCCGTCGCCCTCGCCCTCCGCAGGTCACCCAGAGCCCTCCCCTCCCGCCTCGTCAACCTCGGAGACCCATGCTCGACGACACGGACGCTCTACCACCGCTATGGACCACCCGCGCCGCCGACGTCTACAGCGGCTTCAAGACGACCGGCGCCATCCGCCTCGGAGTGACGCGCGGCCAGCGGACGGAGCGATCGCAGGTGACGACCCTGCGAACGTCGCTCTCCCGCGTCGCGGCGCGCAGGGCTATGGACAGGTATCAACAGGGAGTGGCGGTTGATCCTCGCGCTTCGAGCTCGCCGGCGCCGGACTCCAAGGACGCCGCGTACGGCGAGCGCGAGACCGTCAACCCATCGCCGGTGAAGCGTGCCACCGTGCTCGCTGCGGGCAACGTCGCGTCCTCGCCATCCTCACCGTGCTCGGACTCGCAGATGCGCGTCCTGCGCGCGGCTCCGGGTGGCTCCGGGCGCTCGGTTGCCCTTCGCTGCGCGCAGCGGCCCGGCGCATGCGCGGGCGATGGGCAAACGGATGCCTCCGGCGGGGGCTCTGAGCTCCGGATGGTTGACGAGCGAGGAGAGGCGACTCAACTGATGATCGATCTCGCAGACCAGCGAATCACCACGGAGGTCACGGATGGATCGGTATATCGGAATGGATGTCCACGCGCCAACGTGCACGTTGGCAGTCATGGGGCCGACAGGACGACGCCTGCACGAGCGCGTGGTCGAGACCAACGGCCGGTTGCTCGTCGAGGCGATTCAAGGGATCGCGGGGGCACGGCATCTCTGCATGGAGGAAGGCACTCAAAGCCAATGGCTGTACGAGCTCCTCGAGCGGCATGTCGAGCAACTTGTCGTTGTTCAGCCGATGAAGCGTGCTGGCAACAAGAACGACTCGATCGATGCATGGGCGCTAGCCGAGCAGCTTCGAATCGGTGCCGCTCAGAAGAAAAGCATCTTCAAGGGACGGCGATTTCCGGCGCTCCGCGCGGCCGTACGAGGTCAGCGCGCGGCGATGCGCGACATGGTGCGGGCGAAGAATCGGCTGCGGGCCGTGTATCGTGCTCGGGGGCTCACGCCGGACGCGGACGTGTACTCGCCGGAGCGTCGCGAGGCGTGGGAGAAGAAGCTCCCAAGCGCCGACCGAAAGCTGGCCGAGCAGCTGGCGCAGCACCTGGACGTAATGATGGAGACCTATGCGACGGCGAACGCGTGGCTCGAAGCCGAGGCGTCGAAAGTGCCCGAGGTCAAGCGGCTCTGCTCGGTGCCCGGACTCGGGCCGATCACGGCGTCGCAGATCGTCGCGACGGTGATCGCGCCGGAACGTTTCCGGACGAAGAGACAATTCTGGAGCTACTGCGGACTAGGGATCGTGACGCGCTCGTCATCGGACTATGTCCGCGATCGAAGCGGAAGGAAGTGGGAGCGTCGCGACGTGCAGCAGACGCGCGGCCTCAACCGCAACTGCCGGCCCATGTTGAAGAGCGTCTTCAAGTCCGCGGCGATCGCGGTGCTCAGGTTGAAGAAGCATCCTCTTCGCGAGGCATACGACAAGACCGTCGAGGCTGGGACGAAGCCCAACCTCGCGACGTTGACGCTCGCGCGTCGAATTGCGGCGGCGACGCTCGCCGTCTGGAAGAAGAAGGAGGTTTACGACCCAACGAAACATCGCAATCAGACGGCATAAGCGACTCGTCGCCCGAAGGCGACGGACGTCCGAGCGCAGTCGTTCCGGAGTCGTGCAAAGAGTTTCGAGGGGAAGTCTCCACAGCGGCACTGGTCCTCACGACGAGATCGAGAGGCCCCATGGACAGGTTAGACCCCTTCGGAGCACCAACTGAAACCGTGGCCTTAAAGGCCCAACTAGGAGAATGGTGTCCCGTTTCTTTGGGAACATCGACGAGGTTTCACGCCGGAGCAGCACGACGCGCTTGGTCTACTTCGCCACCGGCTAGCTCGCAGCACGTCGGCGCGAGCCGAGACGCCTTTGCCAAGACTTCGACCCCACCGCCCAGCCTGCAAGTGGCGGAATGGGGAACGCACTCGTGTGCCCTTGACAGTCTCCCCTCTAGGAGTGCCGCGGCTGACGGCGCCGGTGGACAGCTCGTGGACAGCGCCAGGTGGCGCAGGGGCGAGACCGGCAGCGCTCCCGAGGGCGCTGCCCACGACCTGCCCACCGTCGCCTTGGACAGCGCTTCGCGCTGCCCACAGCCGCTTGGACAACCCGCGCCCGCCCGGCGCGCAACCCGCTCGGCCCGCGTGCGGGCGCGAGTTGCCCACACTGCCCACAGCCCCTACCACGACCGGATTGAGGATTTCTCGGGGAGAGGCTCGCCGCGGGTCACCGAGCTGCGGCACCCGTGCCCGCAGCTCGGCCGGCGAACACCAGCTCTGGACGTAGCCCTTGCGATGCGTCGCTGTCAGCCCGTCGAGCCTCATCCGCGGTGCACGAGAACCCGAGGGACACGCGGTGAGGGGAAGGTGGGCGCTTCCGCGCCCACCCACCCCTCACTGGACCGCACGGGCAGGCCGCGCGTCGCGCCAAAGCACACCGTGGCCGCGCGCCTGCGGCCCTTCGACCCGTCACGACCCTGGCGTTGCACCGAAAGATCCCGAACGAGGAGAAGACCACGATGACCGTCGAGGAAGCCCTCCGCCAGACCATCGCAGCGACGATGCGAGACTGCCTCCGGACGCTTCTCCGCGAAGAATTGGCCGTCGTGCTGCCCGAGGCGCTGCGCTCGGTGGGTGCAGTCCCGGCGACCCCCGCCCAAGGAGACCGCCTCCTCAGCGTGGCCGACGCCGCCTCGTTACTCAGCATCACCAGGCCGACGGTGCGCGGCTGGATCAAGCGCGGCTACCTCCGTGCCGTTCCTCTCGGCCCGGACGGGCGCCGCTATGGCATCCGCAGCTGCGATCTGTCGGCTGCCATCGAGGCAAGCGGAGGCGCTCGCACGAGCGTCGACGTCGATGCTGAAGCTGCCAAGATTGTCCGGACCGCGCGGGGGCGCCGCAGTAAACTTCAACGACCGATCTGACCGAGGGGAGTGGCCGTCGATGGGTTCCGTCTACGCTCGAAAGAACAAGCTATGGCTGCGTCACAAAGGGCCGGACGGCACCTGGACGCAGAGCAACACGCCCTACCACGTCGGCGAAGAGAAGCTCGCGCGCAAGCTACTCGACCGGGTCGAGGCGAAGATCGCTGCCGGGGCCGATTTCGGAGAGGAGATCGAGGGGCCGCTCACCGTGGCGCGCTTCGCGAAGCGATGGTTAGGCGACCGCGAGAAGATGGGGCTCGCCGACTGGAACAACGACACAGTACGGCTGAAGCTCCACGTTCTCCCGACACTCGGTCATCTTCGACTTGACGAGGTTCGTACGCGTCACCTCGCGGAGGTCATCCGCCAGGTGCGGTTGGCGGGGAAGGCGCCCCGGACGGTCAGAAACATCTACTCGGCCATGAGCGCCATGTTTCGGGATGCGCGCATCGCAGACTTGATCGACCAGACGCCGGCGATCTTGAACAAGTACCAGCTGGGCCAGGTCGAAGACGCGAAGCCGGAGTGGCGTGTCACGGCGATCTACACGAGGGCCGAGCTCGAGCAGCTCATCGCCGATGAGCGTCTGACGACGGACCAGCGCCTCTGGTACGCGCTGCAAGGTCTCGCGGGACTGCGGCCCGGTGAAGCGGCACCCCTGCGCTGGAGCCACTACGAGACCGAGATGGAGCCGCTGGGCCGGCTCCTCATCGCAAACTCGAACAAGCGTCTTCGCACGAAGACCGGCGCCGTGCGGCACGTGCCGGTCCATCCCACGCTCGCGAAGCTGCTGGGCGCTTGGAAGCTCGGCGGATGGCCCGCGCTCATGGGGCGGACCCCTGGCGCGGAAGACCTCATCATCCCGTCGCCCGCCGCGCGGCGGGTGAAGCTCGGGACGATGCGGACGAACAACACCTGGTCACACCAGACGCGCCGCGACCTTCGGACGCTCGGGCTCCGCCACCGCCGCGGCTACGACTTGCGGAGGACCTTCATCTCGCTGGCGCGGACCGATGGCGCGCGGGCTGACCTCCTCAAGCTCGTAACCCACGGGTCGGACAGCCAGCGGAACATGATGGACCTGTACAGCACGTTCGACTGGCCGGTGCTCTGCGCGGAGGTCGTGAAGCTCAAGATCAAGCTCGTGGAACGGGCCAAGGTCCTCGCGCTCCCCGTTCGGTTGCCCATGGCCGTTGGGGCGCCGGGGATGGGGGACGCCCCCGACGACGACTTTGCTACACCGCTTGCTACACCGCAGGGCCAAACCCTGAAAATTGCCGTGGGCGAAGGGTTCCGGCGTAGGGATTCGAACCCCAATAAGAGGCTCCAAAGGCCTCTGTCCTGCCGTTAGACGACGCCGGAGAGAACGCGCGAACGCTACAAAATCCAGCGCGAAACGCAAGCCGTGTGCGCGCGGGGAACTTCGCCCGGGCGGCCTTGTCTCGGTGGGAGGACCGGCGGGCCGCGTTTTGCGGCAGGGAACGGCGCTACGCGTGTAGCGCCGTCCGAGCTCCAAGGCGGTGGAATTCGTGCCTGTTCGTCGTTCGGCGCCGTACGAAGACGGCGTCTTTCCTTGGGAGCCACCGCCGCCTGAGGCAACATGGGCTGGCGTGGCGCTTCCGGACGAACTCGAATCGAAACTCGTCGAGCGCCTCGTCGCGCGGGACGAGCGCGCCTTCAACGAGCTCGTGCGCGCCTACCAGAGGCGCGTCTTCGCGCTCGTGCTTCGCATGCTCGGCAACGCCGCCGAGGCGGAGGACCTCGCCCAGGAGGTCTTCGTCCAGGTCTTCAAGGCGATCGGGACGTTTCGCGGCGAGTCGAAGCTGTCCACGTGGATTTACCGCATCGCCATCAACCTCTGTAAGAACCGCACCAAGTACCTCCGCGTCCGGCACACCGACGAGCAGGACGAGCTCGCCGAGATCGACGAGCGCGTCCCCCTGGGGACGGCTCGCCGCGGCAACGTCGGGGCCGTCGAGCGACCCGACGAGATGATGGCGGGCAAGCAGGTGGAGGCGATCGTGCAACGAGCCATCCTGGAGCTCGAGCCGAGCTTTCGCGAGTGCCTCGTTTTGCGCGATGTGGAAGAGCTGAGCTACGAGGAGATAGAGGAGATCACAGGTTTGCCCGCGGGTACCGTCAAGAGCCGCATCCACCGCGCACGCGGCCTGCTGCGCGAAGCCGTCGAGCGTGCGCTCGGGGAGAAGATCCGATGACCGACCCGAAGCCGCCCGAGGCCACGGAGCCCCCCGATTCGTCCGAGCTCGACCGAGACTCGAAGGACGAGGATGCCATGGCGTCGCTCCTCCGTCGTTCGCTCGCCGGTAGCGCCGCCCAGGGGCCCGCCAAGGAGCCCGACCTTCTCCACGGCGTGCAGCGGAGGATTCGCCAGCGGAGCAAGGGCAAGTTCTTCTCGGACGGCTGGAGCACGAGCAACTCGCGCTCGAGCTACGCCATCATCGCCCTCGCCATGCTCGTCGTCACGGGCGTCGCCTACTTCGCCCTCGCCTGGATCACCGTCCGCTAGGCGACCCAGCGGCAGAGGACGACCGTGATGTTGTCGGGCCCGCCGTTCGAGTTTGCCCGCTCGATGAGGCGCGCCGCGGCCGTCTTGAGGTCCGGCGCTGCCGTGGCGATCTCGAGCACCTCCTCGTCGGACACGGGGCCCGACAGGCCGTCCGAGCAGAGCATGTAGACGTCGTCCGCCTTCGGCTGCTCGAACCGCGTGTCGACCTTGACGGTGTCCTTCATCCCGAGCGCGCGCACGATGACGTTCTTGTGCGGGAAGTTGGCGATCTCCTCGGGCGTGAGGCGCTTCATCTTGATGTAGTCGTTGAGGAGCGAGTGGTCCTCCGTCAGCTGCTCGATCTGCCCGTCGCGCACGCGGTAGACGCGCGAATCGCCGACGTGCGCGATGTACACGCCGTCCTCCACGGCGAAGATCGTCACCAGCGTCGTGCCCATCCCGCGCTGGCGAGGGTCTCGCTGGGCCGACTCGTAGATGCGGAGGTTCGCGAGCTTGATGCTCGTGATGAGGCGGTTCTCCTCGTAGCCCTTGGACCGGTCCATCTTGTAGGGCCAGGTCCGCTCGGGATCGTTCGCCGTCGCGGCGAAGAACTCCTTCATCGCGTCGACCGCCATCTTGCTGGCCACCTCGCCCGAGGCATGCCCGCCCATTCCGTCGGCGACGATGTAGAGACCGCTGTCCTCGAGGATCGAGAAGTTGTCCTCGTTGTGGTTGCGCTTCATCCCGACGTTGGTTTCGCCGGCTACTTCGATTCGGAGCGGTCCCGCCACTTGTCACCCTTCGGTCGGCCACTGGCCTCGGCGCACCAGATGGTCGCAATGTGTGACCGGGTATGTCAACTCCGTCCCGTCGGCAGAACGAGGAGGGCGGCCTGGGTGCTAGGGGCTGGCGGCGCGGAGGGTGACGTTCAGATCGTGGAACTTGTCCTTGGAGAGGACGAGGAGCTTCACCGTCTCGCCGATGGAATGCTTGGAAATGAGCTCCGCGAGGCGCTCCGGCGTCTCCACCGGCTGGCCGTCGACCGCGACGATGATGTCGGCGAGCGAGCGGTCCGCGTTGGCCTTCAGGCCGCCTCGGTCGGCCGGGCTCTGCGGGGCGATGGCCATGACGCGCACCCCCCGCGTATTGCCCGAGGCGTCGGGCTCGCCGACGATGCCGAGCCACGGCGACGGGGCCACGGCAGTCACCGGTGTATGCACCAGAAATTGCCGGACCGCCGTGACGGGCGCCGTGACGCCAAGAGGGCTGCACGGGCCCCCCGGCGCCGCCTTGCAGGCTCGCACGAGGACGCCAACGACGCCGCCCTGGGCGTCGGTGATGGGGCTACCGTAGGAGGGGGTCACCTTGATCTCGACGTCGAGGGCGCTGAGCGGGTCGGCGCCTTCGCGAGCGCGGGCCTCGATGGTCCCGCGTAGATGGGCGGGCACGACGGCCGGGTGGCCGGGGCGAGCCGCGACGAACGCGCGCAGCTCCGTGGCCGCCGGGTCTACCTCGCTCGCGGTGAGGCCCTCGGTCCACTTGCCCGACAGGGGGACGAGAAGGGCCAGATCCCACGTCTTGTCACGGTGGCCGACCTTCGCGTGGACCAGCGTACCGTCGACGTAACGCACGTCCACGTTGTCCGAGCTGCCCATGTCGGAGAGCGCGGTGAGCACCCGCCCATCGCCCGACAGCACCGTGCCGACACCGAGGAGGCGGCCGTCCCGCTCGAGCGTCACGATCCCGCGCGTCACGCGGTCGAGCGTGAGGCCGGTCCCGGCAGGCGCGGTCGTGCTCCCAGGGTCGGCGGCCGTGGCGGCGTTCGGGGCGACGGCCGGCGCGCCCGCGCCCGGCAGCGGCGGCAGGGCGGGGGACGAGGCCCTCGCCGTCGACCCGAGGAGCGACGACAGTGCCAGAACCGACGTGAATGACAGTGCGGACAGAGCTTTCCGGGCGTTCACGACAGGCAGTGTAGCGCGTTTCGCAGGGCCGGCCGCCCGACCGCGCTTGACTCCCCCTCGGGCTGTAATACTCAAGGCGAGTAGCCGCATGAGCGCTTCCCACACGAACCATCAAGACACGCCCGAGCCGCAAACGCCGATGTGGCTGCCCGCGGTCGGGGCGCTTCTGTTCGCCGCCGCGGGTGTCTGGTGGGCGACCCTGCCGAACCCGGCTCCTCCCATCGTCGCCGATACGTCCGCCGACGCAGCAGCCCCGAGCGCCTCCGCCGCTCCTCCCGCTGCCGCGCCCCCGACCACCGCGCGGGCCCTGCCCCAGATGCGACCCGGCCAAGGTGCGCCGCCGGGGATGCCTGGCATGCAGCTCGCGGGCGGCGGCCACGGCGCGCAGCCCGATCCAGGCGGCAGGCATGCGCTCCCCGATCCCAGCAAGGCCGCGGAGATCCAGCGGCTCATGAACCAGGCCCGCAACAAGTAGGGCGGGCTCTTCGCGGGGGACCATGATCCGGACCCGCTTCGCGCCGTCGCCGACCGGGGACTTGCACCTCGGCGGCGTGTGGGTGGCGCTCGCGTCACGCGCGATCGCGGGAGAGCGGGGAGCGATGGTCGTTCGCGTGGAGGACATCGACCGGCCGCGCGTGGTGGCGGGCGCCGAGGAGCGCATCCTCGAGGATCTACGGTGGCTGGGGATCGCGTGGGACGAAGGGCCGGACGTCGGCGGACCCTGTGCGCCCTACCGGCAGTCCGAGCGCAGCGCTCTCTACGAGGCGGTGCTCGCGGATCTCGAGGCGAGGGGCGTCACGTACCCGTGCGACTGCTCGCGCGCAGAGATCGCGCGGTCCGCGAGCGCTCCGCACGCGGGCGAAGAGGCCGTCTACCCGGGGACGTGCCGGACGGCGGACCCAGGCCGCTCGTTCCGCCGGTTGCCCGCCATCCGCCTCCGCGTGCAGCGGCCGGCGACGGTCTCCTTCGACGACGGCGTGATGGGCCCGGTCACGCAGGAGGTCGATCGCGAGGTCGGTGACTTCGTCCTCCGGCGCGGGGACGGCGTCTTCGCCTACCAGCTCGCCGTCGCCGTGGACGACGCGGCGATGGGCATCACGGACGTCGTTCGCGGCGCGGACCTCCTGCACTCGACGCCCCGGCAGCTCTACCTGCTCCGGCTCCTCGGCGCCGCGGCGCCGCGCTACTGGCACCTGCCGCTCGTCCTGTCCGCGGCTGGAGAGCGGCTCGCCAAGCGCACACCCGGCGCGACCGTGCGTCAGCTGCGCGCGCGAGGCATCGCCCCGGCCGTCGTCCGCGCTCGGCTCGCCGATGCGCTGGGGCTCTCCCGTGCGGCTGGCCGGTGGCCTCTCGAGGCGTGGAACATCCCCCGCGAGTGGGCGGACGCTCCGGGCTGAGCTGCGTCAGGGCGATCGCAAGGACAGCCACACCCCGGCGCCGATGCTCGCGAGCGCCGCCGCGATCCAGATCAGCGTCCACGCCCCGCGGCTCAGGCCGCGCGAGGAGCTGGGTGCAGGGGAGATGCTCGGTGAGCTGAGCGCGCCGTTGCGGCCGGGAACCCCGCTGATGCGCAGGACGGGATCGGTTGGGATGGGCGAGGGGATGGTCGCGGCGTGTCCGTCCGCCTCCCCCGCCGGGTCCACCCGGAACGTCGTCGGGCGGATCGACGCTCGGTCCTGCGGACGGGCGCGCGCGTGCGTGATGGCGGCCGCGAACGCGGCGGCGGTGGCGTACCGCTCGGAGGGATCCTTCGCGATGGCGTGCATCACGACCGCCTCGAGCGCCTCCGTGATGCCTCGCTCCGGCGCCCGCACGCGGGGCGGCGTCGCCTGCGCCGTCAGCTGGGCCGTCAGCACGTTGAGCGGGCTCGCCCCCGTGAACGGAACGGAGCCGGCGAGCAGCTCGTAGAGCATGATGCCCGTCGCGTACACGTCGCAGCGCGCGTCGAGCTCGTCTCCGCGCGCCTGCTCCGGCGCCATGTACTCGGGCGTGCCGAACACCATGTTGTGGGCCGTCAGCGCGGTCGTCCCCGTGCCGCCGCCGGTCACGATCTTCGCCATGCCGAAGTCGACGACCATCACGTGCTTGCCGCCCTGCAGGATGACGTTGGCCGGCTTGAGGTCGCGGTGGATGACGCCCTGCGCATGCGCCGACTTCAGCCCGTCACAGACCTGCAGGATGATGTCGAGCGCGCGCTCGATCGTGGGCGGCTCTTCCTTGATGAGCCGGTCGAGCGGCGTCCCTTCGATCTTCGGCAGCGCGATGTAGAGGAGGCCCGTCTCGCCCCCGTTCGGATCGGGCAGCTCGCCGAACTCGACGATGGCGCAGAGGTGCGGCCCCGCCAGCCGCCGCAGGATCGCCGCCTCACGGGTGAAGCGTCCGCGGATCTGCTTGTCGCCCAGGAGGTGGGGGTGGATGACCTTCAGGGCGACGTTGTCACGCTCCTTGAGCCGCACCACGTCGTAGACGACGCCCGTACCGCCCTCGCCGAGCACGCCCAGGATCTCGAACTTGTCCCCGAGCACGCGCCCGAGGCTGAGCCGCCGGCGCGAGCTCGGCGCGGCAGAGGAGGGCGGGGGTGTGCTCATGAGCCTGGCCCATCAGGATAAGCTCCCGCTCGCCAGGAGAACCAGTTTCATTCAAGCGGGGGCTGGAAGGAGCGTCGCCCGCGGGGTCAAAGGGGGAGTGCCCTCGAAGAGGAACGACCAGCGCGTGGGCAGGTCGTCGTAGCGCGCCCAGAACTCGGGCTGCTCCTCCCGTCCGGGCGACGGCGCACCCGTCGGGGTGCCGGGCTCGACCAGGAAGGCCATGTCGAGCACGACGAGCCGCGCCTTGCGGAGCGCTCCCTGGAGGCCCTTCACGATGGCCTGGAGGCGGCGGTCCTGGATCCCGAGCGCGGGCTCCTCGACCAGCTCGTCCCCCTCCGCGCGGACCACGACCTCCTGCAGCGTGACGAACGGCCCGAGCGGGGAGAAGCCGATGCGGACGTAGGTCTCGGCCGCGTGCAGGGGCTCGTCCGCAGGCAGGCCGGTGCGGTCGCAGAGCTCGACGAGCGAGGGGCGATGGAGGCCCGCGAGGAGGTAGAGCCAGTCGCAGCCCTCGCCGCCGGCGAGCCTCGGGATGGCGCGCACGGGCAGGAGGCTCTCGAGCGACTCGCCGAGGTCGCGGATGGCGTCCGGGTGGAGCGCGAGGTCCGGGCCTCGGCGCGCGCTGCTCCAGATGCCGCCCGGGTAGGCGCGCTGGATGGCCTCGAGCGCCGCTTCCTTCTCGCGGTCCCGCTCCCTGGTGATGCCGCAGCCAGCCCCGCACGCGCCCATCGACCTCGAGCCATAGCACGAGGCGCGCGCGCCCCGCTCACGGCCGGTGGCAGACCGCCCGGATCTTGGGGGAGACGAGGTTCGGGTCGAGCTTCGCGTCGGGGTCGTTCGCGAGCCAGGCCGCGCACGCGCTCGTCGCGGGGCCCGTGGCGTCGAGCGCGACGTACGCCTCGAGCAGCGCGCGGTGGATCGCGGCGAGCTCCGGCTTCGTGAGCTCGGGGCGCCCGAGCAGCGAGTTGCCGCGCGCGACGGCCTCGACGTAGCGCGTCGCGTGGAGATCGAGCGCGAGCTCGGGCAGCTCGGAGTCCGCGCGCCGCTGGGCGGCGAGCCCCGTCGTCTCGCCCTCGGCGCGCGACCGGTCCAGGGACGCGCGCGCGGCGGTCTTGCCGGCCTCGGTGAGGGACAGGTCGAGGAGAGGAACGAGCAGGATCTCCCCTCGCTTGAGCGGCGCTTCCTGGCGGCCGTTGTACGCGTTGATCTCCCAGCCCCGGTTGGGGTCGCCGAGGTAGCGGCCGGCGAGCGAGGTGCTGGTCTCGCCGTCGCTCGAGATGTGGGCCAGCACGGCCGGGATCTCGATCTCCAGGTCCTCCACGGGCGCGACCCAGGGGACGGCGTGGTTGGCGCGCGCGAGGACGTCCGCGCGCTTCGAGTCGCCCAGGTACGCCAGCGCCAGCCCGCTCCAGGTCTCGCCTGCGGTCACGCGGTGGTGGCCCGCGGCGCAGATCTCGAGGTGCATCCCCGCGACGATCGCGCTGCCGCCTTGCGAGTCGAGCGCGTTGGCGCCCGCGAGCACGGTCTCGAGCTTCGGGTCGCCGTACACGCGCGCCGCGATCTCCGCGAGCGTCTCGCCGGGCTTCACGAAGTACGGGAACGCGGCCGACGTGCGCGCCGCGAGCCACAGGCTCGCGGCGGCGCCGAGCGCGGCGAGCAACGGTTGGCAGCGTGGGAGCGTTCGAGGCTTCATGGAATCACCTCGGCCCCTGCGGGAGCGCGTCGCCCCGCGCCGTGGCCGCCTTCGGTGCGTGCGCGCTCGGCGACTGCGTGCTCCGCCCGCCCGGCGAGTCCCCGTCGTCGCCCGCGGCGCGAAGGTTCATGGCGACGTCGAGGAGGATGGTCTCCCCGTCGACGATGGTGACGGTGCGCTTCTCCGGCGCCGCCGCGGGGTGGGTCAGCGTGACGTAGTGGGTGCCGGCCGGGAGCGGGAGCGAGCGCGCGAAGGGCGTCACGTCGACGTGCACGCCGTCGATCGACACCTCGGCCCACGGCGTCGCGGCGACGCGCAGGAAGCCTGGGCCCGAGGGCGCCCCCGAGCCGTGCTCGTGGGCCGCGCGCCTCTCGGGGCTGTTCCACTGGATGACGGCGCCGCCCGCGACGAGGAGGCCGAAGAGCAGCGAGAAGCCTGCGACGGCAGGCCCCGTTCCCCTCCTTTGCGGCGGGGCGCTCGCGTCGAACGAGGGGGCCGACACGGCGAGCGGCTTCGCGAGGCCGGCCTCGATGAGGGCGCGCGTGACGAGCTGCCTCGGCGGCGAGCTCGTCGTCGCGAGGACGAAGTCGTCGAGCTGCTCGGCCACGGTGGCCGCCGACGCGTACCGGTCGGCGGGCAGCTTCTCGAGCAGGCGCATGACGATGCGCTCGAGCGCGCGGGGCACCTCGGGCTCGCGCGCGCGGAGGGGCTTGGGCGGGTCGCGCCGGATGCGCTGCGCGGTCGCGCGGCGGCCGTTCGGGTCGCTCGGGTCCTCGGCGTCGAAGGGGCGCGCGCCGGCGAGCATCTGGTAGAGGACCACCCCGAGCGAGAACATGTCGCTCCTGGCGTCGACGTACTCGCCCAGGATCTGCTCGGGCGACATGTACGCGGGCGTTCCGAAGGCGGCCGACTCGTCGGCGCGCTCGAGCGGCTCGTCGAGGCTCGGCATGCGCTCCTTCTGGGCGATGCCGAAGTCGACGAGCTTCACCTCGCCGCGCTTCGAGAGCAGCACGTTCGGCGGCTTCACGTCGCGGTGGACGACGCCCCGGTCGTGGGCGTGCGCGAGCCCGCGCGCGATCTCGGCGCCGATGGCCGCGGCGACCTCGGGGCGCAGCTTGGGCTTCTTCGCCAGGAGCTTCGACAGGCTGTGCCCGTCGACGTACTCGATGACGAGGTACATCTGCGACTCGGTCTTCTGGAACTGGAGAAGGAGCGCGATGTTCGGATGCGAGAGCTCCCCCAGGAGACGCGCCTCGCGCTCGAGGTGCGCCGCGAAGGGCGAGCTCGTCGCGATCGTGGTCTTCAGCGCCTTGATGGCGACCGTGCGCCCCAGCGGCTCCTGGATGGCCTTGTAGACCGTCGAGATGGAGCCGGAGCCGATCTCCTCGACCACCCGGCAGTCTCCGAACGAGTGCTCCGTCATCGCAGGCTACCGCTTCGCTTGCCCGGGCATCGTCATCGGCACCGTCTCTGCTTCCAGGAGCGAGTGGCCCGTCATCGCGGCGGGCTGCTCGATCCCGAGCAGCTGCAGCATCGTCGGCGCCACGTCGCAGATGCGACCGCCTGACCGCAGGTGGGCGCGCGTGTCGGCGTCGTTCACGTAGAGGAGCGGAACGGGGTTCGTGGTGTGCGCCGTGTGTGGCTGGCCGCTGGCCGGGTCCTTCATGAGCTCGCAGTTGCCGTGGTCCGCCGTGACGAGGAGGGCGCCCTTCTTCGCGCGTACGGCCTCGGCGATGCGGCCCACGCCCGCGTCGACCGCCTCGACGGCGTGGATCGCGGCGGGCAAGACCCCCGTGTGTCCGACCATGTCCGGGTTGGCGAAGTTGACGAGGATGAAGTCGAACGCGTTCGACTCCACCGCGCGCACGACGGCGTCGGCGACGCTGGCGGCGCTCATCTCGGGCTTCTCGTCGTAGGTCGCGACGTCGCGCGGGGACGGGATCATCTGGCGCTCTTCACCCTTGAACGGCTCCTCCCGGCCCCCGTTGAAGAAGTACGTCACGTGGGCGTACTTCTCGGTCTCCGCGCAGCGAAACTGCGTGAGACCTTCGCGCGCGATGACCTCCGGGAAGATGTCCGGGTAGGTCTCCTTGGGGAACGCGACGGGCAAGGGGAGCGAGCGGTCGTACGTGGTCATGCACGCGTAGTGGTCGAACGGCGGGTCCGCTTCCCGGGGGAACGAGTCGAACCCGTGGGCCGTGAGGGCGCGCGTGAGCTCGCGCGCGCGGTCGGGGCGGAAGTTAAAGTGCAGGCCCGTGTCGTGCCCGACGTCGACGCCTTCGTAGGCGCCTACGACGAAGGGCTCCACGAACTCGTCCGTCTTGCCGCCCGCGATCGAGTCCTGCGTGCCGAGGATGGCGCTCGGGCGGCGCGGCGCCCCGGCGCGGACGATCGCCTTGTACGCGCGCTCCACGCGGTCCCACCGGTTGTCGCGGTCCATCGCCCAGTAGCGGCCCGACACCGTTCCGATGACGCCCTTGCCGCCAGGGCCTCCGGCCTCGAGGTGCTCCTCGAGCTTCGTCAGGTAGCCGGGCGCCGTGCCGGGCTGCACGTCCCGCCCGTCGAGGAACGCGTGGACGACGACGGAGACCCCGCGCGCGTGCGCCGCGTCGATGAGCGCGAACAGGTGGACCATCGAGCTGTGGACGCCGCCGTCCGAGACGAGACCGAACAGGTGGAGGCGCCCGTGGCGTCGCTTCGCCACGTTGATGGCGTCCGCGATGACCGGGTTCGCCACGAGCGTCCCGTCGTGCACCGCGTTGTCGATGCGGGAGATGTCCATCATCGCGATGCGGCCTGCGCCGAAGTTCAGGTGGCCCACCTCGCTGTTGCCCATCTGCCCCGGCGGGAGCCCCACGTCCGGACCGCTCGTGCCGATCAGGCTGTGCGGAAAGTGGGCGTACAGCGCGTCGAGCGAGGGGCTCTTCGCGAGGCGCACGGCGTTGTCGTCCTTCTCGGCGCGCTCACCCAGGCCGTCGAGGATGACGAGAACCAGAGGGCGGGGGCGAGGGTGGGGCGGGGAGCTCTCGTGACTCATGCCGCGGGAACATAGCGCATGTGATACTCCCGGGCTCATGGCGTGGGTGCATGCGGTCCTGCGGGGTCAGAAGGTCCTCGCCCGGGCCAGGCCAGACGGGGCGCTCGAGGTCGATGGCGGACGGGTCGAGATCCGTTACAAAGCGACGGACCCGCGCGCCTACCGCGCCAGCGCGCAGAACCTGGAGGTTTCGCCCGGTCCCGTCCTCCCGGAGGACACGTGCGTCCCCGCCGCGCCCGCCGACGAGGCCGCCGGCACGGCGGCGAAGAAGACCGCCGGCAAGGCGGCCAAGAAGACGAGCAGCCCGGCCCGCCAGGTCGCGGCCGAGTGGATCGCGTACACGGACGGCGCGTGCTCGGGCAACCCGGGCCCCGCGGGCTCGGGCATGGTGGTCATCGCGCCGGGCGGCAAGATCCACGAGGGGTTCGAGTACCTCGGCACGTCGTCCACCAACAACGTCGCGGAGCTGACGGCCATCCTGCGCGCGGTCGAGGCCATACCCTCCGCCGCGGCGAGCGTCGCCATCCACACCGACAGCAAGTACGCGATCGGCGTCCTCTCCCAGGGCTGGAAGGCCAAGGCCAACCAGGCGCTCATCGCAAAGGCGCGCGCCGTCCTCGCCACCCGCACGAACGTCCAGCTCGTCTACGTCCCGGGGCACGCGGGCGTGCCGATGAACGAGCGCGCCGACGAGCTCGCCCGCGAGGCCATCCAGCGCGCCCGCTCGAGCCCCCTTCCCGCGCTCTAGCGGCCGCCCCTAGAGTGCGTCCAGCAGGCAGCCCGTCGCGGGGCTGGCGACGTGGGCGGTGCGGGTGATGCCCAGGATGCTGGCCGTCACGATCTGCGTCGTGTGGTTGATGGCGATCGTGACCGTGTAACCCGGCTGCTGGCCGAAGGCCGTGCAGTACGTGTCGGTCTGCCCCACGTCGAACGAGCAGGAGCACGTCTCCTTGGCGGAGAAGCCGAGCAAGAGCTGGATGTCGTTCGCTCCGCCCTCGGGGATCCCGGCGTCGATGCCCTGGCTCGCGTCGTCCGAGGCGTCCGGCGGGCCGGCGTCGCCTGCGAGCGCGCGGTGGCCGACCATGAGAAGAGGGATCGCGAGGAGGAGCGGGGCCTTGAGCCATCGCCTGAGGTGCGCGTGTCGCATCACGGGTCTCCCACGTTGAGGGCCGCGATGGCGTCTGCCACCATCGGGCCGGGATCGAAGTAGCTCACGCGGTCGTCCCCGACGCGCGCGATGACGAGCTGCTGCGACGGGATGACCATGATCTTCTGCCCGTAGTGCCCCTCGGCGGAGTACATGTCCGCGGGCGCCTGCGGGTAGAGCCAGGCGTCCTTGGGGGCCGTGGGGGACGGCGTGTTGAGCCAGAAGGAGTAGCCGTACGATCCGCCCGTGTTGCCCGCGCCGGCGTCGGGATCCATCGCGGGGAGCGGCTGCGTCGTCACGGAGACCGGCGCGATGCTCGAGGCGACCCAGCCCTCCGGCAGGATGCGGCTCCCCTGGTAGACGCCGTCGTCCAGGTAGAGCTGGCCGAACGAGGCCATGTCACGCGGCGTCATGAAGCAGGAGGACGAGAAGACGAGCGTGCCCGAGCGGTCCTTCTCGAAGAGCGCGCTGGAGAGGCCGGCAGGCTGGAAGAGGTTGTCCGTCGCCCAGACGCCCTCGTCCTGGCCCTTGAGGGCGCTCTTGAGCGCGAGGGCGAGGATGTTCGCGTCGCCGCTCGAGTAGTTCCACACCGTGCCCGCCTTGGCGGCGCGCGGCTGGCTCGCGGCGTAGGCGCCCATGTCCGTCGTGTCGCCGTAGAGCATCTGGAGGACGTTGGAGGTCGCCGGGTCGGCGCCCGTCCCGTAGGTCTCGATCCAGCTGAGGCCCGAGAGCATCTGGACGACGTCCTCCACCGTGGTGTCGCACAGCGTCGGGTCGGCCCCCGGCGGCTTCGTGATGTACGTGCAGACGCTGTCCGAGAGCTTCATGAGCCCCTTGCCCACCGCCACGCCGACGAGCGCGCTCCCCATGCTCTTCGAGGCCGAGTAGGTGATGTGGCGCATCGTCGGGCCGTACCCGTTCGCGTACTCCTCGTAGACGAGCTTGCCCTTGTACATGACGACCACGCCGTCCGTCTGCCACTGGCCTCCGAAGAGGTACTGGTGCATCGCGCTGAAGTCGTAGGGCGACGAGGGCCCGGACGAAGAGCTCGATTTGCAGGCCGCGCCCAGCGCGAGCACTGCCGGTACGATGAACGCCCAACGCTTCATTCCGTCACCTCGGGTCGCGCTCGCCACGATGCGTGCGCCAACCAGTCTAGTGCGGAACGGTCACTCGCACATCCCGCCCGAGCAGGTCGGCGTCGTGCCCGTGCAGGGGCCGAAGTCGGTCGAGAAGCCGTTGTCGCACTTGTAGACGTCGTTGGCGTTCGGCTCCCCGATGGCGCTGCCGCAGTACGAGCCGTCGGCCTGGGAGGCGCACGGGTCCTGGCACTCGCCCTCCTTGCACGCGAGGCCGTCGCAGCAGTCCGCGTTGGTCGTGCAGTCGCCGCTGTCGGGCGCGCAGCTGCACGTGTCGTCGTTGCCGCAGGTGCCCGAGCAGCAATCCTCGTCGCTCTGGCAGTCGGCGCTGACCGCGCCGCACTGCGGCGGGTTCTGGCACGTCGACGTGTCCGGATCGCAGACGAGCGAGCCGCAGCAGTCGGCGCTCGCGTCGCACGCCTGGCCCGTGCCGAGGCAGCCGCACGTGCCGTCCGTGCCGCAGAGGAGGCCGCCGCAGCAGTCGGCGTCGTTCGCGCAGTTGTCCCCGGTGTTGCCGCACGCGCACGTGCCGTCCGAGCCGCACAGGAGCGCGCCGCAGCAGTCGTCCGAGCTCGTGCAGCTCTCCCCGCCGATGGCGCAGCCGCACGTGCCGTCCGCGCACACCTGCGAGCAGCACTCGTCCGCGCTAGAGCACGTGAGGCCGTCGTCGCTGCAGCTGCCGCCGTCGGCGCCGCCGTCCGTGTCGCCCCCGCTGCACGTGAGCGTCGTCTGATCGCAGAGGAGCGCGCCGCAGCAGTCGAAGTCCGTCTGGCAGTCGCTCCCCGTGTCGGCGCACGCCGGGGCGCACGTGTTCGTCTCGTCGCAGAAGCTCGAGCAGCAGTCGCCGTTGCTCTCGCAGTCGTCGCCGTCAAGGGTGCACGAGCCGGCGCCGCCGTCGTCCCCCGAGTCGTCCGCGCTCCCGTCGTCGCCGCCGCCGTCGTCCCCCGCGGCGCCGTCCATGTGGCTGCTGCCGCCGTCGTGCGAGCCCGAGCTGCCGCTGTCGTGGGCGCCCATGCCGCCGCCGTCGTGGGAGCTGCCGCCGTCCTGCGAGCCGCCGCCGCCGCTGCTCGGCGTGCCGCACTTGCCCGCGTTGCACTGGAGGTCGCAGCACTCGCTGAACGCGAGGCAAGCGACGCCGACCGCCTTGCACATCGTCGTCCCGCCGCACGTGCCGCCCATGCAGCTGTTGTCGCAGCAGGTGGAGCTCACGGTGCACGCGGTGCCGTTGGGCTTGCACGCCGGGGCGGGGGCCGCGCAGAGGCCGCCGTTGCAGGTGTTGCTGCAGCAGTCGGACGCGTGGACGCAGGCGAGGCCGTTGGCCGCGCACACCGCGGGCGTCTGGCAGCTGCCCGCGTTGCAGTCGTGGCTGCAGCAGGCGCTGGCCGACGCGCAGGCCGCCCCCTGCGCGGCGCACGCGGGCTGCGCGCACGAGCCGTTCGTGCAGATCGTGCTGCAGCAGTCTGTCGCGCTGGCGCACGACTGCCCGGAGGCGCGGCACGTAGGGTTCGCGCACATGCCGGCCTGGCACAGGTTGCTACAGCAGTCGCTCGCCGCCGCGCAGCCCTGGCCGGTCGATCGGCACATCTGCTGCTCGCAGATTCCGCCGGAGCACGACATGCTGCAGCAGTCGGTGAACGAACTGCACGTGGCGCCGCCCGCGCGGCACTGGCCCGCGGGAACCGGCGTCTTGACGCCCGAGTCCATCGACGTGGCGCTGTCGCCGACCTTGCTGTCGCCGTTCGCGTCCACGGGCGGCGACATCGAGTCTCCCGAGCCCGAGTCGTACCCGTGCGGGAAAGGGTCCGGGTTGGTGGAGGCGGTGCTGCCGCAGCCCCCCGCCACGATGGACACGACGAGCCCCACGAGCAGGGCCGCGCACGCGGACGTAAGGAAGCGGGGAGAACGCGCCATGAAAGCCACCTCTACTGTAACGAATACCAGAACAGCGCGGCTCTCGACGAGTCCGTGGCGCGCGAGGGCAAGGGCTGTCCATCGACGAAACGTGTTCGTGCCGTGACGCTACGCTGACAATCCCGGCGATACCGTCCCGCCCATGTCGACCATCGCCGCGCCGCGCGCCAACGTGACCGACCGCTCCATCCAGGCGGCGAAATCCATCCCGTTCTTCGCCGTGCACCTCGGGGCGCTCGCCGGTGTCCTGGCGCTGGGCTGGTCCTGGAAGGGCTTCGCCATCGCCGTCGCCTTCTATTACATCCGCATGTTCGGCGTGACGGCGGGCTACCACCGCTACTTCTCGCACCGCTCGTTTCACACGAGCCGGCCGATGCAGCTCTTCTTCGCGCTCCTCGCGATGTCGAGCTCGCAGAAGGGCGTCCTCTGGTGGGCCGCGCACCACCGCACGCACCACAAGTACTCCGACCACGAGGGGGACAAGCACTCGGTGCTCCTCGACGGCTTTCTCTGGTCGCACGTCGGCTGGATCCTCTCCAAGCAGAACGACGGCACCGACGAGTCGAAGGTCCGGGATCTCACGAAGTACCCGGAGCTCGTGTGGCTCGACAAGCACTGGTGGACGGTGCCGACGGCGCTTGGTCTGGGCTCGCTCGCCATCGGCGGCTGGTACGGGCTCGTGTGGGCCTTCCTCGTCTCCACGACGCTCCTCTGGCACGGCACCTTCACGATCAACTCGCTCACCCACATGTTCGGCCGTCGCCGCTACGTGACGACGGACAACAGCCGGAACAGCGCGCTGCTCGCCATCATCACGATGGGCGAGGGGTGGCACAACAACCACCACTACTACCAGCGCTCCGTGCGCCAGGGCTTCTTCTGGTGGGAGCTCGACCCGACCTTCTACGTGCTCCGCCTCTTCGCGGCGCTCGGCCTCGTGTGGGACCTGCATCCGCCGCCGCAGCACGTCATCGAGTCCAACCGCCTGCCGAAGGGCGCGGGGCTCCTGGCCGCTCCGCCGCGCTGAGGGCTTGCCACAGACCCACGCGGGCGCGACCCTGCGGTCAGGAGCAGAGTACCGCGAGCGCTCGCGAGCGGTGACGGGGAGGTTCGGTCACCGCTCGCCGACGCTCGCGGTACTGACCCCCCCCTCTCCCCCTCGTCCCGTCATCTCGAGGCGTGCCGGCCAGCCAGCTCAGTCCCGCATGAAGTGGCACGTGTACCCGCCGGGGTTCTTCTCCAGGTAGTCTTGGTGGTAACCCTCGGCCGCGGTGAACGTTCCGGCGGGGACGATGGCGGTCACGATGGGGCGCTTCCACTTGCCGGCCTTGTCGACCTTGGCCTTCACTTCCTCGGCCACGCGCCGCTGCTCCTCCGACGTGTAGAAGATGACGGAGCGGTACTGCGAGCCGACGTCGTTGCCCTGACGGCCTTCCGTCGTCGGGTCGTGCATCTTGAAGAACCACTTCTCCAGGAGATCGGCGAAGGAGAGCTTCTTCGGGTCGAAGACGATCTTCACCGACTCGGCGTGGCCGGTCGTCCCCGTCTTCACCTCGGGGTACTTCGGGTCCGCCGTCTTGCCGCCGGTGTAGCCGACCTCCGTGTCGACGACGCCGTCGATCTTGCGCAGGAGATCTTCCATCCCCCAGAAGCACCCGCCCGCGAGCACGGCCTCCTCGAGCGTCGCCTCGCAGCTCGCCTTCTGGCCGGGCTCCGGCTTGGCGCACGCGTTGTCCGTCGCGACGACCGCGGGGCCCTGCCTGCCGGAGGCGAACGGGGCGAGGTAGGCGGCGTAGCCCTCGGCCTCCATCTGCGCCTCGGGCACGAAGCGTAGAGACGCCGAGTTGATGCAGTAGCGCAGCCCCGTCGGCTTCGGACCGTCGTCGAAGACGTGGCCGAGGTGCGAGTCTCCCGCCTTCGAGCGGACCTCCACGCGCGTCATCCCGTGCGTGCGGTCGGCGTGCTCGACGACGCGCTCTTGCTCGATGGGCTTCCAGAAGCTCGGCCAGCCCGTGCCGGACTCGAACTTGTCCTGCGAGCTGAAGAGCGGCTCGCCGGTCGCGACGTCGACGTAGATGCCGCGCTCGTGGTGATCGAAGTACTCGTTGCGGAAGGGCGGCTCGGTGGCGCCCTCCTGCGAGACCTTGAACTGGATGGGCGTCAGCTTCTTGCGGAGCTCGCCGCTGGGGGGCTTCTCGTAGCTGCGGCTGTTCGGCACGATGGGGCTCCTTCCACGCGTGAGGATGCGTGGGACGGTGAAATGTACGGCGGGCAGGCCCGCGTGGTTGCACTTAATCGCGGGGTGGGAGGGCGTGCGTGCGGGGTCTACCGGGTTCCCTGTAGCGTCCGATGCCGTCCGGCCGGCTCCCGATGCGGTCCCAGGCGCCACCGACGCGCTCCGGGGGGCACGCAACCCCTTCCGGGGCGCCCCATCCGGCCTCGGATGCCGCCCATCCGCGGTTCCACGCGGCACGAAAGCGTTCTGGGCCGCCCCATCCGGCGTCTGATGCCACCCATCCCGTGGATGATGCCGCCCATCCGCGTTCTGGGCCGCCCCATCCGGCGTCTGATGCCACCCATCCCGTGGATGATGCCGCCCATCCGCGTTCTGGGCCGCCCCATCCGGCGTTTGATGCTACCCATCCCGTGGATGATGCCGCCCATCCGCGTTCTGGGCCGCCCCATCCGGCGTTTGATGCCACCCATCCCGTGGATGATGCCGCCCATCCGCGTTCTGGGCCGCCCCATCCGGCGTTTGATGCCACCCATCCCGCCGATGAGGCCACCCATCCCGTGGATGACGCCACCCATCCGCGGCTGCACGCGGCACGGACCCAAGAACCGCAGGCGTGCTGTCGCGCACGCCTGCCGATTCCCGGCTCCGAGGCGCGTAGGCCTCAGCGGCTCGCCTTCTTTTCCTTCTTCTTCTTCTGTTTCTCCTTGGTGGAGAGCTTCGGCTTGTTGTCCTTCTTGCTCTTCTCGATTCCCTTGGCCATGGAGAGCTCCTTCCGGTGGTGGGCGCGCCGCGGCCATCCGCGATCGAGCCGTGTCGCGCGCCAGACTAAGGGCAAGCGACGCTCGCGTCACCAAAAGCAAGCGAGTTTACGGTGTATGCTCAAGGAGCCGGAGGTCGACCATGCCCAGCCCCCCCTCGAAGAAGCCCAGCAAGCGCCCCCCCTCGGCCACGCCGCTGACGCGCGATCGCATCGCGACCGCCGCGCTCCACCTCATCGACGCCCACGGCCTCGCGGAGTTCAGCACGCGCAAGCTCGGCGCCGACCTCGGGGTCGAGGCGATGGCGTTCTACAACCACTTCCCCAGCAAGGAGGCCATCCTCGACGCCGTGGTCGAGCGCATGATCGCCAAGGTCACCGTTCCTCCCCCCGAGGCGGGCGACTGGATGGAGCGCGCGCGCGTCTTCGCCCGGTCGTTCCGGGCGCTCGCCCGCATCCATCCGCGTGCTTTCCCGCTCGTGGCGACGCGCCGCTTCAACGCGCCCGGCACGCTCGGGCTCCTCGAGGCCGCCTACGGCACGTTCCTCGGAGCGGGCATCGAGCCCCGCATGGCGGTCAAGATCTACCGCACCCTCGGCAACTTCCTCGCGGGCACGGCGCTGAACGAGATCTCGGTCGCCGCGTATGCGGCCAGCGCGACCGCCCAGGCCCCCGATCCCGAGCATCCGAACCTCGCCGCCGTCTCCCCGTACCTCGCGCCCGCCTACTTCGACGAGGTCTTCGAGTTCGGGCTCGAGGTCGTCCTCCAGGGATGCGCGAGGCTCGCCGCCGCCCAGCGCTGAATCGTCCGCGCTCGCCTTGACGGGCTGGTGTTTACATCGTAAACACCGCGCACTCACGGAGACGAACGCTATGCGACGAGCCGCGGTTGGGGGTCTGGTGTGCCTGGTGGTGGCTGCGTGCGCGTCCAGGGGGGGGGCCTCGCCGCCGGCGGGCCCGCTCGCGAACGTGCGCCTCGTGACGGACGACATGGGCATCACCCACGTCTTCGCCCAGAGCGACGGCGACGCCTTCTTCGGCAACGGCTACGCGATGGCGCAGGATCGCCTCTTCCAGATGGAGACCTACAGGCGCGAGGCGCTCGGCACCTCGGCCGAGATCTTCGGCTCCTCCGTGGTGGACGCCGATCTGGGCGCCCGCGCCTTCAACTTCAAGCTCCTCGGCCAGCAGGACGAGGCGCTCGCCCGCGCCCAGAGGCCCCAGGACGCCGCCCTGGTCGACGCGTGGATCGCCGGCGTGAACGCGCGCATCGCGGAGGTCGCGTCCGGCGCCGCGCCCCGGCCGTACGGGCTCGGCCCCGCGGAGCTCGACGTCGTGCCCGCCCCGTGGGTCGCGGCCGACACGTTCGCCGTGGCCAAGCTGCTGGCGTTCGGCCTCTCCAACACGCTCGATCAGGACATCCTCGCGACCGCGCTCCAGCGCATGGCCGCCCCTCTGGCGGGGGAGCTCGCCACGCTGCAGCCCGCGTACGACGTCTTCACGATGGGCGATCCGCCCACGCCGTCCACGAACCTGCCCGTGCCCGTTCGCCCGGCCGCTCCGCCTGCCTCTCTCCTCGGCTCGCTGCCGGACCTGCACTGGTCGTACTTCCGCGCGGGGGACTCGAACAACTGGGCGGTCGACGCCGCCCACTCCGCCAACGGTCATCCGCTCCTCGCGGGCGATCCCCACCAGGTGCTGACGAGCCCGTCGCGCCTGTGGCCCGTTCACATCTCGAGCAAGGACGGCGGGGGCTCGCTGGACGTGATCGGCTTCGGGTTCCCGGGCACTCCAGGCGTGCAGGTCGGCCACAACGACCACATCGGCTGGACGGCGACGACCGACTTTGCCGACGTGATGGACATCTGGGACGTGAACACCGACGCGGGACGCACGGTGGTCAAGCTCGCAGACGGCAGCCACGCCATCAGCGACCGCACGGAGGTCATCCGTGTGCGCGTCTCGCCGACGTTGACCATCGAGCAGACCTTCACGATCGAGGACGTCCCCGGGTACGGCGTCCTTCTCCCGGACGACACGCTCCCCTTGCCGCGGTCGTTCCTCGCCAACGGGGACGCCATCCTCTTCAACTGGACGGGCTTCGCGCCCACCACCGAGGTCTCGGCCTACCTCGGCATCGACCGCGCCACCGACGTCGACTCGTTCGACGCCGCGGTCGATCTGCTCGACGTGGGCGCCGTGAACTTCGTCGCCGTCGACGCGACGCACATCGACTACCACGTCCACGCCAACGTGCCCGACCGCGGCGTCCCGAGCACCCACCCGATGCCGTGGCACATCATGCAGGGGACCGACAAGGCGAGCCTGTGGACGGGCGCCCTCCTCGGCGCCGCACAGCTCCCGCACTGGCGCGATCCGGCGCGCGGCTTTCTCGCGACCGCGAACAACGATCCGTGGGGCTTCACCGCGGACGGCAACGTCGAGGACGACCCGTTCTACTACGGCGCCTATTACGCCAACGGCTTCCGCGCCAAGCGCATCAACGACGAGCTGACGAGGCTCGTCGCGGGCGGCGCGGTGGTCACGCCGGACGACATGGCGAACCTCCAGAACGACACCCACAGCGTCCTGGGAGACGCCGTCCTGCCGCTGCTCGCGACCGCCGTGGCCGCCATCGGCACGGACAAGACGCTCGCCCAGTACGTGGGCCGCTCGGATCTGAAGGCGCTCGCGACGTCGCTCGCGGGCTGGGATCGCAACCAGGCGCGCACCGAGTCCGAGCCCGCGGTCTTCACGGCGCTCTCGTGGTTCGCGGTGAAGCGCCTGCTTTACACGGACACCCCCGGCGCGCTCTTCGACGCCATCGCCGCCAAGAGCCCGCCCTTCTTCCTCGGCATGCTCACGAACATCCTGGGCAACCGCTTCCCGGGCGCCGCCGGGCTCCTGTCGGCCGCGGGCGGCACGAACGCCGTCCTCGTGGGCGCGCTGGACGACACGGCCGCGTGGCTCCAGGCCCGCTTCGGCAAGGTCGACCCGGGCGCGCTCCTCTGGGGCGACCTCAACACGTGCGCCTTCACGGGCGCCTATGGCCACCTCCAGAACCCGCCGCCCGTCGGCGTGGAGGGCGGGTCGGACTCCATCAAGGTCGTCGAGTCGGCGTTCTTCGGCTCGGGCGTCCCCCTCCAGACGATGGTGGCCAACGAGAGCTCCGTCTACCGCATGGTCGTGAGCTTCGGGGACGACGGCGTTCCCGTGGCGACGCTCGACTTCCAGCGCGGCAGCCGGGAAGACCCGTCGAGCCCGCACTTCGGGGACCAGGAGCCGTCCTGGGTGGCGGGCGCCCACGCCCCGCTCGCCTTCGTCGAGGCGGACGTGGAGGCCCGGGCGACCGAGCAGAAGGTGCTCGCCGGGACGGGCGGGCAGTAGTAACCACATGCGCGACGCATGGCCAAGTCGCGCAAGGACAAGAGCAAACGCCCCCAAGGTGACCCGAAGCCCGCCGCGGAGGCCGACGAGACGGAGTCCGCGTCGTCGCCTGCGCCTGCCGCGGCGTCTGCAGACACCGAAGAGCCGGGCGAGCCCGAGACGAGCGAGCCCGGCCACGCCGACGCCGGGGAGCGAAAGGCCGGGAACGAGCCCCCGCCCGGCCCGAAGGGGCGTTCGCGGCTCTGGCTGCTCGGCGTCCTGGCGGCCGTGGTCGCCGTACTCTTCGGGCTGAACTTCCTCCGGGGCGCCTCCAAGCGGATCCTCTTCGCGCAGGACGTCCAGGTCGTCAGCGTGACCTTGCCCCACGAGGTCGTGCCGGGCGGGAGCCTGCCGCTCACCTTCCGCTTCAAGCCGGAGCACCCCCTCGACGCGGACGACTGGGTCTTCGTCCACGTCGAGAACGACTCGGGGCAGACGAACCCGTGCCGCATGGTGCAGGACCTCCTGCCGAGCACGCCGCCCACGAAGTGGGGCACGGACGAGGTCGAGCACTCGGTCACGATCCCCGTGGCGAGCAGCTGCGTGCCCGGCCGCTTCGAGATCTACGCCGGCCTCTACAACCGCCAGACGCAGGCGCGCCTCAAGCTCGTCGATCCGAAGGTGCCGGACAACCGCCTGCACGTCGGGTCGATCGACATCGTCGCCGAGGACGCGGACGGCTCCTTGCGCACGCTCAAGCCGAAGGACATGCGCGCCGAGGACGACTGGGTGCTCATCCGTCCCTGGGCCCCGTGGCTCCTGGCCATCGGGGTGACGGGCGCGCTCGCCGCGGTCCTCTTCATCCGCCGCCGCGGCAAGGCCGAGGACGACGAGTCCGAGGACCACACGCTCTCGCGCGAGGTGCGCCTCCTCAGCTACCTGGTCGTCGCGGTCCCGTTCTTCCTGGGGGTCCTCGTCGTCCTCGAGTTCATCAAGGACGACGCGTACATCTCCTTCCGGTACGCCCACAACCTCGTGACGGGCAAGGGCCTCGTCTTCAACTCGGGCGAGTACCTCGAGGGCTACACGAACTTCCTCTGGGTGCTGCTCATGGCGCCGTTCGAGAAGCTCGGGTGGGACCTCTTTCAGGTGTGCGAGGTCATCGGGACCATCCTGGGCATCGCCTGCCTCGTCGTCGTGGCGCGCTTCACGTCGTGGATCAACGGCGAGAAGAAGCTCCTCTCCCATCTCTGGGGCGCGGCCTTCCTGGCGACGGCGCCGAGCTTCGTCCTCTGGGTGAAGAGCGGCCTCGAGCAGCCCTTCGTGTGCCTCTTCCCGATCCTGGGCGCGTTCCTTCTCTGGCGCGCGCGCGACCGCTTCCTCCACGATCCTCCGGCGGCGGGGAGCCTCGAATTCAAGAAGCTCCAGAAGCGCTACCTGTACTGCGGCCTCCTCATGGGCGCGGCCTGCATGACGCGGCCGGAGCTCCACATGGCCGCGGCGCTCGTCGGCCTGCCGCTCGTGCTGGACGCCGTGCGCGCCCGCAAGATCACGCTCGCCCAGCTGCTCTACGTCGCGGGCATCCTCATCGTCATCGTGCCCTGCCACACGTTCCGCTACTTCTATTACGGCACGCTCATCCCCAACACGTTCTACGTGAAGACGGGCACGGGCTCGCTCATCTGGCGCACGGGCCTGAAGACGCTCCGCGAGATGTTCTCGTTCAACAACACGGGCATCCTCGCCGTGCTGGCGCCCCTCGCCTTCGCGGACCGGCGGCGGACGGTCGAGAAGGGGGCGATGGCGATCATCTCGGTCGCCTACATGGTCTTCTACGTGAAGGTCGGCGTGGACGAGATGCAGTGGCACCGGCTCTACCTGCCGGCGCTCCCCTTCCTCTGCGTGCTCGCCGCGCTCGGCGCGCAGAACCTGCTGAACGGCGTCTTCGGCGGCAGCAAGTCCAAGGGGCTGCCGGGCCTGGTGCCGGCGGCGGTGGGCTGGGTGGCCGTCATCGTTGCCGGAGCCTCGAACTTCAACTTCACCTACCACGAGTTTCACGGCTTCGACGGCCACGGCGACCTCGCGGGCACGTTCCACCCCGACCTCGGCAAGTTCATCGTGCGCCACGAGCGCCCGGGCGCGCTCGTCGCGTTTCAGGACATGGGGTCGACGCCGTACCACGCGCCCGACATCAACTTCCTCGACTTCTTCGGCCTGACCGACAAGACGGTCGCCCACGCGCGGCACGACTACGGGCTGCACGCCTTCGTCGGCGAGGACGAGAGCAACAACCGGCCGAAGTACGAGGCCGAGATGCGCGACTACTTCTTCAAGCGCGCGCCCGAGTGGTGCATCTTCACCATCTACACGCCCGAAGCCGACATCAAGCACCTCCAGAAGGTCTTCAACGACGACCCGACGGGCGGCTCCTTCGGCAACGCCTTCGACTACAACTCGGTCCAGTTCGCGCTGTGGGACGATCCTCGCTTCCGCGAGCGCTACGTCCCGGTGCGGACGTGGCCGCGGTCGGTCTCGTACTACCTCGCGCTCTTCCGGAGGAAGGACCTCTGGGAGCAGACGCCGCGCGAGGTCGTGCTGGACGCGCTCCCCGCGGGGACGGCGGGCGTCACGGCGTCCTTCGAGGGCGGCCTCGAGCTGCTCGGCTCGGACATGACGAAGGAGACGCTAGAGCGCCACGAGGCCTTCATCACGACCTGGTGGAAGCTCCCTGGCCCCATGCCGAAGGATCTCTACTTCTTCGTGCACATCTCGAAGACGGGCTTCCAGGCCCCGGGCGACCACGTCCCGGGCGACTGGATGTACCCGGCGGACCGCTGGCAGGCGGGGCAGATCCTGGAGGACCGCACGCTCTTTCAGCTGCCGCCGTTCGTCATGCCGCCGGGCAAGTACTCCGTCTACATCGGCGCGTACCAGAAGAGCACGGGCAAGCGGCTCAAGGTCCTGCGCGGCTCGAAGGACAACGACGACCGCGTGTACCTGGGCGACTTCGTGGCGAAGCCGCTCTACCCGCTCATCGAGCAGCTCATCCCCCCGACGCGCGTGGACGTGATGCGCAAGTACCCCGACCGCATCATCGACTCGCACCGCGCGCCGGGCACCTGAGACGCCGCTTCAGCCCTCGTACCGGAAGTAGCGCGCGCTTCCTCGGCCGCATGCCCCGCACGTGAGCCGCACGACGTCGAGGGTGCTGTCGCCCAGGCGGATGTTGCCCCACTCGGACGACGTGGCTGCGCCGTCGAAGGGCGAGCCGCACGAGCACCGGTCACGCGTCACCGTGCGCTCGGCGTCCGCGCGGCCTTTCACTGCGACGGCCTGCGCGGCGGTCTCGCCGGCGCCGAGCCGCGCGCTCTTCCGGTAGCTCCTTCGCCGCACGAGGTAGCGCGCCTTCCACGCGGCGGAAGCGATCCCCACGAGCCCGACGGCCCCGAGGAACGCGAGCATCCCGTACCGCTGCGCCGGGGTCCAGGGCACGTCGACCTCGGGCGGTGGGGGCTCGGTCAAGACCGACTCGGCCGAGTCGAGGATCGACCCGAGGAGGTCGACGTGGTCCGCCACGCCGTCGGGGGCGACGGAGTCCTTGTGGGTCCGAAGCTCGTAGGTGACCTTGAGGAGCGTCCCGGTCGCCTCCGCGTCGCGCGCGTAGGTCAGCGCCGGGCTGTGGAGCTTCTGCTCGTCCAGCCTCGGCGCCTGGCCGCGCGGGAAATGGACCTCCACGACGTCGCGCACGAACAGCGGGTAGGGCACGCGAAGCGGCATCGTGCGCCGGACCGTGCTCGGGCGGTGGAGCATGTGGCGGATCGAGATCGCCTCGATGAGCCCCTGATCGCCGCTCCAGTACTCGGGGATCACGTAGTGCTCGCGCACCACGAGGACGTTCCTGGCGACGTCGTCAAGGACGACGAGGTCTCCCTCCGCCCGGATGCTCGCCTCGGCTCCCGCGTAGAAGTCCGTGTACTTCTTCTGGAGCTCCGCCCGCGAGGTCTCCTCGAGCGCGCCCCGCTCCGTGTCGGCGTCCTCGTCGCGGTACGTCGTCTCGACCTCGAGCGTCGCGCCCCGGGGCGCGGCTCCCACGCCGTAGACCGAGCGGCTCTCGATCGTGGGCCGCGCAGGGGCCGCGTCGGGGATGTGCTCGAGCGCCGTAGTCCCGGGCTCGAGCACGAGGACGTGCCCGTAGCGAACCCGCCCGCGAGCCTCGAGCGAGCCCCCCTGGTGCGAGATGGTCGGGTCGACGAAGTAGGTTTTTCCAGCCAGGCGGATGCGCACGATGGCGTGGCTGAAGACGAGCGGGGAGGGGCTCCGGTCCGCGACCTTCTCGCCGAGCCCCGGGTTGGCGAGCGCCACGCGCGCTTCGATCCCCAGCGCCCGGAGGAGCGTGACGAGCAGCAGGCTCTTGTCCTTGCAGTCGCCGAACCTCTGCGCGAACACGGCGGCGGCGTCGTGCGGGAGGTGCGAGTGCTCCCCCGTCTCGATGCCCAGGTAGCGAATCTGGTTCTGCACGAAATCGAGCGCCGCGAGGGCCTGACCCTCGGCGTCCGGGTGCGCGGCCTTGATCTCGACGACGCGCTCGGCGAGGGGGCCGGCGCTCGCCTCCTTGCCCTCGAAGAGATGGACGCCCCAGACCACCACGTCCGCCCACGAAGCGAACTCGCTCATCCGCACCCACGGGTGTGGCTCGAACCAGTCGGGCGTGGCCCCCTCGTCCTTGGCCGGCTCGACCTGGCGTCTCTCCCACGTGCTCTCCCGCAGGCCGCCCGTGACCCGCTCGCCGGTCTCGAGCGCTGCCCCGGCGTCGCCCGTCACGCCGCTCGCGATCGCGCGGTCCGCCGGGGCCAGCAGCCGCACGCGCAAGCGCTCCGTGAAGAGACCGGCGACGAGCGGCAGGGCGTCAACGAGCCGGCCCCCGAAGACGGGGTTCTGCCCGTTGACGGAGTACTCGCAGTCGATCACGTCTCCGATGCGCACGTCGGGGAGCACGAAGGCTTCGCTGACGCGGTCGCTGTAGGTCTTCGCCTCGCCCTCCTCCGGGACCGCGTGGACCGACGCGGCGCGGAGCACGTCGATGCGCTGCGCCCCCCGGACGATCTCGATGCGGTGCAGGACGAGCCGCTCGTACGACGGGTCGACCTCGATCGTGATCTCGCCGCCGTTCTCGACGCCCGCCGTCGAGAGCACCCGCCGCACGATGCGGCTGTAGTGCTCGACGGTTGCGCCCACGCGGATCTGGTCGTCCAGCAGGGCATTCACGAGCCCGCCGCGCGCGCCGTCGATCCCCTTGGGAGACGCCGCCTCGACGTCGGTCCGGCTGACCCACGCGGGCACCGGCTGGACGTCGAAGCCCTTGGTAGGCGCCGCCGCGGCCGCCGGGCGGACGGCGAGCGCGATCCAGGCGGCGACGAGGAGCACGATGAGCACGCCACGTCCGCTGCGGAGCTGCGGCGCGAAGAACCCCGGCCTGTGTCGCACCGGATCAGTCTAGCGCGCGATGACGCGCACCGGGACTCCCCCCTTGGGCCGGAGCGTGACGAGCGGCTCCGCGTCGATGCCCTTCACGGCCGCCGCCCCCTCGAGCTCGAACCGGAAGTGGCGCGCGAGGGTCGCGAGGATGAGGTGGCCCTCCATGAGCGCGAAGTGGTTGCCGATGCAGACGCGCGGCCCGGCGCCGAAGGGCATGTACGCCTGCGTGGGGAGGAGCTTCTCGCGCTCGGGGGCGAAGCGCTCCGGGTCGAAGCGGTCCGGATCCGCGAACATGTCCGGCTGCCGGTGGATCCCGACGATGTTGACGAGGACGACCTGGCCCTTCGAGACCACCGCTCCGCCCACGGAGACGTCCCGCGTGGCGGCTCTCCCGAGCACGTGCGCCGGCGGATAGAGCCGCATCGACTCCTTCAGCACCTGGAGCGTGTACGGAAGCTTGGGCAGGTCGGCCGCGGTCGCGCGGCGCGAGCCGAGCGCGCCGTCGAGCTCCTCCTCCATGCGGGTGCGCGCCTCCGGATTCTTCGCGAGCAGGTAGAACGTCCAGGCCAGCGCGTTGGCGGTCGTCTCGTGGCCGGCGAGCAGGATGGTCATCGCCTGGTCGCGGACCTCCTGGTCGGACAGCGCGCTCCCGTCGTCGGCGTCGCGCGTCGCGAGCAGCATGCTCAGCATGTCCCCCGGGTCTTCCCCGGAGGCCCGGCGCTCGCGGATCATTCCGTAGACGATGTCGTCGAGGCGCTTCACGGCCCGCTTCAGGTTCAGGTTCCCGGGCGTCGGAACGGCCGGCGGCATCGGGATGAGCCGGACCATCGAGCTCATCATCTGGTGCATCGTGGTCGTCAGCGCCTCGCCGATGGGCGCGGCCTGGTTGGCCATCTCGGCGTCGAAGAGCGTCTTGCCGACGATGTCGAGCGTGAGCCGCATCATCTCGTCGGCCAGGTCCACGTGGCCCACCTTCGCGAGGCGCGCCGCCGAGACCTCCGCCTTCTCGACCATCACGTCGCCGTACCCCGCGATGCGCTTGTGCGCGAAGACCGGCGCCAGCATCCGGCGCTGGCGCTTGTGGACGTCTCGCTCGCTCGTGAGCAGGCCGTTGCCGAGGAGCGGCCGGGCGAAGATCGAGAGGCCGGCGCTCTTCTGGAACGAGTCGTTCTTCTCGACCAGCACCTCGTGGGCCAGGCGGGCCGAGGACACCATGAGGACGTTGAAGAAGCCCATCCGTAGCCGCGC